>Ga0307512_10003238_pt1 | contig 19232 bp, 24 predicted proteins | sample 14_EM_MG_FD_200267 | JGI IMG/M metagenome (GOLD analysis project Ga0307512, IMG submission 200267) | Populus trichocarpa ectomycorrhiza microbial communities from riparian zone in the Pacific Northwest, United States - 14_EM | ecosystem: Host-associated > Plants > Roots > Unclassified | place... | reverse complement strand
AAAGTATAGGGGGCACCAAGTTCTTCCAGATAGCATAATGAAGGACTTAGAAGATGCACATGTTTAGATCTTGAGGATACACAGATGTATTCAAGAGTGCGGTCACAAACACACAGTGCAGCAATGTCATCTCTTATTGCATCCTTATCACAGCATCAGCGTCACAGTATTGTCATGCAGAGTCACAGAAATGTCACATCATGTGATATTCATCGAAACTGAATGCGGCCTACCTTAGCAATATCATAAGATATGAGACCTAAGGCTACGCTGGACAGGTTTTGAGCATGATTGTGTACTAAAGTCGCCATACTCAGCACCAGAACACGAATGATTAGCCATTGACTATTCTCCCAGACATGCACCCTCGCTCCACGACTCGGATAATATGATCGCGACCTCCATTCTCCAACTCATTCTCCCGGCTTTCGTGCATCGACCGAGGCTCAATGCATTCCAAGCCAAGTGCTCACCGGAAATTTAACTCTAACCAGAGATTGCCGTAATGCGTGGGGTGCTCGTCCAACGCGATGACCAGACAAGGATCTCATCAGACACATGTGCGGCTATCGACAAGGGGCAGTTTTAGCTGTCACATAGTTGAAGCAAGGCTGTTCTCTTAGGAGCGGTCTTGTCATCTGAAATGTACCATCAAGTGTGCCCCTCAAAGACACTCAAATCAATGGTTGGAGGTGCGAGCAACAATCCTTTTTCAATTACTGACGCACATGAAAGGTGAGCAACTGCTCTCTTTGCGGGGACAACCTGGCGAGATCTGTCATTATCGATGGTTCTCGGTGCAATGCAAGGACGGTCAACGCTGTTTAGCCATTTGTAACGTCAAGTTGGTCAATGTACACTTGTAGTGTGGCGTTTCCGGACGACAAGTTTTCCATATCCCTCTTGACCGTCTTAACGCGCACCAGCAGCACCGTGACTGCAGATAACAGAAGGTAATATAAATACAATTCCTTACAAGAACTTTGATGTGCAGATACCTCTTAGATCGTCCTGAAAAGTGACGATATTCCTGACATGGATAAGCATGACGTAGACATGGCATGAAAGCTCAGGTACTTGATGAGTTGTTCCTTCTTCATAGCATCATAAGGGCGTCGCCGGTCGAAACAAAATCGGATGCACCCCAGCAGGCCTGGTCATCGAACATTTTTATTTGAGATCTTACAGTTTAGCGCGAGGCTACTTGCCAAGGGATGTCCGCTCACAACGTAAACTTTAGGTGAGGGAGCCCGTGGTAGTACACCGCACAAATCGTCCTCAAGAGAAATGTCCGGGACCTTGGCGGACCTTCGGCAGCCAAATCCCTGTCCCTGTCGTCTCATGTGTCAGCAAAAGTTTCTTCCTAATATCGTAGAGCTGTACTCCGCACCTCTTAACTTTGCTAGAATTTGTATTTACGCGGGCTTTGTCTCCTTTTTCCAACAGAACACGAGAGTGAATGTGCAGAGAACCCAATCTTGTTTATGTTACTGTCCCGGTGGGCCGATGTGGTTACGATGAGGAACTAAACGCCATTTTAAGTCTTGATGATGTCAGGGGGTTGCCGCTGGCGGCAACGCAATAATATTAATGCCGCCGGTCTGTCATGGTTATGTGTTCAATTAGCTGGGCTGCGCTGCACACACGTCGCCACACGTCGCCACAAAATATCTTTCTGTGAGCCCTTGAATCTGTGGGTGTGGAGTCTGTGGACAGGTAAAGGCATGCCACATAGTCTACGACTTCTGATGTTCTTTCTTTGAATTTCTAGCGACCGTTCGTCCTGCCCATGTGTAACCTCTATTCGACATTGGACACCTCTACATTTGTAGCAAGATCGTAGTGTTCGAAACGGGAAATGGCAATGTACCAAGGCAACGTCAGTGACAAAGGTTATTTCCCTAGGGTGTAGAGATGGGGCACATGATGTCGTGTCCTGGACTACCGACGGTGCACTATGTACAGTAGAGAGGGGGCCCCAGATTTCCATAACATTTCAATGCCGTCCCCGATTTATATGGCTAGGTATCTTGTACGTCTTCGAAGTGCTACATAGCGTTCTGTACCCCAAGGTGCACATAAATCGATTTATCATATATAAAAAAAACTATGTACAGAACTTGGTCGCCGACTAACATGACATCCCCTTGTGCCGCTATGGCTAGTACCCTCGCTGACAGTGCCGCTAAAGGTCCTCACAAGAAACTCTAAAATATCGCAGCAAATTCCTGCCCGTTTTGTCGAGTTGTGGAAGAAACGGGGAGAGTGGGTTGTGCGTGCGAGTGATCTCCATGGACTTGTGGCTGCGGGGTCAGTACGACGTCGTAACCACAGAATAGTAGTCACGACTTCTCTCCCCCTCACCCAACGGCGTCGGACCACAGCAATTTTCGCGAAGGTGGAGTGGCGCATCGTCATGTCTCGGTATCACGGGTCGGTGTTCTCATCGGGGAAAGGGATTGGGCCATTCGCAGCTATATTGTGGGCGCTGATGGATAGGGTCGAGGATGTGTCCGTAGAACTGAGGGGGTATGGGGGTCGACGTCGACTATGAGGCCAGAGGATGGCCCCAAGAAAATGTTAAAAAGGAATGGGGGTGGGCTGACAGGCTGACTCTTGGCTTGACTAAATGCGCGCTACGGTGTTTGTTTTTTTAGAAAACAAGATGTCGGGGGGCCGGGGTCGGGGTCTGGAACTGTGCGAGTGCGAGGGTCACTTGATAAAAAAAAATAGTTCCGCCCGATCTTCGAGTCCGTCCCCGCCCACAACAGCAGACGAGTTGGAGAAACACATTTTCCATTCCCTTTACTAATGTGTCCTTAGGGACGTAAGAGGAGTGTCCCCTTACTATCCAGGTCGTCTTGTTCCACTTTTTTAAACGCCGTCTCGCTACCGACATCCGGGCACCGCAAAAGGCGTCGATCAACAAACACTAAGTACTACCTTGTAGTACCTCATGTGGACACATGCAGCTATTCAGAGCAAGGGTGGAGCTTTTGGTTAGACGACAATGCTGGTGACGGTCGAGGACACGATACGTTATTTAACCTCGCATCCAGCCAGGCACACAGAACGGAATCGTCCCCGAAAGCATACAACTGGCCAGTGGCACCAGTTCGTGAATCCAGGCCAATCGTTAGGGCTCACCTCATCAACCCGTGTATCCATCCATCATCACGTCTTACATGCATCGACTGCCTAGCCTCATCAGGGGCTGGATGTGGCAATGGTGTCTGGAAATTTCAGGGGCCGCCGCAGCCAAGCCGTTCAACGGATGCCAGTGCCGATGCAAGTGTCGATGTAATCCCAGTCCAGTACGTCTGCTATCCATCGCGCACCTCGTCGAACCTGACGTTGCACCTGACTTCTGTGGTGATATGCCGTGCTTCGTAGAAACCTTCGTCGTCAGCCCCCACCAGCAACATTCATGTGTTGTACTAGTACCTCAAAGTCTATCTAGATCTCGGCCCAGAAGTGGGTGATTCGAGATCTTGGGACGTGTCGCAGCCTGAGGGACTAAGAGGTCATATCAGTGAGTGTAGTGACCACTGCCATCCGTCGTTTGTTTCCTTTATGAAGCATTCTGTGCCATAATGCCCACCAATAACGCAGAGTCAGATTATTAACACGCATTCATCTCTCCGGTTCGCCTTTGTCATGCGGGGTGTATCGCGGCGTTGTTGGGTTCGTGGAACTTACACTATGGGGGGATGGAGTCAGGAGCGCCGGGAAGTCGGGGGCGTCGCCATTCGTGGAAATGCTACGGTGCGTGCAGGCTTTCATTTGACTCCTGATTTTGGAAATCGTTCAGCCAAGGCAACGGGTTTGGATGAGATAACCAGATAAGAATTCCATCTACCATTGGCGGCGCGGTGGCTTGGGCGCAAGAAGTTATCCGCGTTGTGATTGTTGCTATAAAGTCGGCCCCCAACTTGAACATGATCCCACCCCCAGTGATGCATCCAATCTCCGAATTGTCGATGATACGGGGCTGTCCGTGCGCGCCTGATGGTGGATACCATAGCCCTCAGCTTCAAGTTTCGAGGCGCCTTCCCTGGTAATACTCATCTAGGATCAAACATCAGAGGATGCTACGACACATGATCTCAGCAGATGACTCACTTTATAGGTGGCGCTCTCCCCCGGTCTCTCAAAATAATGGCATTTCGTGAATCGGTACCTTGGGAAAGGTCTTCTGGTCGTAATGTCTCGCGGTCTCGCAGAGTGGACCTCTTTGTCTTCTAGGCTTGTAATAGGACCATCCTTTCCCGGTCTCGGTGAAGATCGCAGGGGTCATTCAGTAAAAACATGACGCAGACGCGGTGCAAGGGTTCGTCACCTCCCCACGCGGGCATGTGCAGCCGCGCGACGCGGGGACCCAGCACCTTTAAGCGCCGTCTCGTCCCATGCTCCACCCACTTTTAGACTCTACCGGCGTTTGAAGAGTGCGTTGCGGCGTGGGTACGTTATCGAGATTGACCGGGAGCAGAAGGTACGGAGGGGTACGAGCTCGACAGTCAAACAAGGAGGGGCGGGAGACGTGGGGTCCGTTTCAGAGAGGCAGAAATCGCTCAACTCGAAATCCACACACGCAACGCGCGGCCATCGAGGGAGGCGCGCGCTCGCATGGCCCGCAGGTTGGTCGCACCCCCCTAAATGTCTGCCAAACTCGACAACTCCCAATCTGGGGGAAAGCCCCCAATCTTAAAAGGCGGGCTGTTTGAACCGGGTTCCCCGGAGCAGGCGGAACATGCGTGTTTTGCTCCTGACCTGCTAACCTACCAAACCTTCCCTCAGGTTACCCTTCCCTGAACTGCGTGGTGGGAGATTTCCCCACTCCCTGCGCTACTTTGCTCCACAGCGTTCCTTTCCCCCCTTCTTTCTCACAAAGCTCAACACCTTATCGACCTTATCTCGTGCTCACCAACGACACTCTGACACCCTCCGCTCTTCTTTCCTACTTCCCATGTCTTCAACGAGCCCACCCCCTCCCAAGACATCCGACAACATGCGCTTGCCCGCATATCGTGCTTCGTACTTGGGTCGATATCATCCATATCCCCGTACCCGTGTCCCTGCACGTGAAGTCGTCATGGTCTGTGCTCTCTCTCAGTCTTACTCTATTCATGGAGCCCTGATGGCCCTTCGTCCGTCATGCAGTCTGCTGCAGAAAGTGAGCCCTCCGAGGAGAGTAGGGCCGCGGAGAACGTCAACACCGTCAGTGATCTATCTGCTGTAATCTAGATTCGCGGCCATTTACGCCACTCTGATCTAGGGCAGCACGTAAGCCTGACAAGGCGGTGACAATGTTGGTTGGCTGAATTCCAGATTAAAGACGTTCATTACTCGACTCGGGCGAGAAATTGCGAAGCGTGATACAATATCAACTTCCGAGGGATGTATACACCTTGTGGTTGTTGGTGACACACCATTCAAATGAAATGAATCGAAAAAGAAAATTGGATGAGAAGACAATATGAGAATTAGTAGAGCGGTCCTCTCGACATCGACATCGTCATGAATGAGTGGCGTTCTGTTTGTGCCCACAATGGGCGGTTATGCCCGAGACCTCAGGTATTCAGTGCCTCGACCCCAGTTCGAATTATATATCTCAGTATCCTTTATACGCCTGATACTTTGTAATGACACTACCTCTGACCAGGCTATAAGGTTTGCCTTGTAGCCCTGGCCCTCGGTGGCAAACGTAGGACGGGAACCGACACGAGATCGCCATGCGCGCTTAATGACTCCGCTCCGTCGATCACGACTATCAACATATTCCGAATTCGAATTCAGGTCGACTTCGGAGATCGCAGTTCGAATCATGCATAATCAAAACACCAATCCAGCTGGTTTGAATCAAACTCATGTTTGTGGCTCGCGGTGGTGTAATATGGCCTTGTCTGAGGGCTCAAAAGCTCCAAGCGGCGGAGCGGGTAAAGGGGAAAAACACGTAATAAAGCCGTACGATCTGCGTCACGCGATGGCACAAAGCCATGACATGTGATTAAGTGTAATGAGGTTATTCAACAAGACAACACGCAACAACGAAGTGACGATGGCCACACGCTGAATTGCCCTTCAAATGTTCGCTTCACCTGCGGGTCCCGAGGCCTAGCAAATTACTACGGCAGGGCTCCTGAACGGCGAACGGCAATGTCCCCAGTAAGGGGCTAGCCAATCATCTCGGGTGAATGCTGTAGAAACTGATCAAATATCGTCTCTTCGAGGCGTCGAGCGTGTTGATCATTGGGTGGGGCGTGGGACGTGATTAATGCGTGATTGGTCATTTGTCGTAAGTCCTCGCGGAACTGCCACGGTCCGCCCTGGTACAGTACAAAAGGTGGGTCACTCAAAAAAAAAACAGGGTGATAGAGTTATTGATTCAGGTTGTACAGAGATGATGGTTCTCTTTTCCCTATTCTTCCGTGTACGATGTACACTAATGAAGCACGAATCCCAAGACGCGCAGGTGAGTCCGTCAGGGAGATCAGAGGGGGGATAAGACAAGAGAAGAGCGAGCGGAAAGGGAGGGACATACGAGGGCAGTGATGCCACAGCTCGGGTCAAAGCCGTTCATGGCTGGCCACCCAAATCAACTTGTGAATCGCTCCATGTCGTTGCAATTCAAGTCGAGTGAAAGTGTCCGTGCTGGGGCAGGTCCGCGCAGCTGGTGCAGCACAGCGCCTCGTCGTCATTTTCATTTTGCTTGTCGTTTTACTCGTAGCCGCTCCCCGTCAAGAATGTCCGAGTACGTCAAATGCTGGGGAGGCACACGACGAATCGCCACCACGGGCGGGGACAGTGGACGCTAGCAGGGAAGACAGCGTTCTTGGCACCATCCATGCAATCTACTTCTCGACTGAACGAATATATAATAGTGTCGCTCTTCCTGGAGGCAGCACAAGGGCAGTGTGGCGCGAGGCGAGGACGTTATTGTGCGCTGAAGTATAAATGACAGCGTCCTAGAGCAGCCCATCACAGGCTGTGGTTCGGATACGAAGGTTTCACGCTCAATTGAAGCCTGGCGTCGACAAGAGTGCTGTGGGAATATGAATGGTCTTCGCGAGGGCTGCCTCGAGCGCCGTGTGGGTACATGAGTGCGGCCACGCACGAGGCGAGAGCCGCCAGAGTCGATGGTGCTGATTGGTCCGCGTGTGAGGAGCACGGATTGCCGCGGCAGGGGTCGGGGCAGGGGTAATAGTTGTGTGCCCCATACCAGGAACCACCCCTATTGACATCGCGGATGGCATTGAAGAAGTCTACCTGTTGAAGGAAAAGGTGCTGGGGGTTGAGGAACGATAGCCGCTTGTCCCGCGAATGACTTTCTAAAGAGCCACGGAGGCCGAGGGTTTCGAGGTCGAAGGTAAGGGATTGGAGATATATGGTTGGTGAGGATCCTTGTTGACGAGTCTCCTCGGGGCCCCCATTGGAGAGGGGGTGAGAAGGATAGATTGTGGGAGGGAAAAGAGCCGACCAGCCATGGTGGGAGAGAGGAATGGGATGGGAAAGGAGAGGGGGTGGGCGTGTCAAGAGTCCTACGATAGTGTGATAACCCTCGCTAACGATAGTTCAGTTAGTAGTCGGCAGAGGTCTGGAGGTCTGGAGAAGGGCGAATGTCACAACTTTACATCCCATGATAAAGACGCGTGCGTGTGTTGGCTACACTCTAACTGACCTAGTTTTCCATTTCACAGACAAGTCCTATGTTGGGACGTAGCCAATTAGAGTCTGCCTGTACTCGGTACTCGCCGCAGCGATTCGTGGGAGTGTGTTAGTGCAGGTGACCTCCGACAGAAGTCGCTCGCACTAGCACACCTCCGTGGCTTGTGACTTGGGCGGTCCGCACGACCTCGTAAACACGGAAGAGAGGCCCAACGACGACTTTTTTCTCCTTTGTCCGGAGATGTCGGACGATGGAGAAGGGATGCAACACCGGTGACGCATCATCGTGTCTGGGTCATGACATGTCGGCTGGCTGCTCTTCGGGACCGGGGACTGGGAAATTTGCAGCTATATTGTGAGCGGTTATGGGGCAGGCTGGGGGTGTGACCTTAGGGCCCAGGAGGCACGGGCATGGACATGTGCGTCGACAACGACTGAGATTGATATCGCAGGGTGGTCAGTATTTGGTGGAGGGTGCCGTGAGTACAGTATTGGGGGGACGGCAGCAACAAAAGGTAAAAGGAGGAAGGGAGGAGGCAGGAAAACTGACAAGCCCCACTTGAGAACCCTTGGCTTGGCCACGCGCTGCGGTGTTTTTTTTTTTTTCAAACGAGATGTCGGGGAGGTCGGGGTCCGGAACTGTGCGAGTGTCACTTACTAAAAAATAGTTCCGCCCGATCATCCCCCCCACCCACAATAACAGACGCGCTGAAGAAAATCATTTTTATCCCCTTACCGTTACCGTGTGTCCTCTCGGACGCAAGAGGGGGGACCCCACCCACCACTCAGGTCGTCTTGTTTTACTCTTTTCAACGCCGTCTCCCACCGCAAAATGCGTCGATCAGTAAGTACTAAGTACTGCCTTGCAGTCGTCCGTGGGTCCACATGCCACTGTTTGAAGCACAGGAAGGATTGGGACATTTGGTTAGACAACAGTCCAGAAAATGGAACGTTAACCCGGCTGGGCCTCCAGCCAGGCACACAGACGAAATCGCCCTGAAAGTACGCGACTGGCCGCCTACTCGTCCTATATGGATCCCGGACAACCGTTAGGACTTACCTCCCAAATCTTGCAGCGTCCACGACAACGTAGGGTGAATTCCCATATCCACCGACTGTTGACTCGTGTAATTAGGGCTTGGATGTGGCATAGTGTGTTCAATAAGTTTTAGGGGACCTTGCTCGGGAGACTGAGCAGACAAGCCTTACGGATGACGATGTTGACGCCACCCAGCCTAGTACGTGCCCACCATCCATCGCGCTCGTTGTCGAACCCGACGTCGTTCCTGACTTCTGTGATGTGTCGTTCCTCGCGGAAACCTTCATCGTATGCCTCCCTAAGCCTCCGCCGACAACACTCATATGGTGTACCGAGTACCCCGGGATTTGCCAGATCTCGATCCAGAAGTGGATGCTTTGAGAGATCATGAGACTTGTCGCAGGAGCCACAAGATGCCATGTCCGTGGGTGCAATAGCCGACATCATCCGTCGTCGGATTCTTTCATCAAACGTTTTGCGCGGCAACCTACGCTGATAGCACAGACCTGGATGACCAAAGCGTTTCGTCTCTCCTATCCTTCTTGGTCTTCGGAAGGTTCCGCAGCGTTGTTGGGTTCGCGGAATTTGGACTATGGGCGGGACGGAACCAGGAGCGCCGAGAAGTTGGAGAGTCCGCCATTCCTGGAAATACTTATAGTGCGTGCTGGCATTTATTTGCGTCGACTCCTGATTTTGGAAATCGTTCAGCCACGGTGGCGGGTCTGAATGGGATAGCTAGATAAGAATCCTATTTACCATTGGCGGCACAAACGTTTGGGCGCAAGAAGTTATCCGCGTTGCGATTATTGTTATCAACTGGGCCCCAACACAAACGTCCTACTTGCAGTGATACGCCAGATCGCCGACTTGTCAATAATACGGGGCTGTTTGCGCCAGGCTGGTGTTGTTGAGTGTGATGGCGCCACACGCCACCCCTCGTAGCTCAGACACACCCACTCCTACGCACCCACAGCGAAATGTCAGTTGAAGGAGGATGCTAGGCTTGAGCTCAACCGATAACTCACTTTGTCGGTGGCAGACCCTCCGATCTCGACTCTCAACGGCATAACTTCTCGTCACGTCGCGTAACCCGGGGATGGCCCTCCCTTGGTTGTTATGCCCTGCGAAGTGAACCTCTCTGTCTTCTAGGCTTGTAACATGTCTATCGCCTGACAACGATAACAGAGGGCGTTCGGCAATATTGACGCGATGCAAGGATTCCTGGATTCGTTACCTCGCCGCGCGGGCATGGACAGCCGCGCGACGCGGGGACCCAGAATCTTTAAGCGCTCATCGTGGCCCACGCCCTACCCACTTTTGGACACAACCGGCGTCTGAAGAGTGCGTTGCGGCACGCGTACGTTAACGAGGCTGACCGGAAGCAAAAGATTCGGAAGGGCGCGAGCCCGTAAAGCCAACCAAAGAGGAGCGGAGTCGGATGTGTGGGCTCGTTTCTGACAGACGGACGCGGCAGAAATCGCTCAACGCAAAATGCGCACACACAACGCGCGGCCGCGAGGGAGCGCGCGGGGTAGCGTGGCCCTCAGAATTGATCGCACCGTGACCCCCTTAAACTTCTGCCACTCTCGATAACCCCCAATCTGGGGGGAAGCCCCCAATCTTAAAAGGTGGGTTGTTTGGACCGGGATCTGGTTCCCCGGGGCAGGCGGAACATGCATGTTTCGCTCCTAACCTATTAACCTACCAAACCTTACCTGCCCTTCCTTGCGCTGCGTAGAGGTGACCTTCCCACTTCTGCGCCCTTTGCCCCACGGCATTCTTTCTTCTTCCTCCCCTTTTCTCCACTGCAAAGGCTTGACATCTTATCTCACGCTCACTCACGACACCCTGACACTCTCCTCTTCTTGCTTCTCATGTCTTCCCCAACAAGCCCTTCCCCTCCAAAGACGTCCGACAACATGCGCTTGCCCGCATACCGTGCCTCGTACCTCGGACGATATCATCCATATCCACGTACCCGTGTCCCCGCGCGTGAAGTCGTCATGGTATGTGCTCTCCTTCAGACTTACGCTAACCATGGAACACTGAAGGCCCCTCCCATCTGTTATACAGTCTGCTTCAGAAAGTGGACCCTCTGAAGAGAGCAGGGCAGCGGAGAATGTCAACACCGTCAGTGATCTATCTGCTGTACTTTCGGTTCGCGGCTATTTACGCCACGCTTATCTAGGGAAGAACGTAAGCTTGACAAGGCGACGACAACGTCGGTTGGCAGAATTCCAAATTACAGCCGTTCACTGTTCGACTCAGCGAGAAACTGAGAAGTCTCAACTTCCGTTGGATGTATATATTCTTTGGTTGTTGGCGGACATCTTATTCAAATGACATGAATCGAAAAGAAAATGGAATAAGATGAGGAGGCCGAGCAGAGGTCCCCTTTACATGAAGGATTAGCGTTCCTCTCCGCTTGTACGCACCTAGCTCGTCTCATATGCAAGAAACATCAGTTATTCAGGCCTCTTTCGAATTATATATCCCATCGCTCTTTACACATTGCAACGACATCACTTCTGAACAGGCTACAAGGTTCGCTATCGACGGTGCGCGTGGAGTCGCAATGCAGCACGGGTGGCAACACGAGATCGCCTGCGCGCCTAAAGACCCCATGCAGCTGCTCGTGTCCGTCCATGTTCCGAATTCAGGTCGACTGTGAAGATCACGATTCGAATCATGGCTCGAACACCGATCCAGCCGGTTTGGATCGATGTTGAGGACTGACATTGCGGCTCGAGGTGGAATAGTTCGGTCTTGTCTGCGGGTTCATCAGCTCCAAGGGATTGGATAAAGGAAGGGGGTCAAAAACACGTAATAAAGCCGAGCGAATTTCGTTTTTGCGACAGCACAAAGCTAAACTGCTAAAGACATGTGATTTACAGTGACAGGTCTTTTGACGGAGGCTCTAAGCTGTGGGTGTGGGACACACCAAGCAGATGAAAAAAAAAATCCGCGACAACGAAGTGACGATGGCTACGCACGGAAACGGTGTCTTCCAGTATTGATTTCACCCGCCACTCGCGAGTCCCCAACCTTGGCAGATCCCTACTGTATGGCAGGGCTCGAACAGCAACGTTCCTGGCAATGGGTCGGTTAATCGCCTATTAGGTAGGCAATATAGGCTCACGGCACCTATACGTCAGTGTCGGGTGAGGGGCGCTTGCCCTGCAGAAGAGAAATCCTGTCCTAAGCAACGTCACGCCTGGTATCGATGGCGAAGTCAGAGAAAGAGATATGATGTGACATGCGCACAAGGAAAAGACCACCGTCTCTTTGAACCTTCGGGCCAGCCAACGATGATGAATGGTGGCTGAAGGGCAGGCGTGGGAAGTGATTGGTCACTGGCGAGTCACGGGGTCCTCGCGGAACTGCCACGGTCCGCCGCGTTCATACATACGCTGTTCATACTCCCACTGGCAACCTGAACGTCACCCATCCTATACATACTGTAGGTCTATGTTTGCCCAATCTCATTATCATGAGATTGTGAGAGAATGGTTCTTTTAGTGTTGACAATATACACTATTGAAGACCGAATTCCAAGACGCCCGGGTGAGTTCGTAACGTAGATAAGAGGGAGATAAGACGAGGAGCGGGCAGATATGCCGAGAGGGAGAGATAGATGAGACAGGAACGAAAGAATGATTTTACGATAATGATTAGAACGCAAGTCGGCACGGCAGCTCGGATAGGTGACGGGAGGTCAAGACAGAGGAGACAAGGGTGTCCTAAGGGGGGTTCTCACATACAGTTTTTCGAGCATCGCAGGCAAAATAGGATCTCCACGTCGTACAGAATCAAGAAAGAGGTTTGATACATGAGGACGTGATGTAATTAATGAGAAGCAGTCCGGAAGAATTGAACCAAAGTGAGAAAGCATCGTACACACCGGAACGCTACGAGACAAAGGAATCGAGGTGCTGAAAGGAATATGAAAGAAGAGGGCGAGATACACGTTAAATTGATGAGGGGCAGACACTCAGGCTCGGTTTACATAGTAGTACGAGAACCGGGGTCGAGGGCATGGTGATGTGGTCTGACGTGGGGCTGCTCAGACAAAGATGATCAACGTGGCGACACGGGGCGAGACACCGAACCGGAAATCGTAGAAAGGCAGCGAGGGCAAACGGACACGAAGCCCGAGACAGAAAACTTCCACGTGCAGTTCTCGTGCTCAGAGAGAATACACCGAGTTAAATAAGATCTGCTATTCAAAAATGAAATCTGGTTTGCGTTTGGAGGCAGGGGCTCAGGCTTGTGGCGAGAGGATGTGACGACGGAGCGCGCGCAAGACCCCGCCATCCACTGCATCTTCCTTCGGAAAGAATTTCTGCGTTTGTTTGGTATATTCACTGAGATCTCTCTCCGTTTTGAAGATTTGGACCTCCATTTTGTCACCTTGAACAAGGTCGACGAGGTTGACGTGTTTTGTGAGGACAGCCTGTATGCAGACAAAATAACTCTATCAAGCTAGGAAGTCAAAGGGCCCAAACAAGTGGCAACCCACAGCGCGGCATTCTCTGAGCGTGTCCGGAACCGGGTCGACTCTTAGGACATGGCAAAGCTTGTGCCAGTTGTTAATATCTTTCTCGTCAGACCCATATAAGTCGCCAAATTCCTTCTTGATGGCGTCATTGAATTCGTAGCGAGCATCCTTCTTCTTCTTCTTGTCACGTTTTCCCCACCCGTACTCCTCACAGAGGCGATTGAATTCGGCAACGGGTGAGTTTAACGGTAGATAGTTGAACTTGGTGTATTGAGAGAAAAATTTCTCGAGTGGTGTTGAAACACCTAGTGGCCGGACAATGACCTTCTTCTCCCCACTGGCAGGCTGTGGCCCCATCGATCAAGTAAAACACGTAAGTGTGGTGTGCGCAGACTGGTTTCGCGCGACGTGACGAGGGGTGCATACCTTAGGCTTGCGATAAGGAGGCTTGCGATGAGGAGGCTTGCGATAAGGAAGAGATGTGCCTTTAGACGTCCGCTTAGTCCTCTTGGCGGGCATTGTCAATGAAGTCGTAAAGAGGAACGGGATTGGACGGTGCCACATCCTACCAAAGTGCGTTATATACGTATTTGGGAACGATATCACCCAGTTATCTCCCTAATACCGTAATGGTATAGTGCTGTATCATTGGAAGGTCTAGGCTTCTGATAATACCCGCGGGTCACTGGCCAGTTTACGGCCCAATAGTCACGTGTCTTATACATAGACCAAACAAAACCGTGAGATCGACCTCGTGTCTGATGCTGCCACATCGTGGGACAACTCTCCGCAGCACGGGTATTTATAGTGTCATTGAATCAGCGCTGAGCACAGATGTATTATCGAGGAGAAAGTGAACTCCAGGTTTTGGAGAGTGTCTCTATGGATTTCAGGGAATCAAGGTAAGCCAACGGTGCCACTTCGACATTTTTAGACACCAACGAAACAGTATGTCACGATTGCGGCGGGCCACGGTAGGATTACTGACTATGAGCCGTGCCATTGTTGAGAATAGGGCACGTAAGATAACGAAGAATTCCACCAGCCTTGGCTGATTTCTTCGGGAATATCTTGTCATTCTCTATCGAATATTTGGCACGCGCTTCTACTGAATGGAACGTCCGGACTTTATCCGTGTGGTAAACCAGATCAACGAGTTTGATTTGCTTTGACCGCGACTTGAGCCTGGGAATAAATAAGAGTGTGAGGGCTCCGAATGTCTTCACCAAGGCTCGCATCCTTCGAGACGCGGAAATATTCCTGGGAACAGGATGGATCCTGAGGACGTGGCACACTGGCAGGGCGTGCCAATGGTCGATATTATTGACATCCGTGCCAAACTTGGTGTTGAAATCCTCCGAGACCGCATCGGCAAATAGCTCGCGGGCTTTGGTGTACTTTTACTTCCTTCCATCCATTGATACTGCCTCTTTAGTCTCAGAAATTCCTTTGTCGGAGCTGCGTTCCGATTGAGCGTGAAGTTCGAATACGACGAGAAAACCTGGACGACATGAGACTTGGACATTGGGTGTTAGTTGATGATGCGAGAGATGAGGCCTATGAGGCCTATGAGGTGCCACAACCAGAACTTGTCCGTTAAGCAATATGCCATGATGGCACATGCCCAGAATGCCTGCTGCCACGTTCCCTTATGCTTCGACTCCCATGCGGGTGTCTGATTACTACCCATCCAATATGTCTATGTCTGTCGGCCATTCTTTTTAGATTGAGGATAGAGACTAGGACGGCGGTTTCTTTGCTCCGCTGCCATGGAAAGTATATGCTAACGAAGCCCGAATCCAAAGACGCGTTCGTGAGTTCAGAGGAAGACGAGAGTGTTCTAGGGAGGTCCACATATGCCAGTTTTCGGCTTTGCATGCAAAATGGGTTCTCTCCCCTCAAAAAAGAGGTTTGATACATGGTAGGAGCGTGTTGGAAGTTACAGGCGGTCGTCCAAGAGTATTGAAACAAAGTGGTCTAACATACACACATACCGAGCTAGGAGCCAAGGTCCTGAAAGGGGAGGTAAAGAGGGAAGTACGATGGGCTTAAACTGAGGCCGGAAAGAAAGTTGGGTTATATAATAGTACGAGAACCAGTACGCAAGAGGAAGACACGGGAATGCTGTGGTAGAGAGCGTCACGGCGCGATCGGGCGCGAGACATATGCCGAGAGGGAGAGATAGATGAGACAGGAACGGAAGAATAAATTTACCATAATAATTAAAATGCAAATCGACACGGCAGCTCAGATGGGTGATGGGGGTCAAGACTGAGGAGACAAGGGTGTCCTGATGGGGGTTCTCGCATACGATTTTCCGGGCGTCGCGGGAAAATAAGATCACCACGTCGTGCACAATCAAGAAAGAGGTTTGATACATGAGAACGTGTTGTAATTAATGAGAGGCAGTCCGGAAGAATTCAGCCAAAGCAAGAAAGTATACGCGCACACCGGAAAGCTACTGGAAGGGAAGATGAAAGAAGAGAGCGAGATACACGGGAAATAATGAGGGGCAGACAACTTGGTTTATATAGTAGTACGAGAATCGGGGTCGAGGGCGTGGTGGCGTGGTCTGACGTGGGGGCTCCTCAGACAAAGGTGACCAACGTGGCGACAGGGCAAACGGACACGAAGCCCGAGACAGAAGACTTCCGCGTGCAGTTCTCGTGCTCAGGGGGAACGCCCCAAGCTAAAAAAAAGCTGCTATTGAAATGGAATCTGGTTCGTCCAGATCGCCTTTGGAGGCAGGGCCTCGTGGTGGCGAGAAAATGCGACGACGGAGCGCGCGCAAGACCCCGCCGTCGACTGCATCTTCCTTCGGAAAGAATTTCTTCGTTCGCTTTGTATATTTGCTGAGATCTCTCTCGGTTTCAAAGATTTGGACCTCCATTTTGTCACCTTGAACAAGGTCGACGAGGTTGACGTGTTTTGTGAGGACAGCCTGTATGCAGACGAAAAACTCTATCAAGCCGGGGGGTCAAAGAGTCCAAACGAGTGGCAACCTACAGCGCGGCATTCTTTGAGGGTGTCCGGAACTGGGTCGATTCTTAGCACATGACAAAGCTTGTGCCAGTTGCTGATATCTTTCTCGTCGGACCCATATAAGTCGCCAAATTCCTTCTTGATGGCGATGTTGAATTTGTGGCGGGCATCCTCCTTCTCCTCGTCATCTTTTTCCCACCCGTACTCCTCACAGAGGCGTTTGAATTCGGCAACGGGTGAGTTTAACGGTAGATATTGGAACTCGGTATATTGAGAGAAAAACTTCTCGAGTGGTGTTGAACTACCTAGTGGGCGGACAATGACATTCTTGTCCTCGGGCTGTAGCACCATCGATTAAGTAAAACGCGTAAGTGCGGTATGCGCAAATTGGTTTAGGAATTAAACCTGGTTCGAGCGAACTGAAAGTGGCGAGGGATACACACCTCAGGCTTAGAATAAGGAAGAGATGCACCTTTAGACGTCCGCTTATTCCTCTTGGCGGGCATTGTCAATGAAAGTCGTAAGGAGGAACGAGATTGGACGGTGCCACATCCTACCAAAGTGCGTTATATACGCATTTGGGAACGAGATCACCCAGTTGTCTCGCTATTACCGTAATAGTACAGTTCTGTGTGTGTCATTGGAAGGCCTAGGCTTCTGATAATACCCGCTGGTCAGGCCAGCCAGTATCTGGCCCAATAGTCACGTGACTTAATTCATAGGCAAACAAAATCCGTGAGATCAACCTCGTGTTTGATGTTTCCACGGCAACGTGTGCGAAACTCGTCGGACAACTTTCCACAGCCAGGTATTTACGGTTGTTTAACTGAAACAGCGCTGAGCACAGACACATTATCGAGGAGAAAGCGAGCTCCGGGTTTTGGAGTGTGTCTGCGGATTTCAAGGTAAGCAAAAGGTGCCACTTCGACATTATTAGACACCGACGAAACGATATATTACGATAGTTGGCCTTAGGGTCATGACCCGTGCTAATTGTTGATAATACGACGCAGAAGATAACGAAGAATTCCACCAGCCTTGGCTGAGTTCTTCGGGAATATCTTGTTGTTCACTATCGAGTACGTGGCAAGCGCTTTGACTGAAGGGAACATCCGGACTTTATTCGTGTGGTAAACCAGATCAACGAGGTTGATGTGCTTTGACCTGACAGCCTGTGCAGAAACAAGAGTGTGAGGGTTCCGAGTGTCGGACCGATTTCACCAAGGCTCGCACCCTTCGAGACGCGGAAACATTCCCGGGAAACGGATGGATCCTGAGGATGGCGCATAGGGCATGCCAATGGTCGATATTATTGACATCCGTGCCAAACTTGGTGTTGAAATCCTCCGAGACCGCATCGGCAAATAGCTCGCGGGCTTTGGTGTACTTCTTACTTCCTTCCTTCCATTGATACTGCCTCTTTAGTCTCAGAAATTCCTTTGTCGGAGCTGCGTTCCGATTGAGCGTGAAGTTCGAATACGACGAGAAAAACTGGACGACATGAGACTTGGACATTGGGTGTTAGTTGATGGTGCGAGAGATGAGGCCTATGAGGTGCCACAACCAGAACGTGTCCATTAAGCAATATGGCACGCCCAGAATGCCTGCTGCCACGTTCCCTTATGCTTCGACTCCCACGCGGGTATCTGATTACTACCCATCCAACGTGTCTATGTCTGTCGGCCATTCTTGTTAGATTGAGGATAGACTGGGACGGCGGTTCCTTTGCTCCACTGCCATGATGGAAAGTATATGCTAACGAAGCTCGAATCCAAAGTGAGTTCGAAGGAAGACGAGAGTGTTCTAGGGAGGTCCACATATGCGAGTTTTCGGCTTTGCATGCAAAATGGGTTCTCTCCCCTGTGTCTAGTCAAAAAAGAGGTTTGATACATGGTAGAGCGTGTTGGAAGTTACAGGCGGTCGTCCGAGAGCATTGAACCAAAGTGGTCTAACATACACACATACCGAGCTAGGAACCAAGGTCCTGAAAGGAAAGGTAAAGAGAAAAAGTACAATGGGCTTAAACTGAGGCCGGAAAGAAAGTTGGGTTATATAATAGTACAAGAACCAGTATGCAAGGGGAAGACACGGGAATGCTGTGGTAGAGAGCGTCACGGCACTGTCGGACGCGAGCCCCCCCCCTCCCAATAAGGGTGACCAGTGCGACTGCAGGAGGGGAGGCGTCGGAAGGGGAATCGTAAATAGACAGCGAGTGAAGACCTGAGACTCCTGGACCAAGCATATTTCTGCGCACAGTTCCCGCGCTCAGGTGGAATGCCCCAATACATAGTACTAATCCTGATGCTGAATCACTGATGAAATCTAGTCGCGTTTGGAGGCACGGTCTGGGGGTTCAAGGATGTGACGACGGAGCTTGCGCAAGACCCCAGCGTCGTCTGCATCTTCCTTCGGAAAGAATTTTTCCGTTTTCTGGGTATATTCACTAAGATCTTTCTCGGTATTGAACATTCGGACCTTCCTGTCGTCGCGTTTGAGAAGGTCGATGAGGTTGACGTGCTTCCTGAGGACGGCCTGTGTACAGCCAGAAAAACCAACAAGTCAGGAAATCAGAGGGCATAAAGAGGTGGCGACTCACAGCGCGGCATTTTTTGAGCGTGTCTGGAATCGGTTCAATTCGCAGGGCACGACAGAGTTTGTGCCAGTTGTTGATATCATTCTCGTCGGTCCCATAAAGGTCGTAAAATTCCTTCTTGATGGCGGCATTGAATTTGTGGCGAGCATCTTCCTCGTACTCCTTGCAGAGGCGTTTGAATTCGGAAGTGGGAGATTCCGAAGGTCGAAATTGGAACTTGGGGTATTGAGAGAAAAACCTCTCAAGTGGTGTTGCGCGGCCTGGTGGGCGGTCGATAGCGTTCTTGTCTGAGGGCTGTGGCACCACCGATTCCGACTCAGTGAAACGACTAGGTGCAGTGCGCGCAAACTGGTACTGGAACCAGGTCTGACTCCTATAGGTAGGAAGGGATAAGTACTGTACCTTAGGAGAAGGACGAGATACGCCTTTAGACTTCTGCGCGGCTGTCTTGGAAG
>Ga0307512_10003237_pt1 | contig 19235 bp, 24 predicted proteins | sample 14_EM_MG_FD_200267 | JGI IMG/M metagenome (GOLD analysis project Ga0307512, IMG submission 200267) | Populus trichocarpa ectomycorrhiza microbial communities from riparian zone in the Pacific Northwest, United States - 14_EM | ecosystem: Host-associated > Plants > Roots > Unclassified | place... | reverse complement strand
TCCCGAAGTGGAACAAAGCAGAGTGGACGCGCTTAAGCAGTTTACTCCCTCTTGGCCCATGGAGATGCCGCTGCCAAGGTGAGTAGTAGTCCAGCCCTTCCCACGCATTAAATAAGGGTGGGCACGCCAAGTGTCCAAAAGGAGAAAAAAAACACTGGAGATCCCAAGAGAATTGAAGCCGACCAGAGGGCATCTCGGGTATCCACCGAAGGCCCGCGATAAGGAGAGGCGCCTCCAATTTCGTCCGAGGCCCGAGACACCACCTGTCAATCAGAAAGAACCGTCAATCACGTTCTACACTGAGCGTAAATAAAGAAAAAAACGACAACAAATGCCGAGCTGAGCACCGCAGCGGCAAACGTTAACGTTGAACATTGAGCGCCGAACACCAGAGTGGATTGTCCGATGGTATGGGAGTCAGCCATTCAGAGCCTCAGATCTATCACGTACCGCTTTTCCGTTTCGAAGCGCGCTCGCGTCCATATCCCAAGGAAAGATAGAGCAAAGGCATTTCCCTGGCAGAGAGCGCCGACGCGCACACCAGTGTCAACAAGCTTCTCTCATAGTTTGTAAGCAAGCGAATGATAATGGATAGAAGCACGTACTATAAGTTGCTTCTCAGGACCGGCCAGATCCGAAAACGCGATGGTCCGGTCAAGGTTCATGAAGCCGTTAGAAACCTTGCCATAGGGAGATAGGTTAGAATGAGTGACGGCGAAGGCCCGCTGATAGGCGTGGGGTCGGAAGGGAAGCGGAACCACGGCCGGCCAAATATTCAAGAACCTTCCTCGCGGAAGCTTTACGATAAGTCCCTGTCCAAACGTCACAGCCTAAAACACTTGCTTCATACTGCGCACATGAATCTCAAACCACATCTAAACCAGTGAGAAGAATGGAACCTACGATTAAACTCTGTACAAGGAGAAATGTGTACTATAGGGAACATAGGTTACACACCGAACTTATCTTGGCAGGGCGTGAGCTTGAAAGCGGAAGAAGATAGCAGACGGCATACACAGCATTCATGGGTAAAGAAACGGGCTGTTGAAACTCGAGTTCGGAGCGATAATGACGATGTGATGGAGGAGAAAAGAATTGGATGGAAGGCAACATAAAATGCATGCATGGGAAAAGCGAGGCAATAATGAGGAGTGCGTGAGCCATGGGGGGGGTATGTGGCCATTTACTACGATGACTGTGCCTTCCTGGCTCTCGACACCCTTTCCACAGCCTCTCTAATCGGACTCCGGCCTTTCAAGACTGTCATATGCGCACTCAAATACGGTGCAGGGAGCAACATATGCATCAATTCGGATGCAGTCGGCCCACCAAACCCAACGTTATCCCCCTCCATAGAAGGGAAGTAACTCGTGAACCCGTGTACAGGACCAACCGGATGGGAAGGACCACCAGGGGACTTCGGTGAATACGGGGAAGAGGTGCTCTGTTGGCTGTAGGAGGGGTATAACGCTGATAAAGCGGCATAGGAGGAGGAAGAGAGAGTCGATAACGTCCTTTCCCGTTGTGGGTTCCGCAAGCCTGAGCTCTGGGTGGCATATTCATAACCTGCAGCCCTACCCAAAGACCGCTGAGTGTTCACTGAAGACACAGAAGCAATGCTTTGCCTCCTCAGCCTCTCCTTGACCTCATCCTCTTCCTTCCCCTTCTGCTTGAGGGCAACCGGAGATAAGCTTGGTGGTGAGGGAGAGACTGAAGGTGCAGCGGTAACGGTTTTCAGCGGCGCTAGTTTGCCTACCCCAGACCCGAAAGCCACGGTCGAGACCCCATTCTGATGAGTGGAACAGTTGGGGTTTCTAATGCCGACGGCGTTGGGATTGGGTGAAGCGCCAGCAGATGAAGACGGTCCGCGGATGAGTGGATGGGGGCGTGTCATTACGGTCGGATAATCGCTCTTGCCCGATTGGAGAGAGTAGAGCGATGAAGGACGAGTTCCAGACCGCTTAGTTGCACCTGAATTTTTAGCTTGGGACAACTCGCCTCTAGTCTTGTCCCTGTGATGAGTCGGGCTTGGGGGAGAGCTAAGTGGGGGATTCTTTCGGCGAGTTGGGGTCTGTGGCCGGAGTGGATGCTGATGTTGTTGTTGATGCTGCGGGAGTGTTGTTAGCATAGGTTAATATGAGGGATGAAATGGTGTTTCAGACATAGGAGAGTTTGGTGTCGGTGATCGTACGAACAGGAGGATCTTCGCTCACCTGTGTCATGGTAATCTGATCTCGACCCTGTGGGTTATTATCGGCCCTCGGACCTGGTGACGAGTCGTTGGTGATATGAAGGTGGGATTGCGGGACCGAATACGTTGATAAGGTTTGTCGCTGCGGTCGATCTTTGACGTCTCCACTGGGACGGGGATTGACGACGGGTGGCTTCCGAGCGGATGAATCAGGAAGGGGAGGGTCAGAGAGAGAGTCAGGGAGAAGATGGCGGGAGAGTTCGGGATCTCGATCAACCATGACACGTGGACGCGGGGTCGACGCTAGACCTTCCTCCGGACGCGCGTGATGGTAGGAATGGGGATGGTCGCAATCTCCAACGCTTTCCTGATCAACGGTGTCAGCGTGGTCATCTGCATTAGACATGATGGTCCTCTCTCTATCGTGCCTATCCATGCCGCCCACGACCGCGCTAGTCACCACTTCATTTGGGACAGGGGTTGATGACCGGCGGCGTGTTTCCCCCTTCACGTTATTTACCGGCGTGGGAGGCTGCATCTTCACTTGAGGGATGGTAGGCGTTGGTGGTTCCCGATCATCCGGTGAAGTCGCAAAGTGCGCCACGCCGGTAAGGTTTAGATGTGCAGGTAGGTTGCGAACAACGTCATCGTCCTCATCATCACCGGATTCCGAGTCGGATGATTGGTTCTGGGGAGTTACGGGTGCACTCTCGCTTGAGACCCACTCGTCTGAATCGCCTTCGACCTCGTGAGCGGCAACTACGGGACTTGTGAGGGTAAAACCGGATTTTTTGTTGGATCTAGTGGTGGCGGTAGTGGTAGTGGCGGTGGCGGTTCTTTGAGATGGAGTCAGGCGAAGGGCACCTGTCGTCGTACGCTGTGCATGTGACTGCTGTTGTTGCTGTTGTAGGTGCAATTTAGAGGATGATCTGATTTGTTGATCACTTTCTGTCCTACTTGGGGGTTGCTGTGACAAAAGGCACGGTCAGGTCGAGAGCGAGAGGGATAATTAGGATTAGAGCGAAAGAATTGAAAGGTAGAATTGAAACATACATTAGGACGTGCACCAGGCTTCTTCCCCTTCCCCCTGGGCAGGTCCTTGGTGGCGTTGTTCAAGGCAACTTGGAGGTTCGAGCTGGTATCAGGTTTCTGGAGATTGAGATTGCTCAATGTGAGTTTCGTGTTGGACCCTGAGGTTGAGCGCCTCTGGAGGGCGGCAGGACGATGGTGTTTGCTGGGCATGCCCTTGAAACGAGCAGATAGGAGAAGAGAGTCGTAGTCGTTGAAAAAGAGAGAGATGAACACAACGATGACGGCCACTTCCTCGGTCGGTCTTGGTGTGGACGTATTTCGTTGAGCACAACGGACTTATACCGCGGGAAACAAAAATAAATTTATTTTTCTTTTCCAATTACCACCTCGTGCCTCTCCGTAACGTTGACCAATCGAGTACACAAAAGCAGCTCAGCGTTTACGTCGAGAGTCTATTTGGCGGTCTTGTCTAGTTTGTAAACGGTCAAGAAGATGGAACGAGTTCAGTTCCAGCAAGAGCAGGTAGGTTGCGAAAATTTTCTTCGTGTAACAGGTGGAACTTAAGCTCGCGGTGGGCTGTAGATGCTCGCAGAACTTAAAGATTTGATGGAAAAGGGGCTGTTCAGTCGAGTGTGTGGTTCCTTGAAAACTTTTTTTTTGTTGAGCGAGCTTGACGTAAAGAGGGCAGACGGAAGCAAAGCTCATCATGAAGAAACGGCGAGAGTTCGAGATGGCGTTGGTTCGGCGAGTTGCCAGAAAGAGTGATTTTCTGCGGTACGCGGCGTACGAGATGGACTTGGAGCGGCTCAGACGGAAGCGCGTAGAGAAGATCAGTAAGTGTGGACCTCTGACGTTCAGACCGACATGCGAACTGATGCGGTACGTTCCCTCTGGTTTACAGGAGAGCGATCACCGCACTCGGTGTCGGATTACGCGATTGTGAAGAGGGTGTTTCAGATCTTTGAACGAGCGGTAAGAAAGTTCAAAGGGGATGTTGGGCTTTGGATGGAATACATAAGAGTTGGAGAGAAGGTGGGAGCGAAGGCACTCGTTGGCAAGATCACTGCGAGGTGAGCCTGAAGAAAGAAAAGACTATTTATTATTGATTGCGTTATGCAGGGCGATCCAAATGCATCCGACCGAGAGCTGGTTGTATGTTATGTCAGCGAACGGGGAGATGAAGATTGGGAACATGTCCGGTGCGCGGACGATGATGGAGAGGGGGATCCGAATGAATCCAAAAGACGAGCGACTGTGGGTAGAGTGGATCAAGTTGGAGATGGGATACGTCCAGCAATTGAAAGATAAAGGCGTCCAAGATTCGAATCAAGTTGTCCGTGGAGGAATAGTGGAGGTGATAATTGACAAGGCGATCAAAGGTGGAGTGTTTTTATTTTATTTTATTTTTCTTAAAATGAAACTAAAATAATAATTTCAGAAATCGGGAAGGATAACCACGCTTTCATCAAAACCGTAGCAGATGGTATTTCGGAGTATCCGCTGGCCGACGACGAGACACGTGCACGGCTGCTCGAGGGTATAATATCAATTTTCCAAAAATAGAAATACTGCCATCCGTGTGCACCATATGGTCATTTTCCAATCACCACTGCCTGTCCGTCCGTCCTTCTCCTTCTCCTCCTCCTTCTCCTCCTCCATCCTCTCCGTCCTGCCCCTCCTCCGCTGTCCCTCTCGAGTCGTCAGTCTTTCGCCTTTGTTTCTTTTATTCTCCTCCCCAATTCCTAATCCACTCACCCATCCTTTTATTCCCCCCGAATAGGTCAATAGCTTATTATCTGAGCTTGCTACAACTCGACGTGGACGGGGCGTCGTTCATTACCCCTCCCTCCCCCTGAAGCAGAGACCCTCCCCCCTCTCCTCCGTATTGCGTATGCTCATCGGTTCTGGCAAACCAGTTCTTTCCTATTAGCAGGCTTTGTTCCCACCCCCCTGCTTCCCCTTCAACTTTGAGAAAGTTCGTTCACGTTTTCCAGTCCGACAATGCTGCAATACCCCATCTCCATGCCCAACCTCTCCCTCCGCTCAAAGGATTCTCAGACGTTCTCCTCCAAGGAGCCTTCCGATCGTGCTCGTCGTCATCTGCCTACTAATCGTTCCGCAAGGGCACTCGACCCCATGCTCGCCGTCTATCTTCCCCCCTCCGTCGCTGCTTCTCTCAGACCTCCTTCCATCCCTCTTACCTCATACTCCGCCCGTCTTCCACCCTCCAGTCCCGTTCCACGCTCTCCCGTTCTTTCTTCCCTCGACACCCCCAGTGTCGGTTTCTCTTCCCAGCACTCCAGACCCTCTTCTATACATTCGTCTCCAGTGCAAGACATTCTCTTCCCAGGTGATGTTATCGGTCAAGGTCTTAATTTTCAAGGTGAAAGGGTTCGACTTCTCCCAATCTCCCCCAGTCATCACAACGGCGACGACGATCTTAACGCCCCCTCCATCAAGTTTGAGGTTGTCAAGGCCCTCGGTACCGGAAGTTACGCTGTCGTCTACCAAGTCCGTCAGATCTTGTCTGGCTATCCGCCACAAGCCGAAGATCTCTCGCCAATCAGCGCTGTCAACTTCGACGACATCCCCTCCTGCCCCGCCCCTGTGAGGTACGGTCGTGAATATGCCCTCAAATGTCTGTCCAAGGCCGATCTTGACAAGGACGCTCTGAGCACCCAAATGTTCGAGGTACGCTCCTCTCGCTTCCCTCCGTACATTTACTCTAATTATCATTTTAAAGGCAACAATTCACCAATCTCTGCCTACCCACCCGAACATCGTCACGCTCTATCGTACCCTCGAAACCCCTTCCTACCTCCTTCTGCTTCTCGAATACGTCCCCGGCCAGGACCTCTTTTATTTTTTGGAACAATCATGCGATCATTATGAACCAGAACCCCCGTCGTCTCCTTCCTCCGAGTCTCACACTCCTCCCACCCCAAGCCTTTTGTCTTCTCTCAACCCGGACCAACTACTTTCGCGCACTCGCTTACGACTTATTTCCTCCATGTTCTCCCAAATGTGCCAGGCTGTCGCCGTCTGTCATTCGGTCAACGTCTTTCACCGGGACATCAAACCTGAGAACTTTATCGTCACAGATGGATGGGTCAAATCTCCAGATGGCAGGCAAGAGCGCAAAGTCGTCGTCAAACTCACAGACTTTGGTTTGTCTACTAATGACGTCGAGTCTGCTGATATGGATTGCGGATCCGCACCATACATGAGCTACGGTATGTGTCTCCGAACGCCTTCACCTTGTCCTTCACTGAATAGAGTGGCGCCAACCTTCTTTGATATAGAGTGTAGAAACAACGTTGCCCCCACGTATTCTCCTCGTGCCGCCGATGTTTGGTCACTTGGAATCGTGCTAATCAATATGTGCGTTCCAACCCCTTCCTTATCACATGAACCCACGTTGAACCGCTTTTGATACAGGCTGTATCACTATAACCCGTGGACTGATACAGCTGAAGGAGCTTGTTCGTCTTTTGAACTTTACCGCCAAAACCCGATCAACTTTTTCGTGCAACGATTCACTGGAATGACAATGCCGGTCGCACGCTTCCTCGCCACACGTGTCTTCTGTATTCTAGGAGATTCTTCCGATGACAGCCCTCGTGTGACCGCTGAGGAGTTCGGCGTTTGGGCCAAAGACCTTCCAACCCATTTCTCCGTCCCCAGTCACGTTCGCGCGGTTTCGGTTTCCTCCACTCAAGGTCATCCCCTCGCTCCCGGTCTTCCTCAATCCAGGCCCGCATCTCGCCAAGCTTCCATCAACAACACCGTCGCAAGACGCGGCTCCAGGTCTGCCTCACGACCCCCATCATTTGCCCATGGATATGTGGAGACCGAGTTGCCCACCGTCATGGACAACGATAACGAGGGTGAAGTCCAGGAGGAACCGCATGAGGATGAGGCTCAACCCGACTCTCGCACGCCGTCGAATGCGAAGAGGCGCAAGCGCGGAGCACGAAAGAACAAAGGCAAAGATACTCAAGTTGAGCAGGTTGACCTGACCCTCGAAACTCTTGCCGAGGCTTCACAAACTTTGGCGAGGGAGATCAGCAGGACTTCCAAGATTTCTAGCAACGGATATGTCATCGATCCTTCCGACAGTTCCGTCCCACCGGTCCCGCCCATCCCTACCGACACCGCGCCACCCACCCCGACTGTCACTAAGAAGCCCTCGAAATGGAAGCTTACCTTTGGCAAAAGCAGTAGCGACCGCAGCACTACCATTCCTACGTCCAGCCCCGCCGTCGAAGAGTCCGTCACCGTTGATGGCAGACAAATGTCCAAGACGGCGAGTAACGTAACAAATCTGGTTTTGGGACTGAATCCTCCCCCTCCCAAATCTTCCTCGCGTTCTCCTGCTAGACAACAGTCTTCCGCCCGTCACGGACCCACGCATCCCGCGCAACCTTTCGACGACTCTACGTACACTCGTGGTCGCAGGAAAAACTCGCCGTATGGTAATAGCGGTGGTGCTAGTTCGCAGTCGCATATCGAGAGGTGGACAGACAGCGTCGAGAAACGTGGTGTGTCACCAACGTCCACAAGGAGCGGAAGGTATCTGGCATCGAGTGCAAGTTCTATGGCGAGCAGTAACTGGAGATCGAGCATCAGTACGACAAACAGCATCAGGAGCACGACCACTTCATCCTCGGCGTTCACGAGGTATAGCAACAATAGTTCCTCGACAGTCGCGACAACCATATCGAGTGGAAGTTGGAGGAATGCGAACGGAAGCAAGTATAGCGTTAATGGTGGGCAGCACAACTATCGGAATAGCAATATTCCCCCTCCGAATGTCAAACGTACGTACATTATGGTACGCTTTTATTACTCGCTGATTGACATACGCAACGACACAGTCATGACTGGTGTCCCGTGGGAGTTGAACGAAATGCCGAGGCAGATGCATCCTAACCCTGTTGGTGATATCTTCGGCTCCCCACCTCCCCAACGAAAACGCGGAAACGGCAATGGTACGAGGAATAACAAACAAACTACTGGAGCCACCAAGGAGAACAAGCTGGACACGATTTCTGAACGGCCATCCGGACAGAGTATGGATGCCTCCACGAGCACGACTGACCTGAGCAACGGTGGGAGCGCTGGCAAGGAAGGAGATTTGCTTGATGGTGCAGGACCGAAGAAAGTGCAAAAAGGGCAGATCAACGCGTTGGCCAAGATGCTTTCTGCGTTGAGACGGTGACCCAACTCAGTCGTCACGTCCTCTTCCTTCCCTTGTTCTGTTCTCTGTTGTTTACTCGATGCACTCGAGCCCACACAATAATCGACATAATGCCTCACTGATCTCCCTTTTTATGCAATCTCTCTTGTGTTCGTTTCAACTTTCGACGGCACATCTAATCCTCTCCGCAATCGCTCCCACCACAACCGCTGTACATTACGATTGTTCGCTATTTTTGGCCTCTTGATCCTGTTCATTCTGTCGAATCTCCACCCACATCCCCAGCTCCCCTCCTCAGATTGAGCCTGCCCCCGCCCGGTCCCCGAGCCTTGGCTTTCCCTTTCTTGTTCCCTTTCTGCCCTTCAGTGGAAAGTCGACTCCTTGGCGCGTTAAGGAACTGAGCCAACATCCGTTTGGACGCTCGCTCATCCCGCTGTAACGCGCACAAACCTTTTTTTTCTTCAACTCGACACAAAGTTCAATGTTTAACAAATGGTTGTTGTTTCTTTTTATTCACCTTCACTCACCCCCCTCTGCCTCCACATCCCCATACTATCACTCGTTTCTTCAACCACTCTCATGTGATACTACGGCACTCCTCTTCTCTGGCGTTGCTTGATACTTCATTTTCGCCAAGATGAGGTTCGGCTCCTGACGCGCCGTATTGTCCACCCCACTGCTTTTTTGTTCGTTCGGCCCATTGGACGGTGGGTTGAAGGTCGGCGGGCTCGAAGGAAGCGTTCGGTCAAGCGATAGAGGAGCTATCGTACATGGATCCTCGCTTGCTCCTTGCCTCTCGGTTCGTCGTCCGTCATCACCCCCTTCTTGGCTCACCCGTGGAATGGTTTCTTCTTCAACTATTGTATTGGTACCTTTCACTTCTTTGCACGGCACCGGGGTCTTTCGGGGAGTTTTACCTTTCTAAACAACTCCCGGGACTGTTGTTTGTAGAGCCTCATTTTCCGCTTGGGATATTGGTAATACCAGTATGCTCCGTCGCGCATTTCCTTGGTGGCCCTCCTTCCTCACCCTTGTGCGTTCTATTTCCCTCAAAACGTGTCCGCGATTCGACGTTGCCCACCAGTTAACCTGATCCTGTTGTACAGTTTCTCTGTATTTGCATTCCGTCCCTTTCACACTGCCACCAGACCACACTAGATCGGAGGTCAGCGGCTACGGTCCTTACACTTGTACATTACATGGGTCTCGCATCTTAGCTTCCGGCCCTCTACGCCCCAGTCCGCTCGTTTGTAGTTTCATAGCATCTCCAACCCCCTCATTAGGCTCTTATTTTGTCTCCCCCCTTTTTTGTGTTTATACGTTTTACCCCTTGGCAGCAAAGCCGCTACGGCCAACAATCCCTCATACTCATGGATCCCCTCTCGCATCTGTTCTCCATTTGTTCCTCCGGGTTTTTCCTCTCTACGCTTTTATTTCCGTTTGTTTTTCTCTCATGGGACTCTTGAAACAGGCGCAGGTTTTTCTTTGTCACATTCTCCCTTGCTTTTCTGCTCGAAGATATTTATAACTCTGGATGAGCCGAACCTGGGTGCGAGTGAGTTGTCAATATTCGAAGCCGTATGAGATAATTTTCTTTGTCACCGGGTGACGAGCCTTATAACTGCTGAATGGTTCATGATTTTTCGTTGAAGAGCGAACCGTTTTCTTCAGAATGAAGGGACGAACACTGAAAAAATAATCGGATGCGTAACAGTCGACGTTTGGAATCGACGCCTGGGACACCTCTATATGATCAATACACTCAACGCGCCTTCGAGACACCCTCTGACCACCACGCCTTCTTCTACCACCACCACCACCACCACCATCACTCCTACAACTGACTTGGATCTTGGGATAGCACAAAACGCGGGCGCATTGGATAAACAAACGTGAGTAGCTTGAACTGAGGTCTCATGATCTCTCATCAAACTGCGAAAAATTGTAAGAGACTCTCCGCAATGCCCTGAAGTCCATGCCAGAAAGCACGACAACTGGTGCCAATCCCAGAGTGGACTTCTACGACAAGTTTTAGCAAGAAATTGGTGGACGCTACCGAGATTTTGAGAAGAAATACGACGAAGACCTGAACACCACGCTTATCTCTGTGGTGTCACTTGTGTGCTGTGCAGGAGATCTGACACTTGCTATGAGGTTTCACGTAGTCTGGTCCATTCTCTGCTGTGACCTTTGTTCATCACGGTATCCACGACTTCCTGTTCCAAACACTACTCCCCCTTCTGAGCAGGAACAGGTGGGTTTATTGAAGACGATGGGCTTGCTAGGTCTGGTATGGGGCTGAGAGCTCGGTTTATTGCCTTGGAAGGGAACTACCGTAGGCTAATTCGGATTACAGATGGGCAGTAGAATATCGCAGGTAAAGCGTCCCGCGATCCCACTACATTTGCACCATAGTACCGTGCACTCGAAATATTACAATTGCAACCAAGCGTGAAAGAAATCCCCTGGTTGGGCGTGGGGTGCCGTTAGCCGAAAAACAGACAATGAGGATGTTTCTGTCGGAAACGTTGTCGATCATGCAGTCGACAAGTTCCTGACTTCCTGGAGTGATTTGGGCACGATGACGACTGTCCCTCAATGTGGTCTCCCTGGGACCCTTGGTGCCGGTGCCCGGTGGACGGCAACGGATCACTCCGAGCTCCGAGACGATCGACACCGTGCACGCCCACTTTGACCTCACAGCCCACTTTCAAATGCGGCTGCGATACCCACGACCTCTCCTCCCCCTCATTTTATTCCTTATTCAAGTCCTTCCCTCTACAGCCAACACCGAAATCATCAATCTCACGCCGTCCTCGAGCCCTCGCATCTATGCTCTCGATTCGATCTCATCCAATTGGCCTGTCTTAACCCCACTGGGTGGACAGAACGAACATTGGTGGACGATGACCCATGTTCCTCAAGAAGGGGACACTGAAGGGTGTATAGGGAAACGGGAGTGGTGTAAGGATGATCTGTGGCTCGTTCTTGATTTCGACGCAGAGGAATGGAACGCATACCGAGGTTTTACTTTGAGGATCTCGTGGCCTGCTTCGGTACGTCCCGATTGCCTCTCTGTTTGACACTCTTTCTGACTTGAACTTCCGAAACCCATACGTGCTCACGCTTCGAAAATCGATTTTTTACACGCTGGGGCGCCCCTATTTCTCAACGCAGCATCCGTTTGATTTTCAACTGGAGGCGTACACACCACAAGACTACGCTCTCAAAGCCGGCCTCGAAACAATGCGGATTACTAACATCCCGCCTAATCACCCCAAAACCCGTAATATGTACGCTCGCATCAGACCGATTAACACCGGGGTCCTAGCTCCCTGGGCTCAGCGCGCTATAACCCTCAACCAGATCCGCAGTCAAGCCATGAAGGATTACGGAAAGGTTGAGTTCATCACGATCTTAGAACCCCTTCGTTTCGGAGGGATACCGGAGACGCTGCTCCCCACAATCGGGTTCCTCATCCCATTGGTGTTAGTCGCCGGTTTCGTGGTGTTTCCCCGGATACATACATACATCGAAGGGGTCGCACGTGAAGCGCGGGCAGAGTTGGAAGAAAAGCGCTTGTGACGGTGATGGTCCCATACCCACTATATATGCGTTCTTATTGAGTCGGATGAGCAACGTGCCAGGTCATCCAGAGCCCCAAGCTAGATTCCTATAATGCAGACACAGAAATACAGCATGCACAATAAGTTATAGGGAGGCTATTGTAGGTGTGAATGTATGAGTTCGTGAGTCGAGGTGTAGAATGTGTATCTGGGATATATCCTTCCTGCTACATGACCTATGCTATGGTAACCCATCGCGCTGGAGGTCGGCGAATGCCATGTTCTGTTCGATGGTGGGTGGTGTCTGTCCCTGGTACGATCGTTCCGTGGATGGCATCGAGAGGCCCATAAAGTTGGAGACGCTTGTACTGCCGCCGGGTAAAGGAACGCCTGGGCTTGTACTGAGAGTCTCCATGATGACGTCTCCAGGAGTATCGGGCTGAGAGGGTTGGACCATATCGACCGAGACGATCTCTCCGTCTTCGTCTTCAGAGTGTTCTGAAGATGAAGCTGATTCGGAAGAACGGCCACCCACGATGATGAATTGGGACTTGCTGTGTGAACGGACGAGATTGACGTAATATTTGTGAAGGAGCTCCGTATTGCACTGGAGAAAAAAAATATCATTCTCCTGCATCTCTCGAGAGATGGGTTGTACATTGAAGACAAAGGCTGACCGTGAGTCTCCATTCGATCATTCTCAAAAACTCGCGTTCGAGAACGTTGAGCTCTGCGGTGGAGATTCCACCGACTTTGGCATATAAGCTGTTCCGGCAGAATGAGTCGCAGAAGGTCTTTGAGGCAACGGCAATTGATGTGATGACGAAACGGTGGCAGGTGAGCGAGGTTATTGTAAACCGAGGGTTGCGCTCGCAGATCTGATCAATGTAATGAAGGGTGATCAGAAGACAACACCCCTATCAATGCCGGGGATAGGCGGGATGGGCAACAGAGGCATTAGTGAACGCATCAGAGGAATCCAAAGCAGAGACAGACCTCAGCTTTGGTGTATTGGACTATCCGCCTGAGGTAGTCGAGGACAGAAATGTTTGGGGCGGTTCGAGAGTGGAATCGTGTCAGTGCCTCACTGGAGAAGCGGGTCGTAAGCTCGACGGTGGATGATGGTAGAGATCCGACAGCATACGGGGATAGAGGAATCCTGTCGTTATGTTCTATCAGTCGTTGCAGCATGTCCGCTGTGAGGCGTGTCAGTCAACCATGCGGAGGAAGCGTGTTTCAGTGGGGAGCTGAGAGAACAAGAACACGTACCTATAAGACGGCAGAGATGGTCTCTGTCTACATGCTCGAAGGAGGGGGGCAGCAAGATCAGTTCAGACTCAGATTCCATCCCCCCATAGTGGGATCTGCCCTCGATGTCTGTTAGTGGGTTAGTAAACCAAACCGATCGTTCATCCGTCAAGACTCAAAACGAACGTGCGATCCTCTCCGGTTTCTATCGGCCCGCTCCCGATCATGTGACTTCCCTGATCCGCCCGTCCGCTTCCCAGCTGTACAGTTCATCCCAAGCCACAACTCCCTCTCTCATCCGGTCTGATCGTATCCAAAGTCTCTAGCAGCAATGGCCCCAAAATTCGTCGGTATTTTCGTGTGTTTTCCGACGATGTCTCAGGCTGACTCTTCCGCTCTCTAGGATCCCAATGAAATCAAAATCATCTACCTGAGGGCCACTGGTGGTGAACCAGGTTCCAATGCTGCTCTCGCACCCAAAATCGGTCCTCTCGGTCTCGTGCGTATGCTACGTCCATATCCAAACATCTCATCCCCTGATTTCTGGGTTTCTGTTTCCAGTCACCGAAGAAGGTCGGTGAAGATATCGCCAAAGCTACCGGTGCCTGGAAAGGTTTACGGGTGACCGTCCAACTTACGATCCAAAACCGACAAGCCAAAGTCGATGTTGTTCCTACTGCTTCTACCCTTGTTATCAAGGCTCTCAAGGGTACATCCGACCATACCTCACCTCGCTTCAGTAGTCTGATCCGATCCATTTACAGAACCCCCGCGCGACAGGAAGAAGGAGAAGAACGTCAAGCACTCTGGTAACGTCCCTCTTGACGAGATCATCGATGTTGCCCGCAAGATGCGTCCAAAATCGCTCTCCAAGACCCTTGCCGGTAACGTCAAGGAGATTCTGGGAACTGCCCAAAGCGTTGGCTGCACCGTCGATGGTCGACCACCACACGACATCATCGAGGGGATCGATTCAGGCGAGGTCGAGATTCCAGAAGAATAAACGTCTCTATTTGTATATTAGGTCCCGCCGTTTGCATCTTCACCCTCGCATTGCCTGAGCCCTGAGCACGAGTCTAATATGATAGTACGGAAGGACGAAGTACGACATCTCCACACTCACAAACTAAACACCTTTGAGAGGGACGTTATATTCCCATCATCACCACAGCTTCTCTCCACTGGATGTGACCTTGACCAGTGACAACAGGTCAAGATGCCCTAAGGCATCGAGGTATCAGAGACTAGAGATTCACATCGTCAGACTGAGTACAGGAACACCGATTCGGAGCCGGACAGTACCGCAAAATAAGAACAGGGAGGTCTCAATATGACGGATTATTCATAACGACGTCCATCTCGTTCACGCTGTGACTCTCCGCAAAAGAGTTAGACGTAAAAACATCTGCCCCAGAAGCCAAAGAATCCACGAGCATTGCCAATCGGGATTTGTTCATACCTGGCTCCTAAATAGAATGAGTCCGCATTTCGGAAACTTCAGTGCCCCCATACCTTGTGAATCTGCACTAGGTCATCTTGGAAGGCATCTGCGACGGACTGCATCCAGAATTTTCGGAATCTGTCCTTTAGCTGTTGCTCGCTTTCCGTGTCGACAGAACCGTCAGGTTTTGTTGGCAGGAACGAAGGGGCTGGTGCTGGAGTAGGCGAGGGCGAACGGGAATACACAACCCTCTCCTGTTTGCCGGATCTTTTGTTGGGAACCGAAGCATCAAGCATTTCCACATCGTCCCCTTCATGATCAGATCCCTCTTCCGATGGTGAATCTTGTTCGGATTCAGATTCAGAGGACTCCGACGAGGACGAAGGGCCCTCCGAGACGACAGGCTTTGCGGATACCTGCGTTTTCAGTTTCACCGTGGTCGGCTTTTCATCCTCTGAGCTTGGCGAACTGTCTTCGGAGGAGGAAGACGAAGATTCTGAAGAGGCAACTCTTCTCTTCCTCTTTCTGTTTCGCTTCCTAGTGGTTTTTGCAGCAGCGACGGACTTGGCCGCGTTGCTCTGGATTCTAAGTTAGCTTTATGTCAGAGGATGGAGTCGGATGTGATTTTCACCATGAGGGAGGGACTGCCGGAAAGAAGGAAGCGGTTAAAATCGCAAAGCGCGCTTGCATTCGGGCGGCTATCCAATGGACATCACGTGGATACCTTGATCTGCAGGCGTGACACGTCTTTGGATTCCGAGGGGGGAACCTTGTTTATCGCCACACCACACAGTTTCAGCGCTCAGCCACTGACTGCCTCACGACATCTTCCATCTCCTCCAATTCCACGAGCTAGAACAAGATGTGGCTTACGGACACTCAGAGTCGGTCCAAACCCTCCTCGTCTATAGACACTCGACGAATAACTGATTCCATTTCTCGAAACCGGTGACAGAAATCGGCGTTGCTCTAACCTCGTTCGGAGGGATATTCATCATGCTCGGCGTACTACTTTTCTTTGACGGCGCCTTACTGGCCCTGGGGAACGTGCGTCTAGCCTACTTCACTCCGGCGGAAAAGCCACGGTCTAACGGAACATATATTTCCGTTTCACAGATTCTATTCCTGTGCGGTCTAACGCTCATCATCGGCATGCAAAAGACGTTCTACTTCTTCGCTCGGAAACAGAAAATCCGAGGGACGTCGTGTTTCCTCGGAGGCATCGCTCTCGTATTCTTGAAATGGCCGTTCATTGGGTTCATCGTGGAGATATTCGGGTTCTTAAACTTATTTGGGTACGTGGTGAGCCCGTGGGTTTTGCTGTATCCACTCATCGCGGGACTTGCTATGTAGCGACTTCTTCCCGGTAATCTTGACCTTCCTGCGACAACTACCATTTATTGGCACGTTCTTGACGCTTCCTTATGTCCGAGACGTACGTGGACGGTTCCCGTGGTTTTGATCCGCACTTCGGCAAGCTGACATCACTCTTTTGTGGATACAGGTTGCGGATCGTTTGGCTGGGTCGAGACAATCCGTAGTATGATCTTTTCTCGGGTAGCGTAGAATGGACAGATTTATCACGCCATTGTTCTTGAAGGAGGTATCTCCGTACCGTGCGGGCAAAAGACAGGGTAACTTTTCGGTAAACGATACGACCACGCCAACCAGTGAACAAGCTGCGCATTCTGAGCTCAACTTTCGTGGCAGTACTAAATCCCAGCATGCTTGGTCAACATGATAAGATAACACAAGTTCCACGGGTTGACATACATTCCTACGTCATCCCGATCCAAACTCTGAAGTTATCGTCGAAATGCATCCTGAGATGTTTCCCACGATCGCAACCTCTTGCTCACAGAAACAAACTGCATGGATCCCGTTGATCCGTTCTTCTCGAAATTCCTCGCGGTAAGTGCTTATAATGTCTTGCCCCCTCAGAGCTGTTCCGGAGTGAACTTCCCTCTCTCTCTCTCTCTCGTTTGCTCTTGGCCCGCGATAGACCACTTACGCGGAGATCAAACTTCGCCATCCGCTCGAAGGCAGGCGAAAATGGCGACTACGAGCGATACGGCAGTTCTGGGACATGCCTTATGACGTAAAACAGAAAACATACACAAACCAGGTACGAATCAACAAAAAAAACAGTACCACGGTTAACGCGATTTAATCGGAAACTCCTTTATTTACACCAAAAAACAAAAACAAAAACAAAAACAACATTGCCAGCTCTCTCAACCAGAACCGAACGACGAATCCGATTTCTTCATGGACGAGGATCTCTTCGACGAGATCACGGATGACGAAGCTCCCGGACTGGGTATCCTCGTTCGAACCGATTTCTCGAACGACGAAGCGTGGGGGACGTTCCTCGCGAAACTGAAGGAGGGGGAAGAAGAGTTTTCTTCATCAGCTAATCGAGAGGGAGATACGGAAACGGATCAAGATGAATTGTCTGCATCTGGATCTACTTCTGATGTAAAGGTGGACGAGGGTGAGGACGGTTCGGACGGTTCATCCGACAGAGACTCAGGTCCAATAATCTCCATCCTCGATCCAAGCCCCGAGATCCGCCCCTACTTTTCCGACATCTCCAACCTCACCGCTCTCCGCCTCCTGAACGACGTAGACCTCAGAAAACTCACCATCCCACCCAACACGAAACGTTTCGATCCACCAAATCCTATCGTAGACTACGATGGGTGGCAAGAGATCTACCACGGAAAGACCCTGTGGATCTACGATGCTACGTCAAACCGAGACCAGTGTGCCAAGCTGGTCAGCAAACGCTCTGATTTCTATGGCACTGCAACGTTAGTCTGTCACTCCACTTCATTCGTCCAGTAGCTAACGGGAAGAGTAGAGGGGATAGCTGGAGAGCCAGAGTGCCACACATTTGCGAGTTGCAGGTCAACATTTCCACCGGTGCAATCACGATAAACTTCGGTGGGATGGATAAGTACACGTACGAGGAGCGTGTCCGTAATCTCCGGGACGCAATGGATTAATAGGTCCCTTCGCCACCGATACTCAGAATTGACCGGCACACCTATCGCACGAACGCCAGACCTACACATCACTGCCTGCATGCACTTTCCAGTCCAGTGAAAAACGAACATGGATACAGCAGCGATCGATTTTGAGGGTACAACATGTCATGTAATAAACAACCAGCCCTACAATGTAATTACGATATAACGCTCCAGACACGGACAAGATCATCGGTGAAACCACCGAAAAGTGTCTGGCCATCCGCTGACCACGCGATCGACACACATTCTGGCTCCTTGACCTTGCTGGTGTCGGAACGTTCTGGCTTGAGCTCATCAACAATCGACCTGAAAATATCAGTCAGGATTACTAGTGGGTTGCCACAATGGAATCCAGACGTACTTGCTCTCCAGGTCGAAGATTTTTATGCAGCTATGGGTGGCAGCGCATAGCCAGTATCGATTTGGGGAGAAGACGAGGGCGTTAACAACATCTCCTGCCTCGAGCGAGTACAGGTGCTTGGCTTCGTTGAGGTCCCAAAGCATGGTGATACCGTCCTTTCCTCCGGAGGCGGCCAAGGAACCGTCGGGAGAAACGGAAATGGTGTTGATGTAGCCGGTGTGGCCATAGTGGTTTGTTCTCAGCTTGAACTTCGACAGCTCCCAAACCTATAGGTCATAAAATTATTAGCAAACGACGTCACTGAAATGCATCGAATGAAGCTGAGCGGGTCAGAGATCTTGGTGATATATTGTAGTCTCATAGGGACGTGAATCCCTCTGAAGTAGCAAATATTAAATGTAACATCACTCCGCTCCCGGGAAATAAAGAAATGAGGGTTATGACGGTTGCATACCTTGACGACCTTATCCCAACCACAAGATACAATCACGGGGTTCAGCAAATTAGGGCTGAATCGGACACATGAGACCCTGGAATACAGCCACAAAGATCAATGAACTAATCCAGGTTCAACACAGGTTATCGCAGCATACCACTCGGTGTGTCCATCCTCTTTGATGTCGAATTTACATTCACCGAGGGTATTCCAGAGTTTAATCGTCTTGTCACGAGAGCCAGAGACGATCTGCCTATTATCAGCGCTGAAGCTGACAGACAGAACATCGGAAGTGTGCCCGACGAATTTCCTGGTTGTCTGGCCGTTGTTCAGGTCCCAAAGACGGAGGGTGTGATCCCAAGAAGCGGAAAGAGCGAACTGGCCGTCAGAAGAGATAACGACGTCGGAAACGAAGTGGTTGTGTCCGTGGAGAATACGTTTTGGGTAACCGAACGCGTCCTCATCTCTGGTCAATTGCCAGACGATGATGGTTTTGTCTGTCGCGAGATAGGTAAGATACCGAGTCCGTTCCTCGACCTTTTGGACTGATCTGCGTACCTCGTGAAGCCGTGAGGATCATGTCTGGGTTCTCCGATGAGGTGGCGATGGCTGTGACCCATCCTGCGTGGCCTGGCAGTGAACCGAGGTAGCGTAAGGACTCCATTTTGGTTTTAGAGATTTCGAGACTTGGCTCTTCGAGGTCCTCGTTTTGTCTGTCTACTTCAGTG
>Ga0307512_10003236_pt1 | contig 19241 bp, 14 predicted proteins | sample 14_EM_MG_FD_200267 | JGI IMG/M metagenome (GOLD analysis project Ga0307512, IMG submission 200267) | Populus trichocarpa ectomycorrhiza microbial communities from riparian zone in the Pacific Northwest, United States - 14_EM | ecosystem: Host-associated > Plants > Roots > Unclassified | place... | reverse complement strand
GTGGCCTTGGCGGCGTTCCGGCTCGGGGCGGCGACCGACGCCTGCGGCTCTGCGGTCTTCGTGGCCCGGCCGCGCGGCGCGGCGGCGGGTGCTTCCGGTGCGGCGGCCTCTGCGGCCCGGCGCCGTCGGGGAGCGGAAGCCGCGTCAGATCCGGCGGCCTTGGCCGCCCGGGGCCGGCGCGTCGCGGTGGCCGGTGCCTCCGAAGCCGCAGCCTTGGCGGCCCGGGGCCGGCGAGTGCTCACGGACGCCTCAGACGCCGCAGCCCTGGGCCGACGAGTAGTCACAGACGCCTCAGACGCCGCAGCCCTGGGCCGACGAGTAGTCACAGACGCCTCAGACGCCGCAGCCCTGGGCCGACGAGTGCTCACAGACGCCTCAGACGCCTCGGCCTTGGGCCGCCGGGTGGTCGCAGACGCCTCGGCTGCCGCGGGCTTGGGGCGGCGAGTGGGCACGGACGCTTCGGCTGCCGCGGGCTTGGGGCGGCGAGTGGGCACGGACGCCTCGGCCTTGGCGGCCCGGCGGCGCGGTGCGGGAACCGGTGCCTCGGCTTCGGTTGCCTCGCTCTGCACGGCAACCGCGGGCTCCTCGCTCGCCGGAGCCGCAGGCTCCTCGGCGGCCGAAGCGGGCGCCTCGATAGCGCGGGCCGTCGATGCGGGCGCGGCCAGCGCGGTGGCGTCGGCCGGGGCCGGGTGCTCGGTGCTGGGTGTGTGGGCCGGCGCCGCGCCGATTACCGCGCGCAGCAGCAGACCGAAGTCGAGGTTCGGAACCTGGCCGCTGGAAAGGCCTTCCGCGGCGTGCAGGTGCACATCGGTGATGCGTACCTGGCCCCCGGACGAGTCGACGACCAGCTTGGTGCTGGCACCGCTGTCGTCGTTGGGGGCGATCGTGATCGTGTACGAGTCCATTGAGATTTCCTCCGCAAAGGGCGTCGCAGTCGAACGCGCATCGCGGCTGCCTCCCCCGGCAGGCAACGACGACGGGCACGCCGACGTACATGTGAAGATCACTAATGTAGCCCGCTGTCATTGTCACTTGAATGCCCGGTGGCTTTGCCGGTGTCGGCGCGGCTACTTTCGCGTTCCACAGAGGCCATCCGAAACGGATCCGGGGTGGCGCCAAACGCCCGGCGTGACCGGCTTTCCCGAGCACCGGTCACGCCGGAAAATGCGCTATTCAGTCACGGCCGCTGCCAGGACTGGTTGGTGCCGCCGGTACAGGTCCAGAGGATCACCACGGCGCCGTTCGCGGTACTGGCACCCGTGACGTCGATGCACTTGCCCGACTGTGCGCCGATGATGGTGCCGTTCGCGTTCAGTTGCCATTTCTGGTTTGCCCCGCCGTTGCAGGTGTAGATGTCGACCTTCGTGCCGTCGGCGGTGCCCTGCTGGTACGCCTCCAGGCATTTGTCGCCGTAGACGCGCAGCTCGCCGGCGGCCGTCAGGGTCCAGGCCTGGTTGGTGGCGCCGGTGCAGGACCAGATGTCCAGGGCGGTGCTGTTCGCCGTGCTGGCGCCGGTCACGTCGAGGCACTTGCCGGAACCCGTGCCGATCAGGGTGGTGCCCAGCGAACTGCCGGCGGTGCCGGACTGGTCCAGCACGTACGTCGTGATGCTTTGCGCCGGCAGCGACGCGGTGAGCGTGCCCGACGAGATCGTCGGCGCGGCCACCGAGGCGAGGCTTTCCGTGGCGCTGGTGCGGTGCGCGGAGTTGAAGGAGACGGTGTTCTTCGCGTTCAGGTGCAGCGCCAGCGATGTCGCGCTGGTGTTCTGGTTGGTGACCACGAGCGTCCACTGGCCGGCCCGGTCGAAGGCGGACACCTGCACCCCGCTGGGCGCCCCGCTGACGTTGTAGCGCACCGCACCCGGCCGGACGAAGCGGCTGAACTGGGCCAGGGCGTAGTACCGCTTGGTGAGATACAACGCCTGGTTGCCGTTGCTCGCGTAGCTCTGGTCGTAGTAGATGAGGCCGTCGTTCCAGCCCGCCGAGTTCGCGGAAGTCGCGCAACTGCTGCTGGCCGTCGGCGAGCAGCCCAGTTCGGACGACAGCGCGGTCCACCAGTGGAACGCGCTGTCATAGGTGACGGAGAGGTCGCGGTAGACGATGCCGGCCAGGTTGAGCGCACCGCCGATGCTCGGGTCGTAGCCCTGGCTCCAGCCGCCGCTCGCGCCGAAGCAGCAGATCTCGCTGGCCCAGGTCTTCTTCCCGGCCGCGCGGCCGACGTTCATCGCGCCGATCATCGTGGTGTCGCTCGGAAAGTCGTACGTGTGGTGGGCCAGGTTCGCGACGTACCCGGAGGCGCCGCTTTGGCCGATCCACTGCGGCACCTCGGAGTTGAAGTTGGCGACCTGGTTCGACTCGTCGGCGCTGATCGTGGTGGTCAGACCGCGGCCCGCCAGCGTGGCACCGAGCGTGCTGACCACGTCGTCGCGCAGCGCCACCGGGACGCCCATGCCCTCCTGGCCGCACGCGCTGAAGGTGACCGTCGGCTCGTTCATCGGGCTCAGGTAGTCCAGGTGGACGCCCTGGCCGTCGAAGTGTTGCGCGATGTCGGCGAGGTAGGTGGCGTACGCCTGCGTGTTCGCGCTGAGCAGCGTGCCGCCGCAGCTCTGGCCGTTGCTCGTCCACACCGCGGGTGCGCTGTTGACGAAGCCGATCAGGTCCGGCACGCCGTATTGGTTCGCGTACTTGAGGAAGGTCTGCCCGCCCGGGTCGCGCGACCAGTCGTAGCCGCCGGTGCTGGTGCGGAATGTCTGCGCCGCGCGGGCCGGGGTGGTCACGGCGGTGCCGCCCCCGCCGATGTTGTACCGGTACGCCGACAGCGCCAGCCCGTCGGGGCCGAAGAGCAGGTCGGCGACGTGCTGTTGGACGGCGGGCGTGAAGTTGGCGAGATCGTTGACCCACCAGGCGCCGGACGCGCCGAAGTCATCGATGGTCTGGGCCGGTGCGGGTGAGACCTCCGCGCGGGCCGAAGCGGCGGCGGCGGAAGTGGCGATGGGTACGGTGCCGAGCGTGCCGAGCAGCAGCGCCGCGGCCAGGGATCTGAGCATCTGTCTCCTCCAGGGGAGGGCCGTCGAGCGCGAGGTGGCCGCGCCGAGACCGACCGGATGAGGCTTATCGCAACAGTTACGAAAAGGATTGGCAATACTGTTGACTGATGTTCTTCGATCTCGCTGGGGGCGCGGCGGCCGCAACACACCGCGCCCCGGCCGTCGGTGGCCCGGCCCCGAGCGTGCGATCGTGACCTGCATGCCCGCCGATTCGACCCGCCGCATCCGGCCCAGCGCGGCCGACACCCAGCGACGCCTACTGGAGACCGCCGAGCGCTTGTTCGCCGAGCGGGGAGTGCACGCCGTGTCCAACCGGCAGGTCGCCGAGGCCGCCGGGCAGGGCAGCAACTCCGCGGTCGGATACCACATCGGCACCAAATCGGACCTGATCGCCGCCATCGTCGGCATGCATGCCGTGCCGATGGACCGCCTGCGGGACGCCATGGTGCGCCGGGCGGCCGGCTCCACCGAGCTGCGCGATCACGCCGCGTGTCTCGTTCTGCCGCTGACCAGCCACCTGGCCGACCTCGGAGTGCCCAGCTGGTACGCGCGGTTCGCCGTCCAGGTCACCGCCGATCCGGCGCTGCGGGTCACCATTCGCGAGGCGACCGCCACCCCCGCCCTGCGGCGCGCGCTGGCGGCCATCCACGAACACAGCCGCGACCTGCCGGCGCCGGCGGCGATGCTCCGCGGCGGCATGGTGGGTAACGTCATCATGCACGCTTGCGCCGAGCGCGAGCAGGCGCTCGCCGACGGGCTGGCCGGCGACACCGACAGTTGGGCCGAGACGGGCCGCCTGCTCATCGACGCGGTCACCGGCCTGCTCACCGCCGAACACGTTCGGCACTGAGCAACCCTAGCTACAAAGAACCGCCACGGCCTGCGGCCGGGCGGTTCGTCGGGTGGGGCGAGGGCGGCCGGTCAGCCCTGCTGCCGGCTCAGGATGGCCCGGATCTCCCGGGTCTCGGCGTACGTGTGCCGCTCGAGTATCTGGTCGAGCTCGGCCCGGTCGGCCGCACTGGTGAAGCTGGCAAGCTCCGCACTGAGCCGCCGGCGGGCAAGCCGCTCGGTGCGACGGTGGGACAGGCTGGTACGCGCGTCACGGATCTTCGCCGCGAGCTGCATGGCACTTTCCTTAACTGAGTGGGGGTGGGGACGGGAGGCGTCTTAAAACGCTTTAAGGAGATCTTAGCAAGGGGAACGCCATACCCACACGTGATTGCCAACACGGTCCCGGGGAAAGGGCCGCGCCGCCCGGGCTGACCCGCGGGGTTTGCCGGAGCACTGGAAACGGGCACTGGATCGATAGGGTTGGGTTACCGACCGTCGACATTCGAGCCGTCGACAATCGCACCGACTGCCCCGGGGAGGTGTTCGGCGATTCTCGAGCTACGTGATCTGGTGGTGGCCGTGGCCGGCGGGAGCCACGCCAAGATCTCGTTTTCCGCGCGCGAGGCCGACCTCACCGTGGTGCCGGCCGAGGCCCCCGCCGCGACGGCGCTGGCCCGGGTCGTGGCCGGGCTGGCCCCGCCGATCTCGGGACGGATCCTGGTCGGCGATCGCGAGGTCACCGACCTGCCGCCCGGCGCCCGGCAGATCGGCTACGTGCCGCGCGGTGGCGCCCTGCTGCCGCACCTCACCGTCCGGCAAAACATCGAGTATCTGGTCTGGCGCCAAGAGTCGGTGCACGAGATCGTCCGCGGCTGGGCCTCCACATTGATCTACCAGCTCGAGCTCGGGCCGGTGCTCGAGCAGCGCCCGCACGAGATCACCGCGCAGCAGCGGATGCGGGGTGCGCTGGCCCGGGCGGTCGTGTCACTGCCCGAGGTGCTGGTCTTCGAACGTCCCGACCCGGCCATCTGCGGCCCGCTGGACGACCTGCTGGCCCGCATCGAGTCGCCGGTCTCCGCCGCCCCGGCCACCGTGGTCTTCGCCGACGGCCAGATCGCCCCGGCGGGTGCGCGTGTCGTGGCGGTGCTGCCATGACGAGCCGCCGCGCCGTCCTGGGCGGCGCCCTCGGCAGCGTCGTCGCGGGTGCCACCGGCTGCGGCGCGTCGCCGCGGGCGGTGCAGGTCGCCGTGGTCTGGAGCAGCGGCGAGCTGACCCGGTTCCGCGAGGTCGTCCGCCGCTACCCGCGCCCGGTCGATGTGGTCAGCACCCGCAACGACATCGACGCCTTCCTCAGCACCCGCTACCGCACGGCGAATCAGCCCGATGTGGCAATCGTGCCGCAGATCGGGTTGATCACCGACTACGCCCGCCGGGGCTGGCTCGAGCCGGTGCCGGCCGAGGTTTCCGACCGGTTCGCGCCGCCCTGGCAAGAGATGCTCACCGTCGACAACAAGCAGTACGGCGCTTGGGTCAAAGGCGCGCACAAGTCACTGGTCTGGTATGCCCCGGACCGGATGCCGGCGCCACCGCCGACCTGGACGGGGTTCGTGTCGACGGTGCAGGCGCTCGCCGCCGCCGGCCGGCCCGCCCCGCTGGCGATCGGCGCGGCGGACGGCTGGGTGCTCACCGACTGGCTGGAAAATCTGCTCATCGGACTCGCCGAGCCGGGCGAGTACCAGGGTCTGGTCACCGGCGACGTGCCCTGGGACGGCCGGCTGGTGCGGGCCGCGCTCGGCCAGCTCGCCGCCGTCTGGGCGATCCCCGGTGCGTTCGCCGACGGGCCCGGCCGGGCGCTGCTCACCCAGCAGGAAGAGTCGATCATCCAGGTGACCGAGGGCCGCGCCGCGATGGTGGTCGAGGGTGACTTCGTCGCGGCCGTCGCCGACAAGTTCCGGCCGGCCGGGGCTGAGCCGCTTGCGGCGGTTCGCTTTCCCACGGTGGTCGGGACCCAGCCGCTGCTGGTGGCGGGCGACGCCGCGGTGGTGTTCAACGGTTCGAGCGCCGGTCGCGATCTGGTGGAGTGGCTGACCCGGCGGGAGTCGTTCCAGCCGTGGATCGACGCGGGTGGGTATCTGTCGCCCAACCTGCTGATCGAGCCCGAGGCGTACGGCGACCAGCGGGCCGCCGCCCGCGCGGCCGAGTTGCGGGCGCCGCTCGGAAGGCTCCAGTTCGACCTGTCCGACCAACTGCGCGGCTCGCTCGGCGGTCCGGACGGGCTGGGCAGCTGGAAGATCCTGCAGGACTTCTTCGCCGAGGTGGCCCGGAGCGACGCGGTCGACCGAGCCTGCCGCCGCCTGGTCCGCGCCGCCGCCCAGGCCCGACGGGAGACCGGCTCATGACCGCGCCCACGATCACCCGTCCCCGGCGGGAGACCGTCGGGTCGGCGAGGACCCCGGCGACCCCGGCCCGGCGGGAGACCGGCTCATGACCGGGTCGGCGAGCGCCCGGACGGCCCGGGCCCGGTTGCTCGGCGAGACGATCGTCATCGACGATGTCGGACCGGGTCGGCGCAGTCGCGCGTACCCGAGCGGTGGTTTTGCGTCTTTGCTGCTCACCCCGATCGCCCTGCTGCTGGGCGGCATCCTGCTCTGGCCGGTCGCCCGCACCGTGCAAGCGAGCCTGACCGGGCCGGACGGCCAGTGGGTGGCGCTGGCGAACTTCCGGATCGCGCTCGCCGCGGAGGGCACCTGGGGTGTGCTGGGCCGCACCGTGCTGTGGGCGGCGGTGGTCCCCGTGGTCGTCATCCTGCTGGGCTACCTGCTCGCGGTGTCGCGTCGGGCCGGCACCCTGCTGCTTCTGGCGCCGATGGCGTTGCCGCTGGTGGTGACGGGCGTGATGTTCCGGCTGTTCTACGACCCGGATCCCACTCGCGGTACCGGTTCCCGGGTCCTCACGGCGGTGGCCGGGCTGTTCGGGGTGCCGGCCGACGCCGCTCCGGCCTGGCTAGGCCCCGATCTGATCACGGTCGCCCTGATGTCGGCGTTCGTGTGGGCCTGGATCGGGCTGCCCGTCGTGGTGTTCCGGGCGGCGCTGGACGCGTTGCCGAACGATCTCGCCGATGCGGTCCGCAGCAAGGGCGGCGGGCGGCTCGACGTGTTCCGGGACGCGCTGTGGCGCCCGCTGCTGCGACGCACCGCGGCGATCGTCTTCGCGCTCGTGGCGCTGGGCACGGCGCGCGCGTTCGACCTCATCCTGGTGATGGCGCCGGGCTCCAGCCTGGACGAGGCGGCCACCCTCGCGGTCCGGGTGTGGCAGACCTCGGGCAGCGCCACCACCGGGCCGGCCGCCGCGCTCAACACGCTCTGGCTGGCGGCGCTCGGCGTCGGGGTGGCCGCCGCCGCGGTGGGCGGCCGGCAGGCGTGGCCGCCGCCGGTCCCCGCGGCCGTGCCGGTCCGCCCGGTCGACCGGGGCCGGTGGCCGGCGGTCCGGCGCGCGCTGCCGATCCTGGTCGTCCTGGTCTGGGCGGTGCCGGTGCTCGCCCTCGTGGCCACCTCGCTGCACTCCCCGCAGGAGGCCGCCACCAGCGGCTGGACGACCGCGTCGCTGCGGCTCAGCTCCTACGCCGACGTGCTGGCCCAGGACGAGCTGATCCGCTCGCTCTGGTTCACCGCCGTGCTCGCCCTGTCGGTGACGGTGCTGGTGGTCGCATTGGCGCTGCCGGCCGGGTACGCGCTGGCCCGGCTGCGCCCGCCCGGCACGGCCGCCGCCGGGGTGTTGCTGGTCGTCGCGTCGGCGGTGCCGGTGCAGGTGGTCGCCGGCCCGGTCAACGAGGTGCTGGAGCTGGTCGGGCTGGCCGGCACCAGCTTCGGGCTCGGCCTGGTGCACGTGGCGCTCGGCGCGCCGTTCGCCGTCCTGGTGCTGCGCAACGCGCTCGCCGACGTGCCGGGTGCCCGGGTCCGCGAGGCGCGAATCGCCGGCCGGCGCGAGTGGGGCGTGCTGTGGCGGACGGTGCCCGCCGCGGTGCCGGCCATCATCGCCGTGGCCGTGCTGGAGTTCGTCCAGGTGTGGAACGACTTCGTGGTCGGTCTGCTGTTCGGCGGCGCGGGCACGCCGCTCGGCCTGCTGCTGTTCGGCCAGACCCGGCAGTTCGTCTCGAACAGCGGCACCCTGGCCGCCTTCGCGCTGCTCGCGTCGGTGCCGCCGCTAGTGGTCATCGTGCTGGCCCGCCGCCAGGTGATCACGGGCCTGGTGTCCGGAGCCGTCCGGTGAGCCCGCGTTCGGAGACCCGGCGACCCGCCCGGCCGCAGCGGTGGCAGTGGGTGCTGACCGCCACGATCGCCGTCGGTTCGGTGGCCGGCGGGATCGCGAGCAACATCCTGGCCGACCTGATCGATGACAACCTGGGGGCGATCACCTGGATCACGGCCGGGGTCGCGGTCGTCATCGCCGGCGTGCTGGCGACGCTGGAAGTGCGTAGCCACCGCGCCCCGGAGCCCGACGAGTTGGTCGAGCCGAAGCCGGCGGTGCCCGTTCAGAAGGCCTGGGTGCCCACCGACCTGCCCGACACCGTGGGCTTCGTGGGCCGCCGCGGCGCCGTGCAGTGGCTGGCCGACGCCGTCCGCAGCGAGCACACGGTGGCCCTGCTCGGCCGGCGCGCGGTCGGCACGTCGGCCTGCGTGGTGCAGGCCGCCAACGCGGTGCGTAACGACTACCCGGGCGGCCAGCTGTATCTAGATCTGCGCAAGACCGACCGGCATGGCACGGCCCGTTCGCTGCGGCCCAGGGAGGTGCTCGACGCGCTGTGCCGCAAGGCCGGCATCGACGAGGCCGCCCTGGCCCAGGCCGTCGACCTGGACGCGGCCGCGACGCTGCTGCGCTCCGAGCTCGGCGACCGCAAGATCCTGCTGGTGCTGGACAACGCCGACTCGCCGGAGCAGGTGCGACCGCTGTTGCCGCCGGCCCGGCAGTGCCGACTGCTGGTGGCCGGCAACCCGGCGTTGTCCGGCCTGCCGGGGGTCCGGCTCCGGCAGCTGGCCGAGCCATCCACAGACGACGCGATCGAGCTCTTCACGGCCGCCGTCCGCGACGCCGGCGCCGCGCGCCACGACCTACAAGCCGACCCGGGCGTACGGGAATTAGTGGACCTGGCCGGTCGGCAACCGCATGCGGTGCGGGTGCTCGGCTCGTGGCTGGCCAGTCAGGGCTGGTCGGCTAGTGAGCTGCTGGTCGCGCTCCGGCACGGCCTCGATTCCGGCCGGCCCGACGCGGCGCTGCGGTTGCTGGCCCGCCGGGATCGGGCGTACGCGGCCTTGCCCGGTGGCACCCGGCGGCTGGTGCGGCTGCTCGCGCTGGTCCGGCAGCCGGTGAGCCGCAACGCGGTCGCGGCGCTGGCCGGCACCAATCGCCGGCACGCCGACCGGATGCTCGACGAGGCGGCCGAGGGCGCGTTCGTCACGGTGACCCCCGACGGCCGCTACGGGCTGCGGCCCCTGCTGGTCCAGTACACCCAGATCCACCTGCTGTGCGACGAGCCGCCCCGGCGTCAGGTGGCCGCCCAGGCGCGGCTCGTGCGCTACCTGGCGCGCCAAGCCGAGCGTTCCGCGGAGGTCCTGGCCGAGCCGCCGCCGGAGGCCGAGCCGGGCGGCTGGTTCGGCCGGCATGAGGCGTTGCTGCGTACGCTCGTCTGCGATCCGTGGGGCCGGCCCGGCGCGCTGCCAAGCGCCCCGCCGCGCCGGATGCGCCGATGGTGGTTGCGGCTCGCGGTCGCGCTCTGCACCTGGTATGCGTCGGCCGGCCGGCTCGACGACTGGGCCGGGGTGTGCCGCGCGGTGCTGAACAGCCCGGTGGCCCGGCAGACGCCGGCGGTCGCCGGATGGGCACACAACGAGCTGGGCGCGGTGCGCCGGTGGCAGGGCGACCCGCACGACGCCGCCGTGGAGTTGACCGCGGCGATCGCGTTTCGGCATCGCCGCGGCGCTGCCCAGTCCCGGACCAACCTGGGTCTCGCGCTGCTCGATCAGGGCGACGTCGAGGGCGCTCTCGACCAACTCCAGCGGGCCCGCCGGCAGCGCTCGCCCAGCGACCGGGCCGGCCAGGCGCTCACCGAGCTGGGTCTAGGCGCGGCGTTCCTGGCTCGCAAGGAGCCACGGTTCGCCAGTCATCATCTGATCCGCGCGGCGAACCAGTTTGAGGCCGTCGGCGACCGTCGCGGCTACGCCGCCGCCCTCACCAACCTGGCGCTGGCCCAATGGTGGCTCGGCGAACGCCTGGACGCGGCCCAGGCCTGGAGCGCGGCGCTGGAGTGCCACCCGGCCGTCAACGACCCGCACGGGCACGCGGCGGCGCTGCTCAACGGTGGGGCGATCGTCGCCGCCGGGGCGGGGCCGGGCGATCACCGGCGGGCCGAACAGGCTCGGGGGCTGCTGCGGGAGAGCTTGCGCATGCGGCGCGAGGCGGGCCGGCCGGTCGGGCGAACGCTGCTGTATCTCGGCGACGCCGCGCAGGCCCTCGACAAGCCGGACGAGGCACGTCGCCACTGGACGGCTGCCGCGCAGGCATGCGACAACGACAGCGATCCGGACGGCGCAGCCGCGGCGCGAGCCCGTCTCGACCCGACCGACTAGACCCGCATCCGGACGGCACAGCCGCCGCGCCGGCCCGTCTCGACCCGACCTTTTCGCCTGTGCTCCGCGCAAGATCGGCTGACAACCTGGCCCACCAGGAACAACGGAGCAAGGGTTTTCCCCGATTCGATGAACGTCATCGATGTCTAGCGTCTCACTTCAAGTCATCCAGGTGCGACCCATCGTCCACCGGACGTCGAGCCCGCCCGCAAACCCCCCGGGCGGGGAAGGAGTGCACGCGTGAAATCCCGAACCCCTCTCGTCGTCGCGTTGGCGGCCGGTACCGCGGCCGCAGCGGCCATGGTGGCGGTCAGCGGACCGGCGACGGCTCAGCCGACCTCGCCGGCAGCGGCCAAGGCGAACGCCGCGGAGTCGGCCTCGGCGCTGGTCGCCAGCCGCCCGTCCTACCTGCACGCCAGCGCGGACGACGCGTTCGTGCAGCACCCGGTGATCTCGTCGATGGGCATGCAGTATGTGCCCTTCGACCGCACGTACAAGGGCCTGCCGGTGCGCGGTGGCGACTTCGTCGTCATGACCGACGCCGCCGGTAACACGAAGTACACCTCCGTCGCGCAGACGAGCCCGATCAGCGGCCTCGCCACCACGCCGAAGGTCACCCAGGTGAAGGCGGCCGCGGTCGCCAAGGCCCAGCTCAAGAAGGTCACCAGCGTCGAGGCAAGCAAGCTCGTCGTGGTGGCCAAGGAGGGTGTCGCACCGGTTCTGGCCTGGGAGACCACGGTCAACGGCCTCGGCGCGGAGGGACCCAGCCGGCTGACCGTCGACGTCAACGCCCGCACCGGCAAGGTGGCCAACACCGTTGAGCACGTCACCGACGTCAGCGGCACCGGCACCGGCTGGATCAACGGTTCGGTCACGCTGAACACCACGCTGTCGGGCACGACGTACTCCATGAAGGACCCGGTCGAGACGACCCTGAGCTGCCAGAACGCCACCGGCAACGCGGTGTTCACCGGCACCGACAACGTCTGGGGCAACGGCACCGGCACCAACCGTGAGACCGGCTGCGTCGACGCGCTTTACGTCGCGCAGCAGCAGACCGCGATGTTGTCGAGCTGGCTGGGCCGCAACGCCCAGAACGGCAGCGGCGGCGCGTGGCCGATCCGCGTCGGCCTGGCCGACGAGAACGCGTACTACGACGGCACCCAGGTGCAGATCGGCTACAACTCGGCCGGTCAGTGGATCGCCTCGGCTGACGTGGTCGGCCACGAGCTGGGCCACGGCATCGACGACAACACCCCCGGCGGCATCTCGGCGGCCGGCACCCAGGAGTTCGTCGCGGACACCTTCGGCGCGGCCACCGAGGCCTTCGCCAACAACCCGAACGACCCGCCGGACTACCTGGTCGGCGAGGAGATCAACCTGGTCGGCACCGGCCCGATCCGCAACATGTACAACCCGTCTGCGCTCGGCGACGACAACTGCTACTCCAGCAGCACGCCGACCGACGAGGTGCACGCCGCGGCCGGTCCCGGTAACCACTGGTTCTACCTGCTCGCCCAGGGCACCAGCGGCAACGGCCAGCCCGCCAGCACGACCTGCAACAGCACCACGATCACCGGCGTCGGCATCCAGAACGCCATCAAGATCATGTACAACGCGATGCTGCTGAAGACGTCGACCTCGTCGTACCTGAAATACCGCACCTGGACGCTGACGGCGGCGAAGACGCTCTTCCCGAACGACAACTGCGCCACGTTCAACACGGTCAAGGCCGCCTGGACCGCGGTTAGCGTTCCGGCCCAGACCGCCGACCCGACGTGCACCGGCAGCGGCACCACCACGCCGCCCACCACGGCGCCGACCACCACGCCGCCGGCCGGCACCTGCACCGGCACCAACGCGACCGACGTCTCCATCCCGGACGCCGGCGCCGCGGTCTACAGCGACATCGCGCTGGTCTGCGCTCGCAACGCCTCGGCGACCTCGACGGTGGCCGTGAACATCGTCCACACCTACCGGGGTGACCTCAAGGTCGACCTGGTGGCGCCGGACGGCACCACCTACGCCCTGAAGGCGAGCTCTAGCTCGGACAGCGCGGACAACGTGGTCGCGACCTACACGGTCAACCTCTCCAGCGAGGCGGCGAACGGCACCTGGCGGCTTAAGGTGCAGGACGTCTACTCGGCGGACACCGGCTACATCAACACCTGGACGATCACCGCGTGACCTGATTCACCGCATCCTGGCGGGGCCGGCGCAGTTGCGCCGGCCCCGTCGGCGTTTCCGCTCCCCCGCCGGCTTTCTCCACCGCAACGCCGGGCCAACTTCTCCAGCGGAACGTCAGGCCAGCGCGCTCTTCGCTCCGGCGAAGAAGGACTTGACCGCGGCGGCGACGGACTTGCGCCCGAACGCCACCGCCAGATTGCTCTGGAACAGCAGCTCCTTCACGTCCCCGGCACCGCTGGGCGATGCCGACGGCGCCACGGTCTTCGCGGCGGCCACCAGCTTGGCCACCACGTCGGTGGCCGCTAGCGCGCGCTGTTGGGCCGGCGCGAGCTGCGCCGAGGCGATCTGGCGGGCCTTCTCCGTGGGCGGGATGCCACGGGTCAGTCCCATAATTTTGATCGCCGTCTCATCGTTGGCGAAGAACGCGATGACCTCCACGGCCTGCGCCGCCAGACCGCTACGGGCGAAGGTACTCAGCAACACCCCGCCGCTGAGATACTGCCCCTCGGCCGAACCGGACGGGCCCCGCGGCACCGGGACGAAGTCCAGGTCATGGCTGGTCAGCGGCGGCAGCGAAATCTCCAGGCCGGAGCCGAAGGTCATCGCGACCTGGCCGGTGATCAGCGGGTTCTTCGCGGAGTCGTTGTGCGCCGCCGAGGTGATCTCCCCGGGCGCCGCCGCCTTGCGCCTACGCAACTCGTCCCAGTAGGCCAGCCAGTCGTGAAGATCCTGCTCGGTGTAGCCGAGGGCGCCGGCGGCCGTGAAGAGGCTCTTGCGGCGCTGCCGCAGGAAGATCTCAAAGGCGCCCTCATCGTCGCCCCCGCCGTCCGACACGCCGTAGACCTTGCCGCCGAGCGCGCCGGTCAGTTTCGTCGCGTACCCGGTGAGGTCGGACCACGTCCAGTCCGCGGCCGGCGGGTCGACCTTGGCGCCCTTCAGCACCGTCGCGTCATAGGTCACCAGGACCCCGCCGGTGCCGGACGGCACGCCGTACAGCTTGCCGTCCACGCGGCCGGCGGACAGCAACGCGTCCGGGAAGCCGGTCAAGTCCAGGCTGTTGCCGATGTACTCGTCGAGCGGCAGGAGCACGCCTTGTCCGGCGTACTGGCTGACCAGCGCGGTGTCCATCTGGAGCAGGTCGGGGGCGGTGCCACCGGCGATCTCCGAGTTGAACTTGTCGAAATAGCCGTCGTACCCGGAGAACTCGGTCTTCACCCCGAAATCGGTGTGCGATTTGCCGAACGCGGCAAGGGCGTCCTGGTACGCCTTGGTCCGCGCGTCGCCGCCCCACCACTTCATTCGCAGTGACGGCAGCTCACTCGCTGCGGTCTTGTCCTTACCCGCGCAGCCGGCCGCCCCGCCGAGCGCAGCCGTCGCCGCTAGCCCACCGCCAAGCCGAAGCAGCCCCCGCCGAGAGATCGCAGAGGAGTCTCTTGTCCAGATATGCGCCGTCACGAGGCTTATTGTGTGCGGCTCCGGCTCAGGATGCAGGCGCTTCCCGAAATTTCCGGCAAGCCGCTCAGGAGCCGGCGGCCGGGGCCGATCTGACACCACACGGGCCAGGCGAGCCCCGAGTCAGCAGACAGGGAGATCATGTCCGAGAGTTGGTTGCCGCGGCGCGGCGTACGGCAGGCCGCCGTCTTCGGTCTGGCGATCGGTCTCGCCGCGCTCGCCGCGATCACCCTGGGCGGCACCCTGTCCACCCGGCGGGCTACCGCGCAGGTCCGCGCCTCCGACCAGATCAGCATGACCTGGGGAAACGTCTTCGTCCAGGTCAGCAACGAGGATCAAGCGCTGCACCAGTACCTGGCCACCGGAACCGAGCTGGACCGGACGGGGCTCGTGACGACCATCGGGTCGGCCGAGCCGGCTCTGGTCTGGCTGACGGCACACGGCGGCAGCGGCGAGGCACTGCAGGTCACGATGCTGCGACACGACTATGTCCGGTACCAGCACAGCCTGCGCACGATCTACGAGGCCGGCGGACGCCATGACCAGACCGAGATCGACGCCAACCTGCAGTCGGCCGCCAACGGGTTCGCCGCGCTGCGCCGGCAGTCGGTCGCCAACATCGAGCGCCAGCAACGCGGGCTGAACACCTATCTCGCCGCGGTCGACCGCCGCAACCGGGCGCTGCAGTCGCTGGCCATCGGGGTCTTCATCGCCGACCTCGCCATGTTCTCGCTGTGCATCGCGATCCTGGTCGGCTACCAGCGGCGGGTCGAACGCCAGGCCGTCACCAGCCATCACAAGGCCATGCACGACTCACTGACCGGCCTGGCCAACCGCACGCTGTTTCGCGATCGGACCGAACAAGCCCTGCGCATCGCCGCGCGCACCCGCGAGCCGTTCGGGCTCATCGGGCTCGACCTCAACGGTTTCAAACAGGTCAACGACACCCTCGGCCACCACGCCGGCGACGTGCTCCTCAAGCACGTCGCGGACCGGATTCGAGAATGCGTACGCGATACCGACACGGTTGCCCGGCTCGGCGGTGACGAGTTCTCGATCGTCCTACCGAACGTCACATCGGTCGAGGACGCCGCCGAGGTGGCCGACCGCGTGCTGCTCGCCATCCGGCGGCCGATCGACCTCGACGGGGAACTCGTCGAGGTCGGCGCGAGCATCGGCGTGGTGGCCTTCCCGGCGCACGGCGAGCACACCGAGGAATTGATCCAGCACGCCGACGCCGCCATGTACAAGGCCAAGCGCGGCAAGCTCGGCGTCTGCGTGTACCAGCCGGGGGACCAGCCCGAAACGGCCGGCAGCGGCGCGGTCCGGCCGATTCCGGTGGCCTCTTGAACCGGTTGCGGTTACGGCTCGCCGACGAGCACCCGGAAGGGCACGTCGACCGCGTCGTGCACCACCCAGCCCGCCGGGATTGCCCGCAGCAGTGATCCGGTGGCGTGCGCGGCGAAGGTCGACACGACGACCCGACCCGCGGCGTTGAGCACCGTGGCGGGCCGCACGCCGGCGCGCAGGGCGGGCAGCAGGATGCGTTCGGCCCGGGCGACGTACACGTCCGAGCCGACGACCGCCGCCAGCGACCCGTCCCGGTGCAGGACCGGCACCGTGAAGGTCAGCGTCAGCGCGTCGGTGCACAGGTAGTCGACGTACGGGCCGGTGATGTGCGGGCGGCTGGTCCGGCGCGGCACCGCCCACCACTCCAGCAGCGTGTAGTCGCGGAAGCCGTCCTGCGCCGGGTCGGAGACCACCCGCAGCGGCTCGATCCGCCGGTCCGCGTCGGCGGTCCACCAGGCCAGGTGCCAGGGCGCGTCGACGATCAGCCCCGGGTCGGCGACCAGGCCGGAGCCGACCACGAGCGCGTCCGGCCGGCGCAACTGCGCGACCGCGAGCGGCTCGACCACGGCCAGTTCGGCCAGGCTGGGGCGCCGGCCCACCGGGATGGCCGCCGCGACCACCTCCGCCATCGTGCGCAGCGGCTCGAACACCGTCGTACAGAATCGCTCGATCTCGGCGGCGACGTCCGCGGCCTTCGCGGCCGCGTCGCGCAGCACGCCGCCGGCGGAGGGTTTAGTCATCCAGCAACTCCAGGCGCATTTGTACGACCGCGTCAAGGGCCCGCCCGACATGATCTTCCGTCAAGGTACGCGCCGCGGCCCGGTCGCCGGCCGCGATCGCGTCGACGATCCCGGCGTGCTCGGATTCGGAGCGCCGCCGGCCGTCCGCCGAGGCCATCGACAGCCACAGCAGCGGCCCGAACTCGGCCTGCAGCCGCAGCTCCTCCTGGGTCATCCGGGCCGACTGGGTGGCCGCGGCGACCTCGAGGTGGAACTGCGCCTCGGCCCGCCGGGAACCGCCGGGGTCGACGGCGCGCCGGACGCCGGCCTCGCGCAGCCGGTCCACGTCCTCCCCCGCCGCCCGGTCGGCCGCGTAGGCCGCCGCAGCGCCGGAGATCGCCCGGTAGAAGTCCCCGAAGTCGCGGATGTCGACCAACGACAGCTCGGCCAGCCGGGTGCGGACCAGCAGGGCATCGGGATCCGCCGGGGTGCAGACGAAGCTGCCGCCGCTGCGCCCGCGTTTCGTGGTGACCAGCCCCAGCTCCCGCAGGGTCTGCAGGGACTCCCGGGCGGTGACCGGCGCGACGCCGAGCGCCTCGGCCAGGTCGATCTCGGACGGCAACTGCTCGCCGTCGCCGAGCACGCCGAGCACGATGGCGTCGCGCAGCCGCCGGGTCACCGCCTCGGCCCGGCCGGGCTGGGTCAGCGGCGCGAACACGGCGCGATGGGTGGGCGGCACGGCCCGGCTCGGCATCGTCCCTCCCCCGGCTCAGAGTGTTTGGAAACTGAAACATACAAGGCTTGTGCTCTAAACTCTGAACCCATATGTTTTCGCCCCAGTAACCGAACTTCGCCGAGAGACCGGGGGGCTGCGTGGACACCGCTCCAGCGATCAGGCTGACCGGCCTCCGCAAGGCGTTCGGGGAGACCGTCGCGGTCGACGGCGTCGATCTCGAGATCCCGGACGGCGAGTTCTTCTCGATGCTCGGCCCGTCCGGGTCGGGCAAGACCACGGTGCTGCGCATGATCGCCGGCTTCGAGCTGCCCACCGCCGGCACGGTCGCGCTCGGCGGCGTCGACGTCACCCGGGCCGCGCCGTTCCAGCGTGACGTGAGCACCGTCTTTCAGGACTACGCCCTGTTCCCCCACCTCAGCGTCCGGCAGAACGTCGAATACGGCCTGGCCGTGCGCAAGATCGGCCGCGCCGAGCGCCGGGCCCGCGCCGAGGAGGCCCTGGCCGGCGTGCAGATGGCGGGTTTTGCCGACCGCCGGCCCGGTCAGCTTTCCGGCGGGCAGCGACAACGGGTGGCCCTAGCCCGCGCGCTCGTGGTCCGGCCGAAGGTGCTGCTGCTGGACGAGCCGCTCGGCGCCCTCGACCTCAAACTGCGCCAGCAGATGCAGGTCGAGCTGAAACAACTGCAGCGGGACGCCGGGATCACCTTCGTCTTCGTCACCCACGACCAGGAGGAGGCGCTGACCATGAGCGACCGGATCGCGGTGTTCAACCACGGCCGGATCGCCCAGGTCGGTGCCGCCGCCGAGATCTACGAGCACCCGCAGACCGAGTTCGTGGCCGGTTTCGTCGGCACCTCGACCGTGCTGAGCGGCCCCGCCGCCATCGAGATCCTCGGCAAGGAAGGCACGTACGCGGTCCGCCCCGAACGGATCCGGCTCACCAGCGCCGAATCGGCCGGGTCCGGCCCGGCCGGCACCATCGCCGAGGTCGTCTACCTCGGCGCGACCACCCGCTACCTGATCGATCTCGATACCGGGCTGCGGATCACCGCCAGCGAGCCGAACACCGCGGCCGACCCCCAGCGCCGCGGCGAACGGGTACTCATCAGCATCCGCCCCGGCGACGCCGTCGCCCTGGAGACATCCTGACCGCACGCCAGCCGGAAGGTCCAGCCATGCGCAAGAGACACCTCACCCGGGGCACGGCGATCGTCGCCGTCGCCCTGCTCGCCACCGCGTGCGGCACGTCGTCCTCGAGTACGGGGAGCGCCGCGCCGGGGGCGTCCGGTTTCACCCCGCCGAAGATCGCCCAGCTCGACAAACTCGGCACCGGCGAGGGCGCGGTGTCGATCCTGGCCTGGCCGGGCTACGCCGAGGACGGCAGCAACGACCCGAAGACCGACTGGGTCACGCCGTTCGAGAAGGAGACCGGCTGCCAGGCGACGGTCAAGACGTTCGGCACCTCCGACGAGGCCGTCACGTTGATGAAGACCGGCGACTACGACGTGGTGTCCGCCTCCGGGGACGCCTCGCTGCGGTTGATCGCTTCCGGCGACGCCGCCCCGGTGAACACGGCGCTGGTGCCGAACTACGCCGACATCGCCGACTTCCTCAAGAACAAGGCCTGGAACTCGGTAAACGGCCAGATGTACGGCATCCCGCACGGCTGGGGCGCCAACCTGCTGATGTACCGCACCGACAAGGTGAGCCCGGCGCCGACCTCCTGGGCGTCCGTGTTCACCGACGCCGGCAAATACGCCGGCAAGGTCACCGCCTACGACTCGCCGATCTACATCGCCGACGCCGCGCTGTTCCTGATGAAGACCAAACCCGAATTGGGCATCAAGAATCCGTACGCGCTGGACGACAAGCAGTTGCAGGCCGCGGTCGAGTTGCTCAAGGCGCAGAAACCCAACGTCAGCGAGTACTGGTCGGATTACCTCAAAGAGGTGCAGTCGTTCAAGAGCGGAAACTCCGTCATCGGTACGACGTGGCAGGTCATCGTCAACACGGCGGCCGGCGAGAAGGCCCCGGTCAAGGCGGTCCTGCCGAGCGAGGGCTCGACCGGCTGGTCCGACACCTGGATGGTGGCCGCCAAGAGCAAGCATCCAAACTGCGCGTACCAGTGGATGAACTGGATCGTCAGCCCGAAGGTCAACGCCCAGGTGGCCGAGTACTTCGGTGAGGCGCCCGCCAACGCGAAGGCTTGCGAGCAGACGAGTGACAAGTCGTTCTGCACGACCTACCACGCGACCGACGCCGCGTACGCGGAGCAGATTTGGTATTGGAGCACGCCGA
>Ga0307512_10003235_pt1 | contig 19241 bp, 17 predicted proteins | sample 14_EM_MG_FD_200267 | JGI IMG/M metagenome (GOLD analysis project Ga0307512, IMG submission 200267) | Populus trichocarpa ectomycorrhiza microbial communities from riparian zone in the Pacific Northwest, United States - 14_EM | ecosystem: Host-associated > Plants > Roots > Unclassified | place... | reverse complement strand
CCATGTGGTGTTAGACAGGAGGTAGAAGGGGGGAAAGGAAGGGGGAAAGATGTCACAAAGGGATGTGGGGGGGAAGTATTGAGGGTGGTGGTAGGCACCACCCCCACCCCAACCCCAGCCCTACTGCCTCTTTGTCAAGGACTTACAGTGGAGTGGGGAGGGGCCCAACCACCTCTTGTGAGGAGTCAACCACCTAAGCGGGCATGATGGTCAGGAACCCTAGTAAAGAGGCCCAATTGAAGGGTGTACACTCAGGGCAAGGGGGTGGGAATCAACTTAAGCTATCAGGCATCTTAGTAGCCAGATAACCAACAGAGGATAAGTCCTCTTGAGCCAGGTCTAGGGCACTAACCCTGCCTGCTACAGTCTGGACAAGGGGTTCACCCCCCTGCTTTCCCATTCCCAGCACTTGGCTTTGCATGATGCCCATATGGGCGCAGAATCGCCAAATGTCTGGATCTCTGTCTTGCCATATTTGACCCAATACTCAACCAGTATGTCGGGAGTAAAGGGAGTCCATATGACTAACTACCCATGGGCCAAAGCCCAGGGCACCAGGTGACCTGTCCACTTGTGTGGTCAGCTTGTTTTTAAATCATTCCCAGTTTTATCTAACCCTTATCTCCCCATCAGGGAAGTCCCTTTCGGGCTGGGAAACCCATAACCCGTGGCTAAGGTGGGTAACCCATTAGGGTATGTGGTGCAGGCCATTTTTTGCCTATGGCAGGGATCGAACCCAGCCACCAGATTGCCAATCTAGCAGCTTGCCTCCCTTTGTATTAGCGACACCACTGAGCCACTAGGGCCCGTCACGAGATGTTCCCAATCGGCATCATTCTTCGTCTTATCGCGATTTGTGCAGCCCTCCATCTCGCAAGCTCATATCGAAGGCTACCCCCTGGGTCTCACGATTACCTTATCATAGGTAATTCTCTCGAGTAAGGAGTGGCCAGAACTCAAGTTCGCAGAGTAGGGAAACCCGTACGGTCAGTTCGTCTGGGTGATGAATGTGCTTCGACGCGTCAGAGGAAGCTTGATTCACACTGGTAGTTCATATTCAACTCATTATGGAACTCGAATCGTGAGAGAGACTACGCATATACGACATGTACGTGCAGAACTGCCGTCGGATGGTATGCATTTCTTCTCAGCTACGCAACTGGAATGTTGTCGAGAACTAGGGTCGGTTTCCAGTCAGGGTACATATGATTGTCGGTCTGCAAGAACGGTCCCGCAGTTGCTACAACCTTGTGTAGGAAAGAAGCGAGGTCCTCGGGATTGGCCGCCAATCTTGCATCAAGTTCGGAAACTGGTACATAAGTGACTTCCAGCTTCTTCCCTGTCTTTTCTTCATACGCTTTGAATATCTCATTGAAAGACTGATTTAGAGATGTCGTGGTCAGGCCCTGTTGAGCGAGTATTGTTTTCAACCACGTACCTTGGTGTCTCCCGCAATCTTGAAGGAGCGATCATTCAATTGCTCGGCAGGTAGATGCGTCAGAACATAGGAAAGGTATCGCGCTATGTCGGGCCTGGAGGTGAACGGAAACTGCTTGTTACCATCGCCGCCGACGTATACTTTCCCACTTGTGACGTCAAGACCCAGAGAACTGCACCACTGTGAGTTGAGGTGTCGGAGGAAACCGCGTAAGAGAAAGCGACGTACGCATCCCAAATGAAGTCTGCAAATGCTCCGGTGTAAAAGAGGGCATAAGGCATGCCCACTGCCTTCAGCTGGCCCAGAATTTCAGCCTTTTCGACAATGTGTCCTTCCGTTGCGGCCTCACTCGGTATCCCGAACTCGGATGGGACGAACAACTTGACGCCAGCCTCCTTCGCAGCTTCGGCGATTCCTACTTGCAATCCTAGAGCCGCTTGAGCGATGACCGAGACGACGACGTCAATGCCAGTGAGTGCACGCTTGATTGATTCTTTGTCCGAGTAGTCGACTGGGATCAGCTTAGCGTCGCCTTCGATACTTGTCTTAGACCCCTGCCATGATTGGTGAGCGAGCGGTATATGAATCAAGGTCAGGCCCACAAGGCTCACCTGACGAGTAAGGACGACAACTTCATTGACCCTTCCCACGGCCTTATCCTTCAAAAACTGGCGGACGACGAAGCTACCTGCGACGCCAGCACCGACAACAGCGAAGTTCTTGTAACCGGACATATTTTCGTATAGGGAATGTGGGATGAAATGCCGATGCGGTGCTCTTCCGATTCGTTCGTATTTATCTTCTTTGGTGACCTTACTCCCTGATTGCGCAAGGGTTGGAGCTGCGTTGGAGCCGCGTAACACGGTGTCGATAAGCAGGCCGGTGTTTCTACATCAGCACGACACTGGCAGGCAGCAGACAACTCGGCACAACTCACGAAAAACTGCGCAATTGGCGCAATGCAATTGTCATCTGACGGGTGGGCGGTGAGTGCAAGTGGCCACGAATACTACACCGCCTCTGGCTGTGGCTATTTCTAGACTGTCTGCGGAGGCACCTTACGCAGGGGGTGGTGTCCGCGGCCTCGCGGCCTGGGTGACAAAGATCCGGGAGCGCCGTGAGACGCCCTTTATAGTCACGTATAGTTGTTTCTGCCCATTCCAAATTGTGATTGAACGGCCTCGTGGAAAAGCACCCGGCTGCTGGGCTGCATGTTGAATATATGAGTGTGCGAAGGCAGATCAAGTTGTGCCAGCGTGTAAGCTCGTAGAGGTAGAGTGCGTTCGAGAACTTTTTTGCAACGCGAGATACATTGTGCGGGGCTTGCCGAGCGGCTCGGGCCGCGGTGACATAATGTGAGCAGACGCTTCTGGCCATAATTCACCTCTTGGAGCTATGCATAGACGTGGTTCGCCCTTTATGGGTCCCAATTTATAAGTCGGTTTATAATTGACGAACCCACTTCCTGAAAGGTATTGCCTCCGACTGGCAAGGCCCAGCGCCCGTCGGAGCAGTCAAATATTGCAACTACTAGTACAAGTGTGGACTCTCCAAGTCCCAATCACATATACACTTTATATCTTGCACAACTCTCTCAATGTCTTCAACCGACAACGACAATCAAGACTATGAGTTGGCGAATGTCAATGGTGTGTCATCTGCGGCTTGGTTTTTCCCCATCCCATTAAAATCACACATCCCTATGCCAGGTGGTCACCTATCGCGGAGCGAGCCCAATTTCGGTGATAGCTCATGGCCCCTCTTCACCATGTATTCAAAGATCGCGGAAGAAGAGGATAATAAGGGGGCCCAACTATGGCAAAAAGATGCCCAGGGGATCGTCGTCTTCGTGTGTCCTAGTATTTCTCTTCCATGATTGCTGTGCATATTAATCGGAAAGCTGCATCTGGTAGAGCGGTTTATTCTCAGCCGTCGTTGCTACAATGATTGCCGTATCAATCCAGGATCTCAGACCTGGCCCGCAAGATACCTCTGCATTCTATCTCGAGAAAATCTATCAACTTCAAGCCGATCCCAATATATCTCGCACATCCAATACCTCCATTGTCTCTGAACCTCCGACCTTTTCTCCACAGGGCTATGCCGTCACGGTGAACTCACTCTGGTTCTCGAGCCTGCTTATCAGCCTCACAACTGCCGTACTTGCGGTATTGGCGCAGCAATGGACACGCCAATATATCAAAGTCACTCAGCCAGCACAGTACATTCCACACAGGCGGGCGCGGGTCCGTGCATCCGTTGCGAGTGGTTTCTCTATTCCTTGGGTGATTGAAGTATTGTCAGCCATGGTACATCTTTACCTCCTTCTCTTCACGGCCGGCCTCCTCAAGTATTTGTCCCATATCCACCGTACTGTCTTCTTTGCGGCCTCTGGTTGCGCCGGGATTTTGCCTTGTGTTCATTTTGGGATCGCGATCACATCATCGCGCTGGCTCGGCCGCTCACCTTATATGATTTTTTTTTCCTTCATAGAATTGTCTATTGTTCTTATAGTTATTTATGAATTTCCTAGACCCGACGATGAACCATCCTCCCCCGTCACGGCGACCGTGCTAGCGTTGATACTCTTTGTATATGGTTTTTGGCTCACGTTTGGGGCCATTCGTAAATCTTGCGGTGTCAAGGAGAGGGTGGAAAAGGCTTCACGTCAGTCATCCTTGATGGACACCCATATCCTGGAAGTGACACTTGATGGTCTGAGTGAAGATGAAACACGGGAAAAATTCTTTGAGTTCATCCCTGGCTTCTATCAATCTGATGTGGTCAAGGATCTCCAACGACGTCTTCCCAAAATGGTCAAATCGAAGGTCCACCTTATACTTGTCGATTTCTTCCGCCGCACCTTGTTGTCCAACACTATCCCCGGATTAGCCAAATTTCGTCGCCTCGCGATCTGCATAACTGCCGCCGACGACACGGACACTCCCACAGGATCTAAATACAACTTTGCGAAGATCATCCATCAGTACTGGCATGCGATGCCTCAATCTGTCGAGTTTGGGGAATTCCTGAGATCTTGGGACAAATGGAGAAACGGGCGGTACGCACAATGGATAATTGCCAACATTGTTGCAAAGAAGGACGAGCGGGATGATCGTTGGATGGCCCTTGCTATGGACTACTTGGGCATTTCAGAACCTGTTCTCCAGGACTACCTTGCGCATGGAGATAGCATCCTATTCGCCATCCTGATCCATTCGATTCGTCACGCCATTCGCTCCAATTTCTCTTCATTTCGTCTTCTGCCACCCCTTTCGGAATTCGACGTGCTCAACACCCTTCCTGGACTACAGCACGAGTTCTGTGGCTTGTGGAACACACTGGGTCAGAATTCCCGGGATCGCGAAGATCCATCGTCTTCTATCAGTATCCTGAAGGCCACTTGCCATATTTACGTCGCATTACATCAAGGTACCGATGCCTCCCCTGTTCCCAGCCAGCCATCGTGGTATCCATTGTGCAACATCCCCGACCATCTCCCAGACTCGACACCTCCTGTTCTCCATACGTCTGTTGGAGAGACTTTTCACCTCCCTGCTGCCGTTTCCATTCCGCCCTCCTTGCCTGTGTCCGAGTCCCATTCCGGCGATTCTACGCCACACCCTGCAGACGAGTCATCATTGGGCCACAGGCCTGCCAAAATCACCCAGTCTTTCCGCCCCTCTTGTCCACACAGCGCTCCTGCTCCTGTCGATCCAGTCACCACCACTTCAACACAAACCATCGCTCATCACTCTGCCATCTCGGCGTCGGTGATCCATGACCCTCATTCCACTCTAGTGGTGACTGGCGTTGGAGGTTCTCCACAACCCGACCCAGATTATGATGTGGTCTCTATTTCCGTTGCACCTAGGACGCCGAGTTCACCCTCAGTCTCACTTTCCGACGAAGCACTTCCGACGGACTTGCAGACGCGGTCTACCCATGTCACCGTCGTGTCCGAATCGGATCAGTCACCCGTCATGCTGGAAGATCATCCTCCAGACATCGTTGCCACCACCTCTCCTGCAGTTCATCAGGGAACCCCCAATTTGGATAGTGATATTGCGTTGGATGTTACAGAACCTGTCGCAACCAACTATTCCCAGGATGCTAACACTCCTTCTCCCGCTGTGGTCACGCATTACCCACATTCAATAACGTCAGACCCTGTTGTAACCAGAAAGCTGTTGGCTGATCCTCCTGGCATAGAACTCTCTCATGATTTTGATCGTCCACGCTAGAAATGATCAGTCCACGTTGCCCATGTGGCAAAGTCGATTGTTTTTTGTGGGTCCTTAATAATTTATTCCTCGAAATTGGTCTACCCGTACTCAATGCGAGTGTAGTTGACAGAATCTAGTCGATAATGAGGAATAACTGAGTACTTGGCCGTGGTTTGAAGGAAATCACAAGCTGACCGCGTATTGGACCTGGTTGGCACGGACCAGATGTTCCGATGCAATCCCCCTTATAGGCTTCCATCCCAGTCCGTAGCTCGAGTCCCAAATACTGTGCGTTATATTTTCCCTATATATATCCTAGAATCATTACTTTCCCATGTGATTGTCATCTGTTACGAAATACAGAGGTTTCCTCTCTACAATCTGCTGGGGCCTTGTGGTTCAAAGCCACCCGATGTGTTGGGGCGTACCGACCAAGGGGGGCGCCGTCTGCTATGAGCATTGTAGCGTTGGAATAAGTTCCGAGCTCGTGAGTTCGAATAGTTCTTGAGAGCTAGAGGCCGCGACCCGAGCGAGGGAGGACGCGCAAGAGAATGCCGAGCGAGACGCGGAGCGATTGGCGATAACAACGTAGAACAGTCGGTGTCGGCAGGCGTAAGGCGGATGTCGATAGCGAGGCGTACAGCGGTCGTCTAGAGGCAAAAGAAATCAGTGGGAGAACGAATAAAGGCGCAGGACCAGAACGACGAGTGACGGCAGCTCAGTTCGTCGTCAGACGGTCTGGCAAGAGAAGAAGCACACGACGGAAACTAAAGAGGGAAAATGGGCCGCAGATGCATGCCTTTGACAAGGCTAGGCGCGGGGTTTTATGCAAGGCTGTGGAAGTATGGGACAAGTATTCTACGCGCAAAGTGAGCTAGACGGGGGGAAAGTGGAAAGACGTACTGGAAGATGGTACTGCCAGCGGAGGCCACGCGGCGTCGTAAACAGCGAGAAGCAGTGTCCGAAACCCTGAAAATTTTACTGAATGGTAGTGATGGGCGCGACGGTTAGTGCGTAGATACGGTGATGAGACCAAGGGGAAATTAACAAGGGGTAGCAACTAACGTGTGCTACGTGGAGCAGCGGTCTTTCGTGCTTTGACATCGGCCGATGTGACGTGGGCAATCCGCGAATCTTCGGCCATAATGATTGGGGTATGACGAGCAGGGGAAAGTTGTTCTATTAGAGGAAAAGTGTCGATCATGTGGCAATGAGAGTGGAAAACGAAGGGTTGAAGGTGAAAGACCACTATAAACTCGAGAGCTACTGAAATTCAGTAGTTTCACATACTGAACGGTGTGGAAACACCTTAATTTCAGTAGTTAGTATGTAAAAAAGTTGGAGTAGAACATGATCAAAGTACTGAATGGTGTGGAAACACCTTAGTTTCAAGTGATAAAACCCTGAATTTCAGGTGTTTTGCCTACTGAGATTCAGTAGCTGTTGCGTTCATAGTGGACAGAGCGAGAGGCCAGCGTCACGTGGTCGAAGGTGCTCGATTCCAATTCCGAGGCTGCTTCATGGATCTTTCACATATACCAGCTGCCCTTGCCTCTTCGTCTTCCGTATGTCCATACGACTACTTTTCGACTCTATACTCCCTGACGGCCAATGGCCGCATCGGGAAACCACTTGGCTCTTAGCGAGCGTTAACTACCTGTTTTGGCTCGCTTAAGATCCACATACTAGCTTCGCTTAGGTTCGCTAAGAACAAGCCACTGAGAGGTTTCCCGATGGGGAGTGCATCCGAATGCACGTGTGACCCGCGTGCTGTCTCCCTCCAACAGCAACTTTTATCGTAGTACGAGCGTGGACTCTCCAAGTTCCGAATCGCATTTACACTTTATATCGTGACGAACTCTCTCAATGTCTTCAGCCGACAACGACCATCAAGACTATGAGTTGGCGAGTCTCAATGGTGTGTTATCTGCGGCTTGGTTTCTCCCCATCCCATTAAAATCACACATCCCTATGCCAGGTGGTCACCCATCGCGGGGCGAGCCCGATTTCGGTGATAGCTCATGGCCCCTCTTCACCATGTATTCAAAGATCGCGGAAGAAGATAATAAGAGGGCCCAACTATGGCACAAAGATGCCGAGGGGATCATCGTCTTCGTGTGTCCTAGTATTTTCTTCCATGATTGCCGTGTATTAATCAGAAAGCTGCATCTGGTAGAGCGGGTTATTCTCTGCCGTCGTCGCCACGATGATTGCTGTATCAATCCAGGATCTCAGACCTAGCCCGCAAGCAACCTCTGCATTCTATCTCGAGAAGATCTATCAACTTCAAGCCGATCCCAACATATCTCGCACATCCAACACCTCTATTGTCTCCGAGCCTCCGACCTTTTCTCCACCGGACTATGCCGTCGTGGTGAACACACTCTGGTTCTCGAGCCTGCTTATCAGCCTTACAACTGCCGTACTTGCGGTTTCGGCACAGCACTGGACCCGTCAATACATCAAAGTCACTCAGCCAGTACAGTCCATTCCACACGAGCGGGCGCGGGTCCGTGCATTCGTTGCGGGTGGCTTCTCTATACCCCACGTAATTGAAATATTGTCAGCCATGGTGCACATTTACCTTCTTCTCTTCACGGCCGGCCTCCTTAGGTATTTGTCCCATATCCACCCCACTGTCTTCCTCGCGGTCTGTGGTTGTGCTGCGCTTTTACCTTGTCTTCGGTTTTGGATGGTGATCACATCATCACGCTGGCTCGGCCGTTCGCCTTACACGGTCCTTTTTTCCCTCCTGGATTTGCTCACCATCCCTGTGGTCATTCATGTAGATTCTACACCTCAGGCTGACGATCTACAATCCCAACCTGTCCCTAACATGGGCATGGTAGCGATAATAATCTTTGCACTTGGTTATTTTCTCATGTGTTGGGCCTTTTTTAAGTCTTCTAGTATCAAGAAGAGGGCGGAGAAGGCTTCACGTCAGTCACCAGAGATTGACACCCATATCCTGGAAGTGACACTTGATGGTCTGAGTGAAGATGAAACACGAGAAAAATTCTTCGAGTCCATCTCTGGTTTCTCAGGCTATCAATCCGATGTGGCCAAGGATCTCCAACAATGTCTTCCGAAAGTAGTTAAATCGAAGATCCACCTTATACTCGTTGATTTCTTCCGCCGCACCTTGTTGTCCAACACTATCCATGGATTAGCCAAATTCCGTCGCCTCGCGATCTGCATCACTGCCGCCGATGACATGGACACTTCCACAGGATCTGAGTGCAACTTTGCGAAGATCATCTATCAGTACTGGCGTGCAATGCCACAATCTGTCGAGTTTGGGGAATTCCTGGGATCTTGGGACAAATGGAGAAACGGGCGGTACGCACAATGGATAATTGCCAACATTGTCGCAAAGGAGGACGAGCGTGATGATAATTGGATGGCCCTCGCTATGGACTACTTGGGGATTTCAGAGCATGTTCTCCAGGACTATCTTGCGCATGGAGATAGCATCCTACTCGCCATCCTGAACCACTTGATTCGTCACGCCATCCGCTCCGATTTCACTTCATTTCGCCTTCTGCCACCCCTTTCTGGATTCGACGTGCGCAACACCCTTCCTGGACTACAGCAGGAGTTCCGTGGCTTGTGGAACACACTGGTTCAGAAATCCCGGGACCATGAAGATCCAGCGTCTTCTATCAGTATCCTGAATGCAACTCGCCATCTTTACCTCGCTTTACATCAAGGTACCGATGCGGCCCCGACTGCGTTCACCGGTTTCACCGAAGACGTCGATGGTTGGTTGAACCATCCATCGGCGTATCCATTGCACAACATCCCCAACCATCGCCCAAACTCGACACCTCCTATTCACCTCCCCCCTCCCTCCTTGCCTGTGTCCGAGTTCCATTCTGGCGATTCCACACCACCTGCAGACGAGTCATCATTGGGCGACAGGCCTGCCCAAATCATCCGGTCTTTCCACACCGCTTATCATGTACTCCCGTGCAGTGCTCCTGCTCCTGTCGATCCAGTCCCCGCCACTTCAACACAAACCATCGCCCATCCCTCTGCCATCTCGCCGTCGGTGACCAATGACCCTCATTCCACTATTCAAGGATTTTTTGATTTAATTCTAAAAATTTTGGTGACTGGCATTAGAGGTTCTCCACGGCCAGACCTAGATCATGATGTGGTCTCTATTTCTGTTGCACCTAGGACGCCGACTTTACCCTCCGTCGCACTTTCTGACGAAGCACTTCCGACGGACTTGCAGTAGCGGTCTACCTATGGTTACGGCCGTGTCCGAATCGGATCAGTCAACCTGTAAGGTGAGCTGCGGCGTTTCCCACGCAAACTCCTCCCTCCTCACCGCCACTTGCTCCCAGCCTCGGTCGACCTGATCTCATGTGCGACGCGATCTCGCCTCTGTTCACAGCAATGAATTTCGGATCTCGTACGGCTCCGGTGTACTTGAGTTTCCTTATTGGTCCCCATTTCTGGCAACTGTACTATACTGGTTTTGGCATCCCTTTTCTCCTTAGTTCTCGAACTTCATACTCATCCTATGCTCCCTCATCGCTTTCCCTTTCATCCTTAGCTGTGTCCCGTGTCCTCCTGTGCTCCCTCGTCTTCATGCTCTATATGTATATAAACACCCTTGGGACTTGCTTGCTCAACGTTAATAGAACTTATTCCCCCTCGCACTTTCTGAACTCAGGTCTGCCTTACGATCTCACATGCAGGTCCTCTAACCTCGCTTCAGCCCGTCGTGCTAGAAGACCATCCCCCAAACCTCGTTACTACCACCCCTCCTGCAGTTCATCAGGCAACCCCCGATTTGGATGGCGATATTGCGTTGGATGTTACAGAACCTGTCGCAACCAACTATTCCCGGGATGATAACACTCATTCTCCCGCGGTGGCCATGCATTGCCCACATTCAATAACATCAGACCCTGACATAACCAGAGAGCTGTTGGCTTATCCTCTTGGCATAGAACTCTCTCATGATTTTGATCGTCCACGCTAGAAAATGGTCAGTCCACGTTGCCCATGTGGCAATGTCAATTGTTTTTTAATAATTATGGTCTGTTCGTACTCAATGTGAGTGTTGTTGACAGTATCTAGTCGATAACGAGGCATAACTGAGTACTTGGCCGTGGTTTGAAGGAAATCACAAACCGGCCGCGTATTGGACCTGTTTGGCACGGACCAGATTATTGCCTTCCATCCCAGTTCATAGCTCGGGTCACAAATACTGCGCGTTATATTCCCCCTATATCCCGGAATCGTTACTTTCCCATGCGATTGTCATCTGTTACGAAATTCAGAGGTTTCCTCTCTACAACCTGCTGGGGCCTTGTGGCTCAAAGCCGCCCGACGTGTTGGGGCGCACCGACAAGGGGAAGCGCCGTCTGCTACGGACGCTGTAGCATTGGAGTAAGGTCCAAGCTTGTGAGTTCGAATAGTTCTTGAGGGCTAGTGGCCGCGATCCCGAGCGAGCGAGAACGCACAAGAGTAACCCGAGCGAGACGCGGAGCGACTGGCGGTAACATAGGACAGTCGGTGTCGGCGGGCGTCAGGCGGATGTCGATAGCGAGGCGTACAGCGGCCGTCTAAGGCAAACGAAAATAGTGAGAGAACAGATAAAAGCGCAGGACTAGAACGGCGGGTGACGGCAGGTTCGGTCCGTCGTCGGACGGTCTGGCAAGAGAAAAAGCACACGAAAACGAAAGAGGAGGGAAAATGGGCCGCAGATGCCTATGAAAGGTAGGCGCAGGGTCTACCCGTGAGTTTGATTAGGAAGGTGGGATGACAATAGAACCAGCACAGCACCCGAAACGGGGCGCGCGATGATAGACGGTTGTTAATCGTGCGACTGCCGGTGGGTATGCTCGATTGCGGGACGACCTGAGAAGAATTAGATATCGATAAGAGGTTGAAAGGTGCGGGTTCACGAGTCGCGTCGTCAATCAACAACGTCACGTGGATTCGTCAGCATCCTGGAACGCGCGGCGCGACGTCGGATCCGCGCTCAGCTGCAATTCAAGTTGTTGCTACGCGACATTTGCCACGCAGACCTCGTACATGCCATGATCGATGACCGCAACGACAACTACCAGGCTGTCCCCCGCGGCTCAAACCTTCCCAAACGGCCAGAGCATACTCTGACACGGCGCGGCTCTCAATTTCGAGATGCACTGTACGATTGGCGCACCGAAACGGCCACAGGTCTGTTTGGTGCGCTTGACTTCTGGCCAGCAGATCTCCTCTTGCACGAGGAAATTCTTGAAGACATCGTCGTTTTCGTTGACTCCAACAAGATCGTCTCCCTCCAAGATCTGCAGAGGAGCACAAGTTGGATTCTCTGGGATCAGTACGGCGACCAAATTATCTCGCTTGTTCATCGTTTCTTTCCTCCCGCACCCCTTCGTCTCAACGCCCCTCCCCCCACGAACGCATAAAAGGGGCCCTACCCCTTTCTCAAATGTTCTGAACTCTTCATCTCGTCCGTTCTCGTCAAGTACTGGGATATGCAAGCCGCGAGCTCCCTCGACCTGTACTGTGTGCTTTCAGAAGGGTCACAAAAGTACGTCCATCCTTTCTCCCCCCTTCACCAGGTACTGATCTGTTGCAACAGAGAATGTGTTGATTTGTCCGGCTCACTGTGGGAGGAATGACGAGAATACGGCTCCGGTGGTGTAGCTATGGTGCGTGCTGCATCTACATGTATCCCATGTCTTCTAACTCCAGTTCAACAGGTATCAGAGTACTGTCTTCTATGTCTCCCTCTTCGTTACTATCACCTGCGCCAAATTGAACTTTTTTTCCCCTTCGACCAAACAAGCATGCCCTGTCGGAAATGATCCTCCAGCTCTTGCAGAGATAAGATAAACCGGGTCACAGGACTCGTTGCCGAGGTCTGCGCGTTCCCGATCCCTACACCTGCCTTTGATAAGACCAGGCATGGGGTTTTATATGCAAGGCTGTGACAGTACGGGACGAGTATCCTACGCGCAAAGTGAACGAGAGGGGGGGAAAGTGGAAAGACGAACTCGACGATGGTACAGCTGGTGACAGACCGTGCGGCGTTGTAAACAGCGAAGAGCGGTGTCCGAAACCCTGAAAGTTTGACTGAGTGGTAGTGATGTGCGCGACGGTGAGTGCGTAGATAACGGGGGTAAGAGAGGTGCGGCGATGCTCAAAGGTAAAAGTCGAATGTAAAGTGAGAAGGTGTACTAGAGTGGAGAGCAAAACGTACAAAAAGTAACCTGGATGACCCTATATAAAGCAAAGTCCTCTCCTAATAACGACATGGTCCAGACCAAGGGGCAATTAACAAGGGGTAGCAAGCAACATGTGCTCCGTGTCGCAGCGGTCCTTCGTGCTTTGATAGAGTGTCCACACCTCTCGATAACTTGACGCGTTTCATGGACCTTTCACATATACCAGGGGCCCTCGCCCCCTCGTCTCCCGGTATCCAGACGACTGCTTTTCGACCCCATACTCTCGGAGGACCGATGTTCGTTCATAGTTTTCTCTTGCATCGTCGGTTTATCTTGGTTCCGGTCATGGTATCGTAACGTCGGCGTCGGAATCGTCCACTTTCGACCACGTGACAGCCCTTCCATGCCAACGCAAATCTTTGTGTCCGTCGCACCCATCGCCTCCTTGAGTCCTTGTCCTTGCCTCCTTGTCTTCCCCTCAAGTCCACTCTCGTCGCACCTCAAATGCCACACAAATAGCCCTCCCTCGCTGGCCGCACCGCAAGTGCGCGCCACTTCTACAGCCGTCATTCCCGCATCACGCGCGACGTGCACGACAGCTCGCCAGTCAGGCCCTCGTTTGGAATTCATGTTTCGGTGGACTCGCATTTTACTGTGTATATACAAGCATTCAGGACTCCCTTGTATGTTCTTTATTCCCCTTCCGTCCTAGAACACCGCCTCGCGCGTAGCGTACATGTAGACAACCCTCCTCGCCTGGCACCAGCCATGCAGGCAAGAATACAGCCCCACTTCCCCTTCCTCCTTCCACTTGCGTGCGTTTGCCTCAAATCACTCGTTACACCCGTTACAAATCTCCACCTGTGCTGTTGGAGCCACAAGTGCCCATCACGGTCAGTGTCGCCAGGTCCAGCCTCCATATCCCTCGAGCGGCTCAGGAGCCCTCTTGCATCACACACACACACATGTTGAAATAGAACGCGTCTAGCGTTTACTGTAGCCGTTTCCCATACCATAGGACAGGAGCCCAAGGTGCTCCGATAATTAATAAACTTATTATTGTGTAAGCATGTAATGCTCGGACCGAACCGACGTCCACGGAGGCACGGACCGGAAGATGCATGTCGTCCAAACAATAGCCCATGATTACCATATCGGGCTTAACAATGCTGTAGATATTTGATAATGTGTTATATGTGTTTATGAGTCGCATACTCGTTCTTTGTACTTACTCCTTTGTTCCTGTGCATGCCTTGACCTCGGGGCGCTTTGATACTCCTTTATGTACGCTTCTAGGTACTCTATTGTATCCTGAAGTGTATAAATACATTACTGTAATTACCACTAATATTAACAATCTTTTTACCTATCTCTGGGACTTCCTTGCGTGCGTCTCGCTGCGCTCTCCCTCGGCGACACGCCCAAGGTTCAACAACAACACACACACCCTCTCCCTCTCTCCTTCTTCTTACCTCTCTCCCCTTTGTGCCTTCACTTTCCCTTCGGGATCGCGAATTCTCGGATCTGAGGGACAACCCCGAACTCACACTGGCAAGCTTGGACTTACCATCCACGCTACAGAATACCGGAAGCGGACATTGATCTCAACGGACCGCATACAATCACGTACGTCACCCAACGAGAAGGTATCCATTCGATTCGGTCGTGTGTCCATACAGTAAGTAAAAGATACTCTGCTCGGAGTGCATCCGAATGCTCGTGTTAACCACATGCTTCTGCCCTCCAACAGCAACTATTAGTACAAGCGTGGACTCTCCAGGTTCCAAATCACATTTAAACTTTATATCGTGCAAAACTCTCTCTATGCCTTCAACTGACAACGACAAACAAGACCATGAGTTGGCGAGCATCAATGGTGTGTTACTTGCGGCTTGACTTCTCCCCACCCCATGAAAACCACACATCCATATGCCAGGTGATCGCACATCGCGAATCGATCCCGATTTCGGTGATAGCTCATGGCCCCTCTTCACCATGTACTCAAAGATCGCGGAAGAAGAAGATAATAAGAGGGTTCAACTATGGCAGAAAGATGCCGAAGGGATCATCGTCTTCGTGTGTCCTAGTATTTTCTTCCATGATTGCTGTGCGTATTAATCAGAAAGCTGCATCTTGTAGAGCGGTTTATTCTCTGCCGTCGTCGCTGCAATGGTTGCTGTGTCAATCCAGGATCTTCAACCTGACCCACAGTATCTCCCTACATACTTTCTCCAGAAAATCTATCACGTACAACTCAACCCCAATCATACGTCTGACACATCCAATCCTGATCTTCTCTCTGCACTTATGGCCCATTCTCCACGGAGCTATGCCATCGTGGTGAACACCCTCTGGTTCTCGAGCCTGCTTATCAGCCTTACAACTGCCATACTTGCGATATCGGCTCAGCACTGGGCGCGTCAATATATCAAGGTCACTCAGCCAGCCGCGCAGTACATTCCACATGAGCGGGCGCGGGCCCGTGCATTCGTTGCGGGTGGTTTCTCTATTCCTTTGGTGATTGAAATATTGTCAGCCATGGTGCATCTTTACCTTCTTCTCTTCATCGCCGGCCTCCTCACGTATTTGTCCCATACCCACTTCATTGTCTTCGTTGCGACCTGTGGTTGGGCATTTCTTTTTCCTTTTGTTCGTCTTTGGCTCGTGATCACATCATCACGCTGGCTCGGCTGTTCACGTCATACGATCATTTTTTCAATCATAGATTTGCTCGTTGTCGATGCAGTCATTCTTGGAGTTCCTCTTCCTGGAGGCCGCCACTCTGTCTATGGTAAACCTGGGGCGGGCATGCTAGCGGTAATGATCGTTGTAAACGTACTTGGTGCTTGTCTCTTGTTTTGGGCCTTTCTTAACTCTTCCAGCAAGAAGAGGGCAGAGAAGAATTCACGTCAGTCACCAGTGGTCGACACTCATATCCTGAATTCGACACTTGATGGTCTGAGTGAAGATGACACACGGGAAAAATTCTTTGAGTCCGTCCCTGGCTTCTATCAATCCAATGTGGTCGAGGATCTCCAACGATATCTTCCCACAAAGGTTAAATCGAAGATGCACCTTATGCTCGTCGATTTCTTCCGCCGCACCTTGTTGTCCAACACTATCCCCGGATTAGCCAAATTCCGTCGCCTCGCAATCTGCCTAACTGCCGCCGATTACACAGACATTTCCACAGGATCTGGGTACAACTTTGCGGAGATCATCTACCAGTACTGGCATGCGATGCCTCAATCTGTCGAGTTTGGGGAATTCCTGAGATCTTGGGACAAATGGAGAAGCGGGCGGTACGCACAATGGATAATTGCTTACATTGTCGCAAAGAAGGACGAGCGGGATGATCGTTGGATGGCCCTCGCTATGGACTACTTAGGGATTTCAGAGCATGTTCTCCATGACTATCTTGCGCATGAAGATAATATCCTGTTCGCCATCCTGAACCACTCGATTCGTCACGCCATTGGCTCCGATTTCTCTTCATTTCGCCTTCTGCCGCCCCTTTCTGGATTCGACGTGCGCAACACGCTTCCTAGACTACAGCACGAGTTCTGTGACTTGTGGAACACAGTGACTCAGAAGTCCCGGGATCGCGAAGATCCATCGTCTTCTATCAGTATCCTGAAGGCAACTCGCCATATTTATGTCGCTTTACATCAAGGTACCGATGCCACCCCGACTGGTTTCTCCGCATCCACCAAAGGCGTCGATGATGTTCTCGACCAACCATCGTCGTATCCGTTGTGCAACATCCCCGACCATCTCCCAAACTCGACACCTCCTATTCACCTCCCTGCTCCCATTTCCACTCCTCCCTCCTTGCCAGTGTACGAGTCCCATTCTGGCGATTCCACACCACACCCTGCAGATGAGTCATCATTGGGCGACAGGCCTGCCCGAATCATTCAGTCTTTCCACCCCGCTTGTTATGTACCCCCACACAGTGCTCCTGCTCCTGTCGATCCAGTCCCCACCACTTCAACACAAACCATCGCCCATCCCTCTGCCATCTCGGCGTCGGTGACCCATGACCCTCATTCCACTCCAGCGGTGACTGGCGTTAGAAGTTCTCCACAACCAGACCTAGATTATGATGTGGTCTCTATTTCCATTGCACCCAGGACGCCGGCTTCACCCTCAGTCTCACTTTCCGACGAAGCACTTCCGACGGACTTGCAGTCGCAGTCTACCTATGTCACCGTCGTGTCGGATCGGTCACCCGTCGAGTCGGAAGACCATCCTCCAAACCTCGTTACCACTGCCTCTCCTGCAGTTCATCAGGGAATCCCCATTTTGGATAGTGATATTGCGTTGGACGCTACAGAACTTGTCGCAACCAACTATTCTCAGGATACTAACACTCCTTCTCCCGCGTGGCCACGCATTTCCCACTTTCAATAACGTCAGACCCTGGCATAACCAGAGAGCTGTTGGCTTATCCTCTTGAAAATGATCAGTCCACGTTTCCCATGTGGCAATGTCAAATTTTTTTTATGGATCATTAATAATTTGTTTGTCGAAAATGGTATACCCGTACTCAATGTGGGTTTAGATGACAGAATCTAGTCGATAACGAGGCATAGCTGAGTACTTGGCCGTGGTTTGAAGGAAATCGTAAATATTTGAAGGGACAGCCCTTCGGCTGATGGATCCACCCATACCCCACGTAGCCCCACATACTTATGATCCCATATCAACGACTTTCTTAACCCGTATTAGACTAGCTTTCCTGTATTTAGATAGCGCTGTCTTGTCGCGAAAGCGGTGGACGTTAAACGTTAAACTTCTAATGCAAAAAAAAAATCGTAAGCCGACCGCGTATTGGACCTGATTGGCATGGACCAAATTTTCCGATGTAATCCCCCTTGTTGCCTTCCATCCCAGTTCGTAGCTCGAGTCCCGCTTTATATTTCCCCTATATATATCCTGGGATCATTACTTTCCATGCGATTGTCATCTGTACGAACTCCAGAGGTTCCCTCTCTACAATCTGCTGGGACCTTGTGGCTCAATGCTACCTGATGTGTTGGAGCGCACCACCAGCGGGAGCGCCGTCTGCTGTGAACACCGCACATGTCCCTGCTGAGAGCACCGCCAGCATCGAACTCGCTGGCGCGACTAAGTGAGTCACGGCGGCTAAGATCGAGGCGTTGGAACCTCGGATGGAACGCGAGGCTGGCCATGGGCATGAGGCACTGCCTCTAGAATGCCCGAGGCAGAGCGAGCGCAGGCCTGCGTAGCCACTGTATGGCAGACGGTTGGTCTACCTGTGAGTTCGATAAGGAAGGTGGGATGACAATAGAACATGCGCGACGCCCGGAACAAGGCGCGCGATGGAGCGAGGATGAGGTGGCGGATGGACGGTTGTTAATCGTGCGACCGCCGGAGGGTATGCTTGATCGCGGAACGACCTGGGAATGTCTGAATAACAGCGAGAGAGTTAAACATACGAGAGAAAGGTCGATAGCGGACGACGCCGCTTCGGGGCTGATCGGTCGGAAGGAGAAAACGAGAAGAGAAATCGCACACGAGAGAGATAGAAAAGGGGGCTGCTGATGCCTCGGTGATCTGATGTGATTTGATGCTTTTCCGCGAGGCCGGGCGATGGTATTTATACGTTCGCGCTACTGACAAGTACGCTACGAGTGATGGTGAGTAAGATAAGGAAAAGAAGGGAAATAATGTAGCCGGCGATAATCCTGCACGGCAATGTAATCAGGGAGCGTTCGGTAATCGGGATTTGAAGGAAACGAGAGGCGTATCGAGGGGCGCGACCGTGCGCGCAAGGCCAAAGGGTTGACGGCGTTCGTGCTTGGACCGTCAGCTAGGTAGGAAAAAGGGATATGAAGGAGCGTGCTTTGTTCGACGGCTAACAGAAAAGGGAAAGAAGAAGGAGAGCGGGGATTATATGGCAAGGGAGCGGTGTGGAAACAAGGTAGAAAATAGTGCAAGGAGGCAGCGTGCTCGGCCATGTGGGCTCGACTAGCGAGGCGATGCGCATGATGTTGTTTGGCGACGAGTGGGCGATCCGAGAATCTTCGGCATAGAACTTCGATGTGTCTTGGCGAGGTGAGGTGACAATGAACGGGCGAGGCGATGAGGACGAGACGATGCGTGTGTTGGACTTGCTGGCAGTGTTGCGTGGCTTTGTCAGCATCCTGGAAAGATCACGCGTGACGTGACGGTGGATCTGCGCTCCGAGATAAGATAATATGCAATTCCGGGGTCAGCGCGTTCCCCATCCGTACACCTCCTCACTGTGGAGGAATCCTATCAAATAATGAGGAGTTTTAGTCTTTCATTCAGAACCTTTTTGCATGCGTCGCCGGTCATTCTTTCTCTCCCTCTTGCTCTCCTTCCCCCCCCCCCTCT
>Ga0307512_10003234_pt1 | contig 19247 bp, 26 predicted proteins | sample 14_EM_MG_FD_200267 | JGI IMG/M metagenome (GOLD analysis project Ga0307512, IMG submission 200267) | Populus trichocarpa ectomycorrhiza microbial communities from riparian zone in the Pacific Northwest, United States - 14_EM | ecosystem: Host-associated > Plants > Roots > Unclassified | place... | reverse complement strand
GCTATACAAGAGAACGAGTAAAGAGAGAAGAAAAGGAAATCCTCCAACACCATCAACACTCTCTTTATATACAATTCGTCTGCCACCCTCGAACCATTCCTCATGCTCCGATGTACCATCCGAATCTCACCCCATGATCTTACACACCACTCCGTTATTCCTTATCGTAACAATCACGCCACCTCACCTCACGTCGCTACACCTCAGACCACTTCTTTATCTTACTAAATTATACCGCGACCTTCTCGCCGCTTCCTCCGCATCTTCCAACGTCTCCGTCTTTCCGTAACACAATTCCTTCCACACCCTCCGTATCTTCTTCTATTATTCCCAAGTACCTCTGTATCCTCTTGCGCCGTGACAGTACCCCCCCCTGAGGCTCGAGGTCCTCCGAGAACCTTTTCCAATGGTCCGCGTTTCCCTGGATACCGCCTATGGAATTCGTCCACAGCCTGTAACCCATCAACGAATTTCGCAGGTTCCCAAGTAAGGGAATCATAACCCGTCTACCGGATAAGATACTGTAACTGACTCCGATACATTCGACTATCCTCAACGCTCGACACTTGATACTCCTCCTCGCCATCAACCTCAACAGGAGGTGGAGGGAGTACTACCTGTCCCTCCAACGGATCCTCAACAACGGGGTCCAAAAGCGAAACAGGTTGTACTCGATGGATCCGAATTGACACTGGTAATTCCAGCTCATAAGCATACGGGGATACTTGCTTTTGTACCCGAAGAGGACCCAGGCGTTTCCAATCCAGCTTACGAGTAGGGCGAATAGTTCGTATATGTCGTGCATCCAACCATACCTTAGATCCAACCTGAATATTGGGTCACGGAATACGTCCTCTATTTGCACCTTCTTCTTGTACTGCTTGACTCCTCTTCATCTCCACTGTCAGGTGCTAATGAATCTGTTCCATCGCGGCTTGGACCTGATCTGCCTCCCATCGTCGTTGATCCCTTTCTTGAGTCGGTTCTCCGGCGAATGACATTCGTGGATCCACGCCTTGGACTGCAAAAAAGGGGGTACACTTAGTTGATTCGGATAACCCATTATTTGCAGCAAACTCAGCAAGGGGTAACCACTGCACCCAATCATCTTGTTGATGGTTAACGAATATACGGAGGTATTGTTCCATTCCTGCGTTCATTCGTTCAGTCTGACCATCTGTCTGTGGATGAAACGCTGTAGACATCCGTCGATCAATTCCTAACCAGCTGCATATCTGTCCCCAGAAAGTCGAAGCAAACTGAGGTCCTCGGTCCGAAACAATAGACTTTGGCAACCCGTGGAGGCGTACGACCTCTCTATGGAATAACTTAGCTAATTCCACAGCATCTATAGTTGTATGGCAAGGAACGAAATGATGCATTGTCGAAAGTCTATCTACTACCACCCAAACCGCGTCGAACCCTTCGCACTCCGGAAGCCCAACCACAAAATCCATTGAAATATCTTCCCAAGGTTTCTCGGGTACAGGTAAAGGTCGAAGTACTCCGAACGTTGCATGCCTTGTGGTCCTAGATCGTTGGCAGCTATGGCAATTCCGTACGTACTGGTCCACCTGTTTTCGCATTTCCTTCCAATAATACTGTCTCTGCAGAAGATCGAAAGTTTTTGCTCGTCCTGGATGCTCCGCTAACGTGGTATCATGATGCTCTTGTATTAATCGCAATCGTAATTGGTCTCCTTCAGGAACATACCGCCTCCCTCTATACCATATCTGTCCCTCCTTTTCTGTGCACTCTGCTACTGTAATATCCCTCAAGCTACCTCCCTGTCTAATGGCGTCCAATATCTTCTTAGGTAGCGGATCATCCATATATGCTTGAGCAAAAAGGTCGGTTACCAAGGGAACGTCTCGTTCGGGCATATCGTTGGCTGATATCCTTAATTGTTCCGGAAGATTATGCGGTTTTAAAACAACCTGTTCCATATTTTTTAATCTTTCATCCCCCCCCTCAGGGAGGTCTCCCGGCCTCCTCGTTAACGCATCTGCTGTTCCATTCGATTTCCCCGGACGGTAGACAATCTCATAATCAAACCGTATTAAAAACTCGGACCACCGTGCTTGTCTCCTATTTAAAAGCTTTTTTGTCATAAAATATTCAAGATTCTTATGGTCAGTTATCAACTTTAAGGGGTACCGAGCACCCTCACACTCAGGTCTCCATTCTTCGAGTGCCTTAATAATCGCCATTAGCTCCTTATCATATATATCATAATTGCACTCCGCTGGTGAACGTTTCTTCGATAAATAAGCCACCGGGTGCAATATTCCTTCCTCATTTCGCTGTGACAACACTCCTGCGGATACGTAATCGGACGCATCTGTTTCAATAATCACTTCCCTCTCATGATCGAAATGTCGAAGTGCTGGTGCTGTGGTAAACGGTTCTACCATTGTCTCGAGAGCGAGTTGTTGTTCTGACCCCCATACAAACGGTTCATCATTCTTTGTAAGCCTGGTTAGCGGTTCTGCTCTTTCGGAATACTTAGAAATAAACCGTCGATAATAATTGCAAAACCCCAGGAATTGTTGTACTTCAAAAAGATTATTTAATCGTCAGTTCTCCGTCTTCTTCTCGTTACTCCAATTCCGTACTGTCTCAACCTTATCCTCGTCCATTGAAATCCCTTTTGTTGATATAATCAATCCCAAATACCTTACTGTTTCCTGATGGAATTCACATTTCTCTGGCTTTAGGTACAGCCCTGCGTCCAGCAACCGTTGCATAATCCATTTAACATGGCCAACATGCTCTTCCTCGGAATCACTATAAATTAAAATATCGTCCAAGTATGCTGAAGCAAAATCATCCAGGGCTTCTCTAATGGCATTATTGATATAACCTTGAAAATCTGCTGGTGCATTTGTTGTACCAAATTGCATCACCGTAGGTTCATACAGTCCATATCTTGTCCGGAACGCTAACTTATGCTCATCCCCTTCCTTGACCCGAAGTAAAGTATACGCCCCTCTAACATCTAACTTTGTATATATCCGAGCTTTTGCTAAAAGATTCAACGTTTCTTTTATCAACGGAAGGGGGTATCTATTCTTTATCGTTTTGCTATTAATGTCCCGATAATCGATACAGAATCGTAATCCTCCTCCAGGTTTTTTTGCAAACAACATTGGTGCTGCAAAAGGCGAGGATGATTGTCGAATAAACCCTTTTGACATATTCTCCTCCAGCCATTCTTTCAAAACGACCAACTCCGTCCTGGACATCGAATACAATGGTCCCCATGTTGGCGTTTCCCCATCCTTCAAGCGAACTTCATGATCAATCCCAGGTCGATGTGGTGGTAGCCGATCTGCCAACACCTTATTAAACAGCGGGAGAAATTCATGATACTGTTTGGGAATAATTTCTTCAAGGGAGCATTCCTTCGAATCTTTTGCCTCGATGGTTTTATTGATGTCATATAGGGAGGCTTTAAACAACGTAAGTTTTCCCTTCTTGACAGTCCTGAAAAATGAAACTCCGTTAAGCATAACAATCTCCCCTCGAAATGGTCTTAAGGGTCAGATTTTTGGTTCAAATATCTCCTTCACTTGATATACCGGTTCTGGCGGCTCCTCTGTAACTCCTTGTACCGTTACCGATATATCGTGGCAATGCGTAATGCAATATCGTGACCCAAACGTAACTATATTGGATGCAAAACGTACAGCTACATCGTGTAGCCGTAGCCAGGGAATTCCGAGGACAATTGGATAATGACCTAATTTCGTAATGAACATAGGTAACTGTTCTTTATGTTCTTGTATCTTCATTCCAACTTTAGCAATATGCGTAATATCTCCGGATTCAATAGGTCTTCCGTCGATGACTTCCACTTGTTTCTTTTCCTTCAGTTCTTGAAGTGGTATCTGATGATGGCGAGCAAAATCTTGATCCATAAATGCAATGCCAGTAGCTCCGCAATCAATCAGCGCATGCGTAAGTATCTCTTGGTTATTCACGGTCAATGAACAGGTTATAACTAAATGTTTGCCTTCCATTGATACTTCCAATACCTCCACCTTGCTAACTGACAATCGCGAAATTCCAAAACATTTCAAAGCATTTAAAACAAAACTTTTTCCGTCAACCAAAGCGCCATCCTGCTTGGGTTGACCTAACCTTTTCCCGATCCCTCGGGGCCATCACTAGTTCCTACTCCCTTAACTTCCGCTTCCTTCACTTCTGCCCCTGCCGCCTTGAACGGTCGGGCCTTCTTTCTCACCGCGCAATCCACCGCTCTGTGGTTAAACCCACCACAGAATAAACACCTCACGTCCGCGAACCTCTTCACTCTTTCCTCATCCGATATCCGCCTCCTGCCCGCACTGAGATCCATTGGCGCTGGTCCAGTATATCCAGCCACAGTCCCCGCTGGTGCTGCCTCTGGTGTCTTCGGGGGTCCTGGTGCTCTTGGTGCACTTGGGGATCCTATTGAGGAGGTCCATTTATGTTGCGCCGCTTTCTCCGCCTTCCTCTGTCGAATTTGGTTGTCCCGTTTCTGACACAACGTCACAAACGCGGGGAGGTCGTCCGGCATATCGGTATGTATAAATGAGTCCTTCATTTCTTCGGACAACCCTGACCTCAGAGCATTTCGGAGTGTGGAAAGGTTCCAATCCAAATCGGCCGCTATGACCTGGAACTCGGCATAATACAGAAAGAACTCTCGGTGCTTCTGTTTATTTTCTTTCATGTTCCGTTCCGCGGTGGCCACTCGGTCGGGGTCCCCAAAAGCTGCTTCCAGGAGTTGTATAAAAACTAGTGGGCTCTCCAGCCCGATCTCTCCGTTGTCCCGGACATGTGGCAAGACCTGTTTCAGGGCGAGCCCGCTCAGGCGGTTGAAGGCGTACCTCATTTTCGCCTGCTCGTCGGGGAACCTGCTGGGAGTATGACGGATAACCATCCGGAGTTGCGCAATCCAGCCTCTCAACTGAGTTCGATCCGCCCCTGAATAGTCCGGGGAGTCGGGAAACTCCTGTCCTCGGTCCTCAGGTTGGGGGGGGCTGGTGGCGCTACCCGTGCGGCTAAGGATAGCGCATTCGCTAACTGCATCGTCAAATTCCGGCCCTCCTCGGTGGCTTCGCGGGCGTCTCTGGTCATATCGTCCAATTCCCTTCTCAACTCCTCGTCTGTTCCCGCCGTCCGGGGGGTCTGTCGAGCTACCTCTAGTTCATTCCGGAGGGTCGTCAGTTGTGTCTCGTAGTTGGTATGATTGCACACGAGTGGAGGGGGTTGGGTCTGTGCCCGAAGGATGGTTATCTGGTTCCGCAGGTCTGTTATCTCCGCGGGGTGGCTGCACACCTGTTGTATCTCCCGTACGGGTTGCGAATATTGTGCCACCCTGCTCAGGACCTGTTGTGTTACCATCAACAGCTCGATGCCTTCAGCTTCTGTGGTTTCTGCGAGGTCTGTATTGAGAATCCGATTGATGGTTCCCTGGTCCTGTACGGACACCAGGGCTGCTCGGGGTTCCTGTGATGCGGACATTACAGCGGATTAAGCACATCTACCAGTGCCAATTGAACTGGTCGATCTCGGAAGGGGTAGGTGTCGGTGGTTCGACAACAATCAAAGGAATTTCAGGAGGCTTTGCTGTTTCTGCTGCTGCTGGTGCATGTCCCTCAGTTTCGTGGGTTCCGCAGCAATCGTGTCCCTCGCACCAACAAGGGGTATCTATTTCACAGTTAAACCAGGAATGAGCTCCCCAGTACCTGGTCCAGCTATTTCCAAACACGGGATCGTCAAGTTGTAAACCTCCTCCGTATGCGGCGGCCTCCGTCCAATAAAGATTCCAGGGGGATGGGATATCTGATTGTTCCCAAAAATAGGCAGGGAGGCAGAGGTCGTCTACCTCGATATTCAATAATCCTTCGATGCTCTCGAAGGCGTTCAAGGGTTCCGGTTCGGACAAAGTCCAATGCGTTCCGGCGAGATCAAACCAATTCGTTCGGGAGGTACAGTTACTGTCGTATTTTCACATTTGAATATGGTGATCGATGAGGGTAATTTCGGATATCAAATCCGGTAAGCTGTCTGCGGATATCAACGCAATCGTCGCAGATATGAATCCAATAACGTTCGGGTCCCAAATATACCCAACAGGAGGAGGAACAAGGTTCGTGACAATACCTACAACCTTTCGAGGGATGCAGGCACATTCAAGTGTCTTAATTCGTAATCGCAGTAGCCGCAGATAGAAATATAACTGTCAGTTTCTTCGAAAAAGTACCATCACAAATCAAAACAAGGAGTCATGCAATGTTGACAAAACATCCGCTATCAGGTGCGTATATAGAGGACTCGTTCTAGTGTAACGGGCGGGGTTGGGCGCAGGTGATATGGATGTTACAGGACTGAACTCAAAGTGCGTATCGAGGGACAAGAATCAGAATATGTTTCAAAGTCGTGCTATTGCTTGCTATACAAGAGAACGAGTAAAGAGAGAAGAAAAGGAAATCCTCCAACCCCATCAACACTCTCTTTATATACAATTGGTCTGCCACCCTCGAACCATTCCTCATGCTCCGATGTACCATCCGAATCTCACCCCATGATCTTACACACCACTCCGTTATTCCTTATCGTAACAATCACGCCACCTCACCTCACGTCGCAACACCTCAGACCACTTCTTTATCTTACTAAATTCTACCGCCACCTTCTCGCCGCTTCCTCCGCGTCTTCCAACGTCTCCGTCTTTCCGTAACAAAATTCCTTCCACACCCTCCGTATCTTCTTCTATTATTCCCAAGTACCTCCGTATCCTCTTGTGCCATGACAGTATCCAGGAATCCAATAGGTTGATTGGTACCACCCGGAAAGAAAGACGAGCTTTAGAGCAACGGCCTTGTGAGTTGGCTCGTACCAGGTCGGGGAAGATTCCGGTTAAACCTTTAACCAAGAAACAGAAAAATTCATTGCAAGCAATCTCTAAGCATACTCTTTCCACGTACTTGGATTCAAGGAAATAGAATTACGACTTAGGGAGATTACGCATAGACTTAATATTGCCGATAGTATCTGAACGCCAGATTTTTCAAGGAATGGATTATTATAAGAGTTTTGAAGATACGTGTCAATTTAGATTGCACTATCAACAGGCATTGTGATTGCGATTAAAATATTAATCATCTAGATTAATATATGTACTGTAAGTATTCTTTTACACCACGAAACGATTTAGTTGCTATTCACCTGATAGCTTCTGATACGACTATACATATTTGTCCTTGTTGCATAGACAATCTTTACAGACTTCCGATACGTTTTATCTGGAGATACGCATAAGGAATTACTATAGGATCTACGGCCGTGTACCTAGTATCTACTTATAAGTATCTTAGGATATAAGTAAGTATAGTTACTTAGGGTATAAGCACCCCTGTAACAACATCTGATGATCGCTTGATAGTGCTTGACAGTGTCGTTCTCGAGTTCCATCTCCCCTCGAACATCCACTAAGTCGAGTTTGACATTGGGGTCTACGGGAGTTGTGACTCCATGAGCATCTTGCATGTGGAATCTCTTGAGAATGGTGGTGATGACGGCCTTCTGGGGAAGACTGATCACAGTGCCATTTTCATTGCGGTGGTTCTGAATGCCGAGGAGTTGCTGTGCTCGACTGATGTTGGTGACCTTGTATTTCTCCGTGAGGTTCCCCTCAACCTCGATCGTGGCTTAGATGGCAGACTCTGTATACATATATATCATGGAGGTGTCATCGACGTACAGATGCATGAAGATGCCGTCGCAGCAGATAGAGAGGTTAGGATTGGCTTCAAAGTGTGTGAATCCGAGGAAGAGGAGGATGGCGTTGATATCGTTGTTCCTAAGCCGCGGTGCTCGCTTGAGACGGTAGACGGCTATGCTGAGTCTCACAACCATCAGTGGTGCATGTGTATCGGTGACCGCTTGGGCTTGAAACCAACCATCGCCGAGCACCATATAGATATTATCGTCAACAACCTCATGGTTGAGAAATGAGGTGACAACATCCAAGTGATCAGTGTTCCATTTACATCTCCCAACCAGGGAGATGAGATATCGAATGTTAGTTAGCTCACCAACAGGAGCACATGTCTCACTGTAATTTGTCTGCTCATGGCCTTTGTCAACTAGGCATGCATGCCAACGTGTAGACCGATTGGGGTTTTTCTTTGTCTTGAAGTCCCATCAGGAGCCAACCAACTTCACAAGCAAATTGATGGCATCTGTGGAGTTGACTGTGGTGAAGGTGTTGTTGAAGAGGATGGAAGCGCTCTCTTCATCAATGGCTCGCTTCAAGTGATCCCTAAGTGGACGTGTGGTGGCTTCGGCATTCGTCGATGGGTCCCCAATGATATGCATTGATTGCAGCCCTGATGCCATCAATGAATGCGCAGAGACCTTGGCTTGGCTTGTTGCGACGCGATGCGTGGTCTGTGGCGACCCTTGAGATGACTTCTTGGCTGAGGCTTGCCTGCGGGCGGTGTGATTCGTGTGGTGGAGACGTTAGCTGTACTCAATACGTGGTATCAGTGCGGGCGGCCCACGCGTGCAATGATTACAACTGTGTGCGATAACGATTTTTTCCCGCTTGTCAGAAGGATATGATCACAAACCTGTACATGCAGGGAGACTTGTTGACTAGGCATTTGCCCCGGTGGCTTCCCTAGAGTTCGGTGCTGGCAGGCTCAGGCATGTGGCCAGTGGCTTGGGGCCCCCATCGGCCTCGCCTGCTCCCACCAGCCTTGATTGCCCCCATCGGGCTCGTCTGCCCCCTTGGGGAGGAGAAGGGCTCGGCACTGGTACTCGGCATTGGGCTCCGGCTTTGGCAGTTGGCATTGGGTTTGCCTTGTCTCTCTTTCATATATAAGTGAATAGTTTTCCTTCTGTTTGGATCTATAGACCATTCATCGTCTTCTTTTCTTCTCCATCATCTTTTCGTGTCAACAGATTATGAGCCCGGCACTGTGAGCTGGAATCGACGCCTACTATGGGTAGTTGTTACTGCCTCTCCACTGCCCCTGTTCCAGTGGATCGAGCCGACATGTATTAGTTTTCTGGTTTATTGTTTCACCTCTGCCTGCCTGCATCGGACTGAATCGACGCCTAGTGGTAGTACCTCTCTCGTCTTCTCAAGCTTCCGCCTTTCTCTTGTTTCTTGACTTCTTTCCTCTTCATTGACTCGCAATCCTGTTTCAACCTGTGCCATGTCACCCACGGCTACAAATCTCAATGAGCACAACTACCGGCAGTGGGCCATAGATGCGAAAGCCCCACTTCGTGCGCAAGGCCTCTGGAAATACATCTCTGGCGAAATGTGTGTTGCCAGGCCCCCGATTATAGTGACCCGCAACGCCTCCGCGACTACTCCAACAGCTCGTGACCGTCGAGATACCAATCACGACTTCCTGCTGGAATCGACTGACACATCCTACATCAATCAGTTCTACCACTTCCTCCGGGATTGGGAATGCTGGCAGATGAACAATGATGCAGCATGCAGGCAACTCACCACCCTGATGGAATCAACGATCCAGATACGGTACCGAGAACTTACCGAGCCAAAACAACTCTGGGATAGAATCAACGCCGACTTCGAAAAAGTCATCAAGCTTGGCTGTCGATACGAGATTGCAAAGCTCACATCATGTCAACTCGAGTCATATTCCTCATTCACCGAATAGATCTCAGCCCAGGCCAAAATAATCAATGACCTTCCCATATGCGATATCATGATCAAAGACTCCTGGAGGAAATTCCACATAATGTCCAAGCTCCCAAATACCGAAGAATGGCAAACCTTTGCATCCACACTCGAGCTCACTGAGAAGGCTGACACTGTGGCGAGCATCATCACCCACGGTGCCACCTACTGTCCTGTGAAGCCCGCCTCTGCAGGGCCCGCGGCTTTGCTCCATATGCCACAGTGTGGATACCGAAGAAAGGTCAAGGACGACACTCAAAAGATGAAACCGCCAACGACAGGAATGGCGACGTTAGGAAGGCCCACGATTGGAAGAGCCAGGTCATATGCCATGGATGTGGAGTTAAAGGCCATATCAAGGCAAAGTGCAGAAGTAAGCATAAGTGGGCCTCGTATGAGAAATCTAAAACTGATGCCAACCTGGCTTCGACCGCATCAACCTCCGCTGCCGAATCAGAGTCATTCCTCTTATCGGTCATAGATTCCGACCATATCCCGGACCGTACGCCAGACTCTGAAATCACGGTCAATGTGGCATCAGTAAATCAATCTGCCGATCATTGGATTCTTGACACCAGCGCGACATATCACGTCACCGGCAATTGTCACCTTTTTGAGACCTTTCAACCCATGGCAAAGGGGGAGCACCAGGTCAAGACGGCAAACAACAGCTTTGTCGATGCCGAAGGCTGTGGAACCATTACATTTTGCATCGACAGGCAGAATGCAAATCCCGCAAAGCTCGTCCTGCAACATATTCATTATGTGCCAGCCAGTGGTATGAACAACCTCCTCGGTATCATCCAGGTAATGCGGAAATGAGTCAACTTCGAGTTCAAACTCGATGGAGCCATGGCGAGCCTTGGAGCAGTCCTCGTATATGAAGCACCACTCATCAACAGCCTGTCCGTGTTCAAAGCATCTGAAACCTCGGCATCAATCTCGAGAGCCTCTGTGGCAATTGATGATACTCCGAGCTTTGTTCGCGAAATCTCCGAAGCCTCTTCCAACATTTGGCCCGCTGTTGATGATAAGAATATCCTTGTTTGGCTTGCTCGCCTCGGCCATCTGTCTCTTCCAGCTATCAAGCAGCACCCAAATGCAGTCAGAGGAATTCAATTGCATGCTAGGAGCCCATCGAGATGCACTTGTGAAGCATGAATTATGGGCAACATGTCACGGAAGCCTTTCCAGCCCTCAGAGGATAAGGCAAAGACTCGACTTCTTCCGTTTATTCAGTCCGAAGTGATCGGGCCTATGCTGAATCAGACGATGCGCGGCTACCCATATACTGGTATGTTTACAGAGGACCACTCGCAGTACACCGAGGTCTACTTTATGAAAGCCAAATCGGAGACTCCAGCGAAGTTCAAGGAGTATGTGGCGAAAGTGGAGAAGCAGCACCCAAAGTCGAAGGTGTGCCATATTAGAGTTGATGGCGGAGGTGAGTATGCTAGTCGTGAGAAGTTACTTGGGTACTTGGCAGTGGAAGGCATCATTAGGGAAGTATCTGCCCCATAGTCACAGCAGCAGAATGGCATTTCGGAGAGATGCAATCACACCATGCTGGACCCGGAGCGGTCTATGCTGAAGTATGCTGGGATGCTGACCAAGCTCTGGGCCGAAGCTGTGTCCAGAACAGTCTACATCAAGAATCGAGTACCATCCCAAGCTTTCCCCAATCCGACCCCCTTCGAAAGAAGGACGCGAATGATGCCTGATATCTCCCATCTTCGAACTTTCAGCTGCATATCATATGCATGGATCCAGGGCGACCTCAGGAAGAAGCTTGATAACCAGGCCTAGGACTGTGTACTCCTCGGTTACTCGGCAGAGACATCGACACAGTATCGAGATATGGACGTCAATTCAACCCAAGTATTCATTGCTGGAGATGTCAATTTTGATGAGTATACCCTATATCACCAGTTACTAAAGACCAAGCCTGCAAAGATCACCCTCGAATCAGCCCAACAGGATAAGGATTCGGAATGTGAGGATGAGCCTCCAAAAGTTACAGTTCAGCCGCCCAAAGCCATGGTACAGCCTCCAAAAGCAGCTGCATTGCCTCGTGCGATCAATCCAATTGATGACTTGGATTATGATCCCCCACCGCCTCCAGAGACACCTCCTCCCAAGCCTAGAAGGAGTGGAAGAACTGCTGCCAATGTCAGCATAGCCATGATGATTGAGCAAGGCCCAAAGACATACTGCACAGCATTGGATGCAGAGGACGCTAAGCAGTGGAAAGAACCTATCGGCAAGAAAGTCGCATTAATGGAAAGAACCTATCGGCAAGGAAGTGGCATCAATGGAAAGTCATGAGGTTTACACCTTCGTTGAGAAAGTCCCAGAAGGTGCTAGTATGATTGGAAGCCGTTAGGTTATGGCAGGAAAGCTAATGGCCAAAGGGACAATTGACAAATGGAAAGTTCAACTTGTCGGCCGCAGCGATCTCCAAAAGCCTGGCGACTACCATGACATCACCTCTCCAGTCATTGATTCAGCCTCAATTCGGCTTGCCCTCGGCCTTGCAGCAAAGCACGACCTTGAGATTGCTGTACTCGACATTCCCACTGAATTCCACGGCTGCCCTCTGCACGAGACTCTCTAAATGCGCCTCCCCGATATCCAATGGCCCAATCCAGATGGCTCCACCAGACCCCTTGTCAAGCTGAATGAAACTTTGTACGGCATGAAGCAGGCGAATCGGGAGTACTATGAAGAAGTCTTTGACTTTATAGTGAACGATATCAATCTCCAAGCCTCAAGTGCACCTCCCGGTCTCTTCTTGGGTGTCAATCTCGGCAAAGCAAATGGCGTCTTGATTCCGGTTTATATCGACGATATCATGATCATTGGCAGATCGGCACTTGTCCCCTCCATTGCATCTCGACTGTACGATAAATTCAAGGCCGCTGGCCATGTCCCTGTGCCTGACAGCTTCCAATATGTCAGCATGACGGTCACTCAAGATCGCAGCAATCGATCAATTCCCATTGACCAGATCGGCTACATCAACCGAGTACTTGAGAAATTCGTGATGACCGACTGCCAGAAGCGCTCGACTCCGATGGAGATCGGCTACAAATATCATGCCATTCAGCCCGATGAGCAGCCTTTCGACAGTAGGACATACCAGAAAGCCATTGGTTCGATTCTTCATGCCACTCTCGGTACTCGCCCAGATATCACCTATGCAACCTCAGTCTTAGGCAGATATGCCGCCCAACCCTCGACTCTGCACTTGGAAGCTGTGAAGCACCTACTCCGATATCTTCGAGGCACATCCGACTACAAATCAACGATCTATGACCCAAGCCTCTGGTATGACTCAAGCCCCTGGCTTGACTCTCAGTCAATCTTGGGCTACGCCGATGCAGACTTGGGGGGAGAATTAAACACGAGCAAGTCCACCTAGAGAATCGTCATCTACGCCCTCAGAACTCTCGTCATTTTGAAGTCGAAGAAGCAGAGCGTGGTAGCCCAATCAACAATGCAAGCCAAGAAGATTGCCACACCGTAGGGGAAAGTGCAGATCGACTGGCTGCGAGATCATATCTCAGAGATCTGAATTGGCAGAGGTATCACCAGGCATATTCTCAATGACGGCCTAAACTGTGTCATGACTCTCAAGTTGGGCAACTTCCAATCTGATAGCCGGCACTTACGACTCTGGTACCACTCGTTTCATCGAGCCAATCCCAAAGACGAGATCGAGATCAAGCAGGTGGCAGGTACGGAGATCCTGGCTGATGCCCTCACTAAGGCCCTTGGGGGAGTTGAATTCGGCGAATTTGTGGAGAAGATTAGACTCGGATAGAATCACGGGCAGGACTTGCGGATTTTCTTTGTTTCAGATTGTGTATTTGGATTTGCACTGTTTATTTTGGATTCCGGTTGGATCTACACTGAATGCTTGGATTTTCTCCGGATTTCGATTTATTGGACTTGGAACTCGGAGTAGAATCTCAGACTTTCGTTTGTTTCTTTGGTTTTGTTTCACTTCATCTGGAAAGCCTTGGGCCAAAGGGGGAGTGTTGACTAGGGATTTGGCCCGGTGGCTTCCCTAGTGTGCAGTGCTGGCGGTCTCGGGGATGTGGCCGGCGGCTTGCGGCCCCCATCGGCCTCGCCTGCCCCCACCAGTCTCGCCTGGCCCCACCAGCCTCGCTTGCCCCCATTGGCCTTGCCTGCCCCCACCAGCCTCACTTGCCCCCATCGTCCTCGTCTGCCCCCATGGCGAGGAGGAGGGCTCGGCACTGGTACTCGGTATTGGGCTCTGGCTTTGGCAGTCGGCATTAGGTTTTCCTTCTCTCTCTTTATTATATAAGTCCATAGTTTTCCTTCTCTTTGTATCGATAGACAATTCATCAACTTCTCTTCTTCTCCATCATCTTCTCCTGTCAACAAGACTGCGACGAAGTGTATGGTCGTCGGGCAGATGGCAATCGACATCTGTGACATCATCAGTGTGGCCATAATCACCACTGCTGTGCCCATCACCCATTCCACTGATATCCTTCCGACGGCCATGGAGAAGTCCATCTCCAAACTTTCCAATTGCAGTCTTCTCTGCTCGGAGAAGCCCATCTCCAGTATAAAGTTCCTCATCGAATTCTGCCTCTTCTGGCAGTCTAAAAATATCAATTCCACCTGTGGTGAATAAACCATATCTATTCCGCTCTTCATCAATGATGACTTCTGACTGTGCCCAAACCACTCGAAAATTTTGGTCCCAAATCTTCATAACTGTCATTGAGTAGTGGCTGTAGCCTACCATCATGCAGGGCTTTGAGCGAGGACCAAATTTACTTCGTCGCTTGGCTTTTGGGATGAGCTTCCTGACATAGCAGCAGGATGGTTACCGGTGGGTAATTGGGGCTTTGTATGATATTTCGTTGCCAGCAGGCTTGCCATAGGCACCGAGGAACTCGTATGGAATTTCGTATGGTGCTGTGTAGCCATCTCGGTCATCTCATTTTGTCAGGCCTTTGTTCGGAGATTGCTGATGGAGGTAGACAGCAGTGTCGACTGCATCTTCCCAGAACCAATTGGATCGCTGGGAGTCAATCATCATAGCTCGAGTCTTCTCGGTGATGGTACAGATAATTCTCTCTATCTCTCCATTCTTGTGCTGAGAGTCAGGCGGGCACGTTTCATATACTGTACCACTAGCATTCAGCACCGAGCGGTAGTTCTTGTTGTCATACTGCCCTGGGCCATTATCGCACCGAAAGCATCTCATCTGATCACACAACGTAGTGACTCAGGTCCGAAATGCCTTGTAGGTGGTGATGCATCATTCCGACTTGTTATGTGGGAGCATCCATAGAAATGTGAAGCGGGTATAGTTGCGAACGAATAGTATGAAGTGCTTGTTGCCATCAAATGTGGGAGTACAGAATGGGCCACATATATCTGAATGTAACAGCTCAAAAGGATTGGTAGTGAGCTTAACCTTGACTCGAATGAACTTTCGCTTTTGCTTGGCATCAATGCACATGGTGCACATTGAATCATTGTTCGTGTATTCGGGGATGAGAGGTAGGACCGAGGTATGGTGCCTGTGAGCACAGTGCTAATGCCATACTCTTCACTGTGAGATGGTGAGAGTATTAGGAGTGGACTTTGACATTGTGGTGGCGATTGGTGGGCTTGCAGAGGTAGATATAGATCCACATGGAGGTGCATTCGGAGATGAGATGGCAGGTGAACATAGAGAGGCTGATACCGGTGCACTCCAAGGTGCATTCAGAGATGAGTTCAGAGGTGCCGATGGCGGTGTGGTCAGAGATAGACTCATAGATTTATTGCGTGGCATGCATCGTATTCTCTTCCTTCGTGTGAACATACAGATTATGGGTGCAGCGAGTGTGGTTGAATCTTTGCTTGGAACTGTGATTGACGGGGTGCTTGGAAGTCCATCCAAGGTTGATGCCGTGTGTGCACTTGCTACGATGGGAAATATGAGGTTGAGATGGTAGACACGACGACCGGGGATTGTGGTCTGTGATTCTGGCTATGACATGGAGCATTTCCCGCTGCTAAATGTGGCTGTAAATACAGCGGAGTTCAGTTGATTGAGGGAGAAGAGTTAGAGACAGAATGTAAGTATTTATAGAGTATCCATCTCCTAGCCCTGAGTAGGGACAACCAGTCAATGATGAGTTACGCTTAGCGTGTTATCATTGCCAAGTTCAACTAGCATGGGTCGTGATAGTGTCTTGAATGACTTGAACGAGCCACGATCGTTGCACATATGGTGTGAGGCCTCGAAGTAGATAACCCCAGTTAAATGGGGGGAGGCGGTGTAACCATGACCGGATAGTCAAAGGAGATCTTGATCTCCAGCGGCGGCGATTGAAGCTATGTCTTTGGAAACTCTGTTTCATGTTTCCCTTGCTCGTTTGTAGTGAATACAATCGGGTCTGAAATGGCCTGGGATCCTGCAATGGCCGCATGCTTTCACGTCGCTTCCTTCAGCATTGTCTCCTCCAGAGCTATCATTTCCACCTCAATTGCCATATCCCCCAGCATTGCCAAAACTACTCAAAGCATGTTTCCACTTGCCGCATGCTTTGGTTTTGAGATTGTCCAACTTGCGGTAGGTGCATTGGTACGTCTTTTGTTGTTGAAATCTCCCACTTCCACCATGCCCATGCCCACGCCCTCGCCCACGCCCATGCTCACGCCAATAATAACCTCCGCGTTGACAATACAGGGCGGCAAATGTTGAAATGTCCACGATTTCTGTTACGAAGGCCGCCTTCTCTTCATTCAATGGAATGGCATCCATGATGTGTTGTGAAGCAGGAGGTGGGGCTTGTCGCTCGAAGATGTTCATCACTGTGCAACATTCCTTTGGTATGTGCTTGAAGAGGTGAGTGAGAATGCTGAATTCAGATATCTTTTCAGCAGAGCCACTCAGTGGATGGCGGTAGTCGATTAGGCAAGTGTAGTAGGTATTCTTCTTCTACTCTTTTGCTGGGTGGCGGGCATGGACTTTGCGGAGAATCTGCGTTTGACCGAGTTTGGAGAGCATGTCATCGAATCGATCATGGAGGATATCCCACATCTCTGCAGGGTCTATTGTGTGTGAGATTTCTGGGAGGATCTGGTCAGAGCATCCCATGTAGATCATGGATTGGGAGTTGTTTTGTCGTTTTCGCCTGTTTCGCAGTTTCGTACAGCCCTCCTGGGTATTACCATCTGGATCAGGCTCATCCCAGGTCCTGATCTCATTCTCGTCTGTGCCCATGATCATTCGCCGCTCTTTCTCTTTCCACATGGGGTCGTAGTTCTTGGTCAACTTAGGGATGTTGCCATAAATGCTCTTGAAAGTTTCGGTAGGCATTGTGCAGGAGGGTAGTGTTTTCAAGGCTTTGAAAGTCTTGTACAAGTGGGACGATGGAGGTTACGGGGTTTCTGAGGTCATTTAAGAGCGGGAGGACGAAGGTGTCGGGGGTCTTGGTGATAGTGGGAGGACGGTGATTTCGAGGTTTCGGAGGTCTTGGTGATCGACTAGGTTTTTGGAAGGTGGTGGCAGTGAGAGAGAGAAGAAAAAAAAATAGGTGATTTTAGTCAGTAGCTACCGCCGGGCTCATAACCTGTTGATGTGAATGAGTAAGTTGATTGTAGGTACAAGGGAGATGGACAAAGGTGCCTCTTAAATATGATGAGCATGAGGGCGAGCATCATGTGAAGTCTAAAAGGGCAGTCATGGTGTGAAGGCTAATGAGATAGTCACGATCATGAACCTTAGGGCTTTCTGCAACAGCGGTGACTACCTTCACTCCCATTTTTGCTCATCCACACCTGTTACAAGATCCCTGTGCATAGTAGTAGGAAAAGAGAGTTGTATAGTATGTAATGTGTTACGAAATGAGTAGTCTTTAATCTACAGAACCCTGAAATAGGGAGCAGCAACCTTCACCAGCGCCTGCTAGATCCCCGTTCAGGGCCTAAGGTGTCTCTACGCCTGGACGACGATGGCGGGCCTTGAAAGACTGGCGATCACACGGAATATTGGGAAACCTGACCCTGTGTAGGTCTAGCGCCCTGGTGTCCTTTTCCCGTGCTAACAGGTATCGACCCATTCCGCTTAGGTCCAAAACCAACTATTGGTGTATTAGAGGGACAATTGTCCACCTGATAGCATCATTTCTAGTGGTGAGATCATTTTACTGATGGCGAGACCTCGAGAGCGTTTTCATGTTAGAAATCTAAGTAGCTCCAGGTTTGGTTCATTGCTGGGCCAAATATCCCACCCGCACAGCATTGTCGTGACCCCTAGTAGCTCAAAGACCGAAAACGGTGTATTCCTATAGTATTGGTCCATAACTTAGTGATCAATCTCGGTGGATATCCAGAGAGGTAGCCAAAGACGCTAAAAGAAAATATCCTGTGAGGAGGCCAGACATCCATAAAGTATTGATATTCTCCAACATAAGAAGAATATACGGATACCAGTGTCCGTCTAATCGTAGTCATTTTCGATATTCACTGCCTTCGTAAGCCACCTCGCTTTCTCTCCCTCATAGTTCACAATCGTGAGCCGAGGTGTATATCCCAAAACCATGCCTCCCAGCAAGAGAGGCCCAAAGGTATTTAATAAGCTGCAGGGAAGTCTTATTAAACGATTACATTGAAATGTACCTGACCCGCAGATTCCGTTATATATAATACATATAGAACTCGTTCTTTGCACACTGTCGCGAACGGTACTACGCGGTAGGATCCTGTTGCGTTAAGAGGAGAACCGTGTCCATTGACTAAAATACAGAGAGAAAAGGAGAAAGACTCGGTATCGATACAGAGAACCTCGGTTATATCTTTGGGTATGCCGGTGTCACCCTTTGCCATTACGGGATGTGTAATAGAGTAATAGAATGGACAATGATCGACCGAGCAATATCCCTATGATATGTTGGCACGGGATTTGGCCTGATGGCTTTTACGGCGTATGGGGGCTTGCGGCCCCCATCGGTCTTAGGCGGCGGGCATCAGGCCGGTGGCGTGTAGCCCCCGTGGGCCTCGCCTGCCCCCATGCTGATGAGGAGGCCTAGGTCCGGCACCGGTAGTCGGCTTCGGACTCGGTTGTGATACTTGGCTTTGCCGAGTATGGTCTTTTCTCTGTATATATGTCTAGTGTTTTCCTTCTCTTATATCGATAGACAATTGAGCTTCTTCATCCTTTCTCTTTTGCTTTCAACAGGTTATGAGCACGGCGTTTCCTTCCTAATTGACCTCTTTCAATCGATCAGTTGATACGCCCTGCGACTTTTCCGTGGGTTGACTTGGTGTGCCCTCCCTTTTTCTGTGGGTTGACTTGGTGTGCCCTCCCGTTCTCTGTGGGTTCACTTGGTGTCCCCTCCCTCTCTCCGTGGGTAGACTTGCTGTCCCCTCCCTTTCGCCATGGGTTGACTTGCTGTCCCCTCCCTCTCTCCGTGGGTTGACTTGCTGTCCCCTCCCTTTCTCCATGGGTTGACTTGGTGTCCCCTCCCTCTCTCCGTGGGTTGACTTGGTGTCCCCTCCT
>Ga0307512_10003233_pt1 | contig 19252 bp, 20 predicted proteins | sample 14_EM_MG_FD_200267 | JGI IMG/M metagenome (GOLD analysis project Ga0307512, IMG submission 200267) | Populus trichocarpa ectomycorrhiza microbial communities from riparian zone in the Pacific Northwest, United States - 14_EM | ecosystem: Host-associated > Plants > Roots > Unclassified | place... | reverse complement strand
TGGAGCATGGAAAAGGGAGAGAAGGGGTTAGTAGTCAACCCCCAGTAGTGACTAGGTCAGGGAGAGTGGTTAAGACAGGTCATTTGGGTCAATAAATACCACCCGCGGGTGGTCGGTTTCCCGGTCATGGGCGGTCACCCGGTAAAATACGTTAGAGGGCAATCAACAGGGCTAATCTCAGTTGAAATCATCGGTTCCTTAGTGCTTACTCTTGCTCTCGTTACTCTTTTTGAAAAGGGTATTCTTTCATACTCTTTTGTGGCTCTTTCACGGGTACAGCGAGGGGAGTAGTGGTGGTGCTAGCATAGTGACCCAGTAATCTTACGTATCATCCATCACTATGTAAACGTAGTGAAACAGTCCAGTCAAACTCAACCATGCTGCTTAACCACAACTACCCAAGCCTTCGTAGCTATTTATCAATGTTAGCATTCCAGAAGGTTTTTGCATCTCAAGTTCCCATCTTACGTATCAATCTAGGCTTGCGATGCGGGTGGCTGGGCCTGGAATGTTCCGCCAGATTTCTGGTTTGGAGTGAAGCCATCGGGAGAAGTGGTCTAGATGCATTTCTAAGATGGTTAGAGTTCCGCAATCAAAATCTCTTCGTTCAGCCCTAGACCAGATTCTATGTCCTAAATTCGAGGATTCCCGTAGCTCCAAGTTAGCACAAGCACTAGTAACACCGAGATTGCACGTTGAAACGAATTGGGTGGTATTTTGCAGCTTCAATTGGCGCTTTCCCTGGGCCTGCATCCCATTTCAAGCTGTGTCTATCGGAGTTGTAAATGCTTAACATCAGCACCCCTACTCATGCCAGAGAAATACATGAAAGGTATAGAGTATCTGTAGAAGGTAAAGCCCGACCCTTTGCCATGTCGGACATCTTTTCTGCCTAGTTGAATTTCACACACAAAAGTCATTCCAGCCAATTGCCAATCCCCTAAGTACCGTCTACATTGTTTTGCAAAATAACGTGAAGGTTTCTCGGCATTTTCCACCTTTAAAACTTCTCGCTTGGCCATGATATGATCCCGCTTCTGCAGCGCTGACCATTTGTAACCATCCTATATGTGACAAAACTAATTGAAATCAGTTCGTTATCCGCCTGAAGTACTTCCGTGTCCCAGAATCAGACCTCGCATTATAGAAAGTGGCAACATTGGTTCGTGCGAGATAGAATTGTACAAGGTATTATGAAATCATGGAGGCAAGATTCACATGCAGAATCCGCATATGGAAAAGTATGAACCCTAGCGGCTACTAATGTCATCCTCCAGCCCAAATTCAGCATAACCAGTTGACGGATCGCGCACAACTAGTAGAACAGAGGACCCTTCAGGCGGTACGCGGTACGCAAGATCAAGAGGCTCAGCGGGCAGTAAAGTAATCGCAGCCAGGAGACCACCTGATCCATCTGTTTTAATATCTGGGGTCCCCTGGGAGGGGCGATGACATCTTGTAGGCTACACTATATTTCAAACAGTTGCCGCCAGAACTCGGCTAGTCCTGTACATCCAGGGCAGCTACTCCTCTGCCCCACCACAATCTTAGCGCGCATCCAAGCGTTGGCCACGAACGAGTAAGTGGTGAACTGAGGTGGAGGCCAAGGAACTAATGTTAATTTTGCCATCAGCCGGCTAATTCAAAACGACAATACCAATTACGTCACATGCCAAAACAGCTCATATTGTGACCTTTTATTGGCCAAGACAGAGCCAAACTGGTCTCCGCAGGAACACGCAATTTACGACGACTACTCCTAAACGACAGTTAAGTAAACTTAGTAGGGCAGTAGCACATACATACCAGTATGATAGGGAGGAGAATGCTTAGCGTGATTACTGATATGAGGTTTATCGGAAAAACTCAGTTTTCTGGTCACCTTACTACAGCAGGGTTTAGCCATGCCAACCGGTACTGCCCTAACTAACTCAAGGTGCGAATTTCCATAAGTAGTAGGAATGATACAAGACGGTCTGAGACCACTTCTAACCAGGTGCTCGCTTCCATAATGTTGGGACGGTGTTCGTCAAAGCAATGGCCCTTAGGAATGAACAACTTGCATCGGGAGTGCAGCACGTGGCGTATGGTGTTGCGGATGAGAATGCGGGGAAAGATGCTTGGGAGTGGTGTGGAGTAAGCTGTGTGGTCGAGCTTGCTCAGCTTTTTGTATTACCACTCGTCAAACTTGAGGTTCACTTGGCTAATATATTGTGGGGTAGTGCATGGCACGTCTAGATCGATGAGCATGGGTGTCTCCGCCCAAAGTTTAGTCTGTCTAACAGATTACCCCAAAGTTGATTCCGAGGTGCGGCGAAAAGCTTTTTCCAAGAATAGCTGAACCCTAGATTGCGAAACTAAGTGACTGAATGGTAATACCTTTGAAGTTTGAAAGTGTTTTGAGTAGTGACTTGAACTTAAAAATTTCACGTTAGAGAGCACAAGCCACTGACATTAAAACCTGGATAGAATTGCTTATTCCTCCAACGGTGCCTATCAGTCCGATAAAAACCGCCACTTAGAAAGCCCTCAATGAGCTCATGCAGCCGGGCTTTTGAACGGTTTGCCACCTTGACGGTAGAGCGCAGGATGGCTTATGAGCCGTGCGGAGGGATACCGAAGTAGACGTACCTACTTTGTGTGCATGGACAGAACACCGCAAGCGAGAAATCAACCATGCAAGCCACGCGAGCGCAACAAATGGCTCTCACGAGTTAGTGTTGTTTGCAATTGCGGATTTCAGGATGTCATCTTTGGGTAAGCCAAGTGCAGGTACCTCCATATGTAATCCAGTCGGCCAATTCCGGTTGATGTTGTTGTGATACCGTTAGGCCAAGAGGACGCCGTTGCTTCCAAGGCACGTCAACCTTAGTCCAACAGCTTAATTCTTTCTTTTTCTAAAAATGCAGTCATTGTGCGTTCTCAGGCATAAAATCCTCCAAATATTCAATGAAGAAACTCACCCCATGCCCAACTGACCGCAGGGGAGGGGCAAATCCCAATAGTATCGGCGCTAGGGAATTTAGTGCATGATGGCCACAATGATGGCCACAATTATCGCGACAATTCTACCACAGAAACCGTGTTCCCTGGCGATCAAATGCAAAAACTTCAAGGTGGTGGCACATTTAAAGGTGGGGATGCTAGTCCGTTTTCACCATAGGAACATGGACACTTACATCCAAGACTCAACCAACCAGGGTCATGCTGTGGGATTTCGATCAAGTGAAACGATCGAGTTAGATAGTCAATTTCACCCGCTACCAACTCAAGGTGGCTGAACACACCCATTGGCAACCAACTTCTCATGATTGTTGCACCACAAAATGCAGAGGAACGGACATAACACTTGTTTTGGCTTGGTTCTACCCGCATGAGACTTTTCCTGCCAATAGGGATGGCCAATGGATGCCAGACATTTCAGATGGAGCACAAACCCGTCTGCCGGGTGCGACTCTGCTACTCGCTAGTATGGTGATTAACTTCCTGTTTTAGTACTGAAACTTGTGCATTGGTCGAGTTGTCGGATATTTAGCGCTTGCTATCCCTTGCAAGACCGGCCATCATCAGCCGTGGCAAACCCCACGGGGATGAGAACGGGTCCTAACAGTTCTGCTTATGTCCTGCATGGAAACAGAGACTGCTTCATGTATAAATCGTTCCATATCCCGCCACCATGGGTTCAATCCTTACTGCCAAATCAACTCACAATATTTTCATCCGAGGTTATTCTTGCCTGATATATTGCGTTGCAATCACTGTGCTGGTTTATGTACTGACCTGAACATAGGGAGCGGTAGCATTTCTTCACCCCATAATCTTCATACTACTTCGTCACAATGTCCGGCGACATTAATCGGATTGAATCCCCCATTACTGTCCGGGGCTACATGCTCTGTGGCTTTGCGGCATTCGGTGGTATTCTGTTCGGCTACGATTCCGGATACATCAATGGTGTCCTCGGCATGCAATTTTTCAAGAAGGAGTTTGGTCATGCAGTCCCAACGGATGTTGACCCAACCGGATACAACATTCGTCAGTTATTGCTGCACAGCCCTCCAATTCCTCCCGGTGTGCTAATGGCGCTACAGATACATGGGAAAAGAGTTTGATTACTTCCATTCTCTCGGCCGGTACATTCTTTGGTGCCCTCTTCGGCGGTAATCTTGCGGATTGGATCGGCCGTCGGTTGTCCATCATCATCGCCTGTTTTATCTTTTCCTGCGGTGTTGCCCTTCAAGTTGCCTCTACTACAGTTGGGCTTCTTGTTGGTGGCCGTATCATTGCCGGTTTCGGGGTTGGTCTGGTTTCCGCCATCGTCATTATGTATGTTTACCACGTCGCCCGACGCATTGAAAGTTAAGGTTTATATCTATAGGTACATGTCTGAGATTGCTCCGAAGGCGATTCGTGGCGCAATTGTTGCTGGCTATCAGTGGGCCATTACACTCGTCCGTTTTTTTCACAATTCCTCAATTTAGTGGCAATCATACTAACCTTCTCAGGGTCTTCTCCTTGCTGCCTGTGTCAATCAGGGAACCCACAAATGGGATACCTTCACATCGTACCGAGTTCCAATCTCAATTCAGGTTTGCTGCTGTGTCCGAAAAGACGAACACTATTCTAACTAATGATAGTTCGTTTGGGCCTTCATTTTGGCGGTGGGACTCTTTTTGCTCCCGGAATCCCCGCGTTGGTACATTAAGCAGGGCCGCCAAGAGGACGCCATGGCTGCTCTCTCTACTCTGCGCGGTCAACCGATTGGTTCCGACTACCTAAAGGACGAACTTGCAGAAATCCAAGCCAACTACGAGTATGAGATAACTATCTCCCAGGCCGGGTGGGCAGATTGTTTCAAGGGGTTGGGGCCCAGCGGCAACTTCCGCCGTGTCTTGATCGGTGTCTGCCTCCAGATGTTCCAACAGCTCACTGGTATCAACTTCATCTTCTACTATGGAACCACCTTCTTCCAGCAATCTGGTGTTGAAAATGCATTCCTTATCTCTCTGATCACTAACTTGGTTAACGTTGTCACCACTCCCGTTGCTTTCTACGGTGTTGAGAAATTTGGTCGCCGGAAGCTCCTTCTCTGGGGTGCTATCCTAATGTTGGTGTGTGAGTTCATTGTCGGAGCTGTCGGCACTGCTCTCCCGGGATCTAAAGCCGCCAATACTTGCTTGGTCGTCTTTGTCTGCCTCTACATTTTCGGTTTCGCCACTACCTGGGGTCCCTCGGCCTGGATCATCATTGGCGAGATTTATCCTCTCCCCATCCGTGCCAAAGGTGTCGCGCTTGCAACGGCGTCGAACTGGCTCTGGAACTTCGTTCTGTACGTATTCTTGCCCCCCATTAGTCAACTGCCGAGTGTTTTGTGATCTCCTGAACGGCGTCGCTGACTGTATTTCTGCTATCTAGTGGCTACATTACCCCATACATGGTTGATGCCGACGAAGGAAATCTCCGATCTAAGGTTTTCTTCGTATGGGGTTCAACCTGCGTCTTCTGCTTTCTTTTCGCGTACTTCTTTGTGCCCGAAACCAAGGGTCTATCGCTCGAGCAAGTCGACCGCATGCTCGAGGAGACCACCGCTCGTACCTCTTCCAAGTGGGTGCCGCACGAGACCTTTGCCAGCCGCATGGACAAGGCTGAGAAGCACGAGCTGGATCATGTCTGATTTTGATCCTCTTTGTTGGGGTCTCTGTATATATCAAGCAAGCGGGACAGTATTTTGTTTTCGTTGATTACAAGTAACGTAATATAATACAATGCTGCTGTCAGTGATATACGAAAAATCGAAACTTCAGTCCCGGCGACTGAGTAAATAGGAGGGGGGTATTTGCCAGTTTTTCTCAGCAGCCTTAAATTCCCTAGTGAAGTGCGACTTGGCGTAGGCACGGTAGGGCACTCCTCTGAGATGATCGACATCAATGTAATGTTCGGAACATGTATTTCAGAAATCGGTCATAACAAGCGAGTGGTAATACAAAGCTTGCATTGCCGATCTCAATTGCCGATGATGACGAGCAAGAGTCTAAAATCTCTAGGCCAAATGCAAACTCGGAACAATACATCCTTACCATAAACCGTTCACCAGATTCAGGGTCCATCGTATAGTAGGCTAAAGTGGACAAAAGCGTCAAACTTGTTATGTTTGTCAAATTTGTCGGAGTGACAAATACTCAAAGTTAAGCACTTATTGACGTACATCAAGGTACCTCTAGGTACCCTGTACGCCAATTTACCAGTTTAAGTTTCAACATTTCTGTCAACTTTCATACCTCATTAAATACACGACAAATTTGACAAACATAACACCTTTGTTCACTTTGGCTTACTATACTATATATCAGGCTGTGCATTCTATATTTCGACTTTTTACACCTACTGGCTTAGATCTATCAACTAACAGAATTAATTACATGGAGGCGTCCCAATCTTATTGTCAGATTCGAATACTCATTACTCAGGATATATTCTGCGCATGCAGCACTTTTCTGCGGTAATTTTCTGGTCAATTGAATATTTTATTATTGGTAAAGATATTGTTCTTCAGTCACTGAGAACACAACCGACGGGCCCACGGAGAGACCATAGTTAGACCGAGGGTGTTATTCAGATTAGGTGTTGCCATAAAGTGGATGCCCGGGCCGTATGCATTCCTTTGGTGATTGCTTGGGAATGTACCCTGGAGTGGTTTTTTGTTTTCGAACTGGTGATTTCGAACATCTATTCAGTAGACCTGCAGTTCAATGCCCGAGACTACCCGGTGCGTGCCAAACCTGAGGAGTCGTCTATACCTCGGGCTTCTATAGATTCTTTCGTTGTCTTCAAAAGTGTCCCTTGCAATCGAACGTGCCTATGCAATATGGATGGGACTAGTATTTCGAGATTGGAATCCTCTACTAGCACGTTCGGGAAGACGGGCTAGATCCCGCACGACCAGACCGCGGTGAAGATGCATACTCGGAGTTCGCCAAATGCTACGCTCGGAAACGTGGGCTAGTTGATGTCGCAACCGTTCTTTAGAACCTCTACTTATTTTCACTTGCAGTTGATTCGGTACTCAGAGTAGGTACAAATAATGCCACTTTAATTGGAACAGGGATGTGAGAGTTCCCGATTTTCGGATCATGTCCAGCCGAGTACATGTTTTAAGTAAGTTCATTTTTGGCCGATGTATACGGGGGTACTCAAGCATACAGAGAGGCCTAGAGATCTATTGTGTGGACACTAAGCTGGCTATTATGAGTTGAGGTAAATTAAATCTTCTAATTTTTGCTCACATCTGTCCCTCGCCGATATCTCCATTCTTCCAACCAAAACCCGCAGGATATTCTATTTAAGGTTTCATATTTGGGATCTCACGTTTCGAGTTCGCCACGTAGTTATCAGCGGGGTTAATGTTTCCCTGTCACCAGATTCCGCATTTCTTGTACCCATGGATATACCCAATAGCTTTCAACCTACCAGCTAACCAACTCCCCGCGAATATTAAATGTCACTCTCTAGTTAATATAATCAACATCCATCGGTTCACACGTCATGTTGCTGGCTGTTCTTCCTCTAGAGACTCGAGAAAATTTCTTTAAATCCCTCAAAGACTCAACTCCTATCTCCGCTTCCAAATTGTTACATGCTTCAAACTCAGCCCATCCAGTGGATCGCGCCGCCCACAGTTTGGTGGGCCTACACCTCCTTTGGCTCGCTATTCTTCTACTTTTCCCGTTTGCCCTGGTTTCCGTCCCTAGTTGCACCACGATAACTACGACGGCGTCTTTTCCAACGTCTTCCTCCCATCTTAAACAGGAGTCGTCCAACTCCTCCCAGTCACCAATATTAAACAATTCCTCTTCCCGAACGACATAGCAACTCAGGAGTCCTTACACCCCCTTTGAAAACGCCGAAGGAGCCCTTGCTGGCGACACTATCCGAGCCGAGCCATTAAATCTCTCCCAAAAGTTTCTTGTGGGCCATCGAACCTCTTAGACACCAACCTAGAAGTGACCAGGTGAATATCATTGTCCTCGGCCTCTGGGAATTGCAGGGGTTGAAAACCTAGGAGTTCGTAGAATAGGACTATTTATCCGTTGTAAACAATGAGTTATTCTAGGGATATTAGACTGGAGCTTACTCAAGAGACATAGCTCAGCCTTGGGAGTGTATAGAGGGCTCCCGTTCCCGGGGGGTGTTGATGGCATTCTTGGGTTCGGAAGGAGGATCCCGTGAGCTCGTTGGATATAGTTATAATGGTAGTAAAATGATAGCTGGTTCATGAACTGACATACTTACCGACTGATGCTGCTTTGAGAGGAGGAAATGTATATATATTCTGGCTATGGCTTTTACGTAAGTAGTATTTCGCCGCTCTCTTATTGGCATTTGTCCGTTGATAGGAATGTTTTACCATGATTCATGCTCTTTTTGGCCCAAGGGGGAAGATAGCTATGATTATATCAAACTTGACGCTTGCATCTCTTGTTTTCGTACATGTAAGCTTTACGGGGGTTGACTGAAGCAGATGCCGGGCATGGTAACAATCCAAATTACATGTTGACTGGAACGCGCAAGCGAAACTAGGGCTATCTGCAGACTACTGGAATCAAAAGCTACGGTATAGCCAAACGGTCAGTCAGACTTCCAATACCCCACGCAAAGGGCATAATGCATTCATACTGTTTCTGCAAATATTGATAAATTTCAGACAATGGAAATTATTGAAACTCATTCCCTGGCGACAAGAGTTCTGTTCATCCAATCCAGATACTTGATTTTAAGCATGTTAATATCAAAGAACGAAAAAACCCTTATCCACCTAAGATAGCGGACCGGAACCAATCCTGCGTGGACTTGTCGGATTGCCGATATCAATCTTTCTGACAGATTGCTTCCTCTTCAACATGCCAGCCAGTCTGTGCATCTTTTCCCGTATCATATCCCTGGTTCCTGGAACCTTAGCTTCCACCTCGTCAGGTACTTCAGGGGGAAACGGTAGCCACGAATCAAATAACGGATGGTAGTAGGTGGTCACAGGAAGACCAGTACGTATGTCAGTTATCTGGAAGGACTTGAGTTTAGTGGGTGTTTGTTTGACCTTTCCTCCGACGCAAAGACCGGGAAGTTGTTGTGGATTGGCAAGATCCAACTCGGAGCTCGTCATTGCGGCCCCAGGGAAATGCAGTGGGTGGGATTCCCGGTTGGAAGAGACGTCTGCGGTGTTCCGGATAGTCGCGCCACTGAAACCGGTACTTCGGGGGCTGATAGTGCTGTATGAGGGCGGACCAGTGGTCGAATTCGCAGTGGTAGACTTCGGACGTTTGTTGGGGCTTGAATCACTTTTGGACGTCGTGGGAGGGGTGCACTCCCTGGTTGATGATAAATTTTTGCTCGTGCAGAGATTGTGAAATTGAAAACGCTGTTGAATTTCGTCCCATAGTACAACTGTTCGAAGTCTTGCATCTGTGGAGAATCCTAAATCACCCATTTCTCCTTGATCACTCGCGGGCGCGTCAATTGAACCTGAGGAACCTTGTTGCCCAAAGGCTCTGGTCCCGTTTTCTCCATTGAGGACGATTGCAGCGGTGATATCGAGCTCCAATTCTCTTCCTTTCCCCTTGCGCTGGGTTGTAGTTGACTGGGTTGTGGTCGGTTGCTGTAGTGCCAATGGGGGCTGCCCTGGAGAGATCTGTTCCTTCCCCGTGCTGGTTTTGCCGCGGTTTTCCTTCTGAACCGTTAGGTTGGTCGATTCCTCTAGGGTGGAACTTTTCATCCCAGCATTTGCTTTCTCCTTTTGAGGCTGCATCTGACGTTGTTTCAGCTCTTGTCGTTGTTTCGTTGCTTCGGATGGACTGACTCTATCATCTACTCTCTGCTGTGCAAACTTCCAGGTGTCTGCAACGACAACGCGGGCTGGGGCGCTCCGTGGGGCTGAGGCATCGGGAGGCGTGTCATTCTGAGGCACCGTACCGACATCACCCTGCGTCACTTGTTTCCGCCAATGACAATCCTTAGCTTCTTGCGCCTTCTTCCGTATATCTTGTCTCTCCTGCCTGTTCATTACTTCCGCGGATTCTTTTGCAACCGCAACCCAGATGTCGATATCATCGTCTGCCGTACACGGTCGTACCATTTCCTCTTTGGCCTCATTCTGAAAGCTCAAGATAGAGGTTCGAGGAGTAGATATCTCCGTTTTTTGTTCTTCGTGCAAATCCGTCAAGCAATCCAGAAGTACGCCAATCTCAGCCCAGTTTTGTCTACTTTCTCCTCGCTTCCCAGATGGAATACGAGTAGGTAAGCCAATAGGCTTCGGTTTCGATGTACCACTGCCAGGAGGGGTGGGAACATCCCATGTAGGTTGTGGGATTCTCCCAAGCTGTGCTTGGATGCTGTCTGTTTGCGTATACAACGATAATCGTTGGAGCTGCATTTCTAACGATTGGCCGTCGACATCTGATTCCGTGATGGGTGATGCTTCTAGGGGTACTGCGTTCGGAAAGCGTGTGGACATTTGAGGTGAGACGGAGAGAGTTGGTTTGATTAGTACAATACATTCTGATAGGGAGGGAGGAAGGAGTGCTATTCTGATGATGGTAATTGATACTCGGGAATGTTCATCATGGGGTGGGGTGCTTCAACATGATGGGGAACGTTGCCGAGTTGTTAGAAGTCACATGATTGGGAACGTTGCCGTGTTAGAAGTCACAAGAGTTCGGTAACCCGGTTCGATTTCGTGTTCGGAATTCCTTGGGCGTCAAAGAGATGCGTGCTCAAGCCACTTCAATTTGAGTTCGGCTCAAATGTGGGAATGAGATCGGCGACAAACGCTAATGTAGACCTGGAACTAGGTCGTGCTAGAATGGATTACGTCCCTCTCTCCATCGCGGTTGTTCTCCGCGAATGACGTATACATATATGGCTGACCGAGAGGGCCCTAAGCTGAAACATCGCTGACGCTCACAGATTCTAAAGTTTAGGAGCCCCCAGCCTCGCTATCGGCATATTTAGCCACGCGCCGACTGCGCCACTCGTTAGCGTCAGGAACACGACACATCTCTCCAACTCTTAAGCTCATGCTTCCTCCCTACAACTCTCGACTGGACAGCTTCTTTTCCCACAGTCCAAATCCGCCGCTACCATGAAGCTTACCACCGTTCTATCTCTCCTCGTTTCAACGCTTGTTGCTACAGCTGCCGCTGGCGAGCTCCAGATCATCAAGACCCACGAAGTCGAGTGCAAGCGCAAGAGCAAGGTACACTCTTCCTCCCAATCAGCCGATTGGACACTCTCGCAACACTTCTTCCACATTCTCAACTGCTTGCTCACTAACACCCTCAGAATGGCGACACCCTCTCAATGCACTATCGCGGCACCCTCGAGGATGGCACAGAATTCGACGCCTCCTACAACCGGGGGCCCTTTTCATTTCCCCTAGGCGCTGGCCGGGTGATTAAGGGATGGGATCAAGGTGATTGAGCCTCGCTATTTCCTCAGTATCTCTCGAAACGTCGTGCTAATGTGGCTGGTTGGAAAGGACTCCTGGACATGTGCATCGGCGAGAAGCGGAAGCTTATTATCCCCTACGATCTTGCATACGGCGAGAATGGAATGGGCCCGATCCCAGCAAAGGCTACACTTATTTTCGAGACTGAGCTGTTGGGAATTCAGGGTTATGACTTGAAGGAGGAGTTGTAGGTACCTTGCCTTCAGCCCGGAGGAACGGCGGTGGTGATGGGATGGATTATGAGTAATGGACCTTGAATGTATCGTATATTATTGCGAGGCTGAAGTATGCACGTTTGCCTTGATTAGAGTGTATGACGAACGCTGGCTTAACTCAAAAGTGGTTTCTAGCCCGCGATTTGATCAATGTCTGCCGCGGCACTGAGCTGCGCTGTGACATGTTCCACGGATGCTAGACTGTTCAAACGGCGGCTTACATTCTCCAACCAACGGTCGTTCATCCGTGTCATCGTATAAGTCTCAATGCCTCACTGCGTCCATTGCTCTCATCTAGCCATATCCTATATGAACCTTCAACCACATCGCCGAATCCACTGCATTTATATATACTCCATTTACTGCATTTCTAACGCCCTCCGCTCCACCTCCCATCTCCTTATTGCTTTGCCCACTTCTCCAACAGCTTCTGGTTCACTCACGACTGCCGGACTCCGTCTCCAGTCCACGTAGAAGCGCAGTCCATTTTTCCTCGCTCTCGGTGCCACTGTATTGACGCATCCCCACCTCTCGCTCTTGCTTTGAAGTTCTCCGGCTTTAACTCTGGTAACCTTCGGCCGCCCAAACCATTGAATCGTAGCAATGTCTAATGGCGCGTCTTTGGGGATTTTCTTGAGATATTGCATTAGATGGTGTCGACTAACACATGCCCAGGCCGGTAAGTGGAGGTAGATGTGGGTGACGTAGGGAGGGCTACCACAACCCATGAATTAGCAAAATTCCGATACGCAAACCCAAATCCGCGCTCAGGAGAGGGCAAAGAAAATAGCTAACCTAAGATACTGTACGAAAATCAGCGGCACCAGACTCCCCAGTATCACAGCCACAGGACCCGTCCAGCGTGGAACCTCCAAGCCCCCGAATCCCATCTTAACAATGGCGTCCAGATTGCCTTGTCCCCACAATGGCGGCGCAACAACCAAACTGCAATACGAGAACAAGAGCACTGTGTACAGCTTTAGTGTCCCCAGATAGACCGTCCGCTTTCCGGCATAGTAGATGAGTAGCCTCTGGGGATAGGCGGCGGTGCTATTAGTAGGTGCTGCTGCGTTGATTGCGCTGCTTTGGCTGCGTCGAGGCTGCCATTTTAGACTCTTTCGTGTGTGGACCCACGTCAATTGGTTTGGACAAGTACAGTGGAGGAAGCTCAAGAATGTTCGAGATTGAAGTTGCGATCGAAGTTGGAGGGGAGTTAAACGGAAGACATGGCGGAGGGGTGACGCCGACGTAAAAACTTGGGCTCGCCGTGGGAGGATCTGTGTCGCAGTTTTGCAGAGGTGGAACATTGCAATGACGCGGCTGGAGATGAGAATTTCGGAAAACTATTGCGGCTCTTGACAAGGTACCGCCAGACCACCCAGTGCACAGAAATGTATGCAAAGAGCCATTGGGTCATTCTTTACAGTTCCTAAGTTCTTTACAGTACCTAAGTAATTTATATGAATTATGTATCATTTCTATACATTTTTTGATGAAGATAACGAGAACCGCTTGGGCTTACTATGTATTCTCCCCCGGTTCCGGAATCTTCAGTCCACTTCTATGACTGGTGCTGCATGACACACCAGACTAGGAAGGTTTCACGAAACGAGAGCCTCGAGAGTGTTTACTGTAAGCTAGAGATTGTTGCGATACGGGGAGAACCGTGTGTATAGACTAGTTACATGATATGGTGGCGGCTTCTCGGCCTTCTGGGAGGCCCAGAGAGACTGTCCGAGCCCAGCAAGCCCACAGTTACCACCTCACAAGGTGGCAGGGTAGACTGTCTCCCGGCAAGCTCCCAGTGAGTTTATGTTAACCATCGCCAGCCAACTCTTAGCCATCTCTACCATCTCCGTTGCTAGAGGAGGAACGTGTTGGTGATTTAAAGAAGCTTTCCGCTTGGCTACCTCAACTAATTCAAGTTTAATTAACTCCACGAGTTTTACTCCAATTATAATGTGTTCTATGTAGAAAAAAAATGCAAAAATAAGTGCTTTCCAGTCCCTGGCTTACGATATTACTAATATTTTATGGAGTGAACTTATAAGAATGCTCCAACAGCGCTATTTTTCTACAACTGCCCACTTGATAATAGCGATATCGTGAATATAAAGGCTAGTACTAGCACGTACTTCCGCTTACCGCTATGGATAGGATTTGGGAGAATATGGTTTGTTGCATATATGGTTTAGCTCCCTGGCGTATGGCTTCAGTTGTATGATGCATAATCTCTCTAAGATGATGGTCATTCCAGACTCAGCTGGAGATGCCAGACTCAGCTGGAGATGCCAGACTCAGCTGGAGATGCCAGCTGAGTGCGCATGCATGCATATGAGACATACAAGACATACTCCAAATACCGCGTATATAAGTTCATGAACATACCTGTACTTTAGAATATACAAGCTTCTAGCAATCAGTATTTCAACAGGTTATGAGCCCGGTTATCGCTACTATCTGAAATCTCACAATCTTTCCTACAATCTCCTTCACGATCTCCAAAAGAGCCTCAAGAACCCTAAACCTTGTCACCGTAGCAACAGCCACATAAACAACACTAAAACTCAACACCATCCCCACGATCTCACGATGACTTCCTCCGAACCCGCCTTCAACAACACCAGGTGGGGCAACATCCCTAAGCTCACTAACGACAATTACGACGAATGGAAAGACGACATGATTCTCATCCTGTCAGCCATGAAAGCGTACCCAATCGTCACCGGAGAGGATCCTGAACCGCAGCCACTTGAAATCGATCACGATGACAACTATGATGATTGGAAGGCTAAGGAAGCCAAGGCTGCATCAATGATCAGACTTTCCTGTTCCCCCGAAGTACGGCGCATCGTCAAAGGTATACGAAATCCTCACGAAATGTGGAACACACTAGCAACGAGTCTGGACACCGCTGGATCTTATATCGGCAGACAGGATATCCTTCGCCAGTTCCGTGCTTGCCGACCTAAGGAGGACGAACCGCTTAAAACATACTTCACCAAGCTCAGTAACTACTGCAAACAACTGGACCATACTGACGACGCAGTCACCGATCGAGATTTCTGCACGCAAATATTCACATCACTGCCATCTCAGTATGCGATGATATCAATGGTCCTAAAACATAGAAGGCCTTTACCTACACCCGAAGAAGCCATGCATAACCTCCTAGAAGAAGAAACTACAGCCAGCCTCACAAAACAACTTGGAGATGCATCCACGGGGGCCGCCCTTTTCACTCAACCTGGCGGCTACCGAGGCCGTGGACATGGTGGACGCGGAGGACGCGGAGGATGCGGAGGACACGGTGGAAGCAGTGGAACCAGAGACAGCCACGAAAGTAAGTGCACCTATTGCAAATTTGACAGCCATACTACAGATGCATGCAGCAAGCGGAAACACGCCCAGGAGGGAGGAAACAACGGAGGAAATGATGAGTGCATTTGCTTCCAGTGCGGGCTCCCAGGCCATGTCAAAGTCGACTGCATCTCCTACAAACGTATAAAAGAGTGGTGGAAAGTGAAGAAAGCCACTGCTACAGCAGCCCTCGCTACGACCGGAGACTGCGATCCCTTCTGACCAACCGCCTCTGCTCTCGCCACCGCCGCTGCCGCCGCCGCGGCTCCGAAGCGGGTCATTGATTCCGGAACGTCACACCATATGTGCAATGACCGCACCAGCTTCTCAACGTTCAAAAAACTCTCACTTCCTATAGTAATCAAACTCGGAGACACCAATTCAGTCACTGCCACGCATTACGGTTTCGTCGAGGTTATACAAGGCTAGCAAGTCGAAGCCCTCCATAGTCCTACTTTTCGACTTTCCCTTCTATCGATCAACCAGTTGGATTTGGGCGGGCATACGACTATATTTCAGGACGGAGAATGCTCCATAACTCAGCCATATTCCTGCACTCTCGCCGGAAAACTAATCAATGGCATATATATCAGAGTCCCCGCAACCGCACTCTTATCGACTACCAAGAACAGGAACAAGCGAAAGAGAGACAGCTCAAGAGTACTAATCACAGAGCCTACAATCAAGCCTATAATCACAGAGCCTACAATCGAGCTTACAATCGCAGAACCTCCAATCGAGCCTACAATCAAGCCTACAATCGAGCCTACAATCGAGCCTACAATCGAGCCTACAATCGAGCCTACAATCGAGTGATCAAGAGCACCTATCGCAGCCAAAACTAAGTCCACTCGAAAGTCTTTCACGATCTCAGAACCAACAATATGGCACCGACGACAGGCACATATGAATCCTACCACCATGAAATCTCTAATTGTCGGATATACACACGATGACTCTATGTGCACAGTCTGCATCCAAGCCAAGCACAAGCAAAGGTTCATTAAAGTACCAGTCAAGCGCACTACAAAGCCCTTTGAACTTGTACATTTGGATGTGTGCGGTCCCTTTCTTACACCGACCTTCGGAGACAATCGATATTATATATTATTTATTGATGACTACACAAGGTTCACATCCGTATGGCTGCTCCCAAATAAGAAAGCCGAAACCTGCACCTCCGCCTAGCAGTCATTTCAGGCCCGAGTAGACTCGATGGGATACGAGATCAAGCGATTCCGGTGTGATAATGGACGAGGAGAATACGACAACAATACCTTCCGATATGTCCTCGCGGCTCGAGGCACAACATACGAGCCATGCCCTCCATACACTCACCATAAGAATGGTGTTGCCGAACGCATGATCCATACAATCACTGAAAAGGCCTGCGCGATGATGATTGACTCCCAGGCCCCCATTCAGTTCTGGGGAGAAGCAGTTAATACCGCAGTCTATTTCCATCAGAGATCGCCAAATGAAGGCCTGAAGAGAAGTGACCGCAATGGCTATCAAGCACCGTACGAAACGCCATATGAAATGCTGCATGGATTCGGAAAACCTACACACACTGCCGATGGTAACAAGATATCGTATCAAGCTTCTCTCCACAACCTATGCCGATTTGGATGCTACGCCAGCGGACTCATCCCCAAAGTCCAGCGCCGAGGCAAATTCGGCCCGAGATCAAACCCCTGCATGATTGTAGGCTACACACATGACTCAAAAACGTTGTGGAGGTTATGGGACCCCGAATTCCAGAGAGTAAAAACCCAATCCGAAGTCGTCTTCGATGAAGAAAGGAATGCACACATGTCGTGTCAGCATGAAAGCAATGAGATCGACATATTTGAATTACCAGAAGATGAGGAATATGTCGAAGAATCAGATACTGGAGATGAGCCTCTCCGAGATAGTCAACCTACGCAGATAGGTAAGAGATCCAAATCTCACATGCATAAAGCTCCTGATGAGGAAGCAGAAAACGCCCACAGCCGGCGCCTCCGCCGAGAGGATCAGACTGCCCAGCATTCGCCAGCAGATGCAGAAAACATTGCCCACAGCCGGCGCCTCCGCAGAGAGGATCAGACTGCCCGGCGTTCGGCAGCAGTTGCAGAAAACATCGCCCACAGCCGGTGCCTCCGCACAGAGGATCAGACTGCCCGGCGCTCGGCAGCAGCAATCAAGAAATCGAGCCAAGCACCGCCAGCAGCTCCTGCTCCAGCTCCACCAATAGGGAGTCGTGTTACAAGAAGTCATGGTAAAAACTCCGCAGAAGCACTAACGCCATCCGCAGCCACTGGAGATCCATACACCTACGTGCAAGGTATGGATAGCCCTCAACGAAATCACTGGAACAGAGCCATGGAGGAAGAAAGCACATCGATCCTGCTCAATATTATCTTCTCCGCTCTCAACTCCCAAGAAGCATGGCAACTGCAAGTTAAGCCGATTGGCTCTAAGTGGGTTTACAAGACTAAACACAATCCTGACGGGTCCACACAGTACAAAGCACGGCCAGTCATAAAAGGATATGAACAGACGGATTTCGGTGAGACTTATGCCCCCGTTGGGAAGCTAACTACCTTCCGGTATCTCATCTCTCTCATCGGGAAATACGGAAGCAAGTGGAATATGGACCATTTAGATGTAGTTACTGCCTTCCAAAATCCCGAAATCGACGATGACAATATCTATATGACTCTACCAGAAGGATGGCCAGAAGGTTGCAACGCCCCAAGGATCGTTGTCAGACTCAGGAAAGCTGTCTATGGTCTTGAACAAGCCCCACGGTTATGGCACGACGATATCAACGCTTTTCTACTCTCTCTTGGGTTCACTCAATCCCTTGCCGTTCCTAACCTCTATCTTCGCAGTGATAATATTATGATACTTCTGGATGTCAACGATATCTCCATGTCATATCCGAAGGCTGCCGCCAAAGCTGCGATCGCAGTCAAAGCGAAACTCTCTGAGAAATACAACATAACGAACCTCGGGCCGGCACGCCAATTCCTTGGCATAGAGATTCACCGCGATGGTACCGGGGTCAGTCTTGGACAGAAAACCTATATCACCACAATTCTCAGACGATGCGGCATGGAGCATACTCACGGTGTCTCGACGCCCATGGATTCTAATATAAAATTTGACTTGGCCGAGGATCGGGGGGAGAAGGAATTGGAAGATATCACAGACTATCACGCGGTCGTGGGATCACTAATGAATGCAGCGCTAGCAACTCGGCCAGATATCTCGTATGCGGTCGCTGCTCTTTCTCGTTACAATTCGCGGCCATTCACCAGCCATATGAGCGCTGCTAGGAGAGTCCTTCAGTATCTCAAATCTACAGCCGATTTTCGACTACACTTCAACGGCAATGGCATCGGCATCGACATTGGGAATAGTCTCGTAGGGTACTCAGAGTCCGATTGGGCCAATGATAGTGCGGACCGCAAGTCTCAGTGAGGCCATGTGTTTCTCGCCAGCAATAGAGCTATCTCGTGGCAGTCTCGAAGGTAAAGTCGTATCACAATTTCAACTCTCGAGGCCGAGTTCATCGCCTGCTCGGAGGCCTCTAGAGAAGCGAAATGGTTACTTCAACTACAGAAAGACATTCACGCCAAAGACTAATCACCGCTGCCAATCAACTGCGATGATCAGGGTGCTCTCACCCTTATTACAACTGGAATCATCAAAGCTCGAATTAAACACATCGACGTTTGCTATCACAACAGTCGAGATCTGCATAGACGACGAATAGTCAACTACTCCATCAGCAACGAGCCTAGTTTCTGTCAGAAACACCCAGGTGTTCCGGACGGCTCTGACGGCTCTGACGGAACATCGTACCCTCTGACGGAGAATTACACGCTACCCGTTGCACACATACCTCCTTTACTGTGTGGTGACGTATATGCACCATCAGAACGACACGTGTGTTACACTCTTCGCAGTAGCTGCAGTTATGCTGAAGCCGTTTACACAACGCCTGGCGATGTTTAACGCCTGGCGATGTTTAACGCCTGGCGATGTTTATGTCTTTCTCTGGCCGCCGCTTCTTTGGGAATGCTGCTGGTGCGCCTGGAAATCATAGCTACAACTTATCGTTCAACGATTTTCAAAACTTATGCATTCAGTTTGTATTCTCATCTATGTATCTATGTATCTATATAGCTAC
>Ga0307512_10003232_pt1 | contig 19257 bp, 8 predicted proteins | sample 14_EM_MG_FD_200267 | JGI IMG/M metagenome (GOLD analysis project Ga0307512, IMG submission 200267) | Populus trichocarpa ectomycorrhiza microbial communities from riparian zone in the Pacific Northwest, United States - 14_EM | ecosystem: Host-associated > Plants > Roots > Unclassified | place... | reverse complement strand
TGTGAAGATCTGACCGCGATAATCCGTCCGCCTCCATTGCACCCCTCTCCTTGGCTTGCGGGGACAAACAAGCTTACATATCCCAGGCGAGAACCGCCTCGACGATCTGAATCGCATCCCGTCCGATTTGAGGCGTTACATCGCCTGGTCGAACGCGACTCGTGCGGAGTATGGGTCCATACAGAAGTTTGTGTTGAAAGAAAGACTGGGATGGGAGGATCTTAAGAGCAGGAATCCGAGACCATACGCGGATCCAGGCACATATACCAACCCTCCCGCATCGTGGCCGCGAGCAGGATGGCTAACAGCAAATCCAGAGGACACTAAGATCCTGATCAACGACTGGCCCTACGGCAACGCCCCGGGGATTCTCCACCTCGTCGCCTGGACGAAATCCTCGATCCCGACGGAATCGGGCAATGGTGACCTCACCCCCGAGGCAAGAGCCATCATCGAGGAGTGGGTTCACAATGCTTTCGCGATTCCGCTTGGCAAGGAGAACGTCCTGTGGTTCAAGAATTGGGCCAGTATCCAGAGCGTCAGGAGTGTCGAGCATATCCATGTCCTCATCAGGGGATATAGCGATGAGTTTTTGGCCTCCGTGGTGGGAAAGGACGCGGTCGACGCGATAAATAGACCTATCGGAGAGCTCGAGAAGGAGAAGGAGCAGAAGCAGGTGTGTAACGGCAATTAGACATGCCCAGTGGCCGAGGCGAAAGCAGTTGCATAGCGAACCTAGGATTCTGGTTAAGAGTTTGTTCCAGGATCTACGGGAATACAGGCAGGAAGTACGATGCTCCTCTCTCTCTCTCTCCCTCTGGACATGGCCGATTTTTTTCATTCGTTTTCGTTTCCGTGCTTGCATGCATCATAATGGCGATTGAGTACTGGCTAGATAGACTTAGAAATAGAGCCGGAAGATGGCACAGTTAATACAATATGTGTGAAGGTTCTCGGTCGGAGAACAATGATGTTTCACGGGGAGGACATGCCAAGCCATCGGCCCGTCCCCGTCGCCGGGGTCGCAACACACCTTCAACGCGTGCTTTCTGCCACCAAAACAGCCGGTCCCAAACCCACTCGCTTCGGCGCCCAACATCGACACGCCCAAGTATCGGCCCGAAGTGCTTGAACTCGCTGCCACAACCCAACCACTTTGTGTGATCCCGCCAACACTCGCGAAACGTATAAATACCGGCCCTCCCCCATCATTTCCCTCTTCCTCTCTTTCTCCTCCACACCCTCAACACACGCTTCACGACCTTCAGACAACTAACCCAACCCCCACACCACAACCCTCCAACAATCCAAAACTAAAATCACCTTTAACAATCATGACTGGCCGTGAGTAATTCCTATCCCCATCTGTCGTCGATTTTTATTTTTTTTCCTCTTCTTTTTATTTCCTTTTCCCCGGCTCAAGCGAAAGTTTGTCGCCGCGTTAACGTGGCCGTTCGCGCGTTCGGCCCTACCGCGTATCCTCGTACAAATGGCGTCGCACAACCCCAATCACCTACACCTACCTTCACTCAACGCTTCCTGTCTTTCTTCCTTGATGCAGATATCTAACAAACATATCAGGTGGTAAAGGAGGAAAGGGTCTTGGAAAGGGAGGCGCCAAGCGTCACCGCAAGATCTTGCGTGACAACATCCAGGGTATTACCAAGCCCGCCATCCGCCGTCTTGCCCGCCGAGGTGGTGTCAAGCGTATCTCTGCCAGTATGTCACCTCCTCTTTCTTCATCTCCTCCCAGGCGAATACTGTCAGTACTGACGAAGTGTGGCACAGTGATCTACGAGGAGACTCGCGGTGTTCTTAAGACCTTCCTCGAGGGTGTCATCCGTGACGCCGTCACCTACACCGAGCACGCGAAGCGCAAGACCGTTACTTCTCTCGACGTCGTCTATGCCCTCAAGCGCCAGGGTCGCACTCTGTACGGTTTCGGTGGTTAAGTCTGCTATTTTCCGCGGGCTGTTTTCCAGATCTTGGGTCGCGTTCTTTTTTCTTTTTCTGATGGGCTCTGCTTATGGGAGGGAGAACTTTGGTCGGCTTGAGATTTTGTAGAAACACTGGAGTGGGGGAAACTGAGCGAACGACGGTTGTCTGATGTCTGTTCTTGCTTATGGTGTTCGAGTTGATTTTGTTTGGGGGTGACAGCGACGGCCATGGCGGTTAGCTGTGTGCTCTCTATTGACTTGTGTACTCCGTGATACTCAACAACGAACATGAGTTGATTCGTCTACGTTCAGACTAGACCTCTGTTAACCAGTTTGACCGCTTCCCGAAGTTACCATCACAATCATGCGCCTTCGTCAGCCATCTTCAATATGCATAGCTATCCTTCGTGCCAAGACGTGGGTTAGCGACAGTAATCTATTCCCAGTGCAATTATCTATCTAAACATTATCCAGGCATCTATCACGGTATGCACAAGCTCTAGCTACTCCACACTCTCAGCAAACCACTGCCTCAGTGCACCCGCCAGCACCCCCGGCAGCTCCCTGACATCCCTCACGACCAGGTAGTATCCAAACGGAAACTTGTCCAAGTACCTCTCAGTGGTAACCTCACCATCCACAAACGCTACACGATTCAGCTCCAGAATCGAATTGTCCCTGAGGCTGTCAACGACCACAAACACGATCATGACCCGTCTCTCATGCGCCTTCCGAATGATCCTCCTCAGTGCCTCATGTTCCTCGCACACTCCGTCGGAGATGACGATTTGCAGCTGCCATAGCTCCTCGTTGGAGCTGGGGGTGGCGGAGGAGAACAGTGAGAGTGAGGACTCGAGGAGTCGTCGCACATCCGTTTTCTGCTGAGAGAAGGTGAAGCGCTCGAAGGCATTGACGCCCGAATCGGCGGTGAAGGGCGTGTCGAAAGGGTGGACGACTGAGGCCGCCTCGCCGAATGACATGACTGCGATTTGGCCGACTTCGAGAGCGCTGAGGGCGCGGGCGACGAGGGCGACGGTTTGCAGCGCCAGGTTGGCCGTAGAGCCATCACCTTCTGCCATACTGCGGGAGTCATCAACGGCAAGGATTACCTGGTACTGCCGCTTGCTGGGCTTCGCTCGGCGCATCCAAATCTTGTCTTTTTTGTAGGCGCTAGCAATGTACGGGATTATGCGACGCATATTGAGGCGCTTACCGGTGCGAAAATCTCCGCGCATCTTGGTGGCTTGAGTGGGTTCGAGAATTAGGCGGAGTTGCTCACAAAGACCAGCGGAGAGAGCTCGGGTCGCGGACTCGTGATGTTGCCAAAGTGCTCGAGCTTCTTCGCGGGAACGCATTTTGAGGGGAACAATGGTGGCTGTAGCGGCATCGGTAGAGTCCTCGTCATCTGACATGGCATCCGAGAGCTCATCGTCAATGTCCATCTCGTCCTCGGCTTGCATTTCGCGACTGCGAGTGGGCCCGTCTTTGCGGTCACCGATCATAGCTCCAACGCGACCGGAGTCCTCCTCCTGGTTAAGAGGGTCCTGCTCCTTATTCACGTGTTCTATGGGTTCAGCTGGCTGTTGCGGATTTTCCTCTTTCTCAGCGTCGTCCTCGAATGCACATTGAGGCTCGTTGACGCCAGAGTCGACAGCCATCGAGTCGTCGAGACCATGGGCTTGCTCTTCTGTGGCAGTGCCGAGAGCCTGGGTGTCCGCTTCAGTTTCGTCGTTTGGGAGGTGTTCAAACTCCGGATCATCGAGTTCCTATTGCACATTAACATTCCATGTATTAAGTTTTTTCAGTAGAACTCCTACCATACTGTCAATCTGTGGCCGCTCTTTGTCATCGTCGCTAGCGTCCAGAATTTGCTTCCTCTGCCTATGCCATTTCTCAAGAATATCTCCGACTTTTTGGAACGTCTTTTCTTCTGGTGGCTTCTCCTGTGATGTCTGCGGTTCCTGCTTCGGGTCTTTATCCTGGGTAGACGCTGCACCAATCTCCTGGTTCTGTTGCCGAGACTCATTTTGTTCGGAGCCTTGTCCCTGCCGAGGTTCGTCGGACTTGGTCTCTTCGCCGCTTTCCTTTTGAACGGAGAATTGATCGGCCTTGTCTTGGTTGTCGGTACCGCCCTGGACACCTTGAAGATCACTGGGTGCAGCGTCGTCGGCTTCTTTGGCGGCTTCCTCCGGTGGTGCAGTGAGAAGGTTATCTTCATCTATCTCTGGTTGTGGTTCTTCCGGATTGTCGAGGTCCTCTCCGACGCCGTCGCCTTGTTCCTCTACCATCTCTTCGTCCCCCCCTTCTTTCTTTTCTGGCTCCCCATTTTCCGGATCCTGCTCTGAGGCGTCAAGTTCTGGGAACTTTTCCTCCTGATCTTCGTCCTTGCCGCCGTCCTGCCCATCGTCCTTCTCGGGCAGCTCGTCGTCGTCGGCGTCAGAGAGATCATCCATATTGAAGTCGTCACCCTCATCACCGGCATGGTCCTTTTCGTCCTCACTCTCATCTCCACCTAGCTGCATATCCTCCGGCAGATCAAGCGTGTCGACCTCAGGGACATGCTCGTCCACACCCTCCTTGTTCTGTTGCTTCACGTCATCCTCTTGTTCTGCCCCACCCTCTTCCTCCTCTTCATTCTCATCCACTTGCTCTCCGGCATCATCCCCCTTCTGCTGCTTGCCATCTTCTTTCTTCGCCTCCAGCTCATCTCCTTTCTGCTGCTTCCCCTTGCTGGTGTCTCCTTCCTTCTCTTTGTCATCGCCATCTGCCTTCTCATCCCACATCTTCTCATCAACAGCAGTGGGATCCAGATCATCCACATCCCCGGTCTCCTCATCCATCTCTTCATCTCCCTCTTCCTCTCTCTCATCCCCTTCTTCATCCTCCGGCTTTTGTTCCTTATCGCCCATCTCACCTTCCATATCCTGCTCGCCCATATCAACCGCATCTTCTTCATCCTCTATCTCCTCTTGCCGCTCCTCTTTATTCTCCTCCTGCGCGAGCTCAGAAAGGTCCTCGTCATCTTTGATGTCCTTACTTATATCCTCCGCTCCCTCACCGTCACCTAATCCGGTACCTGCCTCCAGCGCACCCTTGCTCTCGCCGCCTTGATCGCCCTGCTCGGCGGGTTCACAGAAGCCCTTAGTCAGGATTGTCAACGCCGTTAATACGAGAATGTAAGTAGTCTTCGCGGCCGCTCGTTGTCCTCGCGCCGCTTCGCGGAGCGTACGTTCACACGTCCGTTGGTACTCTGCGATCACAGGCCAGTATGCGGCGAACACCGTGCGCACGGCCAACGAATCCTTGAGACAGCGCGAAGCCAGTCCTATAGTGGTATTAACCTTGTGCGTGATGTTGCGCATGTACAGCGCCTTGATGCAAGCGGCGGACGAGGCCTGATGCGTTAGTAGCCATCCAGCGTCCGTAGCTTCAACCGGGTACGAAGCTTGAGCTTCATTGAGCTTTTGTAAGGAGACGAAGGTAGAGTCGCAGAGTGCCTGGAGAGAAATATCGAGGTCTCGAACGGAGCTGGCATCTGCCGTCTCGCCGGCCGTGATGGCAGAAAGTGGGGAGACCCATCGCATCAACGGGTTGAAGACGTACTCCACCTCCGGACTGCGCTCGACGAGTTCTTGAATTCCCGTACGGATCTCAGAGAAGAAAGCATCGCACTCATCCACGGCGGCCTTCGCGGCGGCAGTCCAGATACAGTCGTGCACCAGCTCCTGCTTCTCGAGTTGGGCGCCAACGTCCTGTGCCCGTCTCGTCCAAGTGAGAATACCGCCCTCGACCACAGCAGCACCCGCAAACTCCGCTCGGATGCGGACCAAATCGGCTGTGAACGCCAAGAGCTTAGGAAGCCACCGCAGTTTCCTCTTTGCCTCGGAGAACTTGCTAGGAGTGAGCACCGTTGCCCCGTAGAGCGTGGCGTCGGCGGGGGCGATATCTACCAGCGCCGAGATTTTGTGCACAGCAGTACGGACATTCTCTAGATCGCTTAGCGCGGAGGAAAGGGTTGCCCTCTGCTCAAGGTTGATAGAAAGGAGGTGCTCCATGAACCCGGTGACTCTGGCCACATCGTTGCCCTGCAAGTCGGGCGAAGTCTCCTTCACGGCACGGACCTTCATCAACGTTTCCAGTATCCTGACGAAGTAATGTTGAATACCCTCGACATCGCCTCCCCCCGTCAACGGCGCCGCGGCAGCAAGGATCCTCTCTAGACTCGCCTGTTTCGATAGCTGCGCACGAGAAAGGTTCGATTTGAGACCCATCCGTCGCAGCTCCTTGAGGGCATCGGTAAATGCCTTCCGCTTGCGCGTCTTGAGGTGCGCAATGGCTTTCTTAGCGTCTTCAGTCATAATCGCGGGTGTCTCGGCTTGTAGCTCTTTAGCCGTCGTGATGATGGACGTCGAGAAGCGCTCTAGGAATTCGGCTGCGTCGAGCTTGGTAGGTAGACGCGTGGATACTCGCTGCATTGCTCCCACTGCGCTGCTAAGGTCGCAGAGACGAGGAGGACGTGAAGACCAAGGCTTGACGAAGGAAGAGTAGAGCTCCTTGATGCGAGTCTCATCAATGGAAGTGGAAGTGACCATGAGCTGCTCTGAGGCGGTAGGCTTGTCCTCGGTGGGCATCCCGCCAGTGAGTATGTTGAGGATGGGGGCATCAAGTGCCTGTCGGTACTTCCTCACAACCTTGTAGAGCTTATGATGTGATCGCTTCGCGCTGTCCCGAAGGGCAATGATATTGGTATCCTTCCAGCTGGCGAGCAAAACGACGTCGGCAACGGCCTTCTCCACCCTCTTGCGATCCTTCTTCAGCGTCTCTGCAACAGAAGATTCGTACTGCTGGTAATAGACGATAAAACTCTGCAGAGCACGATGAACCGTCTTCATCTCCTCAAAGTCCCTACCCATGTGGCCTACATGCTCTTCAAACACCCTTAGTAGCTGCAAGCGGTGCGAAAATTGCCCAACCGAAGACGTGCCAGCGAAGTTAACAAGGTTCGCCACGAGATCATGAATATGATTCTTGAGGTCGGCAGCAAGCATCCGCAGCGGGTTTGCGACAACACTCTCGTACAGGAAGAACCACCATGAGTACGCGTTCTGCTTGGTCTTTTCATCCTCGAGATCAAAGAGTCTCGGCCAGGTACTGAGCTCGAGTCTTCTCCAGGCGATGATCAACTGTGTCAGCGTATCGTACTGTTCCTGGGCGGTAAACTCGCGACTGGCAACTCCCTGCCATTCGTTCAGGATTCCGTGAAGTTTTTCGACTTTGGTCAAGAACTTCGCGACTGGAGTGGCGGTGGGGAATGCGAATAATTGTTGGCAGGTTTCTACCGCGTCCTGGAGAGTGACATTTTCGGGCCAGAGCTCAAGGAGATGCGACATCCGCTTGTGCACCTTCTTAATGATGCCGACTAACTTGTGCGCTTCCTCAATGTTCTCATGGTTGTAGAAGTCGTAGCGACGGTCATCCTTGTGACTGCCGGAGATCCATTCGATCGAGTCCTTAAGCGTCAGGAAGATGGCTGGAAGGAACTCCTTGATCTTTGACGGAGGATATGCGGAATTATTATCGCCCAATACCTTCATCCAGACCGCTGCACCGTCACGGACGAGATCAGATAGGCTTTCCGCAGTCTCCGAGAAAAGTGCAGCATGAAGCTGAGCAATCCGAATGGCCGTGTCCTTATGATTCTTGATCCCGAGATCTTTCTCGTCTTCTGCTGGCGCAGCAATGGGAATATCCCCTTCCTCATCTTCGTCGTAGGCCGGGAACATCCGCATAAACTCTTGCTCATCGTGATCCTCCGCCTCGCCACGGTAGGTGTACAGACTGTTGTTGGCAATGGCTTTCTCCTTCTCTTCGGTGACCGCATCCTTCCATTTCTTGAACAGCCTCTGGAAAATATCATGGATGTCCTCGCGCGCGGCCTGTCCAAGGTTATTGTATCCCTCAGTAGCACTACGTGCTGCGTGCTGCCGTAACCAAAGCATTTGCACATCCCGGTCATTTGGCTGGGGTCTCTTGGGGGAGGTCTCATATGGCGTCAAGAAAGCTCCAGCAGAGTTTGCAGCTTCATCCGAATCACCAGGCACCATTGCGGCAAGTGACAGTCCAAGCTTGAGGTAATAGATGAATCCGAGCACGGGATCGACTATGTCTTTATAAACCGGGTATCCAACCTCCAGTCTCTCCGCCAGCTGCGAGAGGTTGGTCTGAAAGGTCTGCTCCTGGGCATCGAAGTCCTCTGCCCGCTTAAGGATCGAGTCAAGGAGTCTTTTGTGCGGCTGGCCATCGACGACTACACGCAGCAGATTCGAGAGATCCCCCTGGAGATTCGACATTTTCGACTCCGTAGGACGAGCAATCAAAGAGTTTGGTGGTTCCTCGCCAAGAGCGTCGAAACGCTGCTGCAGGATCCGGATGATGCGGCTATCCTCCTGTCCGGAGAACTTCAGTTCGAATAGTTTCTCGGCGTCAATTCTGGCAGAGATCTCGGATTTCCGGGAGAGATGGCGTTGGCGCTCGACCATGGGCTTCATTGCCGGATCGAAGGCAACGTTCGGGACGTAAAGCTTCATGCAGGCGAGCGCGTAGTGGACCCATGCTGTCCCCAACGCTGTGATGCGCGCGGAATATGACAATGATGGAATCTCAAGGAGAACATCGATCATGGGGGTGAGATGCTCAGAGACAACTTCGCGTAGGTATCCAACTTCTGTGGTGGGGAGGACTTCCCTCAAGGCACGAAGACCATCGGTAGCGTTATCTTCAAGAGACCGGATGGCCATTGCGTAACTGGCCTCACCATACGAAGCCTTATGGATCACAAGTAACTACACATACCGTCAGCAAAGGTCCATCATCAACTGATATAACTTTTACCTGTGTCAACTTCGCCAGCACAAGAGTATTTAATTGCAGGACACGATCCCCAGTGATATCACTTGTATGCAGCGTAAATTGCTTCGACAACTCTTTGATTCCAGCCTCAAGATCCTGCAGTCTTGAAATATCCGATTCCTTAACAGTATGGTCCGTCTTCAGCATTCCCGCGGCAATCTTCCCCGACAATAGTCCAGCGGGCCCTCTGGCGTCCCTTTCAGTCGCAGGATAACTCCACAGGTCACCAACGACTTGTTCAAACGACGTAACTACGGGCATTCTAGGGAGTCCATAGCCGATCAAACTCTCAGTAGACCTGTCCGCAAAGTGTGCCATGCGGAATTCGTCTTGGCTGAGACCGGCGCTGCCTGTGGCATTCTGGAACATTCTGAATTTCAACAGGAGGTCGAAGAGGACGTTGAAGACTCCAGGCTTCTGCCCCTGGTCTGGAGTGCGTGACGATTCTAGTTGCGAGATAGATGAATCGAGGTCTTTAACAAGTTCAGTGACGTCCATATTTTCGGTCAGAACCGCCGCTGCGGCACCAACCAACGACTCTCTTAACTTCAACACTATATCCAGGTTTCCTATACCTCGCATCAGTAAAAAATATCGAATTGTCAAATCGTCAGACTTAGTTACCTTCCGCTCCCACGCTATCAAACCTAGCCATGATCGCTTTCAAAGCCAAGTACTGTTCCCAAGCAACCAAACTCTTTGGCACCGACGGCCTGATCGCAATCCACATAACCTCCATAGACTGCCCAGTCACTAGCCGCAGCGGCTCTCTAAACGCTTGCAGCGCAGCTTCCGACGACCTAACGTACTGAGCGGGCAGGTCCTTCTCGGCGTTCCTAATCCACTCCTCAAATAATGCGAGGTATACGTGGAACACGCTCTCGTTAAGATTACTTGCACTGCTCAGCTGCACGAGGTCGCGCCACAGATCAAGCACTTCGCGGACGCACAGGAACTTCTTAAGTCCCAACTCCCGCGCATCATGCGCGAACCACTGCTCCAGAGCTTTGCGGATGCAAGTGAGAAATTCGAAGAGTTGAACGCCGACGCTGCCACCAAAAGCAGGCATTTTCTTGCCGCGACGAAAGGCGGAACGCTCGAGGAAATTCATTTCCGCCAGTTTGACGGTGGTGGATTTCTGAATAACCCCTTCTTCGGTGCGTTCTATTGCGAGGATCTCACGTGCGACATCGTAGAAGAGTGTTAATATAGAAGCGTTTCCTTCTTCGTAGAAGAGACTGCTGTTGCGGATGGGAACGAGAGGCTGCGCATTCACAAACTCTTCTCCGAGCTGTAGTCTCCCAGAAGCTGACTGGATGAAACCCGCGGTAACTGCCTGCACCGTGGGATGAGCGGCGAGATTCACCAAGTGATCCACAGCATCATCAAGCGTCGCCTGCTCCTCCGCCGGCCACTCGTCGATTCTCGCCTTCCACCTGCTGAGAAGTGGCAACACCCTCCGCGGCACATGTTCCAGCGCAGTCTGCACCAGTATGGGATAGGCCTCCATCTCCGTCCGCGTCTTGACAACCTGCTCCATCAACTGGAAAACGGAAGCATCAGCACCGACACCCGTCGATCCCTGAACTCCAGCCAGCGCCTTTCTTTGGGCATCATCTTGTGATGCCACATCGTTCACTTGAGGCGTCTGGTCGATGAAAACCTCTACACAGCGGTTCCTCATAGCCCTCGAGAGCTCGCCGTGTTTGGGATCCATAGTGATGAAAAGTCTGAAGCCCGGATGCGGCTTGACAAGCTTTGGATCCCCATTGGCAGTGCTGTGTTCATTCACAATCAAAAAGCCGTTGGTCTCCAGCAAGGAGTTGAGTCGGTCTAGAACGGAAGGACTGCACAGGTTGGCATTATCGAGAACCAACCACCTACCCTCCTCGACAGCTTTGATGAGCATTCCATCAACCCATTCGAATCGGGCAATGGTATCCTTGTGGGCATCGGCGATGAGTGCCTGAGCACGGAGGACAAACTCCTCAAACCCGGTGGTGATCTGCGCGGAATCCTCCAGTTTTGTAAGAGCTCTGTGCAAATTCTCTTCACTGGGCGCGGGCAGAGTGGTGCCCAGGAACTCCAGGAGCCTCAGAATGGGCTCGCCGAGTGCAACGCCACATTTAACGGCGTCCACAACTCGCACCCTGAGGATCCTCAGCACATCGTCAAAGAGCACCGAGATCTCCCTAGACACATCGACCTGCTCGAACCCACCCACGATATCAGTAGTATCAACATCGGCATTAAGCGCTAGCTGGTCGAGTTCCGCGCCTGCAATGGCGGCAAGTAGTTTGATAGCGCTACTCTTCCCCGTTCCGGATGCACCGACTAGAATGACTGGAGCGTTCTGCTGAATACAAGTCATAATTGTCTCCAGTATCGGCAGCTGCGACTTCAATATCGCGAGGCCCTCTACGGACGTGGGCTGCAGGATTGTTCGCCGCGGGAGAAGTGCGTTGCCAACCTGGAAGGTGCCTTCGGAAAGCTGATGATACAGGTGCCGCCTCACTGGTGTGTACCCAAATACACCTGTAAAGATGTGATCGACTTGCTTCCTATCCTCCGCTGTTCTGAACCGCTGCTTAACAACCATATCGATGAAATCCTGCGGGCTCCTGAACGCGAGCAAACCACTCGGCAAAGCCAACAGCTCGAGCCATCGTAGGGTATCTCGCAGATTGAACTCCCAAGGGCCACCGACGGCGCCAAAGCTCCGCTTACTCTGCAGCGCCTGGTCGAGGCTGACGACGAACTCAATCAACTTACCCACCACGTCCCGCGGGATCTCTGGGAACAGTTTATGTGCAATCAACTGCAGATCGTGGAATGTGAGCTGGTCGACGTATACGACAGTAAAACGGTTCACGAACGATGCGGGCAGTCCCTTTCTTCCGCCTCCTTGGTGGTGCGGGTTTTGGGCTGCGAAAACGGCGAAGTCCGGATGACAGCTGAATATCCGGTCCAGCTCGGAGATGTACACCTCTCCTCGGTGGTCGAGACAGGCGTTGAGACCCTCCAGTACAGACTGCGAAGCAAGATTCATCTCGTCGAGGAGAACCCAGTTGCCGTTCTGCATTGCGCGCAGAAAGGGCGCATCTTTCCACGCGAACTCGCCACTCTTTCCTCCCTCCACAGGGACATCTGATCCAAAAAGATCCATCAGATCCGTTTGGTCTGATAGATTGATCCGCGTCAGGGAGTTCCCGGAGGCGGCTGCCAACGCGGTGATCAGACTGGTCTTTCCGACTCCGGGACTTCCCTCCAGCAGAATCGGCTTGCGCAGCTGCATAGCTCGGACGACACGCATTGCGTTCATGGCGGTAGTAGGCGCTTCTAGGCTGAATGATACATCCACGGCACTTCCTTCTTTCCTCTTGAGACCAAACGAGCCCAATCGGAGGAATTGGTAATCCGTACTCGCAAGGACAGTTGCACCGTATACTGGCAGCAGATCCTGGCCAACAAGTTCCGACAACTTCGCGATACACCTCTGCTTCTCTGCAACCAGACTGTCCGCATTCGTCATAAGCAAACTTGATGGATTCGCACCAAGACCATCAAAGAATACTAGAGCAGCGCCATGAAGGAGCGCAAACGCGGGTCCTTGTTCAGCATATAAATTCATAAACTTCGTCCAGGCGAGAACATCACGAATGCTTATCGAGGCGCCACTCAAGAAGTTATAAGTCTGCGAGAACCATTGAGCGTAACGGACGATAGGATCTGCGAATTCCACTAATTCAGGTTTGAGCTTTGACCGTATAATCTGCAGCACATCGTCGCTATCAGTCATAGGCGGCACCCAGATCTCGGTGAAACGATTCCGGAGGGCGGGGGAGAGCTCCTTCTTGCCGTAATCACCCCCCGGGTTCATTGTCGCAAGGAATTGAAAGCCGTCGCATGCAATGATTTGAGACTCCTCGGGTCCCTTTTCGGCGAGAAGGATTCCCCGCGCAGGCTCGAGAACACTGTTCAACCGCTCCAACACGGAATCTTCCGCGAGAGAGATCTCATCGAGGAGAAAGAATTGACCTTCTTTCATACCCTGGATTAGCGGCCCCTCTGCCCACTCAAACAAAGCTTTGACTCGTGTCCTGTTGAGGTCAATACGCCCTTTGATGTCGGCGGAAATAGTGCCTTTGGCTTCCGGTGGTAGTGCCAAGTATAGTTTCAACAATACCGCGTAATCTGATGGCTCGATATCCCGCAATCGCTCTTCTTCTACATGCAGTTGGAGCACAGCTAGTAGGTCGTCGGCAAGCTGTGATTGGTACGCTGACCGGTTCCGAATGGGCCTCTGAGCACCGATGATGTCTCCGGTCTCGGTGTTCTGGTGAGCATTGACAATGATCAAACGTTTCCCAAAGGCCTCAGCAAGCATCTGGCACACGGTCGTTTTCCCGCATCCCGTCTCTCCGACCAATAAAACCGGCTCGTTATTCCTTAGGGCATGGGCGATGAGGGAGAACAGTCTCTTCATAGCTTTGGTCCAGACGACTTCACCGCCAGCAACTTTCTCTGCGTACAGAGCATACTCCGGCGTCCGTTCCGCGGTGTAGAGAGTATTGACATCGATCTTAACTCTCATCTCCTTCTCCAGAACCTGCTGAACGACCAGTTTCTCTTCCTCTTTCCGCACCCGCTCGGCGAGGAGCATGTACCCATCCTCGGCCAGCTGCTGATAACCATTGCCATCTCTATTCGCCCAGCGGAAAAGGTCTCTAAGGGTAGCAAAAGAGTTCTTCTGCTCAAAGATCCTGGACGACTGGCGGAGCAGCGAGAGCTCCTTGTAGACCTTAACGATCTTGTCGCCGTAGCTAGGAGCAATTTGGCAGCGCTCCTTGAGGATGGTTCCCAGCTCCGATTCTGGGATGTCGTCGAAATGGAGTTCAAGGAAACGGTTGCGGAAGGCACGAGACAGGTTTTTACGGCCACCGTAGAGCCCAGGCGGGTTCTGCGTAGCAAACAGCATAAAGTCTTTGTGCGGCCGGACGACCTCTTGGGTTTCGGGAATCAGCAGTTCGCGGTTGTCGTCTAGTAGACGGTTCAGTGCTTCGAGCACATCGGTAGGCGCAAGATTCAGCTCGTCAAGTACGATCCAGTGGCCTTTCCTGAGTGCATCCACAAGGATTCCCTCGAGGAAATGCAGCTTCCCATCATTATCGGATACATAGCTCCCGAGATACTCCTGAAGATCGGTATGTTCGTGGTTATTGATCCGCACGAACTTATGGCCTGTCCGCTTCGCCAAGTACTCGATCATACTCGTCTTTCCACTACTGGTAGGACCCTGGATAAGCACGGGGAACTTCCTTGTCGCCGTGGCGCGCACGAGGTTGAGCATGTTTCGCTCCACGAAGGGAGTAATGATGTAGTGTGGCTGTTCCTCGGGCTCGTATGGGCCTTTGCGCATCCAGTAGTGCTTGAACTGAACATACTGCTGGCCATCGGCGGGCTGTCGCGGGATCTGGTTGATTAGACTCCTCACATTCTTCTGGCCTGCAAGGATGAACTTTTCGATGACTGGCAGCAGGAGCATTTCGGAGGCGCGGTCGAGGAGCGTGAGGAAGCTCATACAGAAGCCTTCGTACAGACTCCTACGGTGACCGTATACACCCGCGATTTCGATGACGTAACTCAGCGTTCTCGTGAGCGTGCGCATACTGAAGTGAGGTTTCTGATTCGCACCATCGACGAGCTGATGTCCCTCGGCGAGTCTCTTCGCCTCGAGGTACAGCAGCGCAACATCGGAGACCACCTTCTCGTCGCCTATGGCAATGTGTCCAATGTACTCCTTCACAATGGCAAGGAGATTGTTCAGATCCGTGTCGGGGGACGCAACATACAGCTCCGTGAACCTGCTTCGCAGCCCAGATGGGAGATCCCGCTTTCCTACGTCCGTGGCCGGGTTCATACACGCAAAGATCCGGAAGTTTGAATGCGCCTTGACTCGTTCCACGTCTCCCTTTTCGCTGAGGAGGATGGAGCCACCGCCACCGTCTTTGAGGAGGTCGGCGATGCTCTCAAGGGTATCTGATGCCGCCAAATTGATTTCGTCGAGGAGGACCCAGTCACCGTTTCTGGCCGCCTTCACTAGACTTCCCTCAACGAACGAGAACGCAAAGCTCTTCGACAACTGCGAGCTCTGCCTCTCCAGGTTTGAGAGATCCCGAGCAAACACGGCCCACGAAGCCCGCAGCGCAGGTCTATCCATCCCGTCAAGCTTTCTCTTCTTTTTCTGCTGCTCGGGCTCCTCGCTCTCAATCGGAGCAGAAGCCGGCTTCTCGAAGAAATTTTCCGCCATCTTGACGGCTTCGCTCCAGAGGGTGATGACGCGCTTCCACTGCTGTTTGCTCCAGCACTTATTCAGCACGTCCAAGAAACGTTTATTCTTCTTGAGGGAAAACGTCTTCTCGAAAAGCTCATCGAAGCTTTCCTTCAACGGCACAGCGAGAGTCCGTACATCAACCGGCTTATATCCACCGAGCAAGTCCCCCGCCTCCGTCTGCTGGGAGAGGTTTATCGCCACGAGGTTAAAGCCGAGCATATCCGCGAGCTGCTGCACAACGGTAGTCTTTCCAGTTCCCGTCTCACCCACCAGCAGCACGGGCTCAGCGAGCCTTACCGCTACACCAACCTGCTCAAGCAGCCTCAGTGCATGATTCGTCGTCGCGAACGGCCGCTTCTCTGTGCTCAAAGACTTCTTCCGCCGCTTGAGGCTCGTTGTTTCTTTTCGCTTCTGCAGTTTCGCGCGGCCAACGACAAGCGTTCGCTCAGAGTTCTTGAAGCTTGGGATGTGGCCTTGCATGAGGAGATCGACCCGCTGCAGTGGAACATAGAGCTCTTTCGCGATGCGGCTTGCGACAAGGCGCCGCGCCTCCAAAGTGTGCAGGTTGCCCGCGAAACAGTCCACCGCCTCGTTGAAGATCTCGTCGAACAAGCCGTCGGGGAGAATTGAAACGCCTTCTTTCACACCCGCGGACTCGAACAACGCATTGATCCTGCTGCACCATTTGAAGAGATCTCTAGGAGAGATCTGTCGTCCCAGACTGGTCCTGCTAATGGCAAAGAAAGAAGGCTCGCGATACAACTTTTGAATAGCGGTGTAAGTGGCCAGGACCGACGGGGATACCGGCCGCAGTAGCGGGAATCTGAAGTTTGCGATCGTCTGGAGCTCCTCCTCGGCGGGGGTTTGCACATTGGCACGGAGCCAGAGCCGGCTGCCCAGAAGATTTACGGTGGAGATATCGGAGTTGTGGGCGGAAGGGGCAGTGCGTGCGGTAGTTATCAGCCGGAAGCCGCGAGCAGCTTTGATCCGCTCGCCGCGGGAGGGGATATCGAGCTCACCACGCTCGATGAGCGGAAGCAAGACGCTCAGCACGTCGGTGGGAGCCTTGTCGATGTCTTCGACGAGAACCCACCTCCCTTCTCTGACGGCAGTAGCGAGCACTCCGGGTCGCCACTCGAAGCTTCCGGGGGTGTCGGCGGTGGTGTAGGTTCCGATGAGCAGCTTCGCGTCGGTCTGACCGCTTAGGTGGATCGAGACCATCGAGTCCAACGCGTTTAGGGTGTGGGCGATCTGGTGAATCAGAAAGGTCTTCCCCGAGCCGGCATGGCCGGTGACGAGGATAGGCTGCGAAGAGCGGAGGGCGAGGGCGAGGGAGTGCACGTTTGCCCGCGTTGCCGGAGTGTCTACAATTTCTGCAGGACTTCTAGGGGCACCTGAATGGACACGATATCAGATCATGGCTCCTTCCTTCCCTCAAAAAAAAAAACCTCCCGGCCACCAGCCGCGGGCGAGTTATATACCTCTTAAACGCGGCATCAGAATACCGCACAAATCGACAGACATGGAGGATAACTCCGACAAGTCTATTATTCTAGAGACGTTTGTATAGGGTACTAGTGGACCAGCCCTCGCATTCTCCAAAGCATCGGACATATCCTTGAACCGGCTCCCTTCCAGCGACCTGTGACGGGGATGGAGTGCATTAGCCGTCGCGAACCGTAGTTTCAGTTATTCCGCAGCACATGAAGACTCACAGCAAGAAACCATAGTCGATATCACGGCCTTCCCATGGCCCAATTACGGCTTCCGAGCGTCTGCCAACACCATACTTCTCCAGCATCTCCTCTTGCGCAGCATCCGCCGCCTTCAGGTAGATGCACAGTATTCGGATAGCAATGTATCGCACAGCCCGGTGGGAGTGAGCCAGAAGGTGGTAGAGGATCCTCGTGTCGACCAGGGGCAGAAAAACATCCCGTTTAAAACACAACAACCTGTTCAGCGCGAGCAGCGTCTCCAGCGCCGCCACATGCGATACCGCGCAAACCTCCTCGCGGTTGCTGGCATCACTCAATCCCAACGCCGCCGGCAAGAATTTGTCTCTCTCCCCCGGCAGAAGGAGACATTCCGCCAATTCCACCATGTACGGAACCACGGGCAGGATACCGCCCAATCCGGCCGCGATCCGGGCCGTGTGCGCGAACGTCGGCCATCTGGCCACGAGCTCGGGAAATAATGGTTCGTAGCAGGCCAAGACGGTAGAACAGAACACGGGGTGCAGCGATAGACGAGACAGTGTTTCCAGGTAGACATTGCTCGTCGCGCTGCATGTCTGGGATACGATCGCCTGGGCATCGGCAGGTAGTGCTGCGGTCAGTTCGAAGGACAGATAAATGGCGTCCAGGAACCGCTGGTCGAAAGCAGCGCACTCCATGGCGACTTTGTCTGTGAGGGAGGCGGATGTGATGTGGTAGCGGTATGGTGATCTATCTATTTTTTTTCTTCAAAGAACAGTGGTATGAAGATTCGGCTTTGCGCAGTGGCGGGGGCAGGTGTGGGTGCAGCGGTGGTGGGTGGTGGGGGGGAAGAGAGAAGCGGTCTCTGATCTTTGGGGAGAAATTTCGTTGACTAACGCTAAAAGGGACTAGCGGACGCTGCGGCGTCACTGCAAGCTGTGCGACGCATTAGAGTAGCGTGGCATTTGGGGCAGCGGACGGAAGTCGGTGCTGGGGGGCTCCTCCGAGCTTTCTTCCGGCTTCTTCCACGCCACGAAAGGGGTCCGGGCCGGAGGACGCAAACTTGTGAGCTGCAGGACGAGAGCGACAAAGGTGCAGAAGAAGCTTCAATACATACTGTGCACAGCGTCGAGAAGACAGCTGCTGTTTCCCACTCCGCCCGATCGGGGCGGACGAGCAGCGGGGTCGGGTACACCCGGCCGATGGTGGTCGATTCATCTGCTGGGCATCACGGATCAAAGAGCCAATCATTGCCGGCAACGACCGGGGACCATCTGCATATCACCACTGCGTTGCCGCACATCTATCTAGCCAAGCGACTTCCCCGGGAGCCCGCCGTTCCCGCCATGCTTCGCGGCAGATACTCTACATCTGGCCGTCTGCGAGTCGCCCGTCCGCCCAGCTGTACCAGCGGGCTGTCCCACGCACGACCGCTCGGGACCGATGGAGGTGCTGGAGATGGCGGACAAGTATCATCGGCGCGCATGCGCGGGATGCTGGCATCGCTACGACCGGATAGATTGATGAACTGTGGGGGGTTTATTTCCACGGTGCTGCTGACTGGCTGGATAGAGAGCCTGCTGGCTGGCCGTCACGTACCCACCCGACACATGTGCTGCTTCCTCCCTTCCCCACGCCATCCTGGCGAGGAAGCGGAGAGCCGGAGCCAGCTTCTCCTGCTGCCGCCACCACCACCTGCTCGCGCAAGACTCCAGTGGGCGGCTGCGGGCGCACCCACCACCACCGCCAGCTTCACCGCCTGCGACTCTGCGTGCTCTCGCCCGCCCCTGTCCCCGCCGCCCCACCCCCGTCTCCCATCCATCCACCCATCCGTCAGCGCATCGCTCATCCATGTTCGGGTTCGTGCCAACGTGCAGCAACCCACCGCCTGCCGTCTAATGGGAAGCGTGTGTGTGTGCATAGCAAGTCTCCTCTCCCTATGTAGCCAGACCAGTGCAGCGAGAACGGAGAAACCCCACGGCAACGAGCCCCGTCGCCGGCACCTCGTCATCGCTGTCGCCGTCCTCCCGGCGAAACAGAAGGGCCGGCAAGTGAGAAGTCGTGAAGAACCGCGAAAGCACGGCCGTTTTTTGATATTGCAATTTTCGACCGCCTTCGAGCGAACCGTCTGCTGCAGCGGACTGCTGGCGGACACTCCCGAGCCGGCACGAAGCCGCAGCATTTTGCTGTGCGTTGTTGCGATGTTTGGTTGCTGAGTTAGCTGTGTGTCGGGGGGTGAGGGCGAGTGGTGCCTTCTGGGGGCTTGGAGAGGGGGACGAAACCCGTCCGCCGTGCCCTCGGCGCTAAGCTTGTTTGGGCGACGCTAAGTTAAGCGTCGCCTCTCTGGAGGAGAGGTCGCGCACCGCAACCAGACCAGCACCCA
>Ga0307512_10003231_pt1 | contig 19257 bp, 13 predicted proteins | sample 14_EM_MG_FD_200267 | JGI IMG/M metagenome (GOLD analysis project Ga0307512, IMG submission 200267) | Populus trichocarpa ectomycorrhiza microbial communities from riparian zone in the Pacific Northwest, United States - 14_EM | ecosystem: Host-associated > Plants > Roots > Unclassified | place... | reverse complement strand
GATCTGGACTGTTGATCAGGAGATCAAGCAGCTGACTTGATTCATCGCGTTGTGGAGTGTGAGGGGAGGGTAACTCTCTGAAAAGGTTTATTTCCAACTGGGTGAGCTGACCACGAGGAATAAGTGACCATGGGATAGAGACTTTGAAGAGGGAGAGTGTCCGTAGTTTCGGAGTCCTTCCCCCGAAGAGCGTGGTCCCACCAAGTTGGTGAAAGGTGACAGGGTAAGGGGTCGAAATGCCGAGTTCGAAATGCTCCAGGGCAGGAGCTTCCAACGCGCAAATCTCCCGGAGACCTTGAGAGCGAACCAGAGAAGGGCCGCGGAGCCGGAGCTCGCGAATGCGGAAGATGTGCGGGGGAAACATGGATAGTACTTCCGGGGCTGGCGTGACCACGAAGTCGACGACCAATGGCGCATTCCGTGCACGGACCAGCATCTCAGAGATCCACTTTGCGTTAGGCGAAAGTCCCGTGATCCTCGCCCACAGCGACGAGTCGCCAAGCGCAACTTGACGCCAGCGTCGGCACACGTGCGTGACCCCAATCCATCCCAGTTTTTGCACGCGGCCGGACCATGGTGGTACCTCGAGTGCATATAAACGAAAGATTTGCACGAGGAGCTCGGGCGGCAGAGCGGATATCGGCGTGACGGCACTGCAACGCGAACGCGGGAAACGAGCGAGCCGTATTTCCTCACTGATCTCCCCTGCGGGTGTATGCATCATGTCTCGGATCTCTCGGATCTCGTTTAGTTCGGTTTTGAAGGGGATGGGAACGTTGGACGGTGTGGACGATTGCACATCGCTGGACAAAAGAAATTCGGAGGATAAGTCAAATAAGACACCGCTATGGAACGCGTTTCCAAACCTTTCGTGGGGCCCTGTTGTTGGGATTATGCCAGTGGACGAGGCGATCTGGACCTGACTTGGATGGCGCCCAGCGATCCGTCTCATGATGAGGCTCTCGTTGAGAGCCATATAGGGTGACATCTGATCCATGCTACTAGCCTACTCCTATAAAGTGAAGTGAAGGTGACGACTCGAGTCGCCTGGCACTGTTAGCGCTGTACTCGTCATTGGGGTCACCTGCCATGCACCATGGCAGGCAGCGCTGCAAAGGGAGAACAAGATTGCGCCGCGTTCGTGGCCCGATATAGGTCTGGCTGCTGAAGTGGTGCAAAAGGATGACGCCGTGACGCCGATGAGTGTGGGGCCGTGGGCCACTGGGAATTGTTGCAACTTTAAGTTCGGTTTAAGAAGGATTAGATCAGATATTGTGGACCTCACCATGTTTGGTGACTGTTTGAGGATGAGTCGCTCCCCGGAATTCGGACCGATCCCTCTGAGCGTGCATTACCCAATGTTTACCCATGTTGTGTTGAGTTAACGCTTACACGAACAAAAAAGTGCATCTCGTCCCGTCCTGTGTATTCCTAATGGTTCACATCCCAACTATGGTGACGACTCACAACCAATACAGTGACAGTTTTTCAAATATGGTGATATAATGTCCGTACCACAGAGGTTAAAACGGATTGATTTCGCATGACCGCATCAGCCGCCGCTGCAGGTGAAGTGCGCCAATTTATACAAAAAGTACGACGTACAACAGGTATTCACCCACAAAAGAAAGTGGCCTGGGTGTTTCTCGTGACACAAACTCGTATCCAGTTGCCTTGGAACGCACAAAAAGGGAAGAAGAAAAAAAAGGGGGGGTTCCCAGACGTATTGCTACGATGGCACTTCCAAAGAAAAAAAGAAAGAAACACTAGGAGAAGGAGGGACGAGAGTCCATGGCATTTACCCCGAATTCGGAGGATTCCCAAACCACACCCAATCGGCTTGCGCGGTCCCAGGGAACAAGTCCACCATGCTCGGTGAAACCAGTGTGAAACCATAGTCGACGTCCCATTTTTCGAATGAGAGGTCCCTGTCACCGGGTCATTCACCAATTGAGATGCCCCTTGTCACTGTCCCGTTATTTGGTCGGGGTGCCCTCGTCACCATCCCATCGCAACTCCTGGGCGTATTTCTTCAAACCTTCCGCGCGGTCGGGAGTGATAACACAGTGATCAATCCTAAGCAAGCTCAGTCGCGTGTTGGCACACCTGCGGTCTTCGAGAGCCATCCAGAAGAGGTTGTACAGCTTGAGGGCGCCGTTCCGGGACATTGCGTTGACAAAGTCCAGATTCTCCAACAACAGGGACTCCAGCTCCGGAAATGGTATAATGCGCGCATACGCGCGGGTGTCACGAGGGAAGAGGGATGTCAGGAGATCGCTTGTCCCGCGCCCGCTGGCTCGGATCGTGGTGACCTTCTTACAGCGTTGAGAGAGCTCGAACCATTTCATGGATGGAACAAAGGCGGGGATCGAAATGGAGAGAAACTTGAGGTTCGAAATGGGCAGCATACTGAACACGCCCTCCAGGATATCCTGTTGCGTGAGGTGGCCGAATGAGGGCAGCCTATATAAGGGCAGCCTATCAAATGATATTGTGAGCTCGGCATCGCTATCGATATCATCTCCAAGGGCATGTAAGACAGAGGTAGGGTGGGCAGTGGATGCGGCCACGGCGATGAGACCATTCAAGCCATTATCGCCGGCTATTCTAAGACTTCTGAACTCCAACTCGACGGGGGCAGGATTGTGGAAATGCGCTGAGACAAGGCGAAGTATGATATTGACATTGTCAGTAGAGGGGTACTCGTAGATACATCGTAGATGAAGGGTTGTTGAGGAAGGCAGCTGAAGCACCTTCAACAAGTTCGCAACGCAGGAAGTTGTGCCGCCAAGGCACAAGCGTGAAAGGCGTGGAAAGTGGATCGCTTGTCCATCTGGGGCTTGGAAAAGTATGGTTGGTGGGCGGAATTCAAGGACGAGGACTTCCAAATCTGGAGTGTTGATCAGGAGATCAAGCAACTGACTCGAATCACCAGGTAATGGAGTGCTATGGGTGGATATATCTCTGAAAAGGGTTATTTTCAACTGGGTGAGCTGACCACAGGGGATGAGTGACCGTGGGATAGAGACGTTGGAGAGGGAGAGTGTCCGTAGTTTCGGGGTCCGTCCCCCGAAGAGCGTCGTCCCACCAAGTTGGTGAAAGGTGACAGGGTATGGGCCCAGGACCCCGAGTTCGAAATGCTCCAGGGCAGGAGCTTCCAACGCGCAAATCTCCCGGAGAGCTCGAGGGCGATGCACAGACAGGCCACGGAGCCGGAGCTCGCGAATGCGGAAGATGTGCGGGGCGAACTTGGATAGTATTCCTGGGACTGGCGTGACCGCGAAGTCGACGACCAGCAGTGGCGCATTCCGTGCGCGGACCAGCATCTCGGAGATCCACTTCGCGTTGGGCGAAGATCCCGTGATCCTTGCCCATAATGACGAGTCGCCAAGCGCAACTTGACGCCAGCGTTGGCACACGTGCGTAACCCAGATCCAGCCCAGTTTCTGCACGCCGCCGGACCATGGTGGCTCCTTGAGCGCGTAGAAACGAAAGATTCGCATGAGGAGCTCGGGCGGCAGAACGGAAATCGGGGTGATGACGCTGCGACACGAAGGCAGGGAACGGGCAAGCCCCCTACCCAGGCTGATCATGTCTAATTCCTTATCAATCCCCCGTGCGGGTGTATGCGTCATGTCTCGGATCTGGTTTAGTTCGGTTTCGAGGAGGATGCGCATGTTAGATGGTGTGGACGATTGCACATCGCTAGACCATAGAAACTCGGAGGGTGAGTCAAATAGGATACCGCCATGGAACGCATTTCCTAACCTTCCGTGGGGCGCTGTTGTTGGGGAGGAGGCGATCTGGACCTGCCTCAGATGGCGACCAATGGCAGCGAGCTGCCTGGTGAGTTCCTCCGAATCGTCGGGTGCCATCTAGGGCCACATCTGCCAGCACTAGTGTTCCATGCCACTCCTAGGAAGCGAAGAGGAGGTGACCGTGACCGTGACAAGTTACTTGGCGGTGTTGTGTTGGAACCAGTCATGGGTCACGATACTTCACTTCGTGTTCACGTGACTTGGGACCCTTCGCGTCGTATGCACGCGCGTCCCCCTTTTCCTTCAGTTCACACATGTTACAGTGACTGAGGGGTAAGCTACAATATTTCTCCACACGTATGACACAACTAATTGTACTTAGATCACGCTTAGGTACACAATATTAGTTCACACATGTTACAGTCACTGTCATTGGCACCGTTGGCACTGTACTCATCATTGCGGTCACCTGCCATGTGCCACACACAGGCAGCGCGGCAAGGGGTAACAATATTGCGCCGTGTTCGTGGCCTGATATAGGTCTGGCTGCTAGATTGATGCAAAAGCAACGCCAGTGAGAGCGGGGAGCGGGGCCAGCCACTGGCAATTGATATTGCTCGTGACACAAACTCGTATCTAGGTGCTTCGGAAACACACAAAGAAGAAAAATGCGAGTCCCCAGACGTATTGCTGGTACGATGGCAATTTTAAAGAAAACAAAGAAAATAAATCCTAGGAAGAAGCAAAGGAAGGGACAGAATCCATGACGTCTACCCCCGAATCTGGGGATTCCCGAACCACACGCAATCGACTTGCGCGGTGCCAGGGAAAAAGTCTACCCCGTACTCGGTGAAATCCTAGCTAGTATCCCCATCCTCCGAACAAGTGGCTCACGTGACAGGGCCATTCATCGAATGGGATGGGCTCGTCAAGGCCCTCGTCACCATCCCAGCGCAACTCCTGGACGTATCTCTTCAGACCTTTCGTGTGATCTGGAGTGATAACACAGTGATCAACGCCAAGTATGTTCAGTGACATGTTGTTCGCCCTGCGCCGTCGGAGAACGTACGCGAATTCGTCGTACAGGCCGTAGCCAAAGTCCAAATTCTCCAACAACAGGGACGTCAGCTTCTGGAATGGTGTAATGGGCGCATGCGTGCCGGTGGTATTGGCCTCCTGCGCCAGTGTATCCCTGTTGATGTATCTCCCTTTCTTCTCTTTGCTGCCAGATGTTGGTTTCGTGGGTTTAAGAGGAGCGAGGGATCGCAGGAGATCGCTTGTCCCGTGCCCGCTGGCTCGGATCGTGGTGACCTTCTCACAGCGTTGACATAGGTCGTACCAATACACAAATGGAACGAAAGGGGGGACCGAAATGGAGAGAGATTCAAGGTTCGAAATCGGCAGCATATTGAACACGTCCTTAATGATATTTTCCTGCGTCGAGTAGCGGGATAAGGGTGCCCCATGAAATGACATTGTGAGCTCAGCATTGCCATCTGTATCATATTCAAGGGCATGTAAGCCAGGAATTGTCGATTCAGGGCGGGCAACAGATGCGGCCACATAGATGGGACTATTAAAGCGATTGATGGTTATTCTGAGACTTCTGAACTCCACGGGGGCAGGATTGTGGAAATGTGCTGAGACAAGAGGAAGTATGACATTGACATTGTGGGTAAAGGGGTTCTCGGAGATACAGCGTAGATGAAGGGTTGTAGAAGGAGGCAGCTGAAGTATCTTCAAAATGTTTGCAACATGGGAAGTTGAGCCGCCAAGGCGCAAGCGTGAAAGCCGTGGAAGATGAATCGCCTGTCCATCTGGGGCTTGGAAAAGCATAGCCGGTATACAGAATTCGAGGACGAGGACTTCCAAATCTGGACTATTGATCAGGAGATCAAGCAGGTGATTCGAATCACAGGGTGATGGAGTGCTGGGGGTAGGTATCCCTCTGACAAGGGTTATTTTCAGCTGGGTAAGCTGACCACGAGGAATAAGCGACCATGGGATATAGACCTTGGAGAGTGAGAGTGTCCGTAGTTTCGGAGCCCTCCCCCTGAAGAGCGTCGTCCCACAAAGTTCGTGAAAGGTGACAGGGCTCGGGCCCGAAACCCCGATTTCGAAATGCTCCAGGGCAGGAGCTCCCAACGCGCAAATCTCCCGGAGACCTTGAGAGTGAAGCAGAGACACGTCGCGGAGGCGGAGCTCGCGAATGCGGAAGATGTGCGGGGAAAACTTGGATAGTATTCCTGGGACAGGCGTGACCGCAAAGTCGACGACCAGTGGCGCATTCCGTGCGCGGACCAGCATCTCGGAGATCCACTTCGAGTTGGGTGAAATTCCCGTGATATTAGCCCACAACGACGAGTCGCCGAGTGCAACTTGACGCCAGTGTTGGCACACATGCGTGACTGCAATCCAGCCCAGTTTCTGCACGCCATCGGACCATGGTGGTGCCTGGAGCGCGTAGAAATGAAATATTCGCGCGAGGAGCTCTGGCGGCAGGACGACGGAAGTCGGCGTGGAAACACTGCGACACGAATGCAGGAAATGAATGAGCTGCATAACCAGGTTGACCATATCTATTTCCTCATCAATCCTCCCCGCGGGTGAATGCGTCATGTCTCGGATGTTGTTTAGTTCAGTTTCGAGGAGGATACACATGTTGGATGGTGTGGACGATTGCGCATCGCTATACCAGAGAAACTTGGAGGATGAGTCAAATAGGACACCACCAATGTAACACGTTTCCTAACCTTTCGTGCGGCCCTGGTGCTGGTGATATGGACGAGGCGATCTGGACCTGGACCCGACCCAGATCAAGCTCAATGGCAGCGATCTGCCTCATGCGTTTCTCGATGAGAGCCGTATAGGGTGACATCTATCGGTACTCCTAGGAAGCGAAGTGAAGGTGATGAGTTGCCTGGGGCTATTGGTGCTGTTGGCACTGGCACCGTTGGGCGTTGGCACCGTTGGCACTGCTGGCACTGTTGGTGCTGTACTTGCCATCACGGTCAGATGTCATTCGCCATGCACAGGCAGCGCAGCAAAGGGGTAACAAGATTGCGCCGCTTTCGTAATTCAGTAGAACTGTAGTAACTGCAGCCCGAGCCTGAGAGTTCCCACAGTACTAGTCACTGTGGCGTCTGCACTGCAGTTTTCTTTGGTTGGGGTCGGAGTTAGCGGTCCGAGTAACGGTTCTTCAAATAAGGTGATATAAGTTTCGTGCCACACAGCTTAAATGGATTGGATTGATTTCGCATGTCCGCATCCGCCGCCGCCGCAAGTGAAGTGCGCCGATCTACACAAAAATTATGACGTACGACAGGTAGTCACCCACAAAAGAAAGAGGCCCGGATGTTGCTCGTGACACAAACTCGTATCCAGTTGCCTCGGAATACACAAAAAAAAAGGGAGCCCCCAGACGTATCGCTACAATGGCACTTCCAAAGAAAAAAAAGAAAGAAACACTATAGCGGGAGAAGTAGTAGGGGCGAAACACAATCGATAATCCATGACATTTACTCCCGAAATCGGGGGATTCCCGAACCACACCCAATCGGTTTGCGCGGTCCCAGGGAAAAAGTCTACCCTGCTCAGTGGAACTCTAGTCGCCGTCCCATTATTCGAATGAGAGGCCCTTGTCACCTGGTCATTCACCGATTTGGATGCCCTAGACATTGTCCCATTCTTCGGATGGGGTGCCCTCGTCACCGTCCCATCGCAACACCTGGACGTATTTCTTCAGACCTTTCACGAGATCGGGAGTGATAACACAGTGATCAATCCCAAGCATGTTCAGTGGCGTGTTGCACGCCCTGCGCCGTCGGAGGACGTACGCGAGGACGTGGTACAGGACGCCGTACTGGTCCATGGCGAAGCCAAAGTCCAGATTCTCCAACAACAGGGACGTCAGCTTCGGAAATGGTGTAATGGCCGCGTGCCCGCCGGCGGTGTCGATGCCCCCCTGCAATCGTGTAGCCCTATTGACGCATCTCCCCTTCTTCCCTTTGCTGCCGGATGTTGTTTTCGTGGGTTTAAGAGGGGCGAGCGATCGCAGGAGACTGCTTGTCCCACGCCCGCTGGCCCGGATCGTGGTGACCTTGTCACAGCGTTGAGAGAGCTCGTACCAATTCACGGATGGAACAAAGGCGGGGACCGAGATGGAGAGAAATTCGAGGTTTGAAATGGGCAGCATACTGAACACGTCCTCCAGGATATCCTCTGGGGTAGAGTGGCCGGATGAGGGAAGCCCATCAAATGACATTGTGAGCTCAGCATCGCCATCTGTATCATCTTCAAGGGCATGTAAGCCAGAAATCGTCGATTTAGGGTGGGTAGTGTATGCGGCCACGTCGATGAGGCCATTCAAGGTATTGATGGTCATTTTGAGACTTCTGAACTCAGCGGGGGCGGGATTGTGGACATGGGCTGAGACAAGAGGAAGTATGATATTGTCATTGTCAGTAGAGGGGTTCTCGGAGATACATCGTAGACGAAGGGTTGTAGAGGAAGGCAGCTGAAGCATCTTCAACAAGTTCGCAACACGGGAAGTTGGTCCGCCAAGGCACAAGCGTGAAAGCCGTGGAAGATGGATCGCCCATCTATCTGGCGCTTGGGAAAGCATAGCTGGTAAGCAGAATTCGAGGACGAGGACTTCCAAATCTGGACTGTTGATCAGAAGATCAAGCAGCTGATTTGATTCACTGGGTGATGGAGTGCTAGGGGAGGGTATCCATCTGAAAAGGGTTATTTTCAACTGGGTGAGCTGACCACGAGGAATAAGTGACCATGGGATATAGACTTTGAAGAGGGAGAGTGTCCGTAGTTTTGGAGCCTGGCCCCTGAAGAGCGTCGTCCCACCAAGTTTGTGAAAGGTGACAGGGAAAAGGGTCGAAACGCCGAGTTCGAAATGCTCCAGGGCAGGAGCTTCCAACGCGCAAATCTCCCGAAGACCTTGAGGGTGAAGCAGAGCCAGGTCGCGGAGCCGGAGCTCGCGAATGCGGAGGATGTGCGGGGTGAAGTTGGATAGTATTTCTGGGACTGGGGTGCCTGCGAAGTCGATGATTAGTGGGGCATTCCGTGCGCGGACCAGCATTTCGGAGATTCCGTTGGGGTTAGGCGAAACTCCCGTGATCCTAGCCCATAGTGACGAGTCGCCAAGCGCAACCTGACGCCAGTGTTGGCACACATGCGTGACCCCGATCCAGCCCAGTTTCTGCACGCCGCCGGACCATGGTGGCTCCTCGAGCGCGTAGAAACGAAAGATTCGCGCGAGGAGCTCGGGTGGCAGAACGGAGATCGGCGCGACGGCACGGCGACGCGAACGCAAGGAACGACTGAACCTCCAAGCTAGGCGGACCATGTCTTTTTCCTCATCGATGCCCCCTGCGGTCAAGTCTCGGGTCTTGTTTAGTTCGGTTTCGAGGAGGATGCGCCTGTTGGACGGTGTGGGCGATTGCACATTGCTAGACCAGAGAAATTCGCAGGATGAGTCAAATAGGACACCACCAAGGAATGTGTTTCCCAACCTTTCATGGCGCCCTGTTGTCGGGGATTTGGATGAGGCGATCTGGACCTGACTCGGCTGGCGCTCAGCGATCTGCCTCGTGATGGGTTTCTCCTTGGGAGCCGTGTAGGACGATACCTGTCCCATGCTGCTCCTAGGAAGCGAAGGGACAGTGACAAGTTACTTGGTGCAGTTGCTGTACTCGCCATTGCGGTCACCTGCCATTCGTCATGCGCAGCGCAGCAAAGGGGTAACAAGATTGCGCCGCATTCGTAGTAAAGTCAGGGTCAAGGTCAGGGTTCCCATAGTGGCGTCTTGTTTGGTTGAGGTCGGAGTTAGCGGTCCGGACACGGGATTTGGTTTATTGACTTGACTACCGTGACTATCGCTCGTCCGCCCAAAGTGAAAGATGTGAACTTGAACATCTCATTTGCTCAACTACATGTGCATGGCATCGCATATCGTCGATCCTACTTCCACTGGCAGTGGTTTCGGGACAAGGCATTGCGAGTTACGTCCCCATTGCGGGCATCCGTGCCCCAATTCAAGTTCATGTCAGAATCATGTTCGTAGCCCCCATCTTGCTTGGTGACTCTTTGGTGGTCCCAGGTCCAGCACTCCTTGGGGTTCGGATTCCTGTGAGTACGGCGTTTAACCTACCGTGTTTGCCCATGTTGAGTTCAAGTTGACGCTTACACAAACAAGAAAAAGTGGTAAGCTCCCTTTCATCCTGTCCTGTGTATCCAATTATTCCTCAGGCTGATAGTTCACATCCCGACTAGGGTGACGACTGAAAATCAATACCGTTAGCTGGCTGCCGGTCCTTGGTTATTCTTTCACATCAGTGACGGTTCTTCAATTAAGGTGATATCATTTCCGTGCAACACAGCTTAAACGGATTGATTGCATGACTGCATCCGCCGCTGCCGCAGGTGAAGTGCGCTAATTCATACAAAAATTAGGACGTACGACAGGGATTTACCCACAAAAGAAAGAGGCCCGGATGTTGATTGTTACACAAACTCGTATCCAGTTGCCTTGGAATACACACAAAAAAAAGGGAGTCCCCAGACGTATTGCTACAATGGCACTTCCAAAGAAAGAAAAAAAAGGAATCACCAGGAGAAGCAGAGAAGAGACAGGGTCCATGGTATTTACTCTCAAACCGGAGGCTTCCCGAACCACGCCCGGTCTGCTTGCGCGGTGCCAGTGCCAGGGGAAAAGTCTACATCCAGCTCGGTGAAATCCGAGTCGCCGTCCCATTCTTCGAACGCCGAGAGGCCCTCGTCACCGTCCCAACGCAACTCCTGAACGTATTTCTTCAGACCTTTGGCGCGATCGGAGGTGATAACACAGTGATCAACCCCAAGCACGCTCAGTGGCGTGTTATTCTCCCTGCGCCGTCGGAGAACGTACGCGATGACGTAGTAAAGGACGCCATACCGGGCCGTGGCGAAGCTAAAGTCCAGATTCCCCAACAACAGGGACGTCAGCCCCGGAAATAGTGTAATGGGCGTTTGCGCGCCGGTAATATTGACGACCCCCTGAGCTCTTGTAGCCCTGTTGACACATCTCCCTTTCTTCCCTTTGCTGCTGGATGTCGTTTTCGTGGGTTTAAGAGGGGCGAGGGATCGCAGGAGACCGCTTGTCCCGCGCCCGCTGGCTCGGATCGTGGTGACCTTCTCACAGCGTTGACAGAGCTCGTACCAATTCACGAATGGAACGAAGGTGGGGACCGCAATGGAGAGAAATTCGATGTTCGAAATGGGCAGCATACTGAACACGTCCTCCAGGATATCCTCCTGCGTTGGGTGGCCGAATGAGGGCAGCCTATCAAATGATATTGTGAGCTCAGCATGGCTATCGATATGGTCTTCAAGGGCATGTAAGACAGAAGTTGTTGATTTAGGGTGGGCAGTGGATGCGGCCACGTCGATGAGACCATCCGAGGTATTGATGGCTATTCTGAGACTTCTGAACTCCAAGGGGGCAGGATTGTGGAAATGCGCTGAGACAAGGGGAAGTATGATATTGACGTTGTGAGTAGAGGGCTTCTCAAAGATACATCGTAGATGAAGGGTTGTAGAGGAAGGCGGCTGAAGCACCTTCAACAACTTCGCAACGCAGGAAGTTGAGCCGCCAAGGCACAAGCGTGAAAGGCGTGGAAGTTGGATCGCCTGTCCATCTGGGGCTTGGAAAAGTATGGTTGGTGAGCGGAATTCAAGGACGAGGACTTCCAGATCTGGACTGTTGATCAGGAGATCAAGCAGCTGATTAAAATCACTGGGTAATGGAAAGTCAAAGACGGATATCTCTTCTAAAAAGGTTATTTTCAACTGGGTGAGCTGACCACGAGGAATGAGTGACCGTGGGATAGAGACGTTGGAGAGGGACAGTGTCCGTAGTTTCGGAGCCCGCCCCCTGAAGAGCGTCGTTCCATCAAGTTGATGAAAGGCGACAGTACAAGGGAACAAAACGCCGAGTTCGAAATGCTCCAGGGAAGGAGCTTCCAACGCACAAATCTCCAAGAGATCTTGAGGGTGAAGCAGAGACAGGGTGTGGAGCCGGAGCTCGCAAATGCGGGAGATGTGCGGGGCAAACTTGGATAGTATTCCTGGGACTGGCATGATCACAACGTCGACGACCAGTGGCGCATTCCGTGCGCGGACCAGCATCTCGGAGATCCACTTTGCGTTAGGCGAAGTTCCTGCGATCCTAGCCCACAACGACGAGTCGCCAAGCGCAATTTGACGCCAGCGTTGGCACACGTGCGTGACCACGATCCAGCCCAGTTTCTGCACGGTATCGGACCATGGCGGCACCTCGAGGGCGTAGAAACGAAAGATTCGCATGAGGAGCTCGGGCGGCAGAACGGAAATCGGCGTGACGGCACTGCGATGCGAACGCAGGGAACGAGTGAGCGGCCTAACCAGGCTGACCGTGTCGATTTCCTCATTGATCCCCCCCGTGGGTGTATGCATCATGACTTGGATCATGTTTGTTTCTGTCTCGAGGGGGGTTCCCCCGTTGCGCTGTGTGGGCAATTGCACATCGCTAGACCAGAGGATGAGTCAAATAGGACACCGCTACGGAACGCATTTCCCAACCTTTCGTGCGGCCCCATCGTTGGGGATGTGGACGAGGCGATCTGGACCTGACTCGGATGGCGCTCACTTCCAGCGGTCTGCCTCATGATAAAGTTCTTGAGAGTCATATGGGGCGACATATGTGCCATTGTACTCCTGGCCTGAGGAAGCGAAACGAAGGTGACGAGTTATCTGGCGCTGTTGGTGCTGTACTCGTCATTGCGGTCGCCTGCCATGCCCCATGCGCAGCAGCGCAGCAAATGGGTAACAAGACTGCGCAGCGTTTGTGGCCTGAATAGGTCTGATAATCTCGGGTTCTCGGGTTCGGTGTGACAATTGGTCGCTAGATCATTGGTGCGGTGCGAAAAGGCCGATGGATAGCGGGTCGCGGGCCGGTCACCTGGTAACGTGAAGCGGCACTGATCGGGTCGATTCGGGCGGCGCTATCTATACTGACGCCAAAAGAACCAAGATGCAAGATGTGAACTTGAATCTGCTCATCTACATGTGCTTCATGGCGTCACAGATCGCCGGCCCTACTTCCACTGGCAGTGGTTTTGGGACAAGGCATTGCGAGTTACGTCCCCATTGCGGGCATCCGTACCCCAATTCAAGTTCATGTTCGTAGCCTCCATCTTGTTTGGTGACACTTTGGTGGTCCCAGATCCAGCACACCTTGACGTTTGGATCCCTCTGAGTATGGCTTTTTTTTTTTGGATTAGGTTGCACCTCGGGGTGCAGAACCCCATGTAGCACTTCTGAGGTGTACTTGATACTGTGGGTAGTGCGTGATGTAGTAATTGTATCTATGTTATTATCCCCATAACTAGGTTACCATTGCGTGACGTCGCTGGTGAGGAGAGAGTACTGTATGGCGTATTACCTACTGTGTCTGCCCATATTGGTTCACATTCCGACTAGGGTGACAACTCACAACCCACACCGCTAGCTGGCTGTCGGTCATTGGTTATCCTTTTCGTATCAGTGACGGTTCTTCAAATAATGTGATATAATTTTCGTGCCACACAGCACGGTTTAATCCCATGACTGCATCCACCGCTGCCGCAGGTAAAGTGCGCTAATCTATACAAAAATTAGGACGTACGACAGGTATTTACCCACAAAAGTAAGAGGCCTAGATGTTGCTCGTAACACGAACCCGTATCCAGTTGCCTTGGAATACATTTAAAAAAAAAGGGAGTCCCCAGACGTATTGCTATGATGGCAATTCCAAAGAAAAAAAAGAAAGAAACACTAGGAGAAGTAGGGACGAGAGTGTGTCCATGGCATTTACCCTCAAATCGGAGGAGTCCAGCACCACACGTGATCGGCTTGCTCGGTGCCAGGGAAAAAGTCTACCCTGCTCGGTGAAACCCTAGTCGCCGTCCCATTCTTCGAATGAGAGGCCCTTCTCACCAGGTAATTCACCGGTTGGGATTCCCCTCGTCACTCCTATTCTTCGGACAGGGTGCCCTCATCATCGTCCCATCGAAACTCCTGGACGTGTTTCTTCAGACTTTTCGCGCGATCAGGAGTGATAACACAGTGATCAACACCAAGCAGGTTCAGTGGCGTGTTGTTCTCCTTGCGCCGTCTGAGAACGTACGCGATGACGTGGTACAGGACGCCGTGCTGGTCCATGGCGAGGTTAAAGTCCAGATTCTCCAACAGCAGGGACGTCAGCTTCGGAAATGGTGTAATGCTCGCGTGCCCGCCGGCAGTGTTGATGGCCTTATGCAATCGCGTAGCCCCGTTGACGCATCTCCCTTTCTCCCCTTTGCTACCAGATGTCGTTTGCGTGGGATTAAGAGGGGCGAGGGATCGCAGGAGACCGCTTGTCCCGCCCCCACTGGCTCGAATCGTGGTGACCTTCTCACAGCGTTGAGAGAGCTCGTACCAATTCACGGATGGAACGAAGGCGGGTACCGAAATGGAGAAAAATTCGGTGTTCGAAATGGGCAGCATACTGAACACGTCCTCCAAGATATCCTCCTTGAGTGAGGTTGAGTGGCCGAATAAGGGCGGTCCGTCAAATGACATTGTGAGCTCAACGTCGCTATCTGTATCATCATCAAGGGCGTGTAAGCCAGAAATTGTCGATTCAAGGTGGGCAACGGATGCGGCCACGTAGATGGGACCATCCATTCTATTGATGGTTATTCTGAGACTCCTAAACCCCACAGGGGTAGGATTGTGGAAATGCACTGAGACAAGAGGGAGTATGGTATTGAAGTCGTCAGTAGAGGGGTCCTCGGAGATACACCGTAGATGAAGGGTTGTAGATGAAGGCAGCTGGAGCATCTTCAACGAGTTCGCAACGCAGGAAGTTGAGCCGCCAAGGCACAAGCGTGAAAGCCGTGGAAGATGAACTGCTTTTCCATCTGGGGCTTGGAAAAGGATGGTTGGTAAGCAGAATTCGAGGGCGAGGACTTCCAAATCTGGACTGTTGATCAGGAGATCAAGCAGCTGATTCGATTCACTGGGTGATGGAGTGTTAGAGGAGTATATCCATCTGAAAAGTGTTATTTTCAACTGGGTGAGCTGACCACGAGGAATAAGTGACCATGGGATAAAGACGCTGGAGAGGGAGAGTGTCCGTAGTTTTGGAGCCCGGCCTCTGAAGAGCGTCGCCCAACCAAGTTGGTGAAAAGTGACAGGGTAAGGGGTCGAAAGCCCGAGTTCGAAATGCTCCAGGGCAGGAGCTTCCAACTCGCAAATCTCCCGGAGACCTTGAGAGTGATACCCACACAGGTCGCGGAGCCGGAGTTCGCGAATGCGGAAAATGTGCGGGGTGAACACGGATAGTACTTCTGGGAATGGCGTGACCACGAAGTCGACGACCAGTGGCGCATTCCGTGCGCGGACCAGCATCTCGGCGATCCACTTCGAGTTAGGCGAAATTCCCGTAATCCTAGCCCACAGCGACGAGTCGCCAAGCGCAACTTGACGCCAGCATCGGCACACATGCGTGACCCCGATCCAGCCCAGTTTCTGCATGCCATCGGACCATGGTGGTTCCTTGAGTGCGTAGAAACGAAAGATTCGCATGAGGAGCTCGGGCGGCAGAACGGAAATCGGCGTGATGGCACTGCAACGCGAATGCAGGGGACGAGTGAGCCCCCTAGCTAGGCTGATGTCTAATTCCTCATCGGCCTCCCCCGAGGATGTATGCGTCATGTCTCGGATCCTGTTTAGTTCAGTTTCGAGGAGGGTGCGCACGTTGGACGGTGTGGAGGATTGCACATCGCTAGACCGAGAAATTCGTTGGATGAGTCAAAATAGGACACCGCAATGGAACGCGTTTCCCAACCTTTCATGGCGCCCTGTTGTCGGGGATATGGACGAGGTGATCTTGTCCTGACTCGGCTGGCGCTCAGCGATCTGCCTCATGATGAGTTTCTCGTTGAGAGCCGTATAGGACGACATCTGTTCCATGCTACTGCGAGGAAGCGAAGTGAACGTGACGCGTTACCTGGCACTGTTGGCACCGCTGGCGCTGTGCTGGCCATTGCGGTCACCTGCCATTCGCCTTGCACAGCAAAGATTCGTAATACAGTAGTTGGGTAGTTGTCGCCTGAGGGTTCCCACAGTCACGGTGGCTGTACTGTATCAGTTTTTTTGGTTGAGGTCGGAGTCAGCGGTCCGGACACGATTTAGTTTTTTTTTGACTACTGTATGGTAGAGATGCCGACCGTCTCGTACGGTCTACGCAGTGATCGGGTGTATATATATCAGACCCTGCTTAGGTTCGAGTCCCAGTTCAAACATCGGGTTTCTTTGCCGACCGGGATCAACGTCTCACCTCGTCCTCACTTTCGCGGTCATTATTCATCACACGGGCCTTATTATGATGTCCCATCGACAGCGTAGTACAGCCCTAGCAGTGGACTCTCACTCATAACTATTGATATTCTACGGACACTTGCTCGTCTACGATGTGCTTCATCGGCACCGCAGGTCGGTGATCCCGGTGATCCCGGTCATGAGCCTGAGGAAGCCCGCCAACTCAGCGCCTCGCAATCTGAGACTTCTGTGCGCCAACTCGAAGCCTGTGGTACGTACCGGGCGCCACTTATTAGTGTTACCAACTATGACCCTTCTATCCGACCTGTCCTTGTCAATAGTTCAGGATTCCCCCTCTCCGAACCCCCTGCCGGGGTCTTTGTTTCAAAATTGACCCTTGGCACTGGCAGGAAGAAAAGCTCTTGAGCCAGCCGCCAAATCATATACGTGTGTCACTCTGATGCTTGGAATCAGGCATCAGCGCTCAGCATCAGAACAGCAGAACAAAATACCGTGTGGGAACATCGCGGCTCCGCCACCATTTCCCCTTTGTTCATGTGGCCATACAATAGTACGCCCAATCCCGATCTTTTTGTCTGTGAGGCTCTTTCCATAATAGATCCTAAGTCATGCTCAACGCACGTCTGGATTGCTCTTCAGAAACTTCCGACCTGGGTGTCTGAATCAAATCTGTGTCTCTCGGTCATGTTATTTTGGTTGCCATGGATAGGGTATCTAGGTTACCCGAGTAAAAGGATCTAAAATCACGAGAAAGCCCACTGAGTTGTGCGGTGTAGCAATTATTAGGGCCCATGGAGGTTCCCTCGCCACGTGCCGATGCGTTTCTCGAACGAGTCACAGGCGTGGACGTCAGTCATTTCATCAAAAAGAAGGGTAGGAATGTAGTAATCGTTTTCTGGGGTGCATTCACCGAAAAGGAATCATAAAGTGAGCATCCATAAAGTGATTATCGGAAGACTGTCCGCGTAAATTAAATTAATCGACGGGGATCGACACACTGAGTTGGTTCTGGACTGGATTACATATCCCAGCTTTCCTGGGGTGATGATACCTAACCAGGGGCGAAAGAAACACAGAGTACGTACGACGCAACGGAGTCCCAGTCCAGGTGGCGAAAGGCCGTGGGGACGGATACGCTTGGTTGTCGTTGTCTCGTGACCCACGAACAGAACACACTTGAGGTTCCCTTCCAGAAGGTGGCGGAAAGTGGTGGCCCCAAGGGCGCTCCGCCGTTAATTGGATGGCGGGAAAGAATCAAGGTACAGAACAAAGAACGGCTGGGTCCCTCCCTCCCCTCACACCTTTTGGGAAGTCATTTCATGTCATACCGTACCGTATCATACCAGAAAGCCAGGTGGTTCGTGCGGGAGAAAGCGAAGCAGATCTAGAGGGTGACGGAGGGACAGGATGGATACAACTGTAGGACAACTTGATAATATCAAACAGATAGGAGGCAAAGAGACGTCGATGTGGCGTGGCCGCGTCAAAGCTGTCTGGACCCGCCCACCTCTGCAACAGAAAAAAAAAGGACCCAGAGACCAAACGTCGGAGACACCGATCGAGGAGGGGGAAAAGAACTAGTGAGGAGATGGAATGCGACGTACGTTCAACCATGACGTCGATTGTGTCTGTAACATAGAAAATGAGCCAATTGGAAGTGAACCCGCGGGACGCATTTGAAAGAAGAGTAGTCTGCTACTGTAATGTAGGGCCAATAGCTGCTTACCATTATCCTCCATGTCCAACGAGTCGGGCATATCATCACCATTAATCCGAGTCCCATCATACAAAAACCTATTTTTTTTACGCGCGTAGCAGACGAAAGTAGAAGACGCAGTCAGCCAGACAGCGACGCAGGGGACTCGAGGGTCTTTAAAAAAGAAAAAAAAAGGAAAATTGTACGTTGAAAGATGAGGGAGGGAGGGACACAGCGGAAGGAACGCACCTGAAGCTGTTGACGTCTTTCCCGACCTTGTTCGCGTATGCACCCCGAAGTTTGGAGAGCTTCGTGCTTCGTGGTGCGTTTGATCTTGAAGAATACCTCTTCGCCGTTGGCCGCAACGACCTGGATTGGTGCAAAAAAAAAAGTCCCCGGACTCAGCGCGGTGTTCCCATCAACCTGGTAGATCAACAATACGTGTACTTTTACGTTGATCGGGTCGTTTCCTGCTCCTCCTCCTACTATCTCATCCTTCCCCGGTTTCACGTCCGGGGGTGACTGCTGGGTTGACAGTCCCCATGGCTTGGGACATTTTCTGTGACTCGAAATGGGATTGTGTGGCCTCGGTATGATAAAGCAATTAACACTATACAAAAAGTACGACTTACGGCAGGTATTCACCCACAAAAGGAGGCCTGGATATTGCTCGTGACACATTCGTATCCAGTTACTTCGGAATACACAAAAAGAAAAAAAAATGCGAGTCCCCAGACGTATTGCTACGATGGCACTTCGGAAGAAAAAACAGAAAAGAAACACCAGGAGAAGAAAAGGAAGAGACAGTGTCCATGGCATTTACCCCCAAATAAGAGAGTTCCCGAACCCCACCCAATCGGCTTGCGCGGTCCCAGGGAAAAGTCCACCATGCTCGGTGAAACCATGGTCGACGTCCCATTCTTCGAATGAGAGGTCCTTGTCACCGGGTCATTCACCAATTGGGATGCCCCTCGTCACTGTCCCGTTATTTGGTCGGGGTGCCCTCGTCACCATCCCATCGAAACTCCTGGACGTATTTCTTCAGACCTTCCGCGCGATCGGGAGTGATAACACAGTGAACGACGTCGAGAATATTCAGTGGCATGTTGTTCTCCCTGCGCCATCTGAGGACATACGCAATGACGTCGTACAGGACGCCGTACTGGTCCATGGCGAAGTTAAAGTCCAGATTCTCCAACAACAGGGACGTCAGCTCCGGAAATAGTGTGACGGCCGCATGCCCGCCGGCGGGCCTGATGGCCCCCTGCAATCGTGTAGCCCCGTTGACGCATCTCCCTTTCTCCCGTTTGCTGCCGGATGTTGTTTGCGTGGGACTAAGAGGGGCGAGTAATCGCAGGAGACCACTTGTCCCGCGCCCGCTGGCGCGGATCCTGGTGACCTTCTCAC
>Ga0307512_10003229_pt1 | contig 19263 bp, 32 predicted proteins | sample 14_EM_MG_FD_200267 | JGI IMG/M metagenome (GOLD analysis project Ga0307512, IMG submission 200267) | Populus trichocarpa ectomycorrhiza microbial communities from riparian zone in the Pacific Northwest, United States - 14_EM | ecosystem: Host-associated > Plants > Roots > Unclassified | place... | reverse complement strand
AGCTATACGCTAAAGAGCTGTTCTTCTTCTGTATCGTTTTGTTTTGTCATCATTAGATACATCCGGATGTATCAGAAATTTTCTCGAGCTAGCTCTCATACTCATAAACAAATCAATCAATCAAGTGTCATCGTTGTTGAACCTTAACCCCTGACTAAGGTTACGAAAGACATAGCGGGCCGATTGAGGTTAAGCGCTGTTTCCTTGTCCGTCCGCACTTTGCCACCTACCTGCTCCACTCCATGTCATTATCCATCTGAGCGCGGTGCGCTCCTGTCTTAATTATCCATGTCACATCGTCTCAGGAAACTTTTCACCGGGGTCCTCAATATACTCGCTTGGTTGGTGTTCGCGTTCGCCGTCGGTGTGTCCCTGGTCGGTTTCCTTTCGCAAGCAGTACGCACCTCGGGACGAAGGTCATTCAAGAAGAATATCGATGTTTTAATTATCGGCGTAGCATACAGCGTCGTGGTAGGCACTCTGTCTTCCTCGCTTCAAATCGGCATCATTCGGTAACGACGAAAAAAAACAAACAAACAGGTCCTGACGACGCTGGCATTTTGCGTGAAACGGAGGATATCGGTGGTTAGAAAGTTGCACAGGTTGTCCAGGGGGCGTGTCGCTCTTCGCAAAGGCGATGTCCCAAAGGTGCGTGGGGGGAATGCTTAGGCTTTTTTTAAATAATCATCACAGGGGGAGGCTAACTATCGCGCAGCATGTGCATGAATATCTGACGCAGGAGTATTCGCGCACCTGTTTGATATCCTTTGAGTCCTTACCCAAAGATGCACACCGGGAAGGTTGGGGTAGGCCAGGTACGCCACTCTTAACCCCTTCGTTTCGAAGTCACTCGGTCGTAGAAGTGGGTTCGTTTTGCTCAACGGGCCACACGTGTTTCGTTCCGCAGGCACTCGATGGGATGGGGTCTGCTTTCGACGGGTCCTGCTCGATACTGTACCAGATCTTGGTCCGTCCTTTGCACCTATGGCATCCCGTCGATGACCGTTCGTTTCTGACGCGGCCGTGGTGCCCCTTTACCCCCTTCTTTCTCAAATCAACTCTAGACGCTCAGGCCCGCCTTTTGATCCCGAGTTTGCCACATCTTCGGCCCAATGACCGCCTGTCGCATCACTTTCGCTTCATCGCGCCACTCATACCCACGGACGAGGAAGGACGATCTCCGCTGCATTATTACGACTCTGCAATACAGCTTGCGAGGCAAGCAGATCGCGAGCCGACAGAGAGAGAGTTCGAGGTTGGCATCGCTGCAGCGGATGAGATCAAGAGGGTGTATGTTCCTGACTTACCTCATTTATACTTCGCGAAAACTTACACAACCCAAGTTTGTTCGAGACTCGGGAGGAAATGCTCGAAGGCTCAACTTCTGACCTCACCAAGCTTCCCCTCGCGTTGTAGTCGAAGCACCAATTACTATTATTTCTGCACGCGGAATACCCGCCCAAGAAGCTTCACATAAACAAAATTTCCGCGGCTGGCGACGGGATGCGGGTGAAGTGTACGCATCCAGAGGTTGTCCAACCCTCTCACTGTATGTTCTACCATAATTCCTTTGGACAATACGTATACCCAGTTGAAGTGTCAGTAATTACTATATATTTTCTTGGAGTTGCCGACCCAATGGCTGTCTAATTTAGAATAAAAAGACCTGACCAAAGTGAGCAAGGGCCGCCTATCAGATGACGGGTGGGCACCCACCTGATCTACGAGTTTGCTGACTGTGCGAGGAGCTGGGTATTTGAGTTCATCTAGATGTTTTCTGGTGCAATGTTGAGCTACTACCGAGAAGTGACAATGAAACACGTACTTCATGGCGGTCATCATGGGAGGAGGACCTAAACACATACTCGTAAGGTTGTGAGAGTTGTGTATGTTGGACATACGTACCACAAAGGAGCATCTTGATATTGTCGTGGCTAGCGGGGAGGTGTTTCGCGATCTGCTCCTTCGACACAAACCCGACACCCCCGGTCCAACCCGTCGGGGGGTTGTTCAAAACATAGTAAACCTTGAATCGCCAGGAGTATTTATAGGCCAAGTCATCGAGCTCCTCCTTAAGGAGGATATCTTCATAGTTGACGTTAGCATAAATGAGGCTCAGTTTGGTGGCATCCTGGGTATCCTTGAGGGCGGCGCGGATGATTTGAAGCATGGGTGTGATACCCGTCCCGCCAGCGATCATGCCAATTTCACGAGCCAGTGTTGGGGAGTAGTTGAACTGGCCTTTCGGACCCTTAACGCGAATGTGGTCGCCGATTTTGAGCAGGGAAATGTAGCGGGAGATATTGCCTTTCTCGTAAGACTAGGGCCGTAAGCGTGAGAGCATGTAAAACAGTGCGGGGCATGAAGATTACCTTGATTAGAAGGTCAAAATGACCAAGGTTGTCATCACTGCTGGTGGGGGTGTAACTGCGCATGATCTCCTTTCCATTTATCTCTGCGGAGATAGATATATGCTGGCCAATGGGGAGACCAAGGACATCATTTGGGCGTGGAAGACCAAAGCGATATCTAAGTCACTCGTCAGTATGGTAGGGGTATGTGAAAGCAAAGCACAGACAGAGCAGTGTTCGGGGATATGATAATCTTTTCTTTGAGAGGGAATTGTTGCCATTCCTTTGCATCAAGAACAGGCCTCTTGGCTAAACCGGTAGGGGGAGTAAGACGATGTAGTAACCCAAATTAGGAATGATGACGTGCCAGAACGACCAAACCTGAAGTATATGAATGCGCTGCTGGCTGCTGCAAGGAGGAGTGCGATGAGCTGTACGATGCTCTGACGCACGTCCAAGAAAGAGGGTTCCGATGTAGCCATGTGGTTGGGGCTGTGGGGTTGAGAAACGTCGGACTTGGGAAGACCAATAAGGATCAAATTTGAAATATCGTAGCCTGCTTCACGAAGTTTTGAAGAGAGAAAATTAGAAAGGGTGAGAAGGAGGATGAAGGTGAGGAGGAAAGAGGCAAGAAATAAGAGTTGGAGATGATTTGGCATTTGAGACGACTTTATGCGAGCGAGTACGAGTCCGAGCCGACTTGACCGGTGTGGTGATGATTATATAACGGTCGGGAGTGTTGTGTTTGATTAGTCTTAGTCTCGGAAATGGATTGGATTGGTTACCCGAGGGGCAATTGAGTGGGCGTTGGCGTTACCAACGCTCGGCTGTTGCGATATCGATTCCAACACAACTGGTTGTGTCAGTTGGATCCCTGTTCCACTCCTTTAGCGCCTCCCTTCCACTTCTCAACTTCCCTCAACCCTTTTTCTTCTACCCTTTATTCTTGTCTACTCTCATTTTTTCTTTCTTTCACTCTTTCATCTCGTATATAACTTTTTTTTTCTCTTTACAAACCGTCAAAAACGTAAACGAAGTGAAAACAAAAAGAGTACACAAGCCGTAACTCAACCACGCAGCGCGTGAGCCATGTTTCCTTCTTCGCCAACACCACCACCACCACCATGCAAGATGGGTCCACCTCCAGGCCTCCGCATTGACACTCCTCCCCCCAACCCCACGAATGCCCTTGCTCCTGGGTATAGCTCTGCTTCTACCTCCGCCGTCTCACCGACTACCTCAGATTCTGGGTCTTTTCAATTCCCCCCTCCCCCCAGGTCTCGTTCAAGAAATATGAAGAAGCTATCCCTCACCTTGTCCACCCAGTCCTCCACTAGCTCCCTAGCATTTCCCCCCAACGACACCCTGCTCGACCGCTCCACGCAGGAAGGAAGAAGCAGGTGTACGTCAACGTCTTCGTTGCTTTATCGAAAGGAAGAGGATGGCTCTCCTACCGCCCCTTATCCCGACGGCCCCATCGAAATCCTACCAAAGATATGGCTCGGTGCAGAGGACAACGTTCGTGACTGGCGCAGTCTCGTTACCAAGAGGATCGGGTCTGTCCTTAACGTCGCTAAGGAAGTCACCTCCCCCTTCGACCTCCTAATGTCCGCGGAAGCGCCACACATGCCATCCACGGAAGACCCCCAAGGTAATCCTCCTCTCGGTCGAGGCACGTATCATCCCGCGGACGGCACCGGAAGACCTGCGCTGCACTATCTCAAGTTGCAGTGGTCTCACGGGCAAGTGGACCTTGTCCAACGTGGTTTCCCCGAGGCCATGGCGTTTGTCGATCAATCTCTTGCTCGCGGAGAGGGTGTGCTGATCCAGTGCGTTGCACCTCGATTCATTCGCTTTGACAAAGCTGATCTGAAAAAAATCAAATTCATGCGCACAGCTGTCAATGCGGCATCTCTCGTTCCGCTACTTTGGTAATCGCCCTCGTCATGCGCGCTGCTGCTCTTCGTTCTACCTGGGTTCCCCAAGAAGTCTGGGATCTGAAAGGGATGGAGGCAGCATACGCTTATGTCAAGCAGAAAAGTAGATGGGTCGGACCAAACATGTCGTGAGTGCAGTATAGCCACGTTCTCCTAATTTCTTGCCTCATTTCTCCTATAGTTTAATTTATCAACTTTCGGACTATGACAAGGTGCTTCGCGGCTTTTCTTCGTCCCCGACCCCATCGGAACGTTCTCGGTTGGAAGCATCAGCTGACGAGGATTGGAATCGGCATCGAAAGATGCTCGACGATGCCTCGGATCGCGAAGACATGGAGCAAGAGAGCAAGGATCTTGACAAGGCCATGGAAGATCGAATCTTGGCCCGCAAGTCTTCATCCTCTTCGACGGGTTCTGGCCTGGGGATGGGATCAGCGTGGAAAAGTCGATACTCCGCCCGCAAGCGAACTGGATCCATCGCTAGTATCATGACGTCAAACAGCATGCTTAGCGAAAATCTCGTCGAAGAAGACGAGGAGCAAGAGTTGCTCGGCGTGGGTGGTGGCTTTGACAGGTCGAGTACCCGTCCTTCCCCTTCGGAAGCCCATTTGCAGTCTGACGGCTCTGATGGTGAACTCGGAACCACCCAAGTCAGCCCAGGCGGACCTCCTCCTTCTGCACCCTCAACGAGACCCTCCTTTAAGTTGCCCCCCGTTCCAGCGACTGCCATCAAGCCAACTTTTGATACCTCCCGTCGCTCTATGTCGAAGGCGAGACGTCGACCAACCCCCCTGGACATTTTGCCCACCGTACCCGACTCTCCCGTTAATGTCGCATCGACGCCGATAGCGTTGGCCATGCCACGGTCCCGCAAAGAGTCACGTGCGCCAGCTCCCATGTCCCTCCCACTTCGAAAGCCCTCTCACCCTGCGCAACCCACACAAACTGCGAATGTTCACAAACCGGCACTGCAGACACCCTCCCAGACCCTTTTTGTCTTCCCACCTTCTCCTACCCTCTCGACGCGCACCCCATCGGCTATGACCCTGACCTCTAATTCTGTTCCTGTTCCTTTCCCATCCACGGCAACCCCTCGATCCAGGTCGGACAGTCGGAGAAGGTCTCTAATCGGCCTCATGGTGCCTTCCACTCCGACTACAGCACATGCGCGCGTCGACGCAAGAGGCTGGGTTGGGATCTACTGATACTAATGGACTATACGGGAACTTTCTTTCCCTCTGTACTTCGAGTGTCCCCTGTGCACTTTTTTATATGCTGAATCTCATGCGAATCTTGCCGCTCACTGACCATGTATTTAGCACATAGATATTGTTCTTTGCATGCTTGGTTCATTTGAGTATGTTTATTTCCTATGGACTTGTTTACTTATTCTTTTCTTTTTCTTCTCTTTTCGTCTCAATCTTGCCTGTGTGTTCTCTGACATGCTTTGCATTCGCATTTTTCATGCTGTAGCACATACACAACCACACATTTCTTATTCACTTCATTGTTCTGATTTCCATTGTGCATGTCTTCTTTTCATATTTTCAGCACAGTATGATGATGATATGGACTCGCGAAGCAGGTCTCGCATGCTCTATTACTAAAAGTTACAGCGCGAGTGCAGGAGTTCATGACCCAAACATCCGTCCTACGCTGTTCTTCACAACGCCCGTCAACATCTGTCCGCCCAGGCCACCCACTGACCAGTTAGAAGAGACAACGTTATGAGCCCATCGCTTCTTGGCGTCACGGTCGCTAAAGAGCAGAGGGAAAAGGCGGATGAGATCAAGTGGGGGATATATGCAAAATACGCACGCATAGGTAAACCCAATCACGTTGGTAACATTGAAGACCAACGCAAGCACGACGATGGGGATGAACCTGCGACGTCGTGTGACAAAGTCAGATAAAGGACAGAATACACAATGCAATTCGCTTGATTCACGATAGATTGAACTTGAGCAAGGAGACGAAAAAGAGACCGAGCCAGAGGGCAGGGAAAACGTATAGCGCTGTCCAAAACAATCTCAGGGGCAACGTGTGTCACTTATGGCAGCGGTAAATGCATAACCAAGCACTCACCGAGCGTCGACAGGATTGGCAGGCCGTGAAGGCTTAGTGGAAGGGCTCAGCGTGTGGAAAAGATGGTCCGAAGATACAGCCTCTTACATCTCTACTTTCGAATATCCAGTAACTCTCTCCATCATCGTCCACCTATTCATCGACCGTTGTTCACTTCTAGACGGGTGAAAGCATGATACGAAGGGTGCAGACCTGATTCCAAAAACGTAGACCAACAAGAGTCCGCCCAGCGACGTTCTGAATATGACGATGAATGAGCGAGATGGACGCGTTTCGCGTTTCATAGAAAGGACGCACGCGGCAGTTCCAAAAGTCCATGGCGAGGAGAACGACGACTATCACAGTCTGTGAACGAGCAGCATGAACGGTTTTGCCAAGGGATGAACATGAAGAAATTGTACAGACGGAGACGACATAGTTATCCGTGAAAAACCCGCAGAGGATGTACGTCGCGATGGCGGCTATGCGGAACAAATACAAGACGAAGAGCACGACGGGGTGGGCGGACTGATCCGTAAAGAGATAAGAAACTGGTCTTCACGCTTCAGCCCGTCTGGAATCCCGCACCTGACGAAATATCCCTGCGAGACCTTTTTTTTCCCCCGAAGCCGTCGATAGTTAGCTGGGCCGCGTCAAGAATGAGAGGGGGTGACGACAGCACTGTACCTGCTTCCGCGTCTCCGGGAGTGGAGGAGCTGGCCATTGGACCCGATACCGGACGCAATGTCTCGGCATTCCGAGCGGGAGGATGAGAGTCGGTTGTGAGCGTGGATTCGTCCGGTTCTATCGTTTGAAGCGCGGTACTCATCGTTAGTTACAGAAGCAGAATGGCGGGCGTCACGCCGTAAGTTAGCACGTTTCTCGCTCCAAAGACGCGCCACTCGCTCAGCTATAACCCGATGGCAGCTCAACACGATGACGACGAGCGACCAACGGAATCCACGCCGTTGATACTCCGTCGTTCAACTGTGCACTCTCAACCCTCGTCCGCTTCATCTCTACCGCCAATTACCCCAGCCGTCAACCACATTCGGCTTCATGGCATTCAAGCGGTGGACGAGGATACATCCCTTTTCTCCCTCGCGCACTCTGCGAGTCTCGCCCAGCAAATCTCCTTTAAGATTATCGTACTCTCGCAGTTATACATTCTATCCAAGGCACCTCCGGTCGGTGTCGGTATGGATGTTTGGGAACAGTGGTCGAGGGAACGCAGGCCGGCTCTCGACGCTGAGAACCTACAGCGACGCATTGTTAGTGTCTGGGAGGGGTTTCTTGAAGTCAGTAGAAACACCCAGGAGATCGAGGAATGCCTCTGGTCTCCATTCGCTCTGGAAGACGGGAAATCTCCCACTGTCCGGGGTAGGTCCCCGTTTCTCTGCGCCAGAACCATAATTCCCATTCAATTATCCTCTGTCTGCCCTTCCACCTCAGTCGTCGATATCTTGAGGGACCCAGATGCACCTCCCGCCCTCGTGTCCCATCGTCTAATTCTCCTGAGCTTGTCTCATACCTGGACTCGTGGAAGAGTCGTCACCCCTGCCGGACCTTTATTCTCTCGTATCCTGCAACGCTTTCGTTTCGCGGCAACCCCAAGGTGTGTTAAGCCCCTTCTGTAACGGCAAGTGGCTTTGACAGCGTGTCCAGAGTCGTACATGCCGTAGATATCCTCCTGCAGCTGGTGTACTTGGCACTGCTTTCGGACTACGCCCTTCACCCTCCAGAACGTCCGATTGTCACCACGAGCCTGAACCTGATAGGAGCGAGAGAGGTACTTTTGATGATCTACGCCACGGCCTCACTCCTCAAGCCACCCACGTTCCTTGCCGCGCCCTTTGCGTTTGTTGCTGGTGCCTTCCTTTTCACACTTCCTTCTGCTCCTTTCCCAGGAGACACGTCCTACAGCATATTGCAAGGCACGCTTCTCTTGCATGTGCTACTGCTTCACCTTCCTCGGACTCCCAGCCTGAATTTCCTCCTCTCACCCGAAGTCACTTTGCCATTGGCCACCCTGTTGTGGCGCGAGTTCTTACGAACGATCTACCCTTGCGTCCTTTTCTTTCTTCCTGCCACAATCCTATCCTCATTCTTCCTATCCATCGCTCTAGAAGACTCAATCCCACGCTTCCTGACACCACTCACGCTCGTGGAACCGGCACCCATGGAGATCCGGGCGGCCTTCTCTGCTCTGTGGATTATGCTGATACTCCTCATGATATTTTCCGCGGTACTTCTCGTGCTCTTCAGTGGATCTTCCGTCTCGTCCGGACAGCTTTATTCATGGGACAGATACTCAGTAGCCGTAGGTCTCCGATCTTGCAGTGTCTTTGCGACCGCTGTCGCTACATATTCGGTGCCGTACTACTTTCCACCCCCATTTAATCTACTCCAATTACTATTCGTCCACATACCCCATCTTTTTGTGCAATTTTTTGGCTGGAAAGTGAGTCCGATCACGGAGCAGATCGAACGCTTTTCGTGGTACTTAACGACCGGACCCCTGGCTTTCGTAGTGGCTGCATGTTGGCTCTGGAATTGGTTCTGACCCATTTAACCTGGCAATTAGTTATGAATAGTCCACATTGGTAGTCATTGCACATTGTGCCACTTGCTTAACATTTTTGGGTCCTCCCTCTGCACTGTTCAATCAGTGATATACCAAAAATTTACACACCTCAGCAACTCAAATGGCCACAATATGATGAACAAACACTGTTGGGCGTGTGGCCGCACGGGGCGCGCAGCATCGCGCTTCATCCTGAGTCGCTCCTACATTAATTGTATCACTCTCATAGAGCGTGGGAAATTTTATCCCAATTCTTCGGTGTCCCTCGTCATTTCGCATGGTTCGGTTCCGAGCTGGCGCCAACGAAGGTTGGTAACGGTGTGGAGAGCAGACGAGTCAACGGTCCGGCTCTTTGTCTGTGCCCACGACCATAACCCATAACAGCTATCATGCCTGACCGCTCACAATCTGCAAAGCGACGCCGAACAGGATTTCCCCAGATTGGTGCACCCTCCGAAGCGGATGATGCCATCACTCCAGTCAATCTACCGTCTTCTTCTGCCTTCTCTACACGTACTGTCAAGAGTAATCACGTCCTACCGCTAACTTCTATCTGCGCACGTCTTTTCGTTGCCAGCTTCCCTAAGTTATCCAGGGATACCCGCCAATGGGAACCGAGAAAGCAGTGGCGAGTGATCGGTGCACAACTAAAAAGTCTCCCAGACTACACGATACAGACGCTGTTTGCAATGCTCAGTTCGTCTTGCCCCCACCTCCTTTCCCACGATCTAGTCAAAGAGGTGCGCATAGTCCGTTGCGTAAATGCATATGACTCGACATCTCAAGTCCCTCCAAGTATTTCCTGCGCGGACATTCTATCACTTTGACAAGTGGAATGGGTGGTGAACGATCGCCGATTAGTAAATACACCGTAGGCGCAGTGGGTTCGATGGGACCAGGTCTCGTTCGGCTGCACCTCATCGGATTCGACAAGATGACCGACAAGTCGTTCGCTGTGGTGATCTCGCGGCACCCCTCTCTAGAAGATCTTTCCCTATGGTATTGACAGAGACTCTCTGAAAACCTTGCGAGAATGACTCATTTAGCATACTTAGTGGTTGTACCCTCGTCGGTCCCCAGACCATCGAGGCCATAGCGAAGTCATGTCAGTCCCTGAAATCGGTCAACCTCAATTATACATCCGTTTCGCCGCTCGCGCTGGCCCCACTTCTTCGCAGCTGCAAAGAGCGACTGGAAGTGCTGAAAGTAGCAGGCATCAGCAGATGGGTTCTATCATATATTTTATTCAAACCACCGGTGCTCTGACCTATCCTCAGACCGATGCTGCGTTCGCGCAACTTCGCGCTGATTTGTTGTCAGAAAGCGGGTTCTCCCTTCCAGCACTTCGAACATTGAAGCTACGTCAGACGTCGCTGTCTGATGCCTCTGTAAACACACTTGTTCCATTGGTGCCCAACATCAGACGAGTCGACGTCTCATTCACGGACATCCGCCGTCCACTCTCTGTGTCACCTGACGGCTTCGCCAGTCTAGAGAAGTTATCTGTAACATCGACCAGTGTGTCACCGGATGACTTGTTATCGATCCTTTCTGCCGCCCCGCGACTGCACACTCTCAATATCGGTGCCCTGGGAGGAAGTCATGGCAAAAGATCGGGATATGGCAGAGGCGTGTCCACTGTGACTTTCACGGATGTCCACCTGCGCTCTTTGACGGCAATTCTGTCACAAAATACAGTCATAGAAAACATTAATCTCGTGGCGAACACGAAGCTCGCCAGAGATGAGGAGGTCATCGCAGAGTTTATACTCCTAGTTGGCCGAAAGCTGAAGGTTCGTAGAGGAAACACGCGCTAAAGGGCGACTTGCTCACATAAAGTGCGTGTATACCAGAGATTGAACTTGTCTGGACTGTCGTTTCTTCGGTCATCAGACCTGCAACATCTCGCGCCCGCTGGCCCGGCAGATGCGGCTTGTTCACTGCGTGAACTCTTGTTGAATAGTACTGGTATCGATGACGATGCGTCCCCATATATCGCGTGTTGTCCGTCGCTCGAAAGACTGGAAGTTGCGGGTACTAGACTTTCGAGTGCGTCGTTTCTCGTGGTAAATCAATGACGAACTCACTTTTCAGTAGGCGAGGGGTTGTTCACCATCATTGACGCATGTCCCAAACTTGCGACGCTTGATCTCACGCGCTGCCGTGGTGTCTCCGTAGCAGACAGACGGCACTTTTTCGAGGTGAGCCCATTCGAATCGGTCCAAGTGCTTCTTATCATTGACAACACTAGGTCTGGGAGGAGGAGCACAGAGACTAACTGCTCAACGAAATTATCCTGATTAGGCCGAATACGATAGCTGTTATAGTCGACTATCATGACACGCGCTGCATATGATCTGGGCGCCGCCTATCCATCAATCCTAGTGAGGTAAAGATGTGGAAACTACAGTGGACTCGTGGTTGCCCGTACCGCCCTGTGCCAACCCAGTTAGTATAGTAGGCCGCTTAACTTAGTATTCCTTGCTTACTTTCCCGATACATGTACGGAAATATATGTCACAGTACAAGGACCTGTGACCTGTTAGGTGCATAGTACCCAATCCAATCGTGATCTCGTTTACCCAACAATGATTTTGATTGTGATTTTGGTTGTCATCCAATCTTTCCACATGCGAACAGACTATTTTTATATACTACTATATCGGTGCAAATCTTATCGCGGTCCCCAGACATCTCACTTCCCACCCGCTCATGCCTCGCTTTAACCTATACCCATCTTCTTCGCGTTCTGCTTCTCTCATATGGCTATGTACGGCGGGCTAAATAGTCCTAATCCACGCATAATGAAACAAGCGTCCCGGGACTCCTGTTGCGCCACCCGATTTGGGGGTGCTGGATCCCGGTAATTCCAAAGGTTGGCGTTGAACGTTGAACAGTGAGTGGCGCGTGGGGCCTGCGTACAGTTCTTCCGTTGACACCGCCTTCGGGAAGCGATACAGCATCCAATTTTATCCATGGGGCCAGAGAAGTAGCGTGAATCGGGGGTCATGTGGGAAACTACACCCGTCATGGGCGGTGCAGCCATGCGGTATCCACCAACTAGTGGCGATATGAAGAAAAAGCGAAGCACCGTAAGGAAAATATGATGAACCACTGATGGCCATAGTAGACAAATAGATTAGAAAAGAAAGAAGCAGTTCAAAACTAAATCACGTCGTGGGTGAAATATCCGATGTAGGTAGCCTTTATCACTTGAGGGGAGAAATAGAACAACGGGTGTCAAGGCCGGCGGATGTCTGAGCCGATCTGGACTTCGCGTATCAGAAGCCCTTCAGGTATCTGATTCGTGAATTCTGATCGTCCGATTGATAGAGGATGCACCTGTAGGAGCTGTAGTCGCCCAAAGAGCTGTCGACGTCCGAATCTCTTGGCCCGCGGATGAGGGTTGAGGTGGCTAAAAGGCAATGTGATGGCGTCATTAGTTACCCCATCCTTGAAACTGCCTAATTTAGGTCGATGGTTCTTGACAGCATCGGGTATCATCAGAGATGGATGGGAGGAACTAGCAAGGCAATTCGAATACCGCAATTGTGGCGTTAGCATCACGGCGGGAGGAATACCGGGGTCTGCGCAGTGGAGTTTGCTAGTATCAGCGCCCGACGACGCGGACGCTGCGTACAGTAACCCGGCTAGAAAAACGCCGGAGACTGCATCGTGTGATCTTGAGACAGGCCAGAAAGAGAGGCCAGAGAAATCATGCATTCTGCTTGACGCTGTCGGAGGCAATGGCGTATAGGATCAATAGTAGTGCCATAAGGGGCAGTAGCCTTGGTGTCCATCGGAGCCGACGTGCTAGAGAAGGAGGACAGTGGCTTTCTGCTGTGCGTTATGATGGAAGACGCCACATTTACCAGGGTTTACCCCAAGATGTCAGTCCCGAGTACCGGACTTCAGCGAGGTCAAGGAAGATGTGGGGGAATGGCCACCATCTGAGAAAAAGCAGATTGCAAGGTAAAGGAAGGCAGTATGTCGAACAACTACGCAAAATAGTGTATATTTTCTCGTGTACGCGACAGTAGCAGTTGACCTGCATGGTTCGTAATTTGGTACACTGATAATTTGGGGCATCCATACCTTTTGTATGCTTTGCATCAGGCAGGAGGTACAATGTGTCACCAGTCGTTGTAGCATAGTGTTCTCGCACCTGCCAGCAGTGTTTGCTGTTTGGGAAATTGACAAGTAGCAACACAGTCACTAAGATGCTGTTATAAGGTCCTACCATAGGAAGCACGGAATGGTCATCGCATTTACTTGTCAATGGCCAAAAGTAAAACGACACACTCCGAGGTCTGTTGCGCACGGGAGTTGGGTGGGTATCTATTTTCTTGGACCCCTGAGTGACCCTGGTGTTGAAACTTATCCCTGTATTTGGAGATAATGTTGTTGCCAACAACACCATCTCTAAACACAGTGAGCTGGCCAATCGCCTTACTCGTCCGTGTATCCTCGTCCTCGTACTCTTCATCCGTTTCAATATTCGAATAAAGTTGTAAAACCGGCGTGTCACACTGAAACTCCTGTTTTTTGTATTAAGTTTACGACAGCTCAGCCCGCAAGCTTGCTGATATATGTAGCACAACCTACCGATTGGCTATCCTGAGTACCCTCCTTCTGAAATAGGGTATGGCGAGTTGCCGTACCGGCATCCCGAATGGAGATGGCATTGAGGACGATGTCCTTCGCCTTGAACTCGTCCAAGAATGCGGTTGCGAAATGAACGATGGCGGTTCCTTGCAAAAGCATCCGGACAAGATCCGGGGGCCAGTATTTCACTGCTGTCGAATTGACCTCTATGAGCAGTCGGGAAAAATCTGATTACAAGACGAGGAAATCGCTGCTGTGCTCGGGAAAAAACAAAAGGTGGTGTTTCGACTTGGGTGGGGTTGTAGTCACATGATGCGAAAGGTGACTTCAGTGCTGCTTGTCCAGTTCCACTCCCCTCGCCTCGCTGTGAGCTGTGCGCTTTTATTGCAATCCAGCAATAGGTTTAAGTCATAACTTGATTTGACTCCTTAATCCCCCAGTCGAGCTAGTTCCAACGTGCATGCATTTCTGCGTTGTCAGTCAGACAACGTCTTATAATGACATTCATCCAAATATGGCAACTTGATGCTGCGCTGGGATACACCCGACGTGGCTGCCGTCCTTTTCGTCATCATGCATTTCAAGAGCAGAACAAAGAACTCGTACGTCTTATATTATTGCGGGTCTTATGGCGGCCAGGAGGATTTTAGATCGTACTTTCCCTCACGCTGTATAACCCTGCCTTCCCATGACGAACTTCACGGAAACAGCACTTTCCGTCTTCAACTCAACACCTGTCGTGCGCCCTGGAAGATTGTTGAAAGCTCTCCCAGATATAGTTCGACGGTTTCTCCCGCACGCTCGCTACTCTTCGTTTCTGGAGACGCTAGTAGCCGGATCGCATCTCGATGCATCCGCACACAAAACGCCATCCTTGGCCATTCAAGATGAAGTCAGGCCCAAATTTTCGACTATGGACGACAATACACCTTCTGTTCGCACGGGAAGTCTTAACCCAAAGGCAGGTCTGCATACCTCGCCTTCAAGTCCCCACGATTTGGTTTTCCGGATTCTGTATAAAGCCCACGGGAAATTTGCCTGGATGAATGGCAAAACAATCGAGGATGTGAGAGTCTTGAAGTGGCTAGGAGGTGAGCGCCTCGTTGATGCGAGATATATGCGGCTCGCTCAACGTGCATCCCTAGAGGGCATCATGTCATCTGCGCACATCAAATCCGGTAATGTTGGGGTTGGAGACCCCCGCCGCGACGGACGAGACACTGTCTGTTTTAATTACATTTGCAAGACGTAAGTAATGCTATCCTCTTAATCCTGCGTTCTGAGACAAAAATCGCCTAGCTGGGACATGTCAAAGATGGGACAGTGGAATGGCTTTTATTCCGAGGTAAGAATCCAAGCCTTGTGAGCCTCTGCAAATTCAAACGTGATCTTACAGCTAGCACTATACAAATCATCACGATATCTTCTTCCGCTTCAAGGGGACGTTGTCCCTCGTATCATGGGCGTATATACGCGCCCTGGGAAGATTGACATCGCCATGGACTTGCCTCATTCTATATTCTGGATGGAAGCTTCTGCCTCGATGCCCACTGTTTTGAAGGACCGCGTCGTCGAAGCTTTCCAAAAGCTGCATGAACGTGGCGTGGTCCACGGAGATGTTGCCCTCAGACACATCCTCATAGGCGCCGACGCACGGGTCACTCTTATCGACTTTCAGGCGAGCCGAGCGGACGAACCGAACGAGGATTTAGGCCTAGAAGCGGCATATCCTGGTGAAAAGGACCTTGAGATGCGCCGCGTCAAGTTTTTGCTGAACATGGATAACGCCCGAAAGAAAGAATTTCGGAAAAGCAAGGCAGCACTTAGGCGTTTCGCAAGAAATAAAGAAAGGGAACAACGGCGCCGGGAATTGCTGCGGCATGGCGTCACCGTTGGCCTGCCTTTGGACGAGCCAGAGCCCCTGGAGGACATCAAGGAGCCGCCCGTTCCTCTCGACGAGCTGGAGAGATATTGGATGGAAGATGCCAACGACGATCCTCGACGCTTCGTCGTTCCTGGGTCGAGTGATTCCGATGTTGCCGGGGCTATATCCTCGTTTTTGCAATGTATACAAGATACGGAAAGGGCGGATTGCGGTTGGAGCGTCGTTTGTAACGGGCCGTCGTCCCCAAGATCCCCCCCCGCCTCTCCTTTCCTGTCGCCCCATCGCGACGAATTCAGCAATCCTAAACTACCGCCATCTATCAAGATTCGCGACTTCGCATATGAATCCACATGCCGATCTTCTAGTTTCGGTCTGCGAACACGGCATGAGATGGAAAATCTCAACCCCCTATCGATACCACCTCCGGAGAACGGAGACGTTTCGAATGATCAGTCAGGCACCTCACCACTGGGCACAAACTCTCTGAAAAGACATCGCGAAGACGGCGAGGAGAAATCCATCTACGTCGAACGATTGCCCACCGGGAAAAGAGCTAGACTTGATACTTCCCCTTCAGAGGAATGCGACGCCGCAACCACCACAGAGACGAGGATTGCATCGGACTTTGGTCTGATAAAGGCTCATTACAGGAGTCCGGAGTCAATTGTTCCACCTGTTTCAACGCAAGAAAGTGGCCCTGTAAACGAGTCCGGCCCGTTGGACACCAGGCACAAACGACTGAGGGAAGCCGCAGAGGTGGATGAAGGAGGCGAAAGCGTGAACGCAAAGAAACGTCGAGGTATACCTCAGCTTAGTTGAACGATAGCGTCACATAGCTGATAAGGGTTTCGGTCAGTTTCAGATCCTCTCAAACAAGGGCCCACAGCATCTCCGACTCGGCCGCCGTCTCCTGGAATCCAACACAATGCGAGGGGAAGATAAGATCAACGATAAACCAGGATGTTGACCGTAGACACCCGTCGCCGTCTCACTTGTTCACCAAGAGCAAAGCATTCTCGCAAATTGTGTGAATGATATCAGTTAACGAACAGCGGACCGACCGCCCAAGTTGTGCCCTGGTGGAGCTTATACTTATCTTCGCTCCGGAGTGTTTTCCCTGATTGGCGTGCTCAGGCTCGGACTGTGAGGGGAGCGTTACGCCGACACTGCCTGCCATGTTGGGTGGGGGTATGTGATCGAGTTCGCTTGGGGTTACGGGCGTCTCATGGCCTTGCATAGATCAGGTAACTTAGATACTATCTTCGACTACAGTATTGCATCAAAAAAGCGTCGCATGTTACTTGTCCTTATCACGCGACAAATTTTCAACCCTTTCGAGACAGGTCGGGGCGCACCAGCCTGCATTCAAAGACTGGCCTGGACTAGAATATCGTGAGAGCGTTTGCTCTGGCATTGAAATGGCGGATTATAGTTTAGCATCGGAAAAGAAAATGATGCGAACATTGGTGAGTTCAGCTAGCCGCCAATTGTGGGGAGATATGTCCGAAAGAAAAATGTGCGATCTCGGCTCAAACAGCAGATCTGGGAGCGTGGCCACACAAACGAATCTAATAATTTACGCGTCGCGTTTCACGGTTTATCCTCCTTCTCGTCTCGCCTGCTCCATCCACCATACTTAAATCGACCCATCGCCATCGAAATGCCCTGTCCACCCTTCCCCATCCTCCTTTTTGGTTGCTGTCCACTCATCCTCACCCATCATGGCTTCTCATGATGTTATTCACTCTGAGAAGACAAAAAGTCCAAAGTTTGCCACCGAGACCGACTCGTCCGATGGTGAAGTGGCAGGAGTCGCTCAGGAGAAGTCCCTCCATCGTCAGCTCAAGAACAGACATATCGCTATGATCAGGTGCATCTCATTCAATATTTTTTTCTTCTTCTTTCATCTTATGCATCCTTTTATCTACAGTATCGGCGGTGTCATCGGGACCGGCTTGTTCCTGGGTACTGCGAATTCCTTACAAAATGGTGGTCCCCTCGGTCTTCTGCTTGGCTACCTTGTCGTTGGGACTGTATGTTATAGCGTTATGGTACGTTCCTCCCCCTCTTTTTTTTTTCCATCCGATAGCGGCTCATCTCCGGTGGCTTGCAGATATCCCTCGGAGAAATGATCGCATATCTGCCGATACCCGGTGGTCACATTAAACTGGCCGAGCGATTTGTTGACGGAGCCTTTTCTTTCACCATGGGCTGGAACTACTGGTACAATTGGACTATCATTCTTCCAGCGGAATTGAGTGCCGCCTCCGTTCTGGTGAACTTTTGGGACAAGAACACCAAACTCAACTCGTTATGGATAGTCATGTGCCTCGTTGTTGTCGTTTTCATCAACTTCTTGGGAGCAGGTACGACACCCTGTCCTTCTGTCCTTGCTCAGCTTTGAATATTGTTGGCGATATAGGCGCGTACGGAGAAGCCGAATTCATCTTTGCTTCTATCAAGGTCATTACGATCGTTGGTTCGTCTCACTTTGCGCTCGCACGTATCTAGGATGACTTTCTGAACCTACTTCCAAGGCCTTCTCATTCTTGGTATCATACTCGATCTCGGAGGCGGTCCTGACGGCGATCGAATCGGGTTTCGCTACTGGGGGAACCCTGGCCCATTCGTCCAATTCCATGGTATTTCTGGGTCAGGGGGCCGCTTCTTGGGCTGGTGGGCTGTGATGACTCAGGCTGCATTTTCATTCATCGGAACTGAGATCGTTGCCGTACGTACTTTCACTACATGGTGGGAATATCGTTTTCACAAGCTTCTCTCCCAGATCGCCGCTGGAGAGGCGAAGAATCCGAGACGCAACCTTCCGAAAGCCATTCGTCGCGTGTATATCCGTATCTTGCTGTTCTATATCGGAGGCGTGTTCATTATCGGACTGCTCGTTCCCTCAAACGATCCCAATCTGGGTCTCGGTAAAGGAACAGCAGCAGCGTCACCCTTCGTCATCGCAATTAAGCGTTCAGGGATCAAAGTTCTGCCTCATGTATGAAACCATGATCACACACTGTGCGCCTTGTGCTCCCTGACACCTCACCCAAATAGATCATCAATGCTTGTCTGTTAACGTCGGCATGGTCAGCCGCATCCAGCGACATGTACACGAGCTCCCGTGCCCTCTGTTCGTGTTAACCCTTGCCAAGTCCTTGTATCATCTAACATAGTTCTGCAGATGGCCTTGCAGTTGCGGGGAATGCACCCGCCATCTTTATGCGCACGAATCGTAGGGGTTTGCCCTGGGTTGCGCTGATGGTTTCAACCGTATTTGCATTCCTGGCATTCATGGGTGTTCAATCGGGTTCAGGCAAAGTCTTTGGCTGGTTCGCTAATATGACAGCAGTCGCTGGTCTGATGTCTTGGTTCGGCATTGCCGTCACGTACATCCGCTTCTATGCCGGTGCCAAAGCGCAAGGTTTAGATCGCCGTACCCTTCCATATTACTCCAACATGCAGCCGTACGCTGCATGGTATGGTGCAATCTCTTGCCTCATCATCTGCTTCGTATGTTTTTTTTGCCAGTCTATGCACAGACGACTCTGACGATATTGTCTACGTTTGTTCAGTTCAGCGGCTGGACTGTGTTCCTGAAGAATAACTGGGACACGGCGACCTTCGTGACAAACTACTTCCCATTGATCCTCTTCCCCGTTCTCTACCTTGGATCCAAATGGTGGAAACGCACGCCAATGCTCGAGCCCTCCGAAATGGATTTCCAAAGCGGACTCGCGGAGATCGAGGCTGATACATATGATGAACCCCCTCCTAAAAACAAGATGGAAGCTTTCTGGCAGTGGCTGGTATGTGTTCCAAGCTGCATTTGAA
>Ga0307512_10003228_pt1 | contig 19272 bp, 14 predicted proteins | sample 14_EM_MG_FD_200267 | JGI IMG/M metagenome (GOLD analysis project Ga0307512, IMG submission 200267) | Populus trichocarpa ectomycorrhiza microbial communities from riparian zone in the Pacific Northwest, United States - 14_EM | ecosystem: Host-associated > Plants > Roots > Unclassified | place... | reverse complement strand
GAAGGCGACCTCGATCTGCGGGACCCCGCGCGGGGCCGGCGGCAGACCGGTCAGCTCGAACATCCCGAGCTTCTTGTTGTACGCCGCGATCTCGCGCTCGCCCTGGTAGACCTGGATCTGCACGGAGGGCTGGTTGTCCTCGGCGGTGGTGAAGATCTCGGACCGCTTGGTCGGGATCGTCGTGTTCCGCTCGATGAGCTTGGTCATGATGCCGCCCTTGGTCTCGATGCCGAGGGACAGCGGGGTGACGTCGAGGAGCAGGACGTCCTTGACCTCACCCTTGAGGACACCGGCCTGCAGGGCGGCGCCGATGGCGACGACCTCGTCCGGGTTGACGCCCTTGTTGGCGTCCTTGCCACCGGTCAGCTCGCGGACGATCTCGGCGACGGCGGGCATACGGGTGGAGCCACCGACGAGGACGACGTGGTCGATCTCGTTGATGGAGATGCCGGCGTCCTTGATGACGTTGTGGAACGGCGTCTTGCAGCGCTCCAGCAGGTCGGCCGTCAGCTGCTGGAACTGGGCCCGGGTGAGCTTCTCGTCCAGGTGCAGCGGGCCCTCGGCGGACGCCGTGATGTAGGGCAGGTTGATCGAGGTCTCGGTGGACGAGGACAGCTCGATCTTGGCCTTCTCGGCGGCCTCACGGAGGCGCTGCAGGGCCATCTTGTCCTTGCCGAGGTCCACGCCGTGACCGCTGGCGAACTGCTTGACCAGGTAGTCGACGACACGCTGGTCCCAGTCGTCACCACCGAGGTGGTTGTCGCCGTTGGTGGCCTTCACCTCAACGACGCCGTCGCCGATCTCCAGCAGGGACACGTCGAAGGTGCCGCCGCCGAGGTCGAAGACGAGAATCGTCTGGTCGTCCTTGTCGAGGCCGTACGCGAGCGCGGCCGCGGTGGGCTCGTTGACGATGCGAAGGACGTTGAGACCGGCGATCTCGCCGGCTTCCTTCGTCGCCTGGCGCTCGGAGTCGTTGAAGTACGCCGGGACGGTGATGACCGCGTCGGTCACCTTCTCGCCCAGGTAGGACTCGGCGTCACGCTTGAGCTTCTGCAGGATGAAGGCGCTCATCTGCTGCGGGTTGAACTGCTTCCCGTCGAGCTCGATCTTCCAGTCCGTGCCCATGTGGCGCTTCACGGAGCGGATGGTCCGGTCCACGTTCGTGACCGCCTGGCGCTTGGCGACCTCGCCGACGAGCACCTCACCGTTCTTCGCGAAGGCGACGACGGACGGCGTGGTCCTGGCACCCTCGGCGTTGGTGATGACGGTGGGCTCGCCGCCCTCCAGAACGCTGACGACGGAGTTAGTCGTGCCCAGGTCGATGCCGACCGCACGTGCCATGGTGATTTCCTCCAGCTGACTTGAGTGGAACGGACTCAAGTGTGCACGACGTCCCCCGCTCGGTCAACAGACCTGAGTCGCGCGGACTCAACTCTTATCCGTTCCTTACACGCAAGTGGCCGCTGACCTGCGTGGATGTAGCCGTGGGCACAGGCCGCCGTACGCCGTAGACAGGCACCCGCAGCAGCAGGAGTACGACGATGAGCACCACGGCCGCCACCCAGTACACCCCGGACTGGGCGGTCCACCCGATGTGCATCAGCACTCCGACGAGGACCCCGGCGAACGCCCCGATGCCGGGCAGGACGGTCGCCCCCTGCGGGGTGAGCCCCAACCGCCGCAGCCGGTGGGCGAGATGGTCGGGCCCGCCGCGCAGCAGCGGCCGCCCGGCCAGTCGCCGCGACAGCACCACGAGGAGTACGTCGGCGCTCGCCACCGCGGTGAGCGGAAACAGCACCCCCGCGCTGGACGCGAGCCCGTACCCGGCCTGAGTGAACACGGCCGACGCGGCGAGCACGAACCCGGTGAACAGCGACCCGCAGGCCCCGAGCCCCACGCGCGCGGGAGGCCAATTGTGCATGAGGAAGCCGGTCAGCGCGGCGGCCAGCACGCTCAGCAGCACCGCGAGCCCGTCCATCACCTCGGCCGCCGCACAGGCACCGACCCCGAAGGCGGTGAGGACTCCGACGGTCCCCGCGAGCGCGTCGGCATGGTCGAGCGCCTTGAACCCGACGGCGACGAAGACGATCCAGCCGACGGCGAGCAGACCGACGGGCACCCCGGTCTCGTCGTACGGCACGACGCAGGCCGCCGCCACGGCCGTACCGGCGACGAGCACCCGCGCCTTGACCCGCCGCACATCCGCGACGAGCCCCAGTGCGGCGACGGCACCGCCCGCGGCCAGCAGCCTTCCCACCCCGGATCCGAGGGGCGCGACGCCGGTCCGCTCACCGGCCACCGCCACCGCACAGGTGGCCAGCACCACCGCCACACCCCCGAACAGCGGCACGGGCCGCTGCCGCTGCCGTCTCCGCTCGACGATGCCGAGGCGCAGGGCAGGAACCCGGAGCAGCGCGGTGAGCACGGCGGCGAGCAGGAGGGCGGTGGTGGCGGCGGCGATCCCGTAGAGCACGGATCTAAGTTAGGCGCGAATGTACCAATTTGGCATGAATAACACGATCGGATCGTCACAGACCTTCGAGGCAACCCTTAAGGCAACCCTCAGCGACACAGATCACTGCGCGGCTGGCTACAGTGCGACAGAAGATAGGGGTAGCCTCAGACGGACCGCATAAGTTACCGCTTAGTAATGTCGCTTGTAAGGTCGAGGCCCACCCTCGAAAGAAACCCCTCGCAGGCCCGAGGAGCCCCCAAATGCAACTCGCCGCGATCATCGTGTCGCTGGTCCTGACCGTGGTCGGCGTTGCCCTGCTCGCACGCGCCATCGGCCAGTTCGTCCGGTACTTCAAGCTGGGCCAGCCCGTGCCCGCCGGCAGCCGGACCGACAATCCCTACTCACGCAGCGTGACGCTGGTGCGTGAGTTCCTCGGCCACACGCGGATGAACCGCTGGGGCATCGTGGGCTTCGCCCACTGGTTCGTGGCCGTCGGCTTCCTGACGCTGCCGCCGACCCTGGCGCAGGCCTTCGGCCAGCTCTTCCAGGCCGACTGGACGCTGCCGGTCGTCGGCGACTGGCTGCCGCTCGAGATGTACACCGAGTTCATCGGCGTGATGACGGTGCTCGGCATCGTCGTACTGATGGCGATCCGGCTGCTGAACCTGCCCTCGCGGCCCGGCCGCAAGTCCCGCTTCGCGGGCTCCAAGGCGGGACAGGCGTACTTCGTCGAGTACGTCATCCTCACCATCGGCCTCGCGATCTACGTGCTGCGCGGCCTGGAGGGCGCGATCCACCACGTGGAGGGCTACGACGCGTCGTACTTCGCTTCGTACCCGCTGGTCCTGGCCTTCAAGGGACTGTCGGTCTCCGCGCTGCAGAACCTGATCTACCTGGTCGCGATGATCAAGATCAGCACCTCGTTCATCTGGATGATCGTGGTCTCGCTGAACACCAACATGGGTGTGGCCTGGCACCGCTTCCTGGCCTTCCCGAACATCTGGTTCAAGCGCGAGTCCGAGGGCGGTACGGCGCTGGGCGCCCTGCAGCCGATGACGTCCGGCGGCAAGCCGATCGACTTCACCGACCCCGGTGACGACGACGTCTTCGGCGTATCCCAGGTCGAGCAGTTCTCCTGGAAGGGTCTGCTCGACTTCTCGACGTGCACCGAGTGCGGCCGCTGCCAGTCGCAGTGCCCCGCCTGGAACACGGGCAAGCCCCTGTCCCCCAAGCTCCTGATCATGTCGCTGCGGGACCACGCCCACGCCAAGGCCCCGTACCTGCTGGCCGGCGGCGGCAAGACGGCGGAGGGCGAGGAGAAGGCGTCCGAGGAGCAGCTCGCCGAGGTCCCCGCGGCCGCGCTGGCCGAGGCCGAGCGCCCGCTGATCGGGACGGCCGAGGCTGCATCTGACGGCGGCTTCGCCGCGGGCGGCGTCATCGACCCGGACGTCCTGTGGTCCTGCACCACCTGCGGCGCCTGCGTCGAGCAGTGCCCGGTGGACATCGAGCACATCGACCACATCGTCGACATGCGCCGCTACCAGGTCATGATCGAATCGGCCTTCCCCTCCGAGGCGGGCACGATGCTCAAGAACCTGGAGAAGAAGGGCAACCCCTGGGGCCTGGCCAAGAAGCAGCGCCTGGAGTGGCTCAAGGAGGTCGAGTTCGAGGTCCCGGTCGTCGGCCAGGACATCGAGGACCTCACCGAGGTCGAGTACCTGTACTGGGTCGGCTGCGCGGGCTCCCTGGAGGACCGCGCGAAGAAGACCACCAAGGCCTTCGCCGAACTCCTCCACATCGCGGGCGTCAAGTTCGCGATCATGGGCGGCGACGAGAAGTGCACCGGTGACTCCGCCCGCCGCCTGGGCAACGAGCCCCTGTTCCAGGAGCTCGGCATGGAGAACGTCATGGCGCTGAACATGGCGTTCGGCGAGGAGCTGGACGACGAGGGCAAGGTCGTGCCGGAGTCCGCCAAGCCGAAGTCGGCGAAGAAGATCGTCGCGACCTGCCCGCACTGCCTGAACACGATCGGCAACGAGTACCCGCAGATCGGCGGCGACTACGAGGTCATCCACCACACCCAGCTGCTCCAACACCTCGTCGACGAGGGCAAGTTGATCCCCGTCACCCCGGTCGAGGGCATCATCACCTACCACGACCCCTGCTACCTGGGCCGCCACAACAAGATCTACACGCCCCCGCGCGAGATCATCGCGAGCGTCCCGGGCCTGCGCAACGAGGAGATGCACCGCCACAAGGAGCGCGGCTTCTGCTGCGGCGCCGGCGGTGCGCGGATGTGGATGGAGGAGCGGATCGGCAAGCGCATCAACAACGAGCGCGTCGATGAGGCCTTGTCCCTCAACCCTGACATCATCTCCACCGCCTGCCCCTTCTGCCTGGTCATGCTCACCGACTCGGTCAACGGCAAGAAGGCTGCAGCCGATAGCGGCTCCGCCGCGGGCGGCAAGGCCAAGGAGTCCATCCAGGTCGTGGACGTCGCCCAGCTCCTCCTGGAGTCGGTGAAGACCCCGGTCGACCCGGCGGGCGAACCGGAGACGGAGAACGCACCGGAGCCGGAGCCGGTGAAGTAACCGGCCTGCTCCTACGGCTGCCCCGACGCCCCCATGTCCCTTGCGGAGGTGGGGGCGTCGGCGTTGTCTCGCGGCGGCGTACGCGAGACTGTGCCCCATGAGCGCCCCATGGGCGACGGCAGGCACCGACCAGGAAGGACCGCCACGTTGATCGTCTTTGGCACCAAGGGATACCTGTACCAGCTCGCGATACTGACGCTGGTGTGCGGCCACTGCGGCAATCCCTCCGCGCACACGCTCAGGAAGCGCGTCACGAAGTTCACCCTGTTCTTCGTACCGCTGTTCCCGTTCTCGACGAAGTACACGACGCAGTGCACCTTCTGCGGCGCCGAGCAGAAGCTGACCAAGGAACAGGCGGAACAGCTGCAGGCGCAGGCCGCGAGCGGCCAGGGCGGCCAGACACACGGGCAGCCGCAGCCTTACCAGTCCTGAGCGGCACGCTCTCGCCGCATGCCGGTCAGACAAGACGCAGCAGCTCCAGCAGACTTCCGCCCGGCACCCGCTCCCGTATCCCGCCCGGCGGTGTGACCCGTTCCACCGTGGTGCGGGACAGGACGGGGTCGCCGTTGGGGGCGTCCGAGCCGAAGAGGGTGCGGGTGGGGAGTTCGCGGATGGCCAGGCGGACGGTGAAGACGATGTTCGCCGGTGGCCGTGCTGATCGGGGAGCCGGCGGACCGGGACCAGCGAGCGGCTGCTGCGCCACTACGAGCGGGCGGGACTGCTGCGGCCCGAACGGCTGCCCAACGGCTGTCGCTCCTACGCCGATTCCGACATCGCCGCGGTGGGACGCATCCGCGTCCTTCCCGCGGCCGGGCTGCCCACCCGCGTCATCCGCCAGGTGCTGCCCTGTACCGCAGGCACGGGCGTCGTGCGGCCCTGCCCCGGAGCGCTCGACGCGCTCCACGACCGGCAGCGCGTCCTCGACCGGCGGGCCGCGGAGCTCGACACAGCCCGTGAGGTGCTGCGGGAGACCATCGCGGCGGCCGAGGCCCGGCAGGCTCCCGTAGGCGCGGGGAGCGGAGCAGCGGCCGAAAGGTCCGGGCACCCGGGAGCAGAGCGCGGATCGGGCGATTGAGGAATCCTGCCCGCCGGGCACCCGGTCCCCCGCGCCGCTCCCGTACGGAGGGCGTGCCGGGCCGGGCCGGGGCCGCGTACGGGGTTACCGTCAGTGGCGTGGACGGTGATCACCGAGGGTGGCGCGAGTGTTTGCTCGGCGGGGCGGTGTTCGCCGTGTGCATGGCCGGCACCACGCTGCCGACCCCTCTCTATCCCCTCTACCAGGAGAAGTTCGGGTTCACCGAGTTGACGGTGACCGTCGTGTACGCCGTGTACGCCTTCGGGGTCATCGGAGTGCTGCTCCTGATGGGCAACGTCTCGGACGCCGTGGGCAGGCGTGCGGTGCTGCAGTGGGGTCTGGGATGCGCGGCGGCGAGCGCCGTCTGCTTCCTGTGCGCCACCGGGCTGGGCTGGCTGTATGCGGGACGGCTGCTGTCGGGACTGTCCGCCGGCCTGTTCACCGGGGCGGCCACGGCGTATGTGATGGAACTGGCGCCGTACGGCGGCGCCGCGCGGGCCACGTTCGTGGCGACGGCCGCCAACATGGGCGGGCTGGGCTGCGGTCCGCTGCTCGCCGGGTTGCTCGCGCAGTACGCCGCCTGGCCGCTGTACCTGCCGTTCGCCGTGCACCTCGTACTGGTGGCCGCCGCGTCGGCCGCCCTGCTGCGGCTTCCGGAGACGGTACGGGAGCGGCAGCCGCTGAGCGCCGTACGGCCGCAGCGGCCCGGTCTGCCCCCGCACGTGCGGGCGGTGTTCGGGCCCGCGGCGATCGCCTCGTTCGCGGGGTTCGCGCTGTTCGGGGTGTTCACGTCGGTCAGCCCGGAGTTCCTCGCCGAGTCCCTGGACGTGGACAACCACGCCGTGAGCGGGCTGGTCGTCGCGCTGGCCTTCTTCGCCTCGACCGCAGGGCAACTTGCGGTCGGCCGGGTCGGGGTGGGGCGATCGCTGCCGCTGGGCTGCGCCGTGCTCCTCGCCGGGCTGGCGCTGCTCGCCGGGGCGCTGAGTTGGGACCTGATGTCGCTGGTGGTGCTGAGCGCGCTCGTCGGCGGGGTCGGGCAGGGGCTGGTGTTCCGCGGTGCGCTGTCCACGGTGGCCGAGGCGTCTCCGGCAGACCGGCGCGCGGCGGTCATCTCGACGCTGTTCGTGGTGGCCTATGCGGGCATCTCGATGCCGGTGATCGGTGTGGGGCTGCTGGCGGGCCCGATCGGCCTGGAGCGTGCGGGGCTGGTGTTCATCGCATGCATGGCCGTCCTGGTCTCGACCGCGGCCGCCTACCTGCTCCGGCGGCCGGTACCGGCGAGAACGTGAGCGCACTGACCATGGCCCTCCACCGCTGAACGTCATCTCCCCACCCCGGGACTGTCCCCACATCTCGAACGCATGCATCATTACGGGGTCGTTGCCAATGATGCTGACGAGGTGAGCGGTGCGCGTGCGAAGAAGCAGGGCGGTTACGGCGTCCGCGTTCGGCGGCCTCCTCCTGTTGCTCGCCGCCTGCGGCCCCGGTACGGATGCCGCGACCGCCCGCCACACTCCCGTACAGATCGCCAATGCCCCGGCCAAGTTGCCCGTCCCGCACGGCAAAGGCAGCACGACCCCCGACGACTTCAACGGTGACGGCCACCGCGACCTCGTCCTCGACGACCTCGTGAAGGCCCAGAGCCACGCCGACGACGCGGGCATCGGTGTCGTATACGGCGGAGCGCACGGACTCACCCCCGGCGCACGCCAGTTGCTGAGTCCCGCCCAGTACGCGGCCCGTACGAAAGGCCAACTCCCCGCGGTCTTCGACGCGGAGGCCACCTGCGACCTGGACAAGGACGGCTTCACCGACCTGGTGGTGTCCACCGACCCGCCCTACGACGGTCAGGGCCGGCCCCCCGTTCCGCTCCAGATGCTCTTCGGCTCGGCCACCGGGCTGACCCGCGCCGTCCACCTCACCGTCCCCACCCGCGCCCGCTTCGGCAACGACTGGCCCGACCAGCCGGTGTGCGGCGACTTCGACGGCGACGGTGCGGAGGATCTCGTCCTGCACGCGTCCGGGGGGCAACTCAGCTATCTGCGCGGCCCGTTCAGCCGTAGAGGCGCTCCCCGCGCGGCCGGCGCCCCCGTCCCGTCGCCGGGCGAGTTCCCCACGGGCCCGGCGGCCGACGTCGACCGCGACGGCTACGACGACCTGGTGGTCCGTACGGCAGAAGGCGCGAGCAAGGCGTCCATCGTCCTCGGCGGACCCGCCGGCCCCACCCGCACCGGCACCGTCCTGCCCGAGGGCATCGACATCGCCCTCGGCCGCTTCGGCAGGGGCAGGGCGCTGGACGCGGCGGTCGGCGGTGGGGGTGCCCCCGCGCGAGCGAATTCGAGCGTGGGGGAGGGCGAAACCGCCCTGCGCTACGACCTGCCGAGCGCCACCCGTGCCGCCCTCGCCTCCCCCGGCTCCGTGCTCGACGCCGCCGACTTCGACGGCGACGGCCTCAGCGAACTCGTCTCCAGCGGCTCCCGGCTCCGGGTGTTCCGGGGCCGTACGACGGGCTTGTCGACGGCGGGCATGGTGACCGTCGCGCCACCGGCCCAGGGGACGACCAGGGTCCTGTCCGTCGGCGACTTCGACGGCGACGGGCGGGCGGACCTCGCGGTGCGGACGTACCGGGGCGAGACGAAGGACACCGTCGCCGTCTATCCCGGGGCGAAGAAAGGCCTCGTGGCGGCCGAGCCCGCGGTCACCTTCTCCAGCGCGGAGTTCCTGGCGGGCTGACGGACTGGCGGACTGACGGGCTGGCGGACTGACGGACGAGCGGACAGGTCAGCGCCGAGCTGCAGCCTCAAGAAATTACCGAACCAACCGAACTCACGTACAACCCTTGCGCCCCACCGCAGGTCTCCTGATCGCCGACCGGCCCGTTAACCCGAGGACAACTCCCGGCGAACACGAGCCGGCGCGCACCCCATCGACTGCGGATGCCCGCCAGGCATCCCCCGCATGCCGCAGGAGAAACCCGCATGCACAAGCCTCTGCGACTCGCCCTCGCGACGGCCGCCGCCGTCGCGCTGACGGGCGGATTGCTCACGTTCACGGCCGTGACCGCCACGGCCGCGGACTCCACCACGGTCCCGCAGGCCGACTTCAACGGCGACGGGATCGGCGACACCGCCTTCTCCGCCGACGGCGCCTACGTCAGCGGCAAGAAGGCCGCCGGCCAGCTGGTCGTCCTCTACGGCACGAACACCGGCGTCTCGTCCGCCAAGCGCTCCACCATCAGCCAGAACACCACCGGCAACCCCGGCACCGCCGAGGCCGGCGACCACTTCGGCGGGGAGACCGCGTACGCCGACTTCAACGGCGACGGCTTCGACGACATCGCCGTCGGCTCCCCCGGCGAGGACGTCGGCAGCGACACGGACGGCGGCGGCGTCGCCATTCTGTGGGGCTCGGCCTCCGGCATCACCGGCAAGGGCGTCCCGGTCGCCGACCCGGCCCCCACCGGCCACGACTACTGGGGCAAGAACCTCGCCGCCGGCGACTTCGACGGCGACGGCAAGGCCGACCTGGCCGTCGGCAGCTCCGCCGCCACCGTCTACGTCCTCAAGGGCGGCATCAACGCCTCCGGCGTGCCCGGCGGCAAGTACACGATCAAGCCCCCGATCATGGGCAGCGACGCCGGCGGCCCGCTCAACCTGACCGCCGGCAACATCAACGGCGGCCCCGAGACCGATCTGGTGATCGACGGCTACGAGACCGCGACCGACTACGGCTGGAACAAGAACTACTACGTTCCCGGCTCCTCGAGCGGCCTGAACATGTCCTCGTCCCAGACGCTCAAGCCCGGCGTCATCACCGCGATCGGCGACATCGACAACGACGGCTACGGCGACGTCGTCAGCGGCGCCTACTGGAACCCCACCACCGAGGACGGCACGACGGTCCCCGACTCCGGCAAGGGCGGCAAGGTCTGGGTCACCTACGGCTCCGACGGCGGCCCGGTCACCACCAGCCCCACCGGCATCACCCAGGACACCGGCAACGTCCCCGGCACCGCCGAGGGCAACGACTTCTTCGGCTACGAGCTCGACCTCGGTGACGTCAACGGCGACGGCTTCCTCGACCTCGCGATCGGCGTGGCCGGCGAGAACATCGGCAGCGCCGCCAACACCGGTGCGGTCACCGTCCTCTACGGCACCGCGAGCGGACTGGACACCGCCTCCGGCGCCCAGTCCTTCGCCCAGTCCACCGCGGGCGTGCCCGGCAACGACGAAAAGGACGACTACTTCGGCCAGGACGTCAAGCTCGACGACGTCACCGGCGACGGCAGGGCGGACCTGCTCATCGGCTCCCAGGAGAACGCCGCCAACGGCGCGGTGACCTACCTGCCCTCCGACGGCACGAAGGTCATCACGACCGGCTCGCGCACGATCTCCCCGAGCACCTCGGGCGTCTCGACGACCGGAACGCCGTACTTCGGCGCCAACTTCGCCGACTGACCGTCCCCATACCGGAGCCGGGCCCTCACCCTCGGGCCCGGCTCCTCCGTGCCCTAGGGGGTCTCCTTACCGTCCCCTTAAGGGATGTCACAGCTCGGCAGCAATGCCGGGCCGGAACCGCCGGGCCCCGCACGTCACTCTCCGGGACCAGGTACGTTCGAAGGCGTGGCTGGATTCAGGATCGGACGCGGCGCCCGGAACAACGGAGCTCCGCAAACGCGACCGCAACAACCCCCGTACGGACAGCAGGCACCGCAGGGCCCGTCGTACGGCTATCCCCCCGCGCCGCAGCCCCACCCCGGGCAGCAGCAGTACGGGAACGGCGGCGGCCAGTGGCCGCAGGGCAATGGCGGCGGGTACGGCGAACCGGAGTACTTCGGCGACGGCGGCGGGTACGCACCGCAGGGCAACCCGGACCCGTACGCGGCCAACAACCCGGGCAACACCCAGGCGTTCTCGGTCGGCGAGGACCCCTACACCCAGGGCGGCACCTACCGCGCGGGCTCGACCCCGCCGGCCGGCCCCGTAGGCCCCCGCCTGCACTGGAAGGAACTCCTGAGAGGCGTCGTCCTCTCCCCCGCCCAGACCTTCCTCCGGATGCGCGACTACACAATGTGGGGCCCGGCCCTCATCGTGACGTTCCTCTACGGCCTCCTCGCGGTCTTCGGCTTCGACGGCGCGCGGACGGACGCCATCAACGCCACCCTCGCGAACGCGGTCCCGATCGTCCTGACGACAGCCGTGGCCATGGTGCTGTCCGCCTTCGTCCTGGGCGTGGTCACCCACACCCTGGCCCGCCAGCTCGGCGGCGACGGCGCCTGGCAGCCCACGGTCGGCCTCTCCATGCTGATCACGTCCCTCACGGACGCCCCCCGCCTGGTCTTCGCCATGTTCTTCGGCGGCGACGCCACCTTCGTCCAGGCCCTGGGCTGGGCGACCTGGGTAGCGGCAGGCGCCCTCCTCACCCTCATGGTCAGCCGCTCCCACGACCTCCCCTGGCCGAAGGCCCTGGGCGCGTCCGCGATCCAGCTGATCGCCCTGCTGTCGATCGTGAAGCTGGGCACGTTCTAAGCACCTGTGACAGTGCGGTGCCGTGCCGGTCAGCCCCGGTCAGGCGGGGGCGGTCAGGATTGCAGGAACGTGAGGATGTCGGGATTGAGGACGTCCGGGTTGGTCGACAACATCCCGTGCGGAAGCCCCTCGTAGCTCTTGAGCGTGCCGTTCCTCAAAAGCTTGACCGTCAGCGGCGCCGAGTCCTCGTACGGAACGATCTGGTCGTCGGTTCCGTGGGCGACGAGGACCGGTACGCCGATCTCCTTGAGGTCCTGGGTGAAGTCGGTCTCGGAGAATGCCTTGATGCATTCGTAGTGGGCGTTGGCCGCGCCCGTCATTCCCTGCCGCCACCAGTTGTCGATCAGTCCCTGCGACACTTTCGCACCGGGGCGGTTGAAGCCGTAGAACGGCCCAGAAGGCACCTCGATGTAGTACTGCGCGCGGTTGGCGGCCAGCGCCTCACGGAAAGCATCGAAGGTCTCGATGGGCAGGCCGCCCGGGTTGGACTCCGACTTGACCATGACGGGAGGTACGGCGCCCACCAGCACCGCCTTCCCGACACGACCGGGCTCGGCGCGGGCGACGTAGCGTGCGACCTCGCCGCCGCCGGTGGAGTGACCGATGTGGAACGCTCCCCGCAGGTCAAGTGCGTCCGTAAGGGCGATCACGTCGGCGGCGTAGGTGTCCATGTCGTGGCCAGTGGCGGTCTGGCTCGAGCGTCCGTGCCCACGGCGGTCGTGGGCGATGACCCGGTAGCCGTGCGCCAGGAAGAACAACATCTGGTTGTCCCAGTCGTCGGCGCTCAGTGGCCATCCGTGGTGGAAGACGACCGGCTGCCCATCGCGTGGACCCCAGTCCTTGTAGAAGATGGTGGTGCCGTCATCGGTGGTGACTGTACCCATCGCTCATCCTCCGCTCGCCCGGGCGTGCCCCGGCGACACAGCAGAGGTGTGGGGGCACGCGGGACCGACGAATTCACGCCTTGAGGCGCGGTCCGGATGTACCCGGACCACCCTACGCTCGGGCCGTGCACGGCACATCCTCAGAGAGCCCCTCACCGATCCATCGAGGGGCTCTCCGCAATCCCGAGGAAACGCGCAGGTCAGACCGCTTCCTTGTTCACCTTGGCCGCTTCGCCCAACCTATGTACCGGTGGCAAAACACTGCTCGGCGAGGACGAGGCTGATGACGAACTCGTCGACGGCTTCACCGACGCGCCCCACCTTCCCGCAGCCCCCGTTCACGATGGAGCACATGTAACTGAACGTGGGGCCGGTTGAGTTGGGCTTCCGACGCCTGTTGACCTGCCCACGAATCTTGGCGTGGCAGAGCCCACAGCGGGCAATGCCGGACAGGAGGTACTTCCGGGCGAGCGATCGACCGGGTTACTTCTGCTTGCGCTCCGCAACCACGGCGCACACGGCCTCCCACTCCTCCACGGTGTTGATCGGCTCCCATTCGCCGACGACCGGTCGCCCATCGTCGTCAAGGAGGACCTTGCCGCGATACGTGCGGTATCCGCACAGCCGCGGGTTGGTCAGCATGTGTTCCACGAGGTGATGAGGGAGCCGGGTAGTCCCCTCGCGAGTGTGGCCGATCCCTCGACGCTGCCAGTCCGTACGGATGGTGCCGATCCGCACGCCGGCGAGTAGCTCTTTCTGGGCAGCGCGGATGTGCTCGGCGGCGACAGGATCCATCTTGCGTCCGCCCTTGAGCCACCCATACGGAGCCGGACCACCGCTGGACTTCCCCTGTCGCGCCAGCTCAAGGTGCTTGCGTTGAATACGGCGCGATGCGTCGTGCGACGACTTGTTGGCGAACGCCACCATCACCCGCGCCATGGTGCGACCATCCGCCGTGCCCGAGTTCACGTCGTTGGTGACCGTGGCGAACACGAGCCGCTTACGCCCGTCGTACATGTCGATGAGGCGTTCAAGGTCTTTCGGCTGACGTGCGAGCCGATCAAGGCCCGCGCAAGCGCGGGCTGGCCCCTGGGGCCGCAAGCGAGCTACGGCCCTGAGTAGAAACCCGATCATGCATGGCCATGGTCAGAACGATGCCTCCGGCGGGGGATCGGCCGGCACCGGGATGGAGGGGGCGCCGTTCGAGGCTGCAAGTCCGTAGTGGTGGGTGATGCCGGGTCCGAGGCGCGCCTAACCCCTTGGCGATGAGTTGGCCGCCTGTTTAACTTCGCTCATGATTACGGGGTTCTGTACCTTCGTCGGCATGGTGATCGGGACGCTTCTCGTGGCACGGCGAGTACGGCGAACAGCCGCTCGGGCCGAAGCAGGGGAATCAGTCTTCTTCCAGGTCGGGGCCAACCTGCCGGGCGAGGGTCGCCGATACAGCCTTGGCCAGGTACGGGCCGGAGGCGAGTTCCGATGGAATCCGCGCTGGTCGTGGACGCGGCTACGTGAACTCCCGACAGATCTGCGCTACATCCGCGCACGCGAAGCGACCTTCCGCGAAAAGCTGTGGCTCCCGGCCGGAGCGCTGGTGATCGAGTGTGAATCGTCTGCGGGACCTGTACGGCTCTGGGCCCACGTGGAGCACGTGGTGCACGTGGTGGAGATGATTCGGCGGACAAATACCCCGAACTTGTCGAGTGCCCCGGTTCCTGACACCAGCAGCTGACACCAACAGGCACGAACAGCGGCGGTCGACGCTGGACCTCAGCAGACAGCCAGTCGAGGCGCAAAGCGGGTTGGCCGAGGTCGACGTCCCCCTGGATCGACCTGATAAGGATGAGGCCGAAGGTTCAAGCCCTGTGAGCTCCAAAACGAAGATCCCCGGTCTACCAAGGCCGGGGATCTTTGCAACGCAGCAGGTCAGACCGCTTCCTTCGACGGCGTGATCGGCTCGCCCGACTTACGTACTACAGGCAACACACTCCACGGAAAGTTGATCCACTCGTCGGTCCGCTTCCACACGTACTCGCACTTCACCAGGGACTGCGACTTCTCGTAGATGACCGCGGACCGCACCTCGGCGACGGTGTCGAGGCAGAAGTCGCGGACGAGCTTCAGCGTCTTGCCCGTGTCGGCGACGTCGTCGGTGATGAGCACCTTCTTGTCGGAGAAGTCGATGACGTTGGGAACGGGGGCGAGCATGACGGGCATTTCCAGCGTGGTCCCCACCCCCGTGTAGAACTCGACGTTCACGAGATGGATGTTCTTGCAGTCGAGGGCGTAGGCGAGCCCGCCCGCGACGAAGACGCCCCCGCGGGCGATGCTGAGCACGACATCCGGCTCGTACCCGTCGTCGGCGATGGTCTGCGCGAGTTCGCGCACGGCGCCGCCGAACGCCTCGTACGTCAGGTTCTCCCGCACGTCGGTCATGCCCTCGCCCTCACACCTGGGTCCGATGGAAGTTGAGGTAGGACCGGGAGGCGGTGGGTCCGCGCTGTCCCTGGTACCGGGACCCGTAGCGCTCGCTCCCGTACGGGAACTCGGCCGGCGAGCTGAGCCGGAACAGGCACAGCTGCCCGATCTTCATGCCGGGCCAGAGCTTGATGGGCAGGGTGGCGAGGTTGGAGAGCTCGAGCGTCACGTGTCCGGAGAAGCCGGGGTCGATGAACCCGGCGGTGGAGTGGGTGACGAGGCCGAGCCGCCCCAGGGAGCTCTTCCCTTCGAGCCGCGACGCAAGATCATCGGGGAGCGAGATGACCTCATACGTACTGGCGAGGACGAACTCCCCGGGATGGAGGATGAACGGCTCGTCGCCGTCCGGCTCCACGAGCCGCGTGAGATCCACCTGCTCGACGGACGGGTCGATGTGCGGGTACCGGTGATTCTCGAAGACCCGGAAATACCGGTCCAGCCGCACGTCGACACTCGACGGCTGCACCATGGATTCGTCGTAGGGATCGATCACCACTCGCCCGGCGTCGATCTCGGCCCGGATGTCCTTGTCTGAGAGAAGCACGCCCCGAGGATACGCACGGCGCGCGGAGCGACCACAATCGTGTCGCCCCGCGCGCCCGCCACTGCTGCTGGTGCTTGCTGCTACTGCTGTCTTCTGTCTGTCCGCTGCCGCTTTTCGCTAATGCTTCTCAAGGCTGACCGGCACCACACTGCGGAGCCGGGCACACCGTGGACACCGGACGAGCCGGCCGGGGCCGAGCCGCTCGGCCTGCTGCATCGGGAACGAAGTGGTGCTGAACACGTGCCCATCGGCACAACGGACGACGGTGCGCTCCATCAAGTCCTAGAGTCCCTTCCCCAAGAGCCTCGTCTGGCTACTGCTCGCCTGACGACAAAAGCCACGTTACGGGATCAACGGAACGACTCTCCAGGGGGCACTCCGACCTCTCCCGGACCCTCTCCCACCTCTCCACCGTACGCCCCAACTCCGGTGCCCCGCAGCCCCATCGCCCCCCTCGAACGCACGCAGGCCCCACGGCTTCAGCGCCGGGAGCCTGGGATGAGGTAAGGTGACTGTGCGTTCCGACACCGGCTCCGACCGGCGTCTACGCGGGTGTAGTTTAGTGGTAGAACATCAGCTTCCCAAGCTGAGAGTGCGAGTTCGATTCTCGTCACCCGCTCTTATTGAAGCCCCAGGTCAGCGGCCTGGGGCTTACTTGTTGCCCAGACCTTTTGTCGCCCCTCGCGCCCCCGACACGGCTCGAGATAGGGCACGCGGAGGGCACGGGGTCCCCCTCGGGGTATTTGGCCGCCAGTCAGCCTCTCCTCAACTGCGCGGCCTGGAAGGCCCCTTGGCGCACGGGACCATGACAAGACACGAGCCAAAACCATCAGCTTGCCGTTCCCTTGGCGAAGAGGGCTGGATGTTCAGAGCGCCGCAGGCTCGACAGCCTCCCGGCGATCATCTTGTTTCACTTGTTGCGTTTAATTCGATTGTTTCGAATAATGGGTACACGCAGACTCGACGCCTGCTTCCCGCACCGACAGGGGCGCACCATGACCAAGACAGACATCCGACCCGTGAAACTGCCACCTGAGAAGGCCGCGGCCGCAGCGCACGCGCTCGCACAGGTCGGCAGCTACCTGGCGGCACACCAGGACCTCGCAGAGATCACCGTGACGGTCGAGGACGGAGAGCGCGAGCCCCTCGCCCTACCCCGCGAGGCCGTGGAACTGCTCGCCGCCATGCTGGCCCACCTGGGGGCCGGCCGCGCCGTCTCGGTCGTCCCGTCCGACGCCGAGCTCACCACACAGCAGGCAGCAGACATGCTCAACGTGTCGCGGCCATTCCTGATCGGGCTGCTCGAGGCCGGAGATATCGAATACCGAACCGTCGGCACACATCGGCGGATCACCGCGTCGTCGCTCCTGCAGTACAAGCGCAAGGACGACCAGCGTCGCCGAGAAGCCGCCGACGAGCTCACCCAGCTCGGCCAGGAAATGGGAATGATCTAGCACATGGCCTTCGTCGCCATCTACGACGCCAACGTCCTCTACCCCAGCACCCTGCGCGACGTCCTCATCCGAATCGCGCAGGGCGGCCTCGTCCAGGCCAAGTGGACCGATCAGATCCTCGACGAGACATTCCGTAACATCCTCAAGAACCGCCCGGACATCCTGCCCGAGAAGCTCGACCGCGTTCGCGCCTTGATGAACGCTGCAATCCGGGACTGCCTGGTCAAGGGACACGAACCACTGATCGACGCCGTGAAGCTGCCAGACCCGGACGACCGGCACGTCCTGGCCGCGGCGATCCGGGCCAAGGCACAGGTCGTGGTCACCTTCAACCTGAAGGACTTCCCTGCCGATGCCCTGGCCCCCTGGGACGTCGAAGCAGTGCATCCGGACGCCTTCCTGGAGGCACAGATCGATCTGGCCCCGCAGGTCGTCTACGGCGCGGTGCAGAGGATCGCGGACAGTTGGCGCAAACCGCCAGGCACAGTGGACGACGTGATCGCCAGGCTGGAGCGGCAGGGCCTGGTCGCATCGGCGGCAGCCCTACGAACGCTTGCAATCACGCCCTGACTGCCGTTCTCAAGCACGCAAGGCGGTGACCGTGCGCACCCCGCTGCGTCCGTCAGCCGGCGGACGCGCAGGTCCGCGGTGCGCACGCGGCACGACGCTATTGGCAAGCACATGGAGTTCGGCTTCACCGAGATCGTCATCCACTCAGGAGCGACAACTACGGGGAATCGCGGCGCCGGGTTCACCCTCCCCTGCAGAGAGCACCTGTACAGCATCGGAGGGCATTGGGAAGGCGTCGCCCGATTCGGGGTCCCACAATGTCACCTCACCACCGAACACGCCGAACGTGCCGTACACCTGCCTGGGGTCCAATCGGTGCCCGTACAACGGAAGTTCGTCCAGGGAGCCGATCGGAGTGACGCAGACGGGTCGGGGATTGGCACCGTAGTAGTGATCCGGTACTCGGCCCGATCGCCACTGCCGTACCGCATCATCACCGGCCGCGCCGGCGCCGTCCAGTACGGTCACCGCCCACGCCAACGTGAGCGCCATGGCCCCGGTCAGGGCAGCGATCGGGAGGAACAGGCGCAGCGTACGGTGGCGGAACAGGGGCAGCCGCAAGTAGCCCCAGCAGGCCAGGAAGAAGAGCGTCAGCGCTACCGAGATCCCCAACACGTACACCGAGGCCAGGAACTGCCACACCTCCGCAACGTCCATCTCCTCCGCGCGGACGTGGAACGCGGCACCGTAGAAGGTGAAGAGCACAGGGCTGAGCCCGCCAAGCGCCGGAACGACCACCGGTAGCAGAGCGACGAACACCGCCACCAGAAACGGTCTCCGGCTACCCTCGCGGGCCAGGCGTCGGATGCCGCCCGTGACGAACACCGTGCCTGCCAGGAGGAGGTGCAGGCGTACAGCGGCAGTGGGATCAGCGATCCAGGTCACCCAAGCCGTGACCGCGAAGAGCGCTCCGCTGGTCGCCAGCGCCGCCAGCCATGCGTGACTGCGCTGGCGCCGGTAGACCACCACCGCGTCCCCGTCCCGCGGGGCATCGCCCCCGTCCCCGGCTGCCGTGCGACGGCCATCCGACGTGAGCGGGCTGGTGCGGCGCCGGCGGACGACACGACGTCGACGGACGAAGGGAAGCATGATGGTCGCGCACCACCAACTCAGCAGCGCCCACGCCACCAGCGCCGGCAGAGCCAGCCACCAAGGCCCAGAAGCAGCCGGGATGCCGAGCACACCCGCAGCCCAACTCAGCGCCGTCGCTCTCGCCACCCACCGGTGGCTTTCCCTCACCCTGGTCCGGTGCATTCCGTCGTGTGCTCGCACCCGACGCGGAAACGGGGGACGCACCCGACCCTCACCAGCGTGCCGCTCGGCCTCCTCCAATGAGCCGAACAGCACCGTCCCGGTGTCGTGCAACCCAATGCGCCGCTCCAGATTGAACAGCCACCACAGCCACCAATTGGCGTGCGTGCTGGGCGGGGCGCAGACGAACCAGTGCGGTTCCTGGCGACGCTGCCTCCGCCGCATCCGCGCACTCACAGGCCGCAGATCAAGCTCGGCATCGTCCGCCAGGCCCTTGACCTCCTGGACCGCCCACCGTTCCGGTCGACGACCGGAGTCACGCCCGACGGGGATGCCAAGCGCGTAGACCGACTTCCGGACCGCCTCATCCGGAAGGGCTCCGCCCGGGGTGCGAACCTCCGGGTACACCTCCTCGTGAGCGTCAAGTACCTCCCAGCCCCTC
>Ga0307512_10003227_pt1 | contig 19273 bp, 16 predicted proteins | sample 14_EM_MG_FD_200267 | JGI IMG/M metagenome (GOLD analysis project Ga0307512, IMG submission 200267) | Populus trichocarpa ectomycorrhiza microbial communities from riparian zone in the Pacific Northwest, United States - 14_EM | ecosystem: Host-associated > Plants > Roots > Unclassified | place... | reverse complement strand
ACGAGGATGACTCCATTCTGGGCGAATTACCACTACCATCCGGTGATGCAGTTTAAGGCCCCGAAGCAACCATCTAGCCTGAATTCGGAAATCCAAGCAGACGCTTTCACAGCTGGCTTGGAGGAGATTCACCAAACCCGCTGTAAGAACTTGCAGGAGGCTCAGGCCAATCAGACGAAATAAGCCGGCAGCAAAGAGGTTGTTTTCGAGGTTGGAGATAAGGTCTGGCTTTCAACGCGGCACTTCCGGATGACAAGACCGTCAAAGAAGTTGGATTCCAAACAGACAGGACCGTACACGGTAAGTAACGTCATCAATAAGAATGCTTACAAATTGGACCTTCCGTATACGATCCGGAAGCACAACGTTTTCCACGTCTCTTTGCTCGACTGCTATACACCTCCTACCGCCGGCCAGGCACTATCTGAACCTCAGCCAACGGTCATCGACGCCTCTGGCGAATGGGAAGTCGACCGGATCCTCGACTCTAAGCGGCGCTACCGGAAGCACCGTTATCTCGTACAATGGGCGGGTTACAGTTACGTACGGACTAGCTGGGAACAGGCGGAGAATCTCGGGAATGCGCAGGAATTGGTTGATGAGTTTCACCGAGGGCATCCGAGGAAGCCTCGAGGATGATTGGACTTGGAGGAGTGGGATTGGACGTTTTCTATGGGGTTTTACTTTTCTTATGGATCCCGGGCCGGTATAAATGGCGTCGGCACGGGTTTTTACCACCTACCACTGGAGGTGGAGTTTCCCCGTGCACCGAATCCGCCGTGAGGCTGCTCATAGAGCACTGATCGGTTGTGGGACTTATTAAGTCATGCGGAGGAGTACGCATTGGTTTTGTTTCTTTTTGTATGAGGTTTCTCTTGTTTATATACGTATGTGGCAGCCCAGGGGGTCTGCTCCTAAAAGGGGGGATGATGCAATGGCAGTCATGATTAGGTTCTCGGCAATGGCACGGACGTGTCCAGGGCCGGGTAACCTCAACCTTATATAGACGACCCGCGATCTCTCTGAGATCGCCAGCAATAATCTTACCTATCAACTACTCTATTATATTACCACATCCACGTGTGCAACCGTATCTTCTCATATACTCTCATACGCGGCCATATACGGATATACGGCCTTACACACAACTGGAAGAAGTTAGAGAATCGATGTCCCGATACTAGAACAAAAAACGGAAATCTATCAAAGGATTTCAGATTGGAGCATTAGTGATGCTCAAAGGAAAGAACAGTAGGTCTCAAAGAAGATGCAGAAAGCTGCAAGAGAACATGTACGGACCTTTCAAAACTATATCAGCCGGACATAATGATCAGTATTGCAAGTTCAAACTGCCTACTTCTTGGAACATACATCTGACCATCAACAAAGGCTTGTTGGGAAGATATCGTGGAAAGGGTCCAGAGAGGGAGGAAGTTGAAATCGAGGCAGACGATGCAGGTAGGAAAATGGAAAACATAATAGCAAGTGGACCCTCGAACAACGACGCGAAGAAGCATGTGTATCTGATACGATGAGAAACCTATACTCAGGAAGAAAATACTTGGGAAACATATGAGAATGTTGTTGAGTATGCAGAAGAATTGTTGGAAGAGTACTACAGCAATAATGAGAATACAGAAAAGGATAACAGGGTTGTAAAAAGATAGAGTACACGAAGAAAAGACACGGTTGCACAAAGAACAATAAGAAAATTGTGAAAACAGAAAAATTAGGTTTGGTTTTATTTTTTACTTAGATTTTGATTTTATTTCACTATCTGAGTGGTAGCTTTTGTGTTGTTGACTTCTTCAGACAGAGCTACCATTGGGTCACCGGTCCTAGAGAGGGAGGTAGTGTTAAGGGTTCCCTCTTAGCAGCAGAAATGATACATGAATAGATTGCAGCTGGTACATGTGATGAACTCTAGTGAAATACATGCAAAACACCTACCAGTGGGACATCATCATGTTTGTCAGTCAACTGATCCTTAGCGGGATTACACTTGAGCCGCATGTCGATCAATTAATAAGAGAACACTTGTATTAGCAGGTTCAAGTTTTATGATGCAATTATGACGCCCTAACTGGGAAGTGAAAAACCTTCAGCAGTGCACATAATTATTAACCACACCTAATATATCTCATCTAGCAGGACAACACATAGTTAAGTTGCGATTACACAGAATTACATGTGCAGCAGACGATAAGCGAACTGCATGTAAGAGGGATCTGCAAGCCTGCACACTGAGTGGCGGGAACTTCTTGCAGCACTCCCCGGTCCACGGAAGTTCAAGACCTAAGCATGCTGTGTCGGAGGATTTAATGACATAGGCTGAAGATAAGTGGCCAGAAGCAACCCTGCTCATTGATTTGAGTCAGTATGCATTGCAACGTCATACATGTTATAAATACGAGGTTGACGTAACAGAATCAACGTTGGCAGAGTATCGGTTGGTCGCCAATTAAAATCTCTGACGCATTGCCGCATAGCTAAATTAACGGTGAGGCATTTTCTAACATCGCATTATTAAATCATGATGTGATATGCACTGATAAGACTATCAGTCATCAAATGTTCCAACTACTGAACAAACGAAATGCGAGATGTCCAAGTTGAAGTTATGAGTTGTCCTATTAGTGCACATGATATCATGACATGAGGATGGCCCATGTGGGGGCATAATGCGATAAAACCACTCATGCAGGAACACGATAACCATGAGGGAATTGGTGGCAATATCAATAAGCCACTTAAGTTGAACTCAGAGGTGAAATATCATAGCAAACAATGTGCCATGGTGGTAATCCGAAGGCAAGGTTGACCTGAGGAACTGACTACATAAGAACTCACATCGTCCCTGACAATGAGAAGAACCAAGCTCTAGCAGAAATCCACAGTAACACATTACAAGCCAAGAACACTTTAAAATATTATTAAAATTTCTATCTATTCAACACTTCAAAATAACTTCACTATTTCGCCAACATGAATATTCGCTATATGCGCTCCTCCACACTGGCACCATCTCGATATGCACATCAACGGGTCGTCGAAACCATCAGAGATCAAATACACATCTTCAACGAGTGGCGTTCAACCAACATCGCCAGAGAACTTTCATATTTCGCTATTATACTTCGTCTCGGACACAAGGTTCACCCGTACACCAATACAGGGTTGTTCCCCTTTGCAGAATTCAGCGAAGAGCGACTTTGGACAGATGCGGTAGATTGGTGAGCTCTTACTTGAGGAACTAGTTAAGAGGTTGAGTCTTGGGAAACATGTGGAAGTTGATTGGGCAATTTATTGGATAGGCGGCTTCATTTAGTTCAATAAATGTTGATTTGATTATTGGGCCTAAATATCCCCGTAACAAATGAAGCATAAAGTATTACATTGTACTCGTTATTGATCTTATACTCTGTCATGTGGTGGGGAAACCGTGTACACTCCTAATAGATATTACTAATGTTACGGGGTTCTTAATCTCAATAATCAATACAACATTTATTGAATTAAGTACAGCCACCTAATCGAAGAAACTCTTTCTTTCCTCATCTTATCCTAAGCCTCAACATCTTGACCTTCTCGAAGAGCTCTCATTCCTATCTGAAATGACTGTCTGGAAGATGCTTCCAATCTGAAGATTACGCTGCTCTGGGATATCTCCACTATTCGGAATATTCTTCAAATGGTAACAACCCTGTGGAAGTCTATCAATGTACTGGGTAACCCATACCGATAGAGATGATGAAAAGCCAGACCGCCTGGGCGATGTGGGTTAACGCCTGGGTGTCCAGTTGAACAATAAGATCGCCGAAGTGTTTTACGTTCCTCTGTTGTGCGTACTGAGATGGTGTCAACCTGTGTCCAGGCATAAAACGCGTAATCACGAAGGTGAATTAATTGAGAAATATTGATAGAGTATTATAGAGTAGAATTCTTAATAATATTGTAAGATCGTCTTCGGTATTCTGAATGTTGACTGTGGATTGCTGCTTGAGCTTGTTCTTCTCATTGCCGGAACAATGCCATCTCTTTATAGTTGTCTTCAAGGGTTTGTGCACCCACACTTTGACGCTATGACTACAGAGCTCATGATACGGTTATCTCGGTCGTGCCATACTATTTCTGCAAGCACCCAGTGAATAACCCTCCACGCTTCCCTTTAGGTCATCGTGTTCATGCAATGTTGTTTCACAGCGTTACGCTCTTCATAAGAATCAGGCCATCCATCACATGATATCATGTTAGACAATGTGTCAGACGGAACTTGAACTTAGACATCTCACAATCCGTTTGCATCAGTAGTTGGAACAGCTCCCGATAATAATTGGCAGTGCTTATTGCACTATTGATGTCTCACCTCAACGGCTATTTGGCCGGCATCAAAGATTCAATTGGCGTCCAACTGATACAATGCCCACGTAGGATACGAAGCGTCAGCTCATATTCCAAATGAGTTCTGACATTGTAATGCATACTATCTCAAACCCATGAGTAGGGTTGCATCAGGCCTCTTATCTTCGGCCAACTTCATAATTCCCTCAGTCACGTCACGCTTAGGTCTAGATCCTTATCTTAACCAGGGAGTGCCCTGGTTGTTCTTATTGCCTGAGGCAATCACCCAGAAATCCCCCATACTCACATATTGACTTTCGACTGCTGTGTCTGTGAGTTAGAGTACCCTCTAGTGCAATCAAACAAGGCCCGCTAGTATCTAGGTAAATGAATGTGGTTGAAATGATTATGCTTGGCAGAAGTTTCCTTTCTTCAATCTGGCGATAACGATGCTTCATCAAAAATGAATCCGCTAAGTCACCAAGTTACTTATTCAATCGACACACAACTCCTATGTATCCCCGCTAAAGGACATAGGACTGACCTACTTGCAACGTCATGAATAGGTGTTTTTGCATATCACGTGACTAGACCTAGAGTAACTCCATGAGATGAATTCATTTACCATTGCAAGTACCATTATCGCTGATAAGGGAGAACCCCTAACAACTAATATACTTGATGGTTATATTATTGTTAATAAGAACTGAAAACGACAATAATATTTCAGCTTCGTTCTTGCAGGTAAGTATCGGTTGTGCTTGAGGGGCTTGTTCTTCTCATTGCCGGAGCAGTATGATCTCTTTAGAGTCGGACCATATGTTCATGCTTGACTCAGCATTCTCATCTATGACAAATATGATTGAATGATCTATTATTGTTGAGAACATCTTAAGTGCCTCATTGATAGGTGCCACGCTTCCCTTTGGTTATCGTGTTCATGCATGAGTTGTTTCCAGGTGTTACACCCCCAGTATGGGCCATCCCCATATCATGATATCAAACTCACATTCTGACAGATCATAACTTCAACTTGGACATCTTGTTTCCCGTATTATTTGGTAGTTGGAACATCTGCCAACAAGTAGTCTGACACGGTGCTTATCGCAATTGATAATTTCTCCAAGTTTTTGAATGCCTTGCCTTTTAATTTGGCTATTCGGCAATACAGTCAGAGAATGTCAGCGGTGACTAACTAATACTCTACCAACGTAGATTATGACACGTTGATGATGTTGCAATGCATACTGACTCAACCCAATTACCAGGTTTGCTTCTGGCCTCTTATCTTCAGCCAATGTCATCAATCCCTCAGACACAGGATGCTTAGGTCTCGGCCCTTTTGTAGACCGAGGCGTGATACAGGCTGAACCCATATCACAGAGCGATAAGGCCCGCAAATCCCTACGTACTTCCATCTTGCTTATCATCCGGTGCACACGTAATTCTGGGATGTCGCAACTTAAATGTGTGTTGTCACACTAGATAAGATATTGTATGTGTGGTCAATGATTGTGCGCACTGCTGAAGGTTGTTCACTTCCCAGTAATGGCAACTTAATTGCGTCATCACATTTGAATCTGCTAGTGTGAGCTGACTCGTCACTAATAGATCGGCAACCGGCTCAGGTGTAATCCCGCTAATGATCACCTGACTGACAAACAACGTGATGCTCTCACAGATCAATGTTATGCAATTAAGTATCTGCTAACCAATCCACATTGTATCATTACCGCACTGAAAGGAGAACCCCTAACATCCAAGTTGAAGTTATGGTTGTCATATTGGTGCGTTGGATATCATGTCATGAGGATGGCCCATAGTGGGGGTGTAACGCCTGGAAATCACTCATGCATGATCACGATAACCTGGAGGGACTTTGTGGAACTATGAATGAGACAATTAAGTTGATCTCGGTGATAAGCTATCAATGAAACAATGTCTCATGGTGATGACCCAAAGGCAAGTTGGACCTGAAGGCTCGACTACATATGCTCTGACATTGTCCCCGAAAATGAAATCAACCAAGCTCTAGCGGCAATCCACAGTCTGACATTACCAGCGACGAACACATTAAAATGTGAATAAGATTTATATCTAAAGAACTCGTAATTATTTCAAGTCTATTTTTCCTTCGCGAATAAGCTTTATATGTCTTCAAACAAACTGACTCCTTCTCAATATGTATATCTAGATGTTGTCAGAATATTCGGAGATCATGTATACTTTTGCAACGAGCAGGGTTTAGCCCACCTCACCCAGTCGCTTTCATACATAGTGATTATACGACATATTCAGTACCACGTTCACCAGTACCTCACTACAGGGTTCTTACACTTCCAAGAGTTTTCAGAAGAGCGACTCTGGACCGACGAAGAAGAGTGGTAAACTCTTACATATTCTCAGAGGTTGAGTCTTTCAAAAGACGAGGAGATAGTTGTATGTTTGTTAAGCCACTCTATGTATTCTAATATATGTTGTATTAGTCACATGGCTTAAATACCCCCATAACACGTTTATGCCTGTGTGCAGCTAAGTGTGAGAATAGATTGTAATTGAACGGATACAGTTGCAAACAGGTAAGAGTGATCACATATGGATATGTAGGTGCAAAGATTCTTAGTAACGATTATAATCCTCATTAGCAGTCAACTTAAAGTTACACCATACCCACCTACATCATGTGCCTGCATAGCAACTGTAACCTCTGATATAAGACCTCACCATTATATAATGTCATTCAATTACTTTGTCAGGTTATGGGTTTCAGTATACCTGCTTTTTAATTTTGAACTCAGTTGCCATTATCTTTCGCTCCTTAAAGTAGCATTGCAAACAACCCAGTATTGAAAATGATATTAGCTAGTGTAGTTAAATTTAGACATTGAAATTTTACAACAATATATGGGCCATATTCTCTGAGGAGGGTAATCCATTATTGAACTAAATCTGTGAAATCTCAAATAACACCTCCAGTCCTCAGAATAATTATCCTTAAAAACCCAGGCATTTTTGGTAGTTTGTTTGAAATGTCCACATTGATTGGATGACAGTCCCAGGTGCTCCCAAAATTCTCTTTGATGCTCCAATGTACTGCAAAACCTCCCTGACTCACTCCCATGTGGCTCCTGGAGACAATATTAGATATCCAACTTACTTTGAAAGCCAATTGGAATACCCTTCTAGGGTCTGATACTCTCCAATATTTGATGCTTATAAATTTATACTCCAACTTGTTTCCCCCACACCTGAAGGCTCCCATTAACTGAAATACATTTTGCTGATGAACTATACTTCTGAGTATACTGCAAAGTTCACCTCAGCATACACTTCTGAGGACACTCCAGAGCATAGCATCATGTTCGCTCCCAATTGCACTCAATGCCACACTCCCAACCTGCTTTACTGTATGCTCCCAATTCAGCTCTCAAGATACTCCCAAGTATACCTCAAAGTATACTCCCTAGTACACTTCAAATCATTCTCTCAAGTATACTTCCAAGTGCACTCCATGCCACTCTTCTACTAATCATTCAATGATGCTTAAAACTCATGTATTCAGTTCGTATTCTCATCTATGTATCTACATATCTATATACCTACCCATCTACCCACGGAATATCTGGACAGGCTGCAGGTGGAGTTAGGCAGCCATTTGAGGTGTGCCTGAAGATGTCCATTGAGTGAACTCCGAGATACACTCCAAGGTTGTGATTGACCGACTTTGGTGATTCACCTGGAAGCTGCGATCCGGACGGCTCAGAGATGCACTTGGAGGCCATAATCGGGAGCTATCGCAGGCTGTAGTCAAGTGAGTTTGGAGATACACTTGCGGGCAGTGATCGAGGGAACTTTGAGATGCTCTCCAAGGGCTGTGATGTTGTGAGTTTGCATCAGCCAAATGTAAAATGGTTTGGAGGTATTAACTGAACAGCCACACTGAGCCTTACAGATGCTTCCAGATGCTCCCAGGTAGGCTGAATGAAAGGCGATGTGCTCGCAGGCACTCCGAGATAACAGCCCCTGTGCTCCTCAATGCTGCAGAAGTTGTGGAACAGAATACAAGAATATTCTGAACAGTGTATAGTTGTTGTCAAAATGGTACAAAATCAAACTATTAGAATGTGCAAATGTCAGGGCTTTTGGGAGTATTGGCCATGTGTCCAAGACTATTCCGGTGCACCTCAATCCTGGAGCCATACTCTCTGGGAGTGATTATTGTAATGTGTATGTCAAATGGTACAATTTGTTTAACTATGTTCCTCCTCCACACCTTGATCCAGGTAGTGTAACTTAATATACAGTCCACAAGGTATCTGTATCAACAAGTGTATTAACAAGCCATATGCTATCGATTCCATCTGATGCAGCTTTCTCTTGCACCAAATGTGCCTGTCTAACAATTTCTCCAACAGGGACAATATGCATCTTATCAGTCTATTTGACAACCCAGATGAACCCATCAACACAATCAGCCCAACCATGCTGATCTTTGTACTTTGTTAAAATCACGACCGCATATTCTTGAGATTGAGAACGTAATATCCAATGTTGAGTCCTCGTGCACCTCTTAAAAATGGTCCATATGGTCGTTCCAGCGGGTGGGCGCTCCTCAAATTGGAGGATCTGATTCGGCGGAGTCCAGCTAAAGTATACTACAGGAAATGAAGGAACATGGGCTTGGAAGGTGTTATCAAGGTCACTTTCCATATATTGGACCCAGATATTATAAGATTCAGGCATGATCCCTTTATTAGCATTAGTATACTCTACCTTACAATCAAGTCCCAGATGCTCAACAGATGTAGGGCACTGCAGTGGTTGACAGTATTGCAACAGCCCATTCTGAAGTTTAATAAATATACAGTCTATGAGTGCATTCTAATCATATCCGAGCACCAGTCAACAAACACCGTGTCCTGAGTCCTCTTCAAGTTGTGTACAGAACAGCTGTCGAAAGTTTGGAATTCCGAAATCTTCTGATGCATCCCTGTGTGAGGTTAGTTTGATACACTGGAGACATGGGTTTCTCTCAAATAATGTACCTGTTGTAGTACAGGATGGAAAAATGGCTCTACCTGACAATGCTGGAGGCATAAAGGAGGGGCTCTGCGAGTATTTTGCCATTTATCGGTAGTGCATAGTAGGTTAAAAACTTTTCCACACTCAATATTTTACCAGTCTTAAAGAGCAAGATGAGACAGTGTCTCCTCCATATCATCAAGACCAGTACACCAGTCATTGTACTTGACCATCTGTCGAATAGAATTGACTTTGTCATCAGATCAATATGCCTCTTTCAGATTGCCAATATGTAGCCACTCAGTAATGGTGGTGTTGAAATTTTCACCAGAACCCATTTGCTGAATTGACTGATATATGGCTGTTGAGATGCATCTTTGGATATCTGAAATGTATTTACATGCTGTTTGATTGTGTTCTGGAGCTCCTGAATGCCAATGGCCTTCCACCAGGCTTCAAACTTGATCGAGCGGATTTAGATTTCTTTCTTGAACCGCATCTGCACATTGGAAGTGATACCATTAATCTCTATCTCCGGTTGATCCCCAATGCAGTCCATATCAGCCATACTCCAGGTGGTGGCTTCAGTCTCACCATTGGATAGATGGACCTGAAATTCCACAAGCTTCTCAGCAGTCATGTTTGCCACCCCATAAAGCTCTTCTACAGCAGGTTTCATTTAAGTTAGTTTTTTGGCAAATATGCTTCTGGGACTGGTTGCCTTAGTCCCAATTTCCTGCAATAGTGGTTGATCATGATGTTGGAATAATGTATTGAGAAGCTTGTGTTTAGCAGGTATCAGTTGATGCATTTCGCGCTCCAACCACTATTTTGCACTCTGCTGATCAGCATCGGACCAGTTGGTCGTTGCTTGTCAGACTCTACTCAGACGAACCTGAAATCGCCTTCCTTTTGTTGTTGTAATCATTTCAGCCACATAAACATCAATGTCCATTGCAGCTTAAATTTTATGAATCTTTTGGTGTCACAACTGATGGGATTCGCTTGCAAGTGTTATAGGTTCTCCCCTAGAAGAGGTATTCGTACTTTGTGATCTTCAGGATATACATACGGGTCTATAATACCGCAGTACACAATGCCTATTCTATGCAGTAGCAAGTCTCCACGTATGATCCTTATTGGGTGATCACGAGCCTCATGTTGATTGATTGGTTAAGTCTCCTTCACTAGTGGATTCATTGAAAGTTCACATACTACGGTAGAGCTGACATCATGATGCAATAATCTTTGCCTTGCCTAAGCCTTTGGGCCGAGGTTCCATTTATTATCTACCACACCTACTGAACAAACCTATGTGGGGCTAGACACCTCGACTGCATCGATGCAACAGTAGTGTCATGCAGACGTCCACCTAGATGGAGTTGTGCATATCTTCACACCATTCCCCATGTGGGTTTGGAACAACTCGGGTTCTTCCCATCGAAAGAGAACAGTCTCAGCATAAACATGGTGTATCTGATTGATTGAGACGTGGGCAGAGTCCTGGAGCTTCCGACTCCCTAGCTCGGAGATTATGAGTTAAGTAAGTTACTATCAGTTCAATAATGCTGGTGTGATACATCAAGGTCAAATGTCGGCAGAGTGATGGTGGGCCTCCATGTAAGCCTCTGATACAGAAAAGCCAAATAGCTTTAATGGTAAAGTTTGTGTCTTAATTTATTAAGCAATCTGTACAAAGCACTCCAAATAACCATGTCAGGCAATGAGTTGTTCTGACTATCCGAAATATACGAGTTGCAAGACATCTAAGTTGAAGTTACTGTTTGATGAAATCGTATTGCAGGATGATGGCCCTAGGGGGCAGAGAAACTGTTCAAAACCAATCATGCCTGAACACGATAACCTTTGAGATGCGTGGTCCTCTATCATAGAGCCTGGCGCGAAATGAAACAGTACTCTATGTTATGACGGATGGCATCATAGCCAACATTTGGGAACAAGCTTCATTATCCCCAGAAACAATATAAAGAAAAGACGATGCTCCGGCTTTCGAAGGATTGCCCCAGAAGCACAAATGATACCTACCTGCGAAGAAGAAGCTGAAATATCATTGACATTTTTAGTTCTTATTATATTAGTATCATTATTCAAGTATGATTAGTATTGTCTATTAGGATTATATGTGGTTCCCCCACCCCGTGAATGACCATAAGTTCAATAACAAATATGACGTAATTCTGTTTGTGTTTTCTGTATTTCTGGAATACTTCGACACAGATAACAATTGTTTGCGGCACAGTGTATCCTGTGGTTAGCAAGGATAATTCAATTTACAGAGATATTGGGTTACTATCAACAATATAAAGTAATCCCATCTGACTATCAGAATAATCTAAGAGTCACCCCGTTGACCAGCATTGTAACATCAGAACCAGACGTTCCAGATTTGGATATATCTCCTTGGGATATCACTGCAGAAGTGGAAAGCGATATTCCGGAAGTCTTCAGTTCATTACATTCCAATCTGAAAATCTGTATTGAGAATCATCGTATCAGTAAAAGACAAAATAGTATCAATCCGATGGACTCGTCCACTAAAGCACTTCGGAAGCGGTACCCCAATTGCAATCATAAGGAGATTTGTTAAATTTGGCAACGACTACACGACAGAACCATTAACTACAAGGGTGCATAGACTTATCATCAATGGTGTAGTCTGGGAAGACATGGACATTGAGGGAGATTGTACTTAAGGCATAACATTGCCGATAGTATCTGAACCCCAGTATTTTCAAGGAAATCGGGTAGATTTTGTGATGATATGTGTCAATCTAGATTGCACTATTAACAGGAAGAATATTACAGCCACTGATATTAATTAATCGTTGAGATCAATTATAGGAACCAATGTCTTGATATTAATTCTGCCTCAAAATTAAGTATATGAATCACCTTTATGATAATTAATTATAAGAATAAGATTGAGAGATCTTCAACATATGTACTGGTAGTATTGTCTTATGACACGACTAGATCTTGTTGCTATTTCCTCAGTTGCTTCAGAATGAATACTCGCAAATTGTCCTATTTGCGTGTACCAATTATATTCAGTACCGGCTGGTATGGTTTGGAGATACGCTCAGATATTATGAGAAGAACTTTGGCCATGCAATAAGTACCTTATTACTATACCATGCTATAGGAACATCAATTTAAGCATCCCGTAACCGCCAACTGTTCATCCAGCATGGCCTTTGCAGACTTGAATATTTTCTGTTCTCGAAAAGCACCCCTCTTCCTGTATTATCTCTCCAGTGCATCATCTAGTGCTGTGAGGGATTGATCAGAGTGATTTTGTTGGCTAACAAGTAGAGAGAATTGACAAAATGCGCGCACTGCTCCCATTACCATTGCATTGGAGGCAGTTTCCGCCGCAGTTTTCCCATCATCCTTGGAGTAGTCAAGAATTGGACCACAATTCACTGCCAGTGTTCTAAGCATGCCCCAGATCTCTTTGCCCTGCCAGCAGCTCCTCTTCATCGGATCGAATGGTTTTGAGAAACACTGGAGGCCCTGACATCATCCTACCGATGTGAATCAATTGTTGAATTCATCCTTGACATTTCTAGATTTCAGGTATTTGAGCAGCCAGTGCAATATGTCTTTAACTAAACCCAAGGGCAGTCGATGCAATTCATCAGGCTGGCAAAGCCAATAGACATTGCAGAGAGGGTATTGCCAGAACTGGTTCCGGATTGGATGAACACCCGGAGTATTCAGAATATCACCATTAGTCTCCTCCAGAAGCTCCAAGGCAGCATACTGTTCTCTTGAGTTATCGAGTGGTCGAAAAGTGGAATGCCCAATTTCTGCACCTTTAGGAATTGAGACATTGCACATGAGGCATATGAGACTTGAGCAGCCATGACTTGTTCTGGAAATTCCCTGACCCGGGGCGCCAAAAGAGGATAACATTGTCTGTGTAATCCATCAGGTCAATTCCATTTCAAGCTGAGACCAGTTATGTCAAGATTCCAGAATGGGAACCGCACTGCTCCAAATGCGGAATGACTTACCTCGTCAGTATTTTAGTCACCTTTCCTTGGACAGTGGATTCGCCAAACAAGAATACAGGAATGCTTTTTAGGTGACAGGCGGATATCTTTTTGAATGTAACTAATTTCGAGATACAGGGGCCAGGCATGCTCATCACCCAAAAAATTGGTCATCTGAGTCTTGCTAGATGCAAAAATGACTGGCACGATCTTCGCTCCAGCAGGATGCTGATCTTGCAAATCCAACCACCGATTGCCCGGGTTCATCCCATAGTATATTCGACGAGTTACCATGTCTGTGAGGCACACCAGTGTTACAGGGATGCAATCTCCTAAGTAACTATACTTATGACAAGTATCAATAGATACTTTAAGTATGTACTGGGTGCAAGGCCATAGTCTTGTCTTCATTTGTAATGCGTATTCCCAATCAAAGTATATAGGTAAACGATAGAGATTGTCGACGCACAAGGGACAAATATGTATGGTTGTATAGGAAGCTATTTGATAAATATCAACTAAATTGTGTCGTGGTGTGATACAATATTCACAATGCATACAACTCGTATGTTTAATCTTGGTGATTATTTATTATCATATTGAATATTGGTATACTTAATCTCGGTGATTAAATAATATGGTAATTGTGTTGGTATAATTAATCTCAGTCATTAAGCAATATCATAGGTATATTAGTATAATTAATCTCGGTAATTGTTACGGGGGGTTCTTACTCCCAACACTCAATACAACATTCATTGAACTAAGTACAACCGCCTAACTAAGAATCTCTTTCTCTCCTCGTCTTATCCTCGGACTCGAGGTCGTCCACCTATGTTGCAAGAGCTTCCAATCAGTATCGGGACCACAAGCCGTCTCCTCAATACATATATATTATGCCTCGCCATCGAACAACCAATCCTTGGAAAACTCCTCGAATGGTAATGCTCCGGTATTCAGATATCTCAGCACCAGGTAGTCGATACCTTCGAGTTCACAGAAACGAAAAGCCACTCAGTAGGTGTGGGTTAAATGGTGCTCATCCAAAGCACAAAGAAGGTTGCCGAATGTCTCGACAACACCAGCAAAATGTAAAATGGTTTGGAAGTCACAACTGAACAACTCAGCAACTCTGAACAGCCACACTGATCCTTCCAGATGCTCCCAGATGCTCCGAGATAGGCTGAGGGCAAAGTGATGAGCTCTCAGGTGCTCCTCAATGTTGTGGAAGTTGTGGAAGAGAATACAAGAATATCCTGAAGAATGTATGGTTGTCTTCGAAATGCTACAAAATCAAACTATTAGAATGTGAAAATTTCGGAGCTATTAGGAGTATTGGCCGCGTCTCCAAGACTATTCCAGTGCATCTTGAACCTGGAGCCGTCCTCTCCAGGAGTGATTATTATAATGTTTATATCAAATAGTACAATTCAATTAACTAACTATCTTCCTCCTGCACACCTTGATTCAGGCATTGTAACTTAATATACAGTCCAGTAGGTATCTAAATCCACATGATTATTTACAAGCCATACGCTGTCGATTCTATCTGATGCAGCATTCTCTCGCACCAAATGTGCCCGACAACAATTTCTCTGACAGGTACAATATGCATCTTATCAGTCTGTTTGACAACCCGGATAAACCCGTCAACACAATCAGCCCAACCATGCGGATCTTTGTACTTTGTTGGAATCACCACTGCATATTCTTGAACTTGAGGACGTAATATCCATTGTTGAGACTTCTTGCACCGCTTAGAAAAGGTCGATATGGTATTTCCGGCAGGCAGGCGCTCCTGAAATTGGAGGATCTGATTCGGCGGAGTCCAGCTAAAGTATAATACAGGAAAAGAAGGAACTCGGCCTTGGAAGGTGTTATCGAGGTCACTGTCCGTATATTGGACTCAGATGTCATGAGATTCAGGCATGTCCCCTTCGTTGGCATCGGTATATTCTACCTTGCAATCAAGTCCCAGACGCTCAACAGATGTAGGGCAGTGAAATGGTTGACGGTAGTACGACAGTCCATTCTGAAGTTTAATAAATATACTGTCAAGGAGTACATTCTGATCATATCCGAGCATCAGTCCACTAACTTCGTGTCCCCAGTCCTCTTCAATTTGTGAACGGAATAGCTGTCCAAAGTTGGGAATTCCAAAATCTTCTGATGCATCTCTGAGTGAGGTTAATTTGATACTTCGGCACACTCCGTGGACAGGAGTTTCTCTCAAATGATGTACCTGTGGTGACACGTGGCGAAAAATGGCTCGTCCTGACAATGCTGGAGGTGTAAAAGATGGGCTCTGCGAGTATTTCGCCGTTTATCGGCAGCGGATAGTAGGTTGAAAACTTTTGCCGAGTCAATATCGTACCTGCCTTGCAGGGCAAGATATGAGAGTGTCTCTTCCATATAATCAAGAGCAGTAGACCGGTCATTGTGCTTGAGCATCTGTCGAATGTAATTGACTTTGTTGGTGGATCAATATGCCTCTTTCACATTGCCAATATGTAGCCGTTCAGAAATATCGGTGGTGAAATTGTCGCCGGAACCCATTCGCCGAATTGACTCTGATATATGGCTCAAGAGATGCATCTTTGGATATCCGAAATGGATTACACGCTGTTCGATGGTTTTCCGGAGCTCCTGAACGCCGATTGCCTGCCACCAAGCTTCAAACTCGATCAAGCGGATGGACAATTCCTGCTTGAACCGCATCTGCTCATTCGATGTGATACCATAAATCCCTCTCTCCAGCTGACTCACATTGCGGTCAATATCAGCGAGACTCAAGGTAGTGGCTTCAGTCTCAGCATGGGATAGATGGACCTGAAATTCCACACGCTTGTCGGCGGTCATGTTTACTGCCCCGTAAACCTCCTCTTCGGCAGGAGTCTTGATTTGATCAAGTTTTTGGCGAATATGCTTCTGGGACCGATTGCCTTAGTCCCGACTTCTTGTAATAGTTGTCGCTCGTGATGTTGGAATAATATATCGAACAGCTTGCGTTTGACGGTTGTCATTTGATGGATTTCGCGCTCCAATTGTTTGATTGCCCTCTGCCGATCAGCCTCTGACCATTTAGTTGAAGCATGTCGGGCTCTATTCAGGCACACCTGAAATTGCCTTCGTTTTGATGTTGTAACCTTTTCAGCCCCGTACACCTGAACTTCCATTGCAGCACGGATTTTATGAATCAGTTGTTCTCATAACTGATGGGATTCGATTGCCAACTGTTCATCCACTTTGGCCTTCGCAGACTTCGACATTTTCTGATCTCGAAAGGCACCCTCCATCTTGTAAAATCGCTTCAGTGCATCGTCTAGTGCTGTGAGGGATAGGTCAGAGTGATTTTGTTGGCTGACAAGTAGAGAGAATTCACATAATGCCCGCACTGCTCCCATTACCATTTCATCAGAGGCTGTTTCCACCACAGTTTTCCCGTCATCCTTGGAGCAGTCAACAATTGGAGCGCAATTCACTGACAGCGTTCTGATCATGCCCTGGATCTCTTTGCGCTGCCAGGAGCTGCTTTTCATCGAATCGAATGGTTTAGAGAAGCGCTGGAGGCCTGGATATCGTGGTACTGATGTGAATCGATTGTCAAATTGATCCTTGACATTTCTAGCTTTCAGGTATTTGAGCAGCCAGTGCAATAAGTCTTTAACTAAACCCAGGAGCAGCTGATGCAATTCATCAAGCTGCCAAAGGCGATAGACATTGCAGAGAGGGAATTGCCAGAACTGGTTGCGGATTGGATGAACATGAAGAGTGTGCAGAACATCAATATCAATTTTGTCTAGAAGCTCTGAGTAAACATGCTGATCTCTTGGGTTATCGAGTGTTCGACAAGTTGAATGCCCCATCGGTGCACCTTTAGGAATTTCACACATCGGGCATGAGCCATATGAGACTTGAGCAATCATGACTTGTTCTGGATAATCCCCGACCCAGGCCGCCAAAAGAGGATAACATCGTCTCTGGAATCCATCAGCACAATTCCATTTCAAGCCAGGACCAGTTATGTCAAGATTCCGGAGTGGGGTCAGCACTGTTCCAAACGCGGAATGCCCTGCATCGTCTGTATTTTTGGCACCTTTCGGGGGACATGGAATCAGCTCAACGAGAATCCAGGCGGGCTTTTTTGGTGTACGGCGTATATCTTTTCGAATATTACCTATCGTAAGATACAGCGGCCACGAATGCTGATCGCCTGAAAAATTGGTCAAGTGAGTCTTGTCGGATGCACCAATGACTGGCACAATTGTCGCTCCGGCAGGAAGCTGCTCATGCGTATCCCACCATCAATCGCCAGTGTTCATCTCACTGTATATTCGGCGACTTTCCGAGTCTGCGAGGCGCACCAGCTCATAATCCAGGTGCGCCTCAAATGGGAGATGTGCCAAAAGGAACCGGATACATTTGAAAATATCCCTGTAGTATAATGTTCCGAAGATATGTGAATGATCTTCAATCCAACTATCATCGCCGAGCCTGAAATCGAGTTCTGACAGGAGCTTTCGCAGAGCATCTGCAGATTGAAATGATTCGATTTTGAAGTTGTCCAGTCCACGCCTCAGATGCTGATCGATCCACAATTTCGTTTGCTGGCTCAATGATTGCGCCTGTTGAAAGTCGTGTGCTGACTGAAAGGGATGCCATGGATTCCATTGTCCTGAGTACTTGCGATGCTTGTTGTACAATCCAGTTGCTTTGCCATATGCTTTCCCCCCCGCATTTTCCACTCCAACTACCTGCCTATGAGCCCTCATCTTTGTTGGATCAGGGGTACATGTCAGATCAGGCTTCTGGGGGTCTATTGTTTCTTCGTCGGGAGTATCTTCAGGTGGTGGCGCACCAGGTACATTGTCTATGGGTCGATTATTAGTTGACTAGCTCATCGATGGCCATTCAGGTGCACCGACTGAAGTCCAACCATGATGGCTCGGGTCGATCCCAGCCTGCAGGTGGTAAAATCCCGTCAGGTAATAGCCCTTCATTCAACAATATTGGGTGATATTGTTGATAGTGAGCCTCGAGTCGGTTCTTGTGGAATAATTTCTTTTTGCACATACAGCATTTATCATGTTTCCGGCGTGTGTTGACCATAGTCGAGAAATGGTCAGTGAATACGTATTCAGATGCGTCTCGACGATGCTTCATCAGGAGGTAATTTAGAGCCTCAGGGATATTGGGTTAGTGTATGACATTCACAGCCGCATCGCACCCCGCCAAATGCGGGGGAGGGGTAAAATATAATCACCTTACGATCAGTTTTCTTCATAAAACAGGATATATATATCATATCCCGCTCAATAATGGTGGACATCGTCTGCTGAACATCGTTAGAAAAGAAGAGAAGGTTTCTTTTGTCATCACTGCATTCACCACCATGGGCCATATACTACGTCATTGCGGCATTGTGAGTTATACCTGTGCTCGAGCCTCCGAGCAGCTGATAATGAAGGTAGATCGTCTTAATACAATGAATAGGTGAGTATCCTAGCTAGCTGTATGCCCGCGCAATGATGATCAAGAACTGATAGGCTGGTAGGATGGTTGCTTCAGTAACGATCCCTGACCGGAGTGTGGATCCTGAGGAGAACAATATGTTTAGACAAGGAGCTCAATAGGAAGCATCTCTGTTGCTGCTCAACTCACAGGCCTCCTGTTAAATGAGGTTGCAAGATTGTACACACACAACTTATGTGTAATATCCCTAGTCGTGCTAACCTTCATACTGGATATAGTTCTTGTTGGGTTCTGAAGATATCATATCATATCCCTTCTACAACCGTTAAAGTCATGGGAGCACATGAAGGTGAGCATCTATCCAATATCCTAGTATATGCATTCGAGCATATATATAACAAAGAAAGGCGGGATGTGTGTGA
>Ga0307512_10003226_pt1 | contig 19281 bp, 18 predicted proteins | sample 14_EM_MG_FD_200267 | JGI IMG/M metagenome (GOLD analysis project Ga0307512, IMG submission 200267) | Populus trichocarpa ectomycorrhiza microbial communities from riparian zone in the Pacific Northwest, United States - 14_EM | ecosystem: Host-associated > Plants > Roots > Unclassified | place... | reverse complement strand
AGGAGACATCCTACCCACCAGCCAAGAATCTTGACTGGCAGGACGCCCTCCCAACCAAGTTGCCCTCTTGGTCAAGGGGATATCCTCTTGGTCAACAGGACGTCCTCTTGGCCAAGTGAGAAACTTGACCGGTGGGGTAGAACACAAACAAAAAACGCAAGCAACGCTGGAGATGAGCAAAAGGAGCAGGTTGAAGCTTCTTCCGCCAACATTAGTCTCATTATTCTCTCAATTGACACTTCCTTGCTCTTGTTATTGACAACATGCTAACTTCAAGCAGAGAAGAAATAGAAAAAGAAGAGTAAGAAGCCGAGGAGCCCAATCATCCCTCAAGATGCACTCCCGCCTCCAACTAGTCAAGAGCTTACGAAGTTCTTGAATGTGACAAAAGAACAACTCTCGATTAATTCCGTCTATAAATACGTCAGCAATCACTCATTGTTGTCACGGTGGTGAAATACTAATAGTGTTCGCAGGAGGCGTAAGCCAAGATAGAGCCTCTTTGAGGAACCAACCCAAATTACTGCAGGCCAAATCAAGCTTCCGGATCTCATCTTAGCGACAAGTGTGACATTGTTAGTGTTCTCTTATTCATTTAGTCTACCTAAATCCGTGAATCGTTCTAACTTAAAGTAGAAGATAGTCGTCGACTGTGGTTCCTAACGCTCCGCTTTATGTCGTAATGAATGTCCACACCAGGTAATACGGCTATATAAAGTCAATCCATTAGCACGAGAGTGTGAGGGTAGCGTGCTGGCTCCTAACAATAAGGCTTGAAAAGGTCGAAGATTTCCCCGGGATCTGGCGCGTTTAGGCCTGTTGAAAATTGGGGTCACCACTATCATTCAAGATCACGAACAAAGTTTGCTAGACCTAGACGCAATCAGCTTCTGGGACTTAAAGGTGTCCTAGTCAAGGTCTTCTGAAGCTGTGATAGACTTAGGCCCGACGGTTGCCGGTGAACTATTTCCGAAGAGAAACACATATGCTCGCCGGAGTGTATGTTAAATTAAGTGGTGAATTGTAGGAATCAAGACGTAATCAGAAAGCTCTTTCAGTAGGGACCTCACGACCGCTGTTTTGCCAATTTGTTACTGTCGTTGTGCTATCCAGCAAAACTGTACCGTGGGTCGGATTCTGGGGCTGTTTGGATGCCGTTACGACGGTTTCGGCATCTAAGATTCAAGCAAGCTAGGCTTTCAATACGAGTCTTGAACCCAGTGTAGTGAGGACCCCTAATTATGTTGGTGGAAAGATGAGCTGAAGAGGACTTGGATGGTCATTCACAACCATAAAGCTAAAATGCCCCCCGCCTGACGAGTGAACCTATCTCAACTTGGGGGGAAAAAAAGTCAATAGTAATAGCAACACCTCGTTTCGATCGAGGGACCTCCGGGTTATGAGCCCGGCGCGCTTCCGCTGCGCCATGTTGCTTGTTGAATAATGATACTAAAATTATTGCATATATGAAAATACTAGCTGTAGTCATATAAGAACTGCTGAGGCGAGAAGGTAAAATGAACTACTTAATGATGGTCTATTTTTAAGACTCAGCGCAAGAACTGTCGTGTCTCATATCTGCTCGCGAATTAGCCGCACTTGCTGCTTACATATCGATCTAACTAGGATATTGCAACGTGTCCATCCCTTGTTTCCCTCCTGTTCAAACTTGACGACTCCTGATTTCTAGGCAAGTAGTACACTATCGTTAATGTGAGAGGTGCAGAGAATATCTGACAACCATCTTGGGGTCACTCATGGTTTTTTTGCGCGGTGGGTCTTCTACTCCAAAACTTCTTTGTGGATGATATCATTACCCGAATTTACTCCCGTCATAAGGAACACTCTTGAAAAGCTTCAGCATTTTCACCTCGGAGTAAGGACGGTTGTTTCCTATTCTGCCGTGTTTACTAAGACACGTCATATCAAAATGGCTAGAACCTGTGAAATCGTTGACCCCCCTTGAGGTCGCAGAATACCCGATTGCTGTGATATGTACTCCCTTGATATTCGGGAATTTTTCCATTGCTGCGCCTGTGACGTATGCATTCAGAGACGATATCCAGATGGAGTGGATATATTCCCACTGGTAACTATGAAGTCACTATATCTCAAGTATTATGCAATTGAGACTTCGTACGACCTCAAATGGTGCCAATATTTTGAGTAGATGGAAACGAGACTTCCAAGGTTAACCATGTTGGTGTTTCTCAAACTGGACGGTTTGGAAAATAGAGTGCGTAAGGGGAAATTTTTGATTGAGGTGTATGATAGGATGTATATGACGGACAGGGGTTTTAATACTTCTGAGTGAGCTCAGCCAAGCCGTTGTATAGATGCACTCTAAAGGCTGCCAGACGCAATGACGGATCGCAACAAGGTAGCTGGATCTGGGCGTTCGTTATTGGGGTTTCAAGAACATCAGGGATGCTCTAGTCTGCAGATGGGAATGGCTTCGTGCTATGATTAAATATATAAAGTCGAGATTCATCGTAATACCTTCTATTACTTTCGCAGTAGATCATTTATCCATCAATTAATTGTCCATTAGTAGTCAATTGTAATCGTCGGAATTGCCATATTGTGCACTGCCTTCGTCTAACTTTCCGTTGCCTGTGATCGGATTAATAGGGCAGATCTTGCTCTGCTCGGCACATCAAATGTATCGTTTCTCGCGTCACCATCAACTTGCTGGCTGACTTCCAGAGTAATCGATTTTAACGCAGTTCCACCGGCTTGGTGAGTGTGAACTCTGTTGATGTACCACTGCCTCACCGCAACTTTCAATAACATCCTTTCCTTTCCGGCACCTTTTGGATTCAGCGAGTAGCATGCAGAATCTCATTTTGGCTCACGGACTATTTATTGGCTGTGCGTTCGCGCGGGTGTCTCCTTGCAAAGCGCATTGGCTTTGCTCCACCCTGGCAACAAATCCTGAAACTTTGTATGACCCTCCGAGGCTCCGACCCCATGGCGGAGGACTTTATTTGACAGGCCTGTCAAGTCGACCTTGCCTCTTTTACATCCGGGGGAGAGGAGAAGGGTTTATTTGCATTTGGGACACGTCATACGTGGGGAGAGCCACTCCGCCCCTCCCCTCAGCGGAAGTTCTCTCCAGCGCAGATACCTCACAGCTTAGTACCTCTTCCTCCTAACCGAGGACCCCTACCCCCCCAAGACTTCCTCCAAGCACAGGACCCTCACAGGCACAGGACCTCCCTCCAGCGCAAAAAACTCCCAGCCGCCCAGCGTAGAATATCCCCAGCGCAGACTCTGTCTCCAACGCAGATCCCCACGCCCTCACACAAGCAAGCTCACCTCTCAACGGACCCCATACTCCACCCACATCCCCACCCGTGACTCGAAACCCGCTAGTCAGCCTTAGTTACCGTTGGAACTCAGTTGCTCTGGTATGACAGACTAAGCGTGAGTTCCTAAGGTGTATGAATGGTCAAAACGAGCGAATGGGAACAAGAAGCGGCGGCGGTGAAATGACCTATTGGGTTGTTTTGTAGTTACGAAGCAGAAGCAAGGCGAAGAGTGGTGTGGCATGGTTATATGGAATTAGTGAGTAGCGAAAGGGGTTTTCAGGTCGTTGGAAGGACTGTTTACTTTGCCAATCTTAAGGTGGGGATGCGCGAGGAAGCGCTTATGTGGGGGAGTGGCAGTCTGAAGAGAGAACAGCCGGAGGGAGTGAGTGAGAACACTATGCGGTTACGTGGAAGAGTCAATGCAGCCATGGAGATTCTTCGAGATCTGCAGTAGGGGTGTTGACAGAGCACCCTGGCCGGGGTTCGTCGGGGCGTGGATTGAGAATATTTAAGGTTTTAGATCAAGGGGCCGAATGGGCCGCATCTGCCTAGTGTCGCCGGATGTGGGACCTAGCATAGTTACGTTGTCGAGGCAGAAGTGGGGGTGGTTCACTGCGAGGATTGGGAGGAAACTGGCGTTGGAAGTTGCGTTCCTACATGCTTGCGGCGTTGGGCATGGAAGTTTGTTTCACATTGGCGTCTTCCACAGGCTCACTTCAAAAGAATTGACGGTATACAATATCCGGCGATCCGTAGCCCCGCTGCGCCTAAATACGTCGTCGAAGCGCTCGATTGGTGGATACTAAATACCTGTCCGAAAGCATTGTGATCATCGACTTTGGTCAAGCATTCTTTTTCATAAACCCACCGACAGACGGTCTCGATTTTCTCACCTTATGCCGCGCCGAAATGAATCTTCGACTCCGTAGCTAGCGTTCACACGGATATGTGAGCGCTGAATTGCTCGATTTTTGTGGTCTTTGATAAAGAGAGACTTTTTGGGTCATCTTTTGGGAGGCGAGGCGACGTATTGTAGAGGATGATAAAAACCCTGGGGAAGTTCCCAGATCGGTGGTGGCATGCTTGGGAAGAATGAACGGAATGTTTCGATGACGATGGGAACTGAAGGCAAGACTTGGAGAATCCAGCCATTTATTTCACATTGAAAAAACAAATCGAAATGATTCGCAGGGAGGAGACTTGCAATCACCCATGGTTTCATGACGACTTCTGAATTGTAATTGGAAGGCTTTATTCCTATTCCGCGTTGACCGCCGTATCCTCCGCACTTTTTAAACCCCCTGCGAGCACGAGGAATTCCTTGGATGTACTATCTAAAATATCATAACCGTAACACAAGAGAAAAGCATGTGGAACCCATCGTAAAAACCGTAATTCCCAAGGTTCCAGGCGACGATGTATTCTTCGCGCGGGGTATTAGGCCTCGGTTGATATCCGCTGAGAGTTCTCAGGTTCGTCGGAGCCCACACTAGCTGGTATACAAACGATCGTGAAACTAGTACGAAGTTGACCTCGGATAAGTCCTGCAGTATCAATCCTCCGCACCTGAACTCGTCGCACGAGGATTGTGCAGAGGCGTATTTCTCGCTTCTTGTTGACATGACGTGCTCCGTTCCGCGGTTGGTTCGATATTCGGTAACACATGCAATGTAGTCAATTCATCGCGGTGGGGGAGGGGTAAAACCTTAAATCGGCTCACATGTGAATGAATTGTTGGGGACCACTCGCGTATCCATAGGATTGTTGTCAAAACTCCACGACGAGGATGTCAATTTTTGCGTCGAGTCGGGAAGTGGGCATGGTTTAGTGCCTGTTTAGCGGCGGTGTCGGACCCTGTTCAGCCCTATGAGACCCTGTCGCCACAAACGACAATTGGTTCCGAGCACCCGTAGCGGCACCGTCGTCGGCGAGCAGTGAGTCATCCCCAGCGCGGGGCGTTCTCGGTGTTTTTCTTTCTCTGCCAAATTTTCAAGACTTGGGAGGTGTTCGGGTGGTACCGGCGACAGGGAATTATTTTTGGACCCGCAATGGTCGGCGAAACGTTGTTCCGACCCTGCCGACAGCCGCCTTCCCTGATCCGGAAGCTCTGGTCGCCGTGCGGGAAGGGCTTGGTGTTTGTTTCTCGGAGCGGTGAAGGGTCGCATTTTCTAGCGCCCTCTGTATATAAGAACTTCTGGTTTGTCGTGCCACAAGCTTTCTTTCCTCCAGTCACCAGAAAGCTTTCCACTACCCCCGAGCTGCGATTATACACAGCACTCTCATGATGCTATCCTCAACAAGAACCCTCCTCCCGCGGCTCGCATCCTCCCAGCTGCGTCCTCTACTCCAGTATGCACCGCGAACCTTCGCCAGCAGCGCCCTGCTCCACCAGCCTCAACGAACCCCAGCCCCAGACCTAAAACTGCAGCTGGAATCAGAGTACACCCACACCGAGCCCGCCTGGCCACACCCCGTCTACACCTACGAGCAGATGGAACAGATAGTACCCACCTCCCCTCCCTCCTCCCCGTGCAATACTGACAATAACACAACAGAAAATCTCCCACCGCGCCTGCACAAACTGGTCCGACTGGTTCGCGCTCTCCGCCGTCCGTCTCCTCCGCTGGGGCTTCGACTTCGCAACGGGCTACAAACACGACGCTGCCGTGGCATTGGGGAAGAAAGATCCCGCTGCCGCAGTACAGAAGTACTCCATGAGCGAAGATAAATGGTTGACACGGTTGATCTTCCTCGAGTCCATCGCTGGTGTGCCCGGGATGGTGGGCGGCATGGTGCGGCATCTTCACTCCCTTAGGGTTCTGAGAAGAGATAATGGCTGGATTGCGACGCTACTGGAGGAGAGCCAGAATGAACGGATGCATTTGCTCACGTTTTTGAAGTTTCGTGAGCCCGGCGTGGTTATGAGGGTTATGCTGCTCGGCGCTCAAGGGTGCGTCTCCCTCCCACTCCCTCTTCAGGGAGACGCTGACACGGCGACAGGGTGTTTTTTAATATCTTCTTCCTCTTCTACCTCCTCTCCCCACGCACGTGCCACCGGTTCGTTGGCTACCTCGAGGAGGAAGCAGTGATAACCTACACGCGCACCATCGCGGACTTGGAAGCCGGGAAGTTGCCGGGGTGGGAGAACATGGAAGCGCCACAAATTGCAAAGGACTATTTCGGTCTGCCGAAGGGCGGGGATATGGTGAAGGATCTACTGATGGTGGTGCGCGCGGATGAGGCGAAACATAGAGAGGTGAACCATACGCTTGCGAATCTGGAGCAGAAGAAAGATCCGAACCCCTTTGCTGCGAGGTGGCCGGAGGGGTGCAAGGAGAAGCCGACGAAGGGGTTGGAGTGGATTCGGGAGAAGGGGTGGGAGAGGGAGGAGTTGGCGAGGTTGGCGGGTGGGAAGACGGCAGGTACTGCGTGATAAGGGAGAGGTTCCTGTTGGTTTGGGTACGGCTGGCGTTTGATGGTTGGGTTTTTTTGGAGTTTATTTTGATAAAAGATACCATCTCCCCTTTTCTTTTGTTGCATGGGTTTGCAATTGCTTTGGAATACACATTAGTCAATCAATGATACTCACTTGGTACGGTGAATCTCTCGAGAAGTAATAAGACTCACGGTATAAATCTCTTCACTCGATGAGATGCGCTGCTCTCAATTAGTGGCAACGAAATCGGATCCGATGGTGTAGATTACCGGAATTCCTCAAACTTACTAGTGAGTAATAGGCGGAGGGATGGTAGACTTCTCTGCTTTAGTGCTTCCTTTGAGGTTAGGGGTTAGGGAGAACTTAGACAGCCTGAAAAAGGAAGAACCGGACGAAAACCTGCGGTCCCCGGAAGAGTGTCAGGCCAAGCAAATGCGCTTAGCACCTAGTCTCGGTATCTCTGCCGAACAACGAGCCCGCACCCTAAACCCTAATGTCGGCAATACATTAAAAAAGCCTTGGCGGATCCGCTTCCATAAACCTCTCGTTCGTCACCAATTCTGCTTAACTGCGCTACACCGTCTCGACTAGGCGCTCACCCAAGTTGCTGTGAAGCGGGAAAAGGCGTCTGATCAGGACTAATTTTCTTGCGTTGTCAAAAATACAATCAGGACGTCAGCCTCATATTTTTCACTACTTCCGGTCCGAATTTGTGCGTAGTTTAAACTGGCTAACTGGGTCATTGAGTCACGGGCGGGGCGTGGGTGTGGAGGGAAAGCTTACTTGTGGGAATGGGAGGGCCTATAGAAGAGGGACGGGAGAGTGAGTGGGGGTCCAGTTGGAGAGAATTTGAGCTGAGGAAAATCTGTGCTGGTGCAGGAGGTCTTACGCCGGGCTCCCCTGGGGACTGGAGCGGCTCCCAGGTTTCGTAAATGCAAATACATCCTTCACCTTCTGAACGCCCCCTCGTTCCCAGGAACGTAAACAGGGGCCATTTCAACCTCACCGACCGATCGGATAAAGGTACTGCATCATGAGGCCGGGAAGGAGCGGGGGGTTTTAGATTTGGTGCGGAGGGGTCGGGTACCCCTCCCCCCCGATCAACACAGGCAAGATCAGCTACCTTGCCGCTCTATGAAAGAAACGGGTTGTGCGCGTATACTGTGTGGTGGAGTGAAGTGAAGAAGAAAAGAGTTCAAATCTACAGGTGCGAGTACCTGCCACCGTGTATATGCACAAACCCAGCCCCAACCCTAAACCCTAAAGTCGGCAACAACCAAACGAGCCTTGGCGGACCAGCTTCAACAAAACCCGCCGTTTTCTAACTCCACCTAACCACTGTCTGTCCATCTCGCTTCTTTGAAAGACCGCCAGGTCACACCCGTTACTCAGCATTTCCTCCGTTTAGTATCAATAACGTCATTTCACCGCCGTTATTTGGTTTCTCTCATTTGTCAAGTTTTCGCCTCCTTTCGACTGAGCTCCCGATCTTGAACAACCAGAAGGAACCTTTTGACCCAAAATCATCGATAGCAAGCCACTAGGCATTATATTTACCTTTTGAACTCTGGAGACAAACTTTGTTGGCGCTAAAAAACTAAAAACAGATGATTGTAGGGGTATTACCGCGCTGCTATCGAAAATAATTGCATTTTCTAAGAGATGCAATGCCTGAAGACACATGAAGATCGAAGAGGATGTTTTGAAAAGCATGCTCGAGATATGGAAGAGCCGGATGGTCAGATGAATGATCTACAGCTCCATGCAACAGGAAGAGACCATAATATGGATACCGTAAAGAAACTGATTAACGATATGGCAGAAATAATTTACTGGAGGGAAGAGCAGACTATTCAGAAGCAACGAAACCGACCAGATTGTCAATGTGATGATTTATGATTCGCAGATGCAGTTATGATTAATTCTCTCTGCCGGTTTAAACTGGGCCCGTTCCAACTTATTGTCGACGGAATGGTCTCTTTCAGCAGTTTACCACAATAGATATGCGCTTTGAATTGTATGGATTTCCAAAATCTATAACAGGATCCGGACGGCAACTTGTTTCATCGTTTTGGATATGTTGATCAATTACTTAAACTCGGAGAAATACGAAAGGATACTCTACGCTACTTGGATAACGGCAAGAGTTTGACCAACTCGGCACCAAACACACGCACCAACGAAGAGCGAGAAAACGATGCTGAGGAACGAAACTATACTTCGAAAATCGAGGCCCTAACATACGTCGATTATCGTTCTATTGATGCACCACTACCGTATACAATCTCTTAAGTTCCGCGGTCGTCACAGAACGGGAAACGGAGAGGCAATTGGTGCATCGTTGGTTAGGACAAGATCTAGCTAGGAAGTTCATTGAATCGGTCAATAGCCGCTGGAAGGTTCTCGACGGGCTAGTGCGGGAGTACAACCAGGGGTTTCGTAAGGTGGGAGACAACCAAATGTCCTCTCCACCGATCAGCGAACTTTGGACCAGGAGCATGTGAACGAACTTTCGGCTCGCTTTGACGGACTAACCTGGAACGCGTACTTCCAGCCTACCTTTTATATACAATCATTTCTAAAGAGAACTTGACGTCGGCCGTACAATTCACACAGAGTATTACTAGCAATGATCCCACTCGCACAGACACGACGGAATACAACTCGGACGACTCAAACGAAGTTTATAAATCCTTGCACTTTCCAGATAGGGTGACTGTCGAAGCCCAGAGTGGCCATCATCGGATTCAGGCGCTCAAGTTGTTGTTTGGAGATGAGAGACAACAGTGGTTAATTTGGTCGAGAATGGTAGGTCGGTTGTTTCTCTCGTGCCTAGATTCTTAAGGTTGGAGTCTTAATACGCAAGAACCTCGTTTACTGACTATCATATCGATAGACATCTCACCGACCCCCTTCCCTTCCCCCTCTGGATGGCCGGTTAGGTGGGAGAGCGTTGCAAGCGGTCCAACGGCTTCCCATTCTATTTTAACTATCTGTGTCCTCGATAGTGCACGTCTTGCGCAACATCGCTTCCTCGCAAAACACGGAGCCTTTGTGCTGGATATGTAGGCCGCCGGCTTCACAGATCCCGTATGTGTGGTTTCCAGCCCCCGAGAACCGATGCTTAGCAAATATGATGTCAATCCCCACGAGATTATCGAGTAGGACAAGCGATTTCGGAGGCCAACGAAACGAGGCATCTTGTAAGTTCTTGGAGAAGAGGTTCTTGACGTCAAATTGAAGAAAGATTATAGCGGCTAGAATCTCATGCAGGAGGAGGTAGAAACGTGACATGCGTTCCGCGGCAGTCTAGAAGTTGAAGATGTCGGCAACGTCGACCAGGGAGGCTAGGCAGATGGACTCGTCCTTAGACTATCAATAAAGTCATTTCACCATCGCCGTTATTTTGTTTCTCTTATTTGTCAAGTTTTCGCCTCCCTCGACTAAGCTCCCGATCTTGAACGACCAGAAAGAACATTTTGACCCCCAAGCATCGATAGCAAGCCACCAGGCTTTAATTTTACTATTCGTTAGGTTCATCCACCTAGCATTTCCGCCAGGCATTTCCACCGAGACATCCTTACATTGAATTGTCAGATCCTGCTCTCCCTCCTCGACCCAAGTCGCCACTGGATACCGAACCTGCAGCGCCGCAACCTCTAGCTCAAGAACCGAACTAAGTCAACGAGCAGTGTACGACTCTCGCGCTTCACCTACATAGCCTTCACCAATTGGTAGGACCTGGCTGACGTAGTGAACATTTTAGATAGATCCAATATCTATATACAGCCACGTTCCATTTTAAACAGACTTGCTGATGACGAGCTGGATTTTTAAGACCATTCCAAGGTAGTCGATGACGCCGGTGGTGTCTAGAGGACAACCAAATCCTGAGCTTTAAATCCAGAACCTAAATCAAAGCGTTTGGATTTAAAACGGCTCTTCGGAATAATAGGCAGTGCTTCAGCAAAGGAAGCACTTCAAAACGTGTTCAACAGGCCGCTTGGCACCTACGGTGATCGGGGTAGCCATCGGTGAGAATACTGCCGAGCCAACAATAGCTTATGATGATACGGATTTCTACGAGATGTCTGTAGCCGAGCTGCGGGCGATTTGCCGCGTTTGTGGTGTCGAATATAAGAGGGTAATGACGAGGTGTTGGCCTGGAAGTTGAGGTTGCTGAAGGAATAAGCATTGATACAGGAATGGAGGGTACCGATCTTGTTCAAAGTCAATATACCACTGTTCTTGCATGTCATGACAATGAAGCTGGCTTTTTATTCCAAAAGCAATCACGCATATCCGATAAAGTGAATAGTCTTTCCTTCCCACAGTATGCTCATCCCTATGGGCCCACTCGCACTTCGCCAAACTCCCTAAGAAAATTAAAAGCTCAACGCTGAAATACTATCATGCACAATTTCATGCTCCCATATTCAACCCAAGATAATTACCAAACATTCCCGGCTAGACTTTCAGTGAAACGCCCCTCCGGTTTCAAGTAATACACCACTTCTGGTCTGGAATCGTTAACACACCCCGTATCACTTCATCTTCCGCCGGCGTTTCATTCACCTCCACTTCTCCATGTCCCACAATCGTCACATAGAATTCAGTCTCATCACCACTCCCACGGCGTTCTTCGATGCAGACGACTGCGACATCAGAGCATACATCAGTCTGAAAGATCAATGCCATATCGCGGTGCAAGCGGTCCGGCTTCCCATCCCACTTCAAACAGTACTTCGCCCCACTATCTGTGTCTTCGATAGTGCACATTTCACGCAGCACCGCTTGCTCGCATAACACGAAGCCGTTGTGCTGGATATGTAGGCCGTCGGCTTCACAGATCCCACATGTGCGGTGTCCAGCCTCCGAGAACCGATGCTTGCCGAGTATAATATCAATTCCCACGGGTTCATCGAGTAGGAGAAGCGATTTTGGAGCCCAACGAAATGGGGCATCTTGCAGGTTTTTGGAGAGGAGGTTCTTGACGCCGAGTTGAGGGAAGATTATCGCGGTTGGGATCTCACGCAGGAGGAGGTAGAATTGTGACATGCGTTCCGCAGCAGTCTGGACGCTGAGGATGTCGGCAACGTCGAGGCCGATCAGGGAGGCCAGGCAGATAGGCTCGTCCTCAGACTTGCTTGTGGAACGGTTCTGAACCGCACGGGAAAGCCTCTGGAAGTGAGTGTCTGGGCCTGGCTTTTGGAGGTCACGTATTGAAGGGAGACGGTCGTTCATTGATACTAAGACCCCAAACTCAAAATTCAGGCGCGATTTTACTTCGTAAATGGTTGTGGTGAGGGCGTTTAGTTTGGGGGGGTGAGGGCGTGGCCTGGATGGCTTGTGCTCGAAGGTTTGCGAGAGCTTGTTCCAGAGAACTGGTCCGTCGCCCATTTGAAAGTACATTTTCCCACGGCTGTCTGGAGATTCGGCAGCGAGGGCAGCTTCTTGGAGCGTCCACAGTCGCTTCATCCAGCCGCTGCACATTATCCTGATACCGAGCTCGAAGATTGACGCTTTCTGGGATTGAAATAGGCATAATTCTCGGTCAAGGACTAGCACAGCCGTAGCTTTGTGAAAGGTCCGTCCAAGAAGGCGGATCGCAAGTTTTCGGTAATCCTTGAGATGAGCGGCAACGGGAATACACAGGGTGTCTATCCAATGTGCAATAGGGCGGTGGCCAGACACTGAATAGATCTTGCATAAGTTTGTAGCATGGTCACGCAATCTTTGGAGCTGGCACCGCGGGAGTGAGTTTTCGAAAGGATTTCCGAGTCCATCAGCCCCTAAGAATCGAACGAAGTCAGCTTCGAGAAGCATGAGCCGAGAAGAATGTATCAACATCTGATCACCAGAACTTACAAACATGGCTTATGGCGACGTAGGGATAATCGTCGTCATCAACAACGGAGAGTTGAAGATCATGAGATATCACAATCTTCGGAATCCTGTTTACCTCTAGAGCATCTCTCAGTTGTTCGGGATCCACTGAAACCGACTCGCACCTACACTCAATATCAATGTGCGCCGTCTTATAATCTTTCTCATCGGTTTGATACGCCTCACATCTCGTTTCCGTGCACTCTGAATGGTCTCGAGGTGCTTCGGGGCGCTCTAGGAAGGAAGCGAAGATAAAGACATCGTCGCTGTGTAGTAGATGAATTTCGCTCTTGCACCAGCCCTTTTTTAGAAGTCTACACCATGTCAAATTTCGCATCCTAAATTGCCCCTCTGGCTTCCAATTATGCAGCAAATTCCCAACTGAGAGTTTCATATCATCGTTTGGATCCAGGTTCCACTGCGGCAAATGACATAGAAAGCTCAATGAAAGTACACGGAGCAGGATGTAGATTGTGTATAATACTTTACATTCCGGGAACGTGTATTCGTGCTCATCCTCCCACGAAGCTCTGGTAATCATGAGCTGAACCTGTCGCAGAACAGCATATAGCCGCGATTTCAGCTCACTCGTCCCTGCCAGCCGGAGCATCTGGGACGCGGCGAACAGCCTCCTCGGCAACCCATTCAGCGCCGCAGTATCGACAGAATCCCCAGAAACAAATTCCTTATCAAGGTGGACTGTAAGCCCGCAAAGCCCGCACACTTCCGCCAACGCACCGAAGAACAGCCACGCCTGAAGAAATGCAACCTTCTCGGCAACCAACGCTGCATTTCCATCAATCCGGGAGATGGCTGGTGTATGTAATCCATAATGTGGCCGGTCGGTGTCGAGCAAAGAGGTGTCCTGGCGCCCAGTAGGAGCTACACAGCTGCCGGGAGGACACCGGGCTGAATGGCATTGGCGGTCGCAGCGGTTGACTTTCCAGCCCATTCGCGGGGGGTATTCCCAGAACCCGAGATTGTCGTAGGGGGCGGCTGCACACAAGTAAGGCGCCGTGAAAGGAATAAATTCAGGACGGGTTTCTTCAGCAGCGTAGACGAGCTGGTTCTGGGGCTTCCAGCGTAGACTTCCATCCCAATAATGAGGAGCGAGTCGTCGACGGATCGAATCCAGGAAGTGATTCCAACACGACATCGGGTCTAGTAAGTGAGGAGAAGCTGCAAGACTGGGCCGAGATGAAGCTCAGCAGAGCGTCAATAAGCCTCCGGTGGTGTAAAGCGGAAGTGTAAAGCAGATGAGACGATTTCTTCGATCGTGTCAGTATCTTAGTAGGCTCAAGCGTTCCAATATGTGAGACCTTAGAATATATATTTCTGCATGCGATCCCTGCGGATGCAACCGATATGCCAAGACTCTGCGTTGACAACCTACAAAAGCACTTTTTAAACTTCTGTGTGGCTGAGAGTTTCTTGATATGGAGATTATCCACTTCACAATTACAGGTTCGAGTGATTTCAGCCACATGCGTATTTGGTTCTAAACTGTTTGTCTCATGTGTATAATTATAACCCTAAGCCCTAACTCGCTTTGCATTTTATCCTCTACCTCTCTTCTCATCTTCCCTTCTTTTTCTTCATTCCTTCCTCATCACATCAGGATGCAAGTTCAAATACCTCAGCATCAATAACGCTAATTTTTTCTAGGTGTGTATTGCCGTCTCGCCAACTCATTCAGCTTGTTTTTGAACCGGGCTTTCGAGCTAGCTGTACCGGCAACCACTCTTGCTCGCATTAATCCGTATATACACTCTCCCCTACGGTCCACGGCTAATGTGGTCACTATTCGTAGGGTTTTCCGCTGAATCGCTAACTATAGCTTTTTTGTGCAGGAATACTGTACCGAGCATAATGTTTCGTACGTCACGCGTCACAAAGGGCCGTCCGGTATGTAGAAATACCCGTTTCGTCACGCATCACAGTCGCTGTCCGTAGTTGTAGGGGTACGTCACGGAGGAAAAAATAGCAGCAACTTTAGGTTCTTTTCCTAGATCTAAATACACATGTGAAATTTCCACTGGTAGGAAGCCTTTCACTATTGACCTCAAGCAATCACCAGAGGAAATCCCAAATCAAACTCAATTACTCCTATCCATTAGAGCCAATTTCAAGTCACACGACCTTCGATTTACAAAGAAAAGATGTCACAGGTGTGTGGATTTAAAATAAAAAGCGTCACGGCTGGCTGCTCGTCCGAACCATTATGCTCGGTACAGTATACCCTATTTTAGCATGCTCCGCGCTTTACAAATAGCTAACTTATAGATCTCATGCATGGACTTGCCAACAGCATCTGGGCTTCTACTAGTTGCTGAATATCACTTTCGACACCTCTAGATTAAGAACTTTAAATTCTCAAAATAGTCTCGAACTGAGTATTGGTTGTAATGATAATGTCTTCTGTGACTACCGTTAGTACTGCGGGTGGCAAGGTGTATGCGCTCTACAGGAAGTTCGAGCGGTTCTGAGCCCTGGAGTGAAGGTTCTTCTCAGGTGTTGGCCGAGGGGCGGGCCATGGTCAAAAATGAATCGCCAGAATCGACATCTTCCCACACGACTGGGCCCACGGGGTAGCAGAAATACAGCGATACATTTTGGCCAACAGCAGGGCTAAGCAAGGCGGGAATAAAGAAGAAACTCAGGTACACAAAAGTTGACGTTGTATTAAGCGGTGATGTTTTCTATAGATCTATCGCTCTGTTGCTACCGCCCGACGACTTTGGATCGGCTGGCACTGGCATCAAAACAAGAAGTGCGCCTCTCTTAATAATCTGCTGACTATGCAAGCGGTTAGGGGGTGGCCCTAGCGTATATGTTAGAATGAACAATGAGACACTGCTTACATCCATATTCAAGAGTATCAAGGACGAAGGTGTAAAACATAGTCTTTTTACATTTGGCTCATACAACAAGCTTGGAATTTCCGTGTTGATGGGTAGGTTGGGAAGCCGGTGGGGCGTTGACGGGCATGTTTCATACAAGTGGCTAAGCAGGCTTCATGCTGCTGGAGGAATTCACGGTGCATTATCGAAATGTCGCTGTTTGGTGGGAGAATATATACCAAATCTCTGCGATTTTCGGCGCTTTTCTTGCGGAATCGTACTGCGTGTTGGGCCTATAGAGAAAGAGTTGGTAGAATCCTGTTAGTATCGATCCCCTCACCCCGGAGTCTCCAGCTATTACAACTCTCTGTCCATATTATATGGACTTCAGAGTACTAGTATTGCCAATGAAGTTAATGCACTTTTTATTATTATATCTCTTGAATTAGCGATGCTTTGCTATGGTGGATTGTTGGAAGTCGTGTGCCGAACGTTAAGCGCGTTTAACAGTGGAGCCAATCGGTTCGTCTACAATCTAAGCGCCCTATGATGATATTTACGCTGGAAGGAATTTTTCTGAACCAGCTTACCGACGCCAAGCCCGAACTTCTTTTGGAGCGCCGGATGCTTGCTCAAAAACTTCTCCTCTTCGCCGCTCTCTCACCTTGATCCCACCACATCTCCTCGAACCATGGCGTCCTGGAGAGCTACCTTCGCCCCTCTGGCGCGGAGTATCATCCGGCTACCACAATCTTTCATCTCAACGGAAGCGCATACACTCAGCTGCAAAGCTACATGGGCTGCTAATGCCCGGTTCTCGCCCATTCGGTCGATGGCCACCTTCGAACGGACAAAGCCCCATGTGAACATCGGTATGCTCCCTATCTGCTCAATTGATGCAGCAGTAGCAGTAGTTGTCTAATTGTTCTCAGGTACCATTGGTCACGTCGATCACGGGAAGGTCCTTCATCCCTCCCCCCGTCATCACCTCCGCCTCACCTCCGTCATCACCAACTCCGATTCAAACTTTATATGCTTATAACATCATAGACTACATTGACTGCCGCCATTACCAAGAACCAGGCCTCCAAGGGATTCGCTAACTTTGTCGACTATGCCTCCATCGATAAGGCCCCTGAAGAGAAGGCTCGTGGTATCACCATCTCAACTGCTCACATTGAATACGAAACCGGTAACCGTCATTACTCCCATGTCGACTGTCCTGGTCACGCCGATTATATCAAAAACATGATTACTGGTGCTGCATCCATGGATGGTGCTATCATTGTCGTTGCTGCTTCCGATGGTCAAATGTACGTTGCGTCGTCGCCCCCAGCTACCTTCAGTACGAAATGTTAATCAATTGCAGGCCCCAAACCCGTGAACATTTGCTACTTGCCCGCCAGGTTGGTGTCGACCGTATTGTCGTCTTCATCAACAAGGTTGACGCTATCGATGACCCGGAAATGTTGGAACTTGTCGAAATGGAAATGCGTGATCTCCTGACCCACTACGGTTTCGATGGAGACAACACTCCGATTATCATGGGATCTGCTCTATGTGCTCTTGAGGACCGCCGCCCCGAGATCGGTGCCCAGAAGCTCGACGAACTTCTTGCTGCTGTTGACGAATGGATCCCAACTCCTAAGCGTGATCTTGAGAAGCCGTTCTTGATGCCCATTGAAGGTGTGACCCTAATCCTCCATACCTGCTATCCAATCATGCTAACGTGACCGGAAAGATGTCTTTTCTATTGCTGGACGTGGAACTGTCGCTACCGGACGTGTTGAGCGTGGCCAACTTAAGAAGGGTGAGGAAATCGAGCTCATCGGCTTCAACAAGGACCCTATCAAGACTATTGTTACCGGTGTCGAGACCTTCAAGAAGGAGCTTGAATCCGCACAGGCTGGTGACAACTGTGGTATCCTCCTCCGTGGTGTCAAGCGCGAGCAGGTTCGCCGCGGAATGGTCATGGTCCGCCCCGGTACTACACGCGCCCACACCAAGTTCTTGGTCTCTTCCTACGTTCTCACCAAGGAGGAGGGTGGACGCCACACCGGTTTCCACGGCAACTACCGCCCCCAGATGTTCTTGAGGACCTCCGATGTCTCTTGTACCCTTAACTTCCCCGAGGGAGTTGAGGACGCTTCTTCCAAGATTGTCATGCCCGGTGACAATACTGAGATGGAGGCCGAGATCCTGCACCCCATGGCTGTTGAGCAGGGACAGCGTTTCAACCTCCGTGAGGGTGGTCGCACCGTCGCTACTGGTCTTGTTACTCGTATCATTGAGTAAATTGGTGTTGTAACGAACAAAAGGATGTCATGTACGATTATGGAAAGATGGATTGTGGTGGGTAGGAAGGAGGGTGCATATAAATCATTTGGGAAACACTAAAGGAAAATGGATGAAGTGGTGGAATTGTATTTTTTTTCTTACTCCCTTGTGAAAATATGATTCTCTGATCACATTGTGCGTTATGTGCGCTGATTTCCACGCATTAGAATGATTTCAAGGGATCTGTATGAGAAGCCCGCGCTCCTGCAGAACAAACCCACTTTTTTTTCTAGCAATATCATTCGTTCCTTGGTTACTGCGTTAACACGTGATTCTCTGGTTCGTATCCTCTTGCAGCCCAAGGCGCCTATGGTGAGGTGAAAGGCGCGAACATGTTCCTGGATCCATATTTATCGCAAAATTAGCGACCCGATATAATTCGGTTTGATTCCACATGCTCCAATTACTGATAGTCCAATATACTCACGAGAGAGATAAATTTAGCGGTGGGAGCTTGAATTCCACATCCAGAAAGGAAGGAATCCCAGAAAAGGTTACTAGTTTAGGAGAGGATATCTCATTCCTGCTAATTGTACGCATTAAGATCAGGTGCTGCCGGTGAACTCAGGTCTTCCCCTGTTGTAGAGACTTGGTTAGTTGGCCATGATCATTGAGCGACAGGCTGGTGAAAGCTCGGCGTTTGGATGCTAAAGTGGTTAATTAGCAGCGGGCTAGCAACTGTCTCACTCCTAGTGAACGCAGGAAGTATATACGTTTCTTATGCTAGCTGAATGGCACTGAAGTTTGCAGATCCTGATGCTCATGCCCATTTGTCACTTGCACACTGGAAAGAAAAGTTATCGGCTTACAGGTGGGATAGATTCTGGTCACTCAGGCGGCGTGGATATCACCGCTATAGTGATGGCTTTAGTGCCATGCCGGCTGGTTTGGTGTTTGTCACACCCGAGACGGGGACTAAGACACTCCGATCACCTGACGTCTCATCATCTCAACCAACCCGTCGTAAAACAGTCTGGTTGCGGTGCGTGGGGTGCATAGTAAGGGGTAATGGTGGGGGGGATTGGATGCTTGGACCCCCTCCCCTGCAGAGCCGGGGTGTCAGATCTGAGCTTATCTCAACCGCATCCGCTCATCCTTCCTTCCTTCTCCCAGTTCCCGGAGCACGCACGTGAGCGAGTGCCACGGGACCAAAGAAACCTACATCGCAATATACCCACCCCATCAACGACTATTTTGAACAAATCTCAATGGCAATAAAGTAACCCTCAAACCCCTCCCTCTACCAAATTCTCGGTACCCGACCTGACCCGACCAGTTACATCCTCATCGTCTCCCGCCAAGGCAAAGTAGTGCGTTCCTTCTTTCCCCTTTCCATATCCCAAGGAAGCGTCTGACACTACCAGCGCCTCGCAAAATGGTTCGCCACCCTCTCCGCCACCGAAAAATCCAAAACCACCCGCGATGTCACCTCCCTCGTCCTCTCCCGCAAAAAAGGATCCTGCGCATTCAT
>Ga0307512_10003224_pt1 | contig 19288 bp, 28 predicted proteins | sample 14_EM_MG_FD_200267 | JGI IMG/M metagenome (GOLD analysis project Ga0307512, IMG submission 200267) | Populus trichocarpa ectomycorrhiza microbial communities from riparian zone in the Pacific Northwest, United States - 14_EM | ecosystem: Host-associated > Plants > Roots > Unclassified | place... | reverse complement strand
CAGCAAAGACGAAGGGCCAGGCTGGCTTCAGATGAATCTCTTTCTCGCCAGCCTGCATGCCTCTCCAACGAGGTCCTTTTCTATACGCACCATCTTCACAACACCACACCCTTCCTCTCTTAGAAAAACGCGTTATTACTCCGTCATCGCGCAAGGACACCCTTCACTTCATGTTCAACTACCCAGACAATCTTGGCCCGGTACCCAGCACTCAATAAGCAGTGACACGCTTGGGAACAAGGTCGTACGACTAGACAATTCCCCCGACGATGCTGGCAACTCTTCTGCAGGCTCATCCACCCCACCATCCTCGTCATCTTCCAGTGGAGATAATCCAGATGGTTCAGACCCACCCTCACCACCATCGGACCCATTGTCCCCACCAACATCAACCTCCATTTCCCGCCAATCTGTCCCCGAGAATTACCCACAAGTACTTGCCCTTCCAATCGCTCGAAGACCTCTATTCCCCGGTTTCTACAAGGCAGTCGTCATTCGCAACCCTCAAGTCGTCGCAGCCGTAAAGGAAATGATGAAGCGTGGCCAACCCTATCTAGGCGCGTTCCTCCTCAAAGACGAACAGGCAGACTCAGACGTCATCACGGACATTAATTCGGTTCATCCCGTCGGTGTATTTGCGCAGATCACCAGCGTGTTCGCTGCGGCCAGCGGGCCCGGAAAAGAGGATGAGAAGGAGGAAGGCTTGACGGCAGTCCTGTACCCTCACCGCCGGATCAAGATCACCGATCTGGTCAAGGCCGGAGGCTCGCAGCCGTCCAAGGTTCAAGTCGAAGACCTCGTTGAATCGTCCGTCCCTTCTGACCAAGAGCAACTGCCCACGCCGCCGCCTTCTCCCCAGGCGATTGATCCTGAGCTACCAGTGGACCAGGCCAAGCATCATGCAGGTATGCCAGCATCGCGTGCCATCTCCCCATATCAACTTAAAGTTTCCTTCAGCGCTTTTGCAGACCACCTTCCTCCAGGATTACGACGTCTCGATCGTGAACATCACGAACCTCGTCACGCAGCCCTACAACAAAGACGACCAGTACATCCGCGCGTTCATGTCTGAGATCGTATCGGTCTTCAAGGACATCGCGCAGCTGAATCCGCTCTTCCGTGATCAAATCACCAACTTTTCCATCAACCAGGTCGCATCCAATGTCTTTGACGAGCCCGACAAGCTCGCGGACTTTGCTGCGGCAGTCTCCACAGGTGAAGTTGGTGAACTCCAGGACGTCTTGGAGTCCCTTGTCGTCGAAGATCGTCTCCGTAAAGCACTTCTCGTCCTCAAAAAAGAGCTGATCAATGCCCAACTGCAGTCCAAGCTTTCGCGCGACGTAGATAGCAAGATCGCGAAACGCCAGCGCGAGTATTACCTCATGGAGCAGCTCAAGGGTATCAAGAAAGAGCTGGGTATGGAAAGCGATGGCAAGGACAAGCTCATCGAGAAACTCAAGGCCCGAGCGGAGCAGCTCGCGATGCCAGAGCCTGTCAAACGGGTATTTGAAGAGGAGCTCACTAAGCTCGCGCATCTCGAACCTGCGGCATCGGAAGCGAACGTCACGCGCAACTATCTCGAGTGGCTCACGCAGATTCCCTGGGGGCAACACTCACACGAGAATTACTCGATCGCACACGCCAAGAAGGTTTTAGACGAGGATCATTACGGATTGAAAGATGTCAAGGATCGGATTCTAGAGTTCTTGGCTGTGGGCAAGTTGCGCGGGAGTGTAGAAGGCAAGATCATTTGCCTCGCTGGTCCGCCAGGTGTGGGCAAGACATCCATTGGCAAATCCATCGCTCGGGCCCTCGGGCGGCAGTTCTTCCGATTCTCTGTGGGTGGATTGACTGACGTTGCGGAGATTAAGGGTCATCGGAGGACTTATGTCGGGTATGCCTGTCTTCCTTCTTTCGGGGCACATTCTGATGTAAGAGTAGTGCCCTTCCGGGTAAGATCATTCAGGCCCTCAAGCGTGTGGGTACGGAGAACCCCCTTGTCCTGATCGACGAGGTGGACAAGGTCGGACGTGGCATCAACGGTGATCCGGCAAGCGCACTCCTCGAGATGCTCGACCCAGAACAGAACAACGCATTTTTGGATCACTAGTGCGTTCTGGGCCCCCATGCGGAGACTCGTACTTATCCATATCCTTAGTCTGGATGTTCCTGTCGACCTCTCGCGTGTCCTCTTCGTCTGTACAGGTACACCCTCGTTCCTTCCGTCGTCGCTTTAGTGCTTACAGGTCTCACAGCCAATGTACTCGACACGATTCCTGCACCACTCCTTGACCGTATGGAAGTCATCGAAGTCTCGGGCTATGTCTCAGAAGAGAAGTCAATGATCGCGGAGAGATATCTCGGTCCTCAGGCAAAGGAAGCTTCCGGACTCAAGGACGCAGACGTCGTGCTGGACCCTACCACCGTCGACGTACTCATCAAATACTACTGCCGCGAGAGCGGAGTGCGGAATCTCAAGAAGCACATCGACAAGATATACCGCAAGGCGTCGTTGAAGATCGTCGAGGACCTCGGTGAAGACGCCCTTCCTGAGACCGAGGCTCAACCCGCCTCAGACAACGTCACCGCCACCGACAAGTCCGTCCCAGTGCAGGATCCCCCCGCAAATGAACCCGCTGCACCTGAAACGGCCACTCCGCATACCTCCACCGAGACATCAAGCACCGAGAAAAAAGTGACAACAGAAAAGCGCAAGCCGTTCAAGGTGCCTGATACCGTGCACCTCCGCATCACCCCAGAAAACTTGAAAGATTATGTCGGCCCGCCCGTCTATCATAAAGATAGAATGTATGTGCGAACGCCGCCCGCAGGTGTCAGCACAGGTTTAGGCTACCTTGGGAATGGCTCTGGTGCTGTCATGCCAATCGAAGCAACTGTGAGTTCTCGCTCGCTTCTCTTTCATACCCTTTTTTTCTGTGCTCACTGGCGCACCGTTAGATGATGCCTGGCAAGGGCAGCCTACAGTTGACGGGCAAGCTGGGCGAAGTCATCCGTGAGAGCGCGCAGATCGCGCTAAGCTGGACCAAAGCGCACGCGCATGCGCTTGGCGTGACGGACGACCCGTCGGCGATGATACTGAACGACCGGGACGTGCACGTACACATGCCCGAGGGGAGCATCGGCAAGGAAGGGCCGAGCGCGGGCACGGCGCTGCTCTCCGCCTTTGTCTCGCTCTTCACCAAGACGCCCATCAGCCCAGACATCGCCATGACGGGCGAGATCTCCCTCGTGGGCCAGGTCCTCCCCGTCGGCGGACTCAAGGAGAAGATCCTGGCCGCGCATCGAGCCGGTATCAAGACCATCCTTGCGCCCGCTGCGAACCGCGCCGATATCGAGGAGAACGTACCGGAGAGCGTGAAGACCGGCATTCGCTTTGTCTACGTCGAAGACGTCAAGGAGGTCCTCACGGAAGTGTTCGTCGGTACACCGCTTGTCGAGCGTCTGCGCGACACGTTGACGCCGTAAGTTAAAACCGCCGACCTTCAGTTCACCTTCCCCCTGCTTCTTTTGCACTTTGCTATCCAAAGCTTTCTCGGTGCTTAATTGTTGACGTCCCACACCATACAACCCAACCACGTGACTCAGACTAGAGCGCATGCCGCGCACGCAATTTTGCTAACTGTATTATACGATCATCCTTATTTTTTGTTTGCAACCACCCCTCATCTACAGTTCTCTACTAAATGACACGTTAATACGCAATGCCCCGTATTCTCTCTTTATTTGGCATGATACGACCACATCTTCAGAGCCACTCGACGGTCTGAAAGGAAGAGATGCCCCGGCAAAAGGGTAAGAGTCAGCGCACGTGCCCACGTCAAGCAAGAGAAAGAAAATCGGGAAACGTACTCCCGGCGGCTTTGACGTGATGTCGTACGTGACGCGATTGACACCCGCGATCTCGTTGGTGATGCGCGACGAGATACGGCGGAGGACTTCGGTCGGAAAGACGAACCAATCGGCGGTCATAAAGTCCTCCGACTGCACGGCCCGGAGCGCGATGACCTGCTCGTACGTCCGCCGGTCGCCCATGACGCCCACGGCACGCACGGGCAGCAGCACCGCGAACGCCTGGCTGATACACTCGTACAGGCCCGCAGCGCGGATCTCCTCAAGGTAGATCGCGTCTGCTCGTTGCAGCAGCTGCACCTGCGCGCGCGTCACGGGCCCTAGGATCCGGATCGCGAGGCCGGGTCCGGGGAAGGGGTGGCGCTGCACGAGCGACGCCGGGATGGAAAGTAGCCGGCCGAGCGCGCGTACTTCGTCTGCGTAGGTGTGCGTGTGAACGTATGAAGGAAGAAAGAGAAGCGGTAGTATATTAGCGACGGCAGGCGAGGTAGGCAAATATACCAGCGCGCGCCCCACCTTTGAAGAGCTCGCGAAGAGGCTCGATCAGCTTGAGTCTCATGTCCTTGAGCAGGCCGCCGACGTTGTGGTGCGTCTTGATCGTCGCGCTCGGGCCCTTGAAGCTGATGCTCTCGATCACGTCCGGGTAGAGCGTCCCCTGGAGCAGCCACTCGATCTTCCCCTTGTCCGCATCGACCTTCTCGAGCTTGGTGGCCTCCTCCTCGAACACGTTGATGAACGAGTTCCCGATGATCTTGCGCTTCTGCTCCGGGTCCTCGACACCCTCGAGGCGCGAGAGGAAGAGCTCGGACGCGTCGACGATGGTCAGGTTCACGCCGAGGTCCTTGTTCAGCATGTCGTTCACCTGCGCCGCCTCGTTCAGGCGGAGCACGCCATTGTCGACCATAATGGCATGGAATCTAATCAGACGGACTATCGTGAGAAACGATGCTAACACCCGTCGCCTGAAAGCGCGCACCTGTCGCCAATGGCTTCGTGCATGAGTTTGGCAGCGACCGTGCTATCAACACCGCCGCTGACGGCACCTATAACCCGACCGTTTTCGCCACAGATTTCACGGATGCGAGCAATTTCCTTCCCTATAAACTCCTCCTACGGCAGCGTCGTGTAAAGTTCCAATCACATATAAATATATTTATCCATACCATGGTCCAGTTGCTTTTGCAGCCACAGACATTGCGGACGAATCGAGAGATGACCTCCTTTCCCCGTGGGGAGTGCGTCACCTCTGGGTGAAATTGTATGCCGTAGAGTGGTTTCGTGTTATGGGCAATGGCGGCATAGGGCGCGGATGTCGTATGGCCGATGATATGGAAATCGGGAGGGGGCGCAGAGATCTGGTCTCCATGAGACATCCATACCTTTAGAATCCAACCGCAATCAGCTGCAGGACTACGGACGAGCAGCATCGCGAAATAAATAAATAAAAAATGTTCGTCGCACCTCCATCTCGTCGCCCATTCCTTCGAACAATGCATCGACGGACGATTGATCGCTCCCAAACTTGTTGATTTGCACGCGGGCAGAGCCGTATTCGCGATGCGAGCATTTTGCGATGGTGCCCCCGAGATTCCACGCGATTTCCTGGAGAAGGAATTGAGAGGTGGGACATATCCGAGCCAAAAGGGCGAGGCAATTGTGAGCGAGGGACACGGATCCTGGACACACACCTGTAGGCCATAGCATATCCCTAGGATGGGCACACCAAACTCAAAGACGTCAGGGTCGACGTGGGGGGAATCGTTATCATAAACTGAATACGGAGAGCCGGACAGTATGACACCTACGAACAACGATCATGGGTGTCAACGATAAAGGACAAAAGACCAAGAAAGCGCACCCTTTGGTTTCCATCCGAGCTCCTTGATCTTCTGGGTACATGGCATGAGCTCGGCATATACATTGAGCTCTCGACACCTCCGGGTGATTAGATGGCTGTACTACACGCCCAAACGCTAAGATTGGGAGGGCGCGACGACACAACTATCTGACCTGAGACCCAAAATCCAGGATTAAGATGGTATCGAATTGGTCATGTATCTCTGCCATCGTGGTTTGGTGTAGAGTAGTCCAAGAAACAGGATGAAGAAAATAAGTTCTCACTTCCCGATCTGGGTTTGGATTGATGATACACGGATCGTAAACACGGATCAGCTGGTAAATAAAAAACACAACTTCAAACACAAGGTGTCTACAGAGTGTCTACAGAGCCATACAAAACAGAACAAACAAGATATAACGACTCTTAAATCTCATCGTCTCTCATGACGCTAGCGGCGCCGCCACGCCTCTTCCTCGCCCGCGAAATCCCCCTCGGGATCCACGGTTAGCAACTCCCCGACCTCTCGACATAGCGAAATACCCGCCACGCGGTTGCACTGGCGGTCTACCATATTCCTGTTGTCTGCGATCCCAGCCTCCTCGAGGAGAATCCGAGTCTTGATCGTCCGCGCCAGTTGCCGGCGGCGGCGGTCGCGTCGTACCGTTAGGCTTTGAGGTACCTGGTGTTGGGCCATGTCCATTCACAGGCGCGCTGCCTCGGCGGCCCCGATTGGGATTTGTCATGATATGCACTGGACCAGAGCTTGGGGCGTAGCCGCTGAACATGCAGTCATGCAATCAGATTCCTTCAGAATCGTATGAAGAACGTAGACAACAAACCTCCCGTGCTGTCGGGGTCTCCATGAATAGGGTGCTCCTTGACCCCCTGGGCCAGAACTTGGAGGGTGCGTGCCGAACCGCATTTTATTCTGGACATTCGCCATTTGTGGTGGCGGTGGCGGTTGTGCGTTTGGGTTGACGGTCGACATGAACTGTCGGTTCGTTAGGTTGAGGCATGCGTTGAACTCGACCGAAGATCCCCGGTATTGAGAGCATCGGTTGTTGAGCGTCGTCCCCGAGATAAACGGTACATCCCAGACGACGTCAACATTCTTTGTGTTGAGGCCAATCACGACGCCCTTTGCAGAGAGCGGCACCCCGCCGCTCTCCTGTACCATAACGACGCGGTCGCCGAGGTCGAACTTCTGATTCTGCAACCGGTAAACCGCATCTTCTGGTTTGAGCACTGCCCTCCGAGGGACGTTCTTCACCATTGCGCGCTTGAAATTGGATGGTGATCGCTCTTTCGTAAATCCATCGGCCAATCGTTCGATTTCCTTGACAATAGTCTGCAGAGATAATGAATATCACGCCCTTATTCGGGTGGCTAGGAACGGACCTTGTCCAATTGGTCACATTGCAGCGACACTGGCTCAAATTCGCGCACGCCCTTGTTCGCTAACCACGACCGAATTTCTTTGGCCTTGGCACTGGGGTCGTCATCAGAAGGAAAAACAGTCGATGCTTTCACCATATCTGGTACATGGCTTCAGTTTCGTGTTCAAAAGAGTGGGTATGGACATACCATCACCACCGCGATCGAGAATCCTAAACACCTCGGGGTATTTCTCCTGCACATGGTATGTCAGTATTTAATCTCATTCATCAGTGGGCGACTAACCTTGTAGTCGCGGATCAAGTCAATCGCTCGGTCACTGAACTGCCAGACATTTCCATTCTTGTCAGAGTAATCGAGTACCTTCATACCCTTGCCCTCAAATTTGATGCTGAGGCCCAAGTTGACCTTCTGATCATCTCCAACGAGAACCATGAAACTGGACGTGACACGCGAGAGTGCGCGCTTCGACATGGCGAGCATCTCTGCAACCTGGAATATCGAGAGATACCCCTTACCCGACCGTTTCGCAACTGCCTCCTTCAACTGCTCGTTCTCTTGCTTGTCTGATGGCGAAAACGCGAGGACGAAAGACAGAGACTCCGCCGTCGTTGCAGCCACACGGGCAGCAAAACCATAGGCGTGTTCACCAAGGAAAAATACTTTGCTGCCTTCAGGGAATTCCTCGGTAAGGGACGGGGCACCTCGCTCGATATACCGGGGATCTTCGGACTCGACTTGCGGTACGGCGAGTTGCAACGCGAGTTCGAGCTCCTTACTTGCATCCTCGTAGTCCTTGACAAGCGCACCATTTTCCAGACGCTTCAGCCCTGCAAGTAAAAGATCAGAACGAGAAATGATATCCACGACAAATTGAACCATCCGCACCCTTCAGAGGTCGTACGTGCAGCAAGATCTCAACTTCGCCTGTCAGGACACCGCATTTCCTCGAATACGTGCCCTCGATCTTTTCCGCTTTGGTTTTCCACATACCCAAACCTTTTTGGGAATGCGGATTCGACACGACTTTACTTGGGGCGCCGGCCACGACGCTCATTTTCTCATACTTGAACCAAGTGTCGGACAGACCAACGACCGTGGCTTCCTGCAAAAACGGCCAACCCGTGAATGTACGCGATCCGATCAGCTCATCCGCAAGGTCCTCCGGCTTCCGTGAGGCATGTGGGTTCTCGATATGGATTACAATTGATTTGTTACGGCTCTCAGAACCGTGGACATTGACGCCATGATGGCCGAGCGACGAAATGTGCGGTAGCGTTTTCAAGGATGGGAAGCCCGCCAATGCAGAAAGACCGAGGAAAACACCGTCGCAAAGACCTTGGACGAGGTGGAGTCCATCTAGCGTCGGTAGGTCGAAGGGAACCATAATACACTTGCATTGGGCCAGTGCGGGTAGAAACCCTGGTAGGGACGAGGGGTAAAATGTAGGCTCGCCCGAATTGTACTTGAACTGATAACTTGTACCAAACGTGTTGCGGCTCTTTTCCCCAGCTGTCAAGCGGTGTTCTCGGGCTGGAAGCGATATGAGCATACAGTTCTCTCGGAGGACATAATACCCACAGTGCATGGCGTTGAGTAGCCGCTTCTCATCAATGAATGGGATCTTTACCACAGCTTCCCATTCCTGCCTTTTTCCGTTCATATCCTGCTCGAACTCCTGGGGGTAGAAGTCGAGAATGGGCGAATTCGGATCCCACATCAAGTCCTACTCATTCATGAGAAACTGAATGAGTAGTATATGTTGTCATCTGACCTGATATGCCTCGGGCAAAAGCTCTTTGCTGGCCTCAGGCATGACACCCATGAGTTGTTCGAACGGTCGGAAAGGTTTGCCAAGGTCGAAATCGAACGTCATTTCCCCAATACCCTTCAAATCTGGGAACCTATTACATTCATCAAGAATGAATGAAAGAGAAAGACGCACCAGATACCCGAGGGGCGTAGTGATAGTCGTAGAACCAACTCCACGAAGCGACGCCACTGTAGTAGTAGTGCATCACCCATTGCAGCCCCTCCACGTAGCGATACGCAAGTTGGCCCATCCCCTCCGGATCATCGTAATTAATCCCCATCTTGCCCTAAGCAGAAGTCAGGGGCATATACTGTCTTGTGAGACTCGGGCGCACCATATAATACGATCGCTTCCAGTCATCCATCTTCTCCTTCAACGCTTGCTCGTACCTGTCATCGAAGTCTTCACTCGTCGCGTGCTCAAGCACCTTCGCATTCCTGTACTTCTTCAGCACTCGGTCCACTGCGTTCCGCGCTTCCTCGTCATCCTCGTCGCTGACCCAGTCGCCCTCATTCTCGCCCGCCGCATCTACTTCTTCCACATCCGCTTGAGGTTCTTCAGCAGTGCCTGGAAGACGGAACGTCACAAGATTCTGGTCGTCGTCATCATATTCGTCCCAAGCGAGGTCTAAATGCAAGTCCGCCGCAAGGCTGTTGATGAATTCGCGATCCCGTGCGGGCATGTCGTTCACCATCTCCAGCCGTGCTCCCTTGCCTCCCGAGCCAACTTCGCGTTGTTGCAGGACAAACTTCTGCACCTTATCGAAAATTTCCCGTTGGGAGAGCGTCAGCACCAAGGAATTGTGTTTCTTCGCGCGCTGCATTTCCTTGATATGTTTGGACTGCTTGCCCTTGAACCAGTTCGTGTCGCTGTTCTCCTTCTCGAAAACCTCTTTATCCCACTCCACCATCTCGTCGAGGATGACCTGTAGCCTTTTCGTATCGATGACGCCGGACTCATTGAGATACCCGCCTATAGCCAAGATGACGGTGAGCTGGAAGGACAATGTGAAGAGAACGCCTTACCTAGTGAAGGTAACACCCTCATATATACCTCAAAGAGTTGTTCCAAGCCATTGTCATGTATATGCAAGTCTGGCAAATGGGGTAGGAAGTCGTTGCCAATGAACACCGCAAGCACGATAAAATCATCGATAACGCGCTCGAGGTTGTAATCGAATGGCAGTGACTGGCCCACTTCCCGAAACTCGAGGTCCAGGTACTCGCGCATGAGCGACAGATGCAAAAGGTAGAAGTTGATAGACTCCAACCTTCCATGTCGCAGTCAACGGTCAACCAGTAGCAAAAGAAAATAGTTGATGAAGACGCACCCGGGATTGTTCCTTTTTTTCGCTGCAGGCCCAAACTTGACCTCTTCACGAAGTAAACAAAAATGGGGGTCGTGGCTCAGCAGGCCAAGCATGATGAGGTCCGCATCAAGACCATATAGACAGTGGCGGACGTTCGGGTTGTAGTCCGGCTGAGCCTTTGAAAGACGGATGTATTCCATGATCTTGTGCTCGCCCTCGCCAGGGACCTCATGTCCAGAGAGCACAACCTGCACCTCACGCCAGTTTGCGTCCTCGGTGATCTTTTTGTTCACGAAATAGCACAGCTGCTCGGAGAGCTTCACCATGAAAGCGGTACCTGGGTATTTACGAACAGCCTCGTCAGCGTCCACGCGCTAACTCCGCGAACCCGAAGGGACGGGGGAAGGAACGCACCGGGAGTAATGCAGTTGCTGTCGAATGCCTTCTCATCCGGCAGCTTCTCTCCCTTTCGCTCTGCCTTCTCGCGCACTTCGCGCGCTTCCTTTGCTGTGCGGAAACGACGACTTCGCTGTTGGTTCATCTTCGCACGCGGGGCTACGCCATCGACGGCCATGAAGAACAGTTTCTTCGGCTTGATCTTCCCAAATAGGTGGTCTACGTAGGCAAATATAGAGGTGAATATTTGTTCCTCTGACATACGAAAGTGCGCGTCCTCGTCGTTGGGGTGAGAACCTATGAAGCAATTAGGGTCCACGCGTTCGTCAGGGACGCAGAAGAGACGCACATGTGTGGATGATTCCGTTGAAATCAAGATAAAGGTTGTCTAAAGTGGACGTTTATGAGGGAAAGGGGGGTGGGAAGACAGCAGGCGCACCAAACTCAGGAATGCTGTTCTCCTCGATCAATTGCGACGTCAAAGGATAACGCTCCCTGTGTACCACCATGAGAAAGGAAGAGCGTCATAAAGGCATGGTTCACTCACGAGATGTATCTGAAAAACTAGGAGAAACAAGTCAGCATTACTCGACATAGGACGTCCGTGTATTACCTTTGGTACGCCTAGATGGTAGGGATATTAGCCGCCTTAAAGCATTGAAAAATAAGATGGACCGTACCCATGGTTGAAATAGATGAAATACACGAGCGACCAGTTGTACGAATGGGAGTGTAGCTAACCGCCGCAAGGCTGTGGGTGGAGAAAAGTTGTCGGAAGTGGCGAGGCGCACGGCGACGTTTCTTCCTTCCGTGATAAAACCACGTGGCGCACGTGGATACCGCGCACCACCCATCATTCCACTCGCTCACGTAAGCATGCCACATCCCCTCTGAGCACGAGCACTCCATGTACAGTACTGTCACGGTATCAGCTGCGCGCTGCGCGCTTTTTTTTGCCTATTAACTCGCACATCTGAAAATTCACATTGGTCATTCCCTTCGATATTGCAACTACGTCATCTAGCTCTGGTCAGCTAAATCATTCGAAGACTGTCCGTTCTCATCACGTGCATCTCGCAATCCCTCTTCATTATGGTGATAAATGTGGGGATCCGTCTCTGGTGACCCAGTATATATAATCTCGACTCACTATGGCGTATAATATTCGTTGTCCTCCCTGGTCTTCTGGCATGGAAACAACCGCAACCACGAAACGAGAACACCAGAGCAGAATGCAGGTCAACCCATTCTATTCTCCCTCTACAATCGACGATGGTAATGAGCAATACAAATATGCTCTGTACAAAGTATTTGCAATGCTCTGCATCCATTTATATTCGCTCACCCCGCTTTCAGCCTACCTTTCCTGACGTCTCTTGGGAGCCGTTGAAAGAGGTCAAAGTGGGAGACAATCGTCGGTGGTCCTTGGATTTTGCGAGGGTGTATTGAAGGAGGACCGACGACGAAAAAGTTGGATTCAACTGGTATAATCCACAAGCTGGGTATCAGTCGTGGTCAGAAATGAATGGGAGATGTGTTCTTGATGGCCCTGGACGATTATATGGACCTGGTAAAGAAAAAAAGAAGAAAAAAAATAAAGAAAAAGTCATTTCATAAATTCCTTGCAGGAGGAGGTCGGGTTCTTACCATTTGAGATAGCATAGCTGGCCCAGTATACGAATACTTATCTTCGCCGTTGGGCAGCTGTGCCGCTACATCTGAGGGGCTTGATTATAGGTAGGAGAAGAAATGAGCTCCATGTGCGAGCTGGACGCCTAGAGTCTGAAATTAACGGTGCTGCCAACGCTCTAATATGCGTAGAGCTCGGAAAAGATGCGATATGCGTGCTGGCGGATGTTCTGGATGATCTGAGGAACGAAGAGGCCGATTTTGAAGCTGGGAAAAGTGGAGAGATCCTATGATTCGGTGTGGACTGCAGATACGCAAAGTCGTGAAAGGACGCCGAATCCGGCGCAGTAGGCTGGCAGTGAAGTCGGAAATCAGTATATGAACGACATGGCGGATGATGCATTTCATAAGCTGCGCATCTTGGCGACGTCATAAGCATTTTCGAGCGGAGCTCAAACACTGTTTAGAACGGCTTCACATGAAGACTGGTTCTTCACTATGCCAATTCCCCTTCGAAATGTCCATGTTTATAGTTCCTCAAATGGCGTCGAAGTAGCTGGTGAGTTGGACAGCACTTTACCACCACATCTTCGTGCTCAACAGCTTTTTCAGGCTTCTATCAGCATGGAGGAGTTTCGATCGCCACATTCTTCACTTGGCTCAACGAAGTCCTCATCATCCGTGAAGAATGGGCCCTCTATCCCAGCAAGTCCGACAACAATCGCGCCGCTGATGGCGCGGCGCTGGACAGTACTAGCGATGACCCACTGCCGTCTGGACGTTATGTCATACGTACCCCTCGTGAGATTCTACGTGTCTTCTTGCTCCATCTGTTGATGGCGTTCTTATAGAAGGATCGCAAATTTTGGTTGGTCTTACGTCAGATGTTCCCCGGACGCGCGCATACTCAGTCAACATGACCTTCACTCCACACGTCCGTTTTTTATTATTTGTATCTGTGATATTGGTGACCATCGCACTAGGATACAAAATTTGTGACGCGTGTCAGAGAACGCGACATGTGTTGCTGTATTACAGGGCATGAGGTTGCAGGCGATGATTTCACAGGATTTGAGGCTGCTCACATATTTCCTCTTAGCGAGGCTGACATAGTAAGCTCCTCAGCTAAATCAACGCTACGTTCTGCTGACTCGCTGCCGAAAGTGGAATGACAACAACTACAAACGCTTCATTGCCGACGATCAGATCGCTACAGGGTTCGAGCTGAACTCTGTTCAACAAGGCTTCCTTTGCTCCTCGACGGAGCACCGCATGTTCGATGATTTAAGCGTTGGCGTGAATCCTGACGTGAGAATCAGCTTTTCATGATGTGGGCACCGCGCTAACGCCTCTGCAGGATGGCTTCCGAATCTATGACTTTGTTGGTCGTGACCCTAAGCGCACGCCTCATGGACGAACTTTCTATCGCAACCCCGAAACCCCACAGTGCTACCTTCCTTCTGCGGACCTTCTCCGAGACCATTTTCATCAATGCGTCCTTCGACGCGTCAAGGGTGCTGGAGAAACAGATGATCCTGTCCGCCGTTTTGACCCCGATGTTGACCTCGGTGTGGGAGGTTTCAATCTTGGGGCTGGTTCCTGGTGGGCGAGTTCGGCAGGGAAGAGCCAGCTTGAAGCTGAGCTGGCAGGTCGTCTTTGGGGGCTTAGCACCTCTCAACTTCAAACGGCTGAGGTTTGAGGTTGTTGTACCATGGCTGTCAACAGTACGGAAGCAAATTATCGTTAGGCATGTATTATTGAACCTTATAATCGACTAGGTGTGGCTACCTCTTGTTATTCCAAGTCAACTAGTGCCCTTCGGGACGAAGATGAGGCAAGAAACAGCTCAGGTCACTACCATCCAACCTTCATCTCGTCATCGTGGAACAGGGGCGTGGGGGAGGGCAGACCCCGAGAAGAAGAACCTACTATCGGCGGCGTCTAAGTGCACCACTCTTACGCCAGCCATTGGGACGGAACTGCACGGCGTCGACTTGCGCCACCTGTCAGATGCACAAAAGGACGAGTTGTGAGCCCCTGCCTAGCTTTGTTCACAGGCATGTGAAAGATTGTGCCTTGCCCTTGCCAGATCTCTACTCGTTGCAGAGCGAGGCGTTGTCTGTAAGTGATCGCCCTGGACCTGTACTTACACCCCTAGCTGAACAACAGCCGTTGGGGCGCAAGTCTTCCGGAATCAAGACATGAATATTCATGAGCAGCTGGACCTCGCGCATTATTGGGGTCCGCTCCACAAACACGCGACAACCCCCATCCCCAAAGAGCCAGGCTTGGATGAGGTCCAGCGCCGAACCCCCCTAACCCCCAGCCCCCCCGAAATTGCACCTACTGAACCTGAATTTACGAAACAGTCGTCTACAATTCCTCTTCCTCGCGCATCGACCCTACGGCCTACTCCAGCGTCGACCTCTGGCACTCGGACGTCTCGTACGAGCTCCAACCGCCGAGCACCACCTCGCTCAAGCTGATCACTTGTCCCGGCGAGGCCGGCGGCGACACGCTCTGGAGCTCGAGCTACGCCCTCTATTCGTCCCTCAGTCCCGGACTGCAGACCTACCTCGAGGGTCTGTCCGCAGTTCACAGCGCCGTCGCTCAGGCGGACGGCGCGCGCGCAGCTGGCGTGTCAGTTCGTCGCGAGGCAATCGAGACGGTGCACCCAGTGGTGCGTGTACACCCGGCGACCGGCTGGAAGAACATCTACGTTAACCCTGGTGGGTGCTTGCTTCCTCGCTCACCCTTCCTCGTCACCCGCGCTCTTAATCTCGGCATCTTTGGTCCTGCGTGAGAGAGAAGGCTTCACCCGGTACATAGTAGGCGTGCCCAAAGCCGAGTCGGACGCAATATTGGGGTTCCTCTTCGCTCAGATCAACCAAAACCACCAGTTCCAAGTGCGGTTCAAATGGGAACCGAACGACATCGCAATCTGGGATAACCGCGTAAGGCCATATCTCTCCTTCATAAACAAAACACATGAAATACCCCCGTACACTGGCAGATCGCAACACACTCCGCCACGTTCGACTTTTGGCCCGCGACGCGCCATGCTCTGCGCGCTACGCCGCACGGCGAGCGTCCAATCTCCGTCGCAGATTACGACCGCACGACCGGGAAACGAGCGCGCGATCGTCAGCTGGAGCTATGGGCGCAACAGGGGATTTTACCTCCAGAGCGGAAGGAGCTGCCAGTGCGTGGATATACAATGACTGAGGTCTTTGTCACGACAACGTGGGTCGTGACATGTGACACCCTATTATGTTAGTATCTGTGTCCGTTTTGTATCTGACCACACCCGCACTAGTACTGTATCTACACCGAGTCTGAGAGACGGTATGATGAACCCGAGATATACATAAAGACCAGGCTTAAGTAGTAGGCTCAGGTCACCTTGATGGTTCAGGGACATACTCATCGGGCCCGACTGACTGTAAGACATTTGCCCTTGTTCACTAGGTGCAAGTGAGACCCCACAGTGTCTTTTCAACTCGCTGATCTCGTACTCGCAAATGTTTTCGCATTATCAACACTTACGGCCAGTGCTACCCGGGCTATCATACCATAGTCCTGGTACCTTCTTGCCAGTTTGACAACTATATTATTTTACTACGGAGGGCCTATAAATAACAAAGATTGCACCTTTTCGTGCACATTTTGATTCCTTAAAATTTCGCAAGATGCTCGGACAGTCTTCGTCAAGGTCACCATCTACAATCTCAAGCGCGCAATATCGATGAAGAGGCACAGATCGTGAAAAAGATCGCTCAATTCATCGTTTTCAGTCTGATCGATCTGATCTCGTGTAGCGTGAGATTGAGATCCACTCGATCTCAAATTTCCATCTGGGCGACAAAGCCGTGCAATTAATGAAGATAAAAAAAAACCTGAGACAATACGCAAAGTCTCGCTTCATTACAATTGGATGCTGATGTGCTAACTACATAACAGTATGAACGCTCAAATAGCCCAGGACGACGACCAGGCGGGTAGTATGGAAAAGGGCTACAGCTCTGACAAAAGGCGTCAAGGAAGGACAGGGCAAAAAAAGGTAGATTGTCGAGCTGAAGGATAATAATGGGTCATATCTGTCACCTATTAAGCATGAAACCTGCAAGGATCGCCGTTAGACTAAGGACCATGGACATGCCCCTAATTGAATGCTTACGACGGAGGTGCACCACGAGTATGTGACGGTGGCGCATGTGCACGCATGAATGATCCATGCTCAGCCGGGTATCCGCGTGCCGCATGCCACGTCGGCGGTGCTGCATCACCGGCTCCTGAACCCAAAGGCGGTGGAGGCATCATCTGAGTAGCACGGGGCGGCTGCTGTTGCTGAGGCGGAATGCCGGGACCACTCGGATTAGGGTGATACGCGTTGTTTGCCGGAGATGTGGGTGAATGGGGTCCTGCCTTCGACACAGCAGGACTTGGGCGCGTCGAATCGGACCTTTGGGATGGAGACGACGGCGCCGGCTTTATCTCTGCGGAAGTATTGGCAGATGCGCACTGGTTCCCATTATTATTATTGCTACTGGTGGCGCTACTATTTCTGTTGTTGGCATCACGATTGCTGTTGTCAGCCATACGGGTCGAAGCTCGAAGCATTTCGAGGTCAATGTTGGGCGGTTTACCGTCGGGACCAGTCGCCTTGTCGCGTTTGCGCATCAACTTCGCGTAATCTATTGACCACGGATGTGAATAAAATCGGCGTGAAGAGCGACCAACGGAGTAGAGAATATGAACTCACGCAGCCCGCATGCATTACAAAGTGTCCTTGCCCCGTCTGGCCCGCGCCTCCACTCGGGCGTTTCCCGAATGTTACATGAATGACACTTTCCTGGCGGGGTCGCACGCTAATGAGAAGAGTAAGAGACAGAATATCAGAACTCTTTCTGAAAGAAGTATGTGCAGACTTGCTCTACCCACACTTCGCTTGCGATACTTCGATTTGGGCTGGCCGGGTCCTCCATTCTGGCCAGCAGTTGTGGCACGCTTCGTACGAATAAGCGCCATATCTGCCTCTGCAGTTGCCTGCGCCTATCGGTCGGAGATAGTCGATGATCAGAAATTCGCAACAAGGACCGAGATACCCCTCAGGGACAATTAATCTCACCTCTGCATCCGTGCCGGTGGCACCATCGGCAGATGCGTCCTCCCATGGGCGTTTAGGGGGGCGATGTTCTTCTTGAGGGGGTACCGCGATCGCAGGGCCTTTGGCCAGTTCCCCTTCCGATAGCGACAGGCGCTTCAATTCTTCGCAGAGTCGTATAACGACGTTGGCGCGCTGGCCCATTTCGGCTATCTCAGCCTGAGTTGGCTTCTGGGCACCTGTTCCACTGGCTTGCGCTTGTGCTATGGAAAGGATATGTTAGATGCCAGGGGCAGGATGGGGGTAAAAACCGCACCATATTTATTGGCAAATGAGTAAAGCACATTACAATGCTGTAGCAACTGGAAAATTTTCGAGTGAATTAGAACACAAGAACGTTCCCAAGATGCTCACGCATTCGAAGGGACCCCTTACCTCGGCGATTGTGCCCTGCCGTTGTTTAGCTTTCTCCATATCTGGACGGGCCACGTGGGTACCTCGTGATTCAACGGTAGTAGGAACCAATGCTACAGGTTTTGAGTAGGCAACCGGTGGCGCATGAGAGGTGGAGGGCTGGCTAGGGACGGTGGAATGTTGCTGCCAGTGCTCAGTTGCGGGAGACGGTACAGGAGGGTAGTGAGATGGATGAGGTGGTTGGTGTGGATACCCGGCAGGCGGAGGGCCCCTCTGCGCCATATGAGGTGGATAGTTTGGATAACCAGAGGGTGGGGGAGGGTACTGTGTTGGATGGTGTTGGGCTTGTTCATGAGGTGGCGGAACGATATAGGACGGCGGTGCATGCGCGGGTTGTGACGGATATGCGGGAGGTTGAGGAGCGTAGGTACTCTAGAGATTTCCAAGTGAAGGAAGAGGGGGCGTGCAAGAGGGCGGGCGTGAGCGCGGCATTCCCTTTTGGCAGGAGGAAAATGGAAGGAGGAGGAAGAGGGGGAACACGACTTACGTGGGAAGACGATCTGGGCGAGACGCCCACTTGTTGTGGACCAGTCCGGGGGCGCTTCTGGGTTGGGTCGGAGTCGCGGGGTGGAGGAGGCATCTGCGAAGACAAGGGCAAATTACCCCCCGCCTGACCAAAGGGAGGTTCGTGCCTGGGATGATCATGTGTGTTTACAACAATGGGTGAATGCTGGGCACGGTGCATCTGCATAGAGGAAGGTTGAGGGGGAGGAGGGGCTTGTCGATTCCAGTCATGACGCTGAGGTTGGTTGGGAGCAGCCCCACGGTGTTCGGATTGTTGGATCGGGCCCGAAGGGGAAGATGCCGGATCGGGAGGCAATTGTGATGGAGGGGGGTCATAGGAAAAGTTCAGGTCTCGTATAGAGGGGAGACGAGTAGTACCGAGAGAGCTTTGGTGAGCCTGAGCGGGTTGGTGTGAAAAAGCCATGGGGTGAAAATAGGTGGCGGGAAAAGGGGGGAGAAAAGATGGCAAAACAAGTCGCTCAGATCTTGAATCCCGCTCTGGCTGTGTTTGTGGCCATGTCAACAAAATTTAAGCGAGAGAAGGAAATAAACACCAAAAAAAATTAAGGGGGCGGGGGAGAGACGCACGGTGGATAGCAGGGGAATATAGAATAGTGGCGCGAGGGTGAGGGGAGAGAGATATTGAGGGGGAGGAGAGGGAAAGTGAGGATGAGGAGGGGAGAGGAAGAAAGGGAAAGAAAGGCACGCAACCGGTCGATGATGTGAACACCCCCGTGAGCGAGTCCATTTTGAAAGCGGTTGTTGCCAGTCAGGATCTTGGCGCCGCAGGAACGGAGTTTGAAAGATCTCTGATCCCCTCCCCTTTCGATAATAATACCTTTTTTTTTGTCCCTTTCCTTTCCCCTCTATTCTCTCCTCTTTCAATGTCAATCCTCTTGACTCTCTCGGAATCTCATTTCCCCCTATTTTTTTTGTTTTTTTTTCTTCCTTCTT
>Ga0307512_10003223_pt1 | contig 19291 bp, 17 predicted proteins | sample 14_EM_MG_FD_200267 | JGI IMG/M metagenome (GOLD analysis project Ga0307512, IMG submission 200267) | Populus trichocarpa ectomycorrhiza microbial communities from riparian zone in the Pacific Northwest, United States - 14_EM | ecosystem: Host-associated > Plants > Roots > Unclassified | place... | reverse complement strand
CGCCCGGGGGTCGATGCCGCTGAGCTGTGCCCCGGACTCGCTGTAGGTGTCGGTGTGCAGGGGGTCGATGGTGGCGGCGGGCCGTGGGGGCAGGGAGGTGCGGCGCGGCGCGGAGTCGGCGACGAGTGTGCGGTCCGTGGTGGTCACGGCGATGCGCCGGCCGGTCTTGGCGGCCAGGGCGCGGACGGTGGCCTGGACGCCCGACCAGTCGGGGTGGGTCGCGGCGTAGCCGCTGAGCCGGGCGAGGATGTTGGTGTCGGCGGCGAGATCCTGCCCCTGTTCCTCCTTCAGCGCACTGGTGGTGGTCGCCACGGCGAGCCAGGCCGTCGCGGCCACGGAGCACACCGCGATCAGGGCCGAGGTGAGCAACAGCCGCACCAGCAGCCGCTTGCGCAGCGGTATGCGGCGCTTCACGGCCGGCCGCCGCTGAGCTTGTAGCCGACCCCGAACACGGTCAGCAGGCGTGCCGGGCGCCGCGGATCGGCCTCGATCTTCCGGCGCAGGTTCATGATGTGGACGTCGACGGCCCGTTCGGTGGAGGCCCGGTCGAATCCGCGGGTGCACTGGAGCAACTGGCGCCGGGAGAAGACCCGTTCCGGCTCGGCCGCCATGGCCAGCAGGATCTGGAACTCGGCCGGCGTGCACTCCACCGGTACGCCGTCGCACCGTATCTCGTGCCGCTCCGGGTCGACGGCGAGCCCGGCCGCCCGTACGACGGGACTCTCCCGCAGGCCGGTCGTGCGGCCGCTGCGACGCAGCACCGTACGGATGCGGGCCATCAGCTCGCGCGGACTGTACGGCTTGGTCATGTAGTCGTCGGCGCCCAGCTCCAGGCCGAGCAGGATGTCGTCCTCCTCCGACCGCGCGGTCAGCATCAGCACGGGGATGTCGGCGCTGGATGCGTCGCCGCCGCGCAGGACCCGGCACACCCCGAGGCCGTCGACGAGGGGGAGCATGAGGTCGAGGACCACGAGGTCGGGTCTGAGCCTGCGGGCGGCGTCCAGCGCGGCCGCGCCGTCGTGGACGACCGTGGCCGTGTGGCCCTCCGCCAGCAGGGAACGGCGTATGAGTTCGGCCTGCATCTCGTCGTCCTCGGCAACCAGCACATGTGCGCACACCCGGCGGATCCTAAGCGTTCAGCGGGCGAGGGACTTCGCGTCCCCCATGACGACGACGGGGTGGAGGCCGGGGTCGAGCGTGCGGAGCAGTTCCTTCATGTGCTGCTCGGCGATGCTGACGCAACCGTGTGTGGGCCCGCCGTGGTCGACGTGGAACCAGATGCCGCCGCCGCGGCCCGCCCCGAGCGGGCGGGTCCAGTCGAGGGGAGAAGTGCCCGGTGCGCGGTTGTAGTTGATGGCGACGACGTAGTCGAAGGAGCCCGCCAGCGACTCGCCCTCGAAGCCGGTGCCGGGTGAGGTGAATCCGCCCGCGTGGTGGTACGGCAGCCGGGTGCCGGGGTCGCCGAGCAGCCCACCTGCGTCGGTGAGTCCGTAGACGCCGATGGGCGAGTGCAGGTCACCGCCCATGTGGTGGTCGGACCAGCCCTTGAGCGCGTTGTGCGCGGGCCAGCTCGGGCCGGCCTGCCAGCCGGTCGTGGTGCGCTCGTAGAGGACCACCGTGGACAGCGGGGAGTCCTTGCCGCGACCGGTCACGACGACTGTCTGCCGGGCGTCGGAAGGAATCTCGGCCAGGGTTTTCGGCCCCAGACCGGGCAGGTGCAGCGGGGCGCCCTCGGCGGATATGTGGGGCGAGGGCGACGTCAGGGGGCTGACCGTGGGGGTGCTCACCCGGGCCGTTGCGCCGCCGGACGGACGGCCCGGCGAGGCCACGGCCCCGCTGCCGCATCCCGTGAGCAGCAGGGAGGCGGCGAGCAGGGCGACATGGGGTCTAGTCATGATCACGAGTCGACTGTGACCGAGACATGTGAGGAACTCGTCAGGTTCTGGGCGGCCTTGGCGAAGTCCGGTGCGGTACCGGGCCCGGTAAGGGGTGCGGGGAACTGCGCGACCAGCCCCCACCGGCCCGCAGGATCATCACTGCCCTTCCAGCGGAACGCTCAGGCGTTGTTCGGCTTCCCCGGACCGTACAGCCAGATGGTGAACAGGGAGTTGAGGTCCTTGCCGGACTCCCGCTCCGCGAGGCGCACGAACTGCGCGGTCGTCCCGTGTCCGTCGCGGTGCAGGGCCGCCCAGGTCCGCAGGGTTCGGAAGAACGTCCGGTCGCCGACGGCGGTGCGCAGTTCGTGCAGGGCCATGGCGCCGCGGGCGTAGACGGGGGTGCCGAAGATGTTCGCGCCGCTGCCGGGATTCCCGGGCGGGAAGGCCCAGAGGCCGTCGCTCGCCGGGCGGGCGTAGAGCGCGTCGAAGGTCTTCTGGGCGCTGTCGCCGCCGTGCTGCTCGCTGTAGAGCCACTCGGTGTAGGTGGCGAAGCCCTCGTTGAGCCAGATGTCCTTCCAGGAGGTCAGCGAGACCGAATCGCCGAACCACTGGTGGGCGTTCTCGTGGACGAGAGTGCTCAGGCCGGGCGCAGAGTCGTAGAGGGGACGCGACTGTGTCTCCAGCGCGTAGCCGACGTTCGGCGCACGGTCGACGATCGACCCGGCGGCGCGGAACGGATAGCGCCCGAAGAGCTTGCTCTCCCATTCCAGCACGGAGGGCAGCTTCTTCAGGACGGGTGCGGCGGCGGACGCCTCGCGCGGGTCGACGGCGTTGTAGACGCGGATGCCGTCGCGGGTGGTGTACTGCTCGACCTTGAACTTCCCGACGGTCGCGGTGGCGAGGTAGGCGGCCATGGGTTCGCGCTGGCGCCAGTGGAACGTGGTGTGCCCGTGTGCGGTCCGCTGCCCTACCAGGAGGCCGTTGGAGACCGCGGTGCGCCCCTCGGGGACGGTGACCGTGATGTCGTACGACGACTTGTCCTTGGGGTGGTTGTTCGCCGGGAACCAGGTCATCGCGCCCTGCGGCTCTCCGGCTACGAAGGCGCCGTCGTCGGTGGGTATCCAGCCGTCGAGCGAGCCGTCGGGGTCGGTGACCGGCTTGGGGATGCCGCTGTAGGCGACGGTGACGCGGAACCGCTCGCCCTTGTGGAGCGGCCGGGGCGGGGTGACGACGAGTTCCTGGCCGTCGCGGCGGAAGTCTGCCTTGGTGCGGTCGACGGTCAGGCCGGTGACCTTCAGTCCCTTGAAGTCGAGGTCGAAGCGGGTCAGGTGCTGGGTGGCGCGGGCGGTGAGCACTGCGGTGCCGTCGAGGTGGCGGCTCGCCGGGTCGTAGCGGAGGGTCAGGCCGTAGTGGTCGACGTGGTAGCCGCCGTTGCCGGCCAGCGGGAAGTACGGGTCGCCGGCTCCGGCTGCGCCTCCGGTGCCCGCCGAGGCGGGTCCGGCGGCGGCGAGCAGCGCCGCGAGGGCGACGGGCACGGTTGCGGTCAGTGCCTCGCGGCGCAGGACGGTGGTGGATCTGGCGGTCTGTCGGCGGGATTGCCTCACATGCGCTCCTGGTGGGGGATGGCCGATGATCAATCGACTCAGACTATGGGGCCGCCCCGCCCGGTTTCCTCCTCGTTCGGGTCAAGTCACACAGCGTCACCCGCCTCCGCGGCACTACGCTCGACGTCACCCGCCTCCGCAGAAAGGCCCGGCCATGAGCGTTCAGGTGCGTCGCGTCTACGAACCGCCCGAGCCTGACGACGGGGTACGCGTCCTGGTCGACCGGCTGTGGCCGCGCGGCCTGTCCAAGGCCGCGGCGCACATCGACGAGTGGCCCAAGCGCCTGACCCCGTCGACCGACCTGCGCCGCTGGTATCACCTCGGCGAGGGGTCCTACGAGGAGTTCGCCGGGCGTTACGAGACGGAGCTCGGCGCTCCGGAGGCGACCGAACTCCTCGACCATGTCCGGGACTTGGCTGCCAACGGGCGGGTGACGCTGCTGACCGCGGCCAAGGCCCCCGAGCTCAGTCACGCCGCCGTGCTGGTCCGACTGCTGGATTCGCCTTCGAGGTAGTTCTCGGTGACGGCCAGCGCGGCCGCCATGATGCTCAGTTGGGGGTTCACCTCTGGGCAGCCCGGCAGAACGGAGGCGTCGGTGACGAGGACTCCGTCGACGCCGCGCAGCCGGCCCCCGGCATCGGCCGGCGCCCGTTGCGGGTCGCTGCCCGCGGCGACCGTGCCCGTCGGGTGGAAGGCGGACAGGTGCAGATCGCGCGGGGTGATCCCGGTGAGCAGCGCGTCGAGTTCGGCGAGGGTGCGGGCGCGCGGTGCCCTCGGAACGCCGGTGAGGACCTCGCCGGCCCCGGCGGCGAACAGGACCTGACCCATGGCTCGTACGGCCGTCAGCAGCCGGTCGCCGTCGCGGGGGTCCAGGCGGTAGCGGACGAGTGTGCGGTCGCGGCCCAGGACCCGGCCCGCGGGCCGGTCGGCGATCATGGCGCCGAGGACCGCGAGCCGGTCTGCGCCCTCCAGTTCGCGGCGCAGGGCGCGTCCCAGGCCCGGGAGGACGAAGCTGCTCATGCCCGGTGGGCTCGCCGTCGCCTCGATCAGGATCCCGCGGTCGTGCAGTTCCTCGACGCCGGCGCTCTGCAGGACTCCTTCCCAGGACGTGACGGGTTCGGTGAAGCGGCCGGCGACGCTGGTGGCCGGGTGCACGCTGAGGTTGCGGCCCAGGCGGGGATGACCGCCCAGGCCGGAGCGGCGCAGCAGCGGCGGGGTCTGCAGTGCCCCCGCCGCCGTGACGACGAGGGGGCTGAGGATCTCCAGCTCGCTGCCGTCGGCCCGGCGGGCGAGGACGCCCGCCGCCCGAGGCGGGCCCGGGCGATCGTGATCGAGCAGGATCCGGAGGACCCGTGCTCCGGTGACGATGCGCGCACCTGCGGCGCACGCGTCGGGCAGCACGGACAGTTGCACGCTCTGCTTGGCACCGGTGGGACAGCCCACCACGCACTGGCAGGAGCCCTTGCAGCCCGGCGCGTTGCGCCGCAGCGGGCCGGCCCGCCAGCCGAGTCGCTCGGCGCCGGCCAGCGCGAGCAGGCCGTTGGCGCCGAGGACGTCGAGCGGCTGGGTGGCGACGCGCAGGGTGCGTTCGATCTCGTCCAGCCGTGCGGGCAGTCCGTCGGCGAGGTGGAAGCCGTGGCGGCTGCTCCAGCGGTCGAGGACATGGTCCGGAGTGCGGTAGCAGGTGCCGGAGTTGACGACGGTGGTGCCGCCGACGGCCCGTCCGACCGGCAGCAGCAGCGGCGGGTTGCCCAGGGCCGCGGTCGCTCCGCCGTCCCGGTACAGGTCGGTGAAGCGGTCCAGGGGTGCGCGACGGCCGAAGGACGCCGTGCTGTGGTGCTCGCCCTCTTCCAGTACGACGACGTCGAGCCCGGCGCGCGCGAGGGTGCGGGCGGCGACCGCTCCGCCGGCGCCGGATCCCACGACGACGGCGTCGGCGGTGGCACGGGCGGGCCACTCCTGGGCCGGGGTGCAGTCCAGGGGCGGGTCGTCGGGGACGGCCGGTGCCGGTGGGGCCAGCGTTCGCTCGGTGGCGGCGGCCAGCAGCACGGGGACCTTGAGGAGGTCGAGCGCCGGTACGAGGCCGGGGCGGGCGGCGAGCGAGCCGAGAACCGTCTCGCGCTCGTCCGGAGTGAGGGCGGCCAGCCGCCGTCCGCTGTGCAGGACGGCGTACGCGTCCACCGCAGTGGCGGCGGCATGCACTCCGGCCCGTACGGGCCCGGGCAGTGCGGACAGGAACGTGCCGAGCCTGCCGGGCACCCGGGCGAGCCACTCCTCGTCCCCGGCGTCCGCCAGCAGCGCGGCAACCAGCCCCTGCGCGGTCACCGGTCCCCCACCTCGGCGTGCGCGGTGCCCTGCAGCGTCCACGAGGCCTCGGTGCGCCAGTGGCCCCACCAGCGCTCCAGCAGGATCCTCGCGTCGGCGCCCTCGCTGTTGCGGCAGACCGCCGGTGCGCCGTCCGGGTCGCGGTAGTCCAGGGCGAGCGTGCGCTCGGGGGGCTGGGTGACCTCGACGCGGATGCGGCGCAGCAGTGTGCGGCCGGTCACCGTCCAGTCGGGCAGTCCGATACGGGCGCGGAACCGTCCGATCCCGAACAGGCCCACCGCGGAGCGCTCCGCCCGCCGCGGCCAGGTGCGGTCGCGGTGGAGAAGGCGCAGGAACACGAGCGGTGGCAGCCGTCGCAGTACGGGCCGCGTCGACACCGCGGCGATCACTTCGAGTACGTCTCCGCCGTCCAGGTCCGCGTGCAGCCAGGCCCAGCGGCGGGCGTTGCCGTGGCCGTGGATGCGGGCGGAGGCCCCGGGGGCGCCGCGCAGGGTCAGCGTCTGTTTTCCGTCGTGGAAGGTTCCGTCGTACGTGGCCCGGGCCGCCGGCAGCATGTGGGCCGCGGGGAGCAGGGGCCGCCGCCAGGACCAGCGGGGAAGGGTGAACAGCGGCTCTCCCAGGGGCTGTTCGGCGAGGTCCCAGCGGAAGTCACCCGCACTTCCCGTCAGGCGCCCCGGACTCGAGTCGACGCCGTCGGCAGTGAATCCGTGCGTGGGGGCGGCCCACGGGGTGGGCCCGAAGCGGACGTGGCGGACCTCTTCCCCGGGCGGGAAGGCGGCCGCCCAGCCGTGCGCCAGCGGAGCGGATCCGTCGGTGGGGGCGACGAGTTCGTGGTGGAGCCAGACACCGGTGCCGGTCGCGGGATCGGTGAGGGTGGTGTACCAGACCTCGGTGCGGCCGGGGCTGCCGTCCCAGCGCGGTGCGGTGTACCGGGCCGGGTCTTCCCGGCGGGGAAAGCGGAAGCTGAGGAGGAAGGGTGCCAGGCCGGTGGCGAGTGGGAAGCGGAGGGTGCCCTGCCCGACCCGCGCACCGTCCTCGTACAGCGTGAACGGCAGGACCGTCATCGACTTCACGGGGCGGCGCGGGGTCACCGACTTCCACCCGTCCAGGGTGAGCGAGCGGCCGTCGGCGGTGAACGTCAGCCGGTAGCGGATGCGGCGGCGGGCGAGCGGCGAGATCTCCAACTCGCCCGTGGCGTCCGGGTCGTCGGTCAGTCCGGTGATGCGTATGCGGCCGTCGAGCCGGGCCCGGGTGGTGCGGTGCGGGCGCAGGATCCGGTCCGCCTCGGCCCGCAGGTCGAGACGGATACGGCGGACCGGGTCCCCGGTGTCGAGACGGACCGTGCCGAGCATGGTCTCGGTGAACGTCGTGCCTCTCACGCCAGTGCCTCCAGCATGATCCGCTCGGTGTCGTGCAGATAGGCGTCGGCGGCCGCGTGGGCCTGTCGGCTGTCGCCGGATGTCACCGCCGCCACCACGGGGGCGAGTCGCCGATGAGCCGTTTCGGGGTCGGTGAAAGGTCCGCGCAGGGCGGCGCGGACGGGGAGGTAGGCGTTGAAGAGGGTGTTGGTCAGCAGGACGTAGACCCGGTTGCCGGTCGCCCGGGCGAGGGCGCGGTGCACCTCGACGTCGGCCAGCTGCACGGCGTCCGCGCCGTCCGCTTCCCGTACGGCCTCCAGGAGGCGGCGCAGTTCGGCGTGTTGGGCCCGGGTGGCCCGGGCCGCGGCCCGCTCGGCGATCAACGCGCCCACGGACCGGCGTACTTCGAAGATCTCGCGCACCCATTTCGCGTCGTGGCGCACGAGCATCGGCAGCAGGTCCGCGCCGCCCAGCCGGGCGTAGTCGCGCACCTTGGTGCCGACTCCGTGGCGCGTCTCGAGGAGGCCCGCCTGCACCAGCCGGCCGAAGGCGTGCTTGAGGGTGGTGCGGGTGACGCCGTATCCGGTGGCCAGTTGGCGCTCCGGGGGCAGGTAACTGCCCGCCGGATGGCGGCCGTCCAGGATGTCCTCGCGCAGCCGGGTCTCAAGGGCGTCGACGATCGTCTCGCGGGGCAGTGCCTCCACGGATGCCTCCTCGTACGGAAGGGGTGGATGAGTGGCTGAGCCACTGAACCAGCGGATATGCCCGACGGTCAATCCCCTTGCAGCAGCTGGTTGTTCACGTACATACGCCGCAGGGGCCGTCGGGTTCGATCCCTGACGGCCCCTGCGGCGTATGTACGTTGGGTCAGGCGGTCTGCTTCGCCGCCGCCCGCCCGGCCGCCCGCCCGGAGAAGAGGCAGCCGCCGAGGAAGGTGCCCTCCAGGGCGTTGTAGCCGTGGACGCCGCCGCCGCCGAAGCCGGCCACCTCGCCCGCCGCGTAGAGCCCGTCGATCGGGTTGCCCTCGGCCCCCAGGGCGCGGGAGTCGAGGTCGGTCTGGATGCCGCCGAGCGTCTTGCGGGTGAGGACGTGGAGTTTGACGCCGATCAACGGGCCGGCCGCCGGGTCGAGGATGCGGTGCGGGCTCGCGACGCGGCCGAGGCGGTCGCCGATGAAGCGGCGGGCGTTGCGGATCCCCTGGACCTGGGAGTCCTTGCTGTACGGGTTGGCGATCTGCAGGTCGCGGGCCTCGATCTGGCGGCGCAGCCCGGCCGCGTCGAGCAGCGGCTTGTCCGTCAACTCGTTCATCTTCGTGACGAGTTGCTCGAGGGTGGGGGCGGTCACGAAGTCGGCGCCCTTGCGCAGGAAGGCGTCGACCGGGCCCGGGGCGCCCTTGCCGAGACGGTTGCGCAGGACCGCTGCCTTGTCCTTGGCGGTGATGTCGGGGTTCTGCTCGGAGCCCGAGAGCGCGAACTCCTTCTCGATGATCTTCTGGGTGAGGATGAACCAGGAGTGGTCGTAGCCGGCGATGTCCTCTGTGGTGCGCAGGTACTTGAGGGTGTTGAGGGTGTCGTAGCCCGGCAGGCACGGGTCGGGCAGACGGCGGCCGAGGGCGTCGAACCACAGCGAGGACGGTCCGGGCAGGATGCGGATGCCGTGGCCGGGCCAGATCGGGTCCCAGTTCTGCAGGCCCTCGGTGTAGTGCCACATGCGGTCGCGGTTGACCAGTCGTACGCCCGCCTCGGCGCTGATGTCGAGCATGCGCCCGTCGACGTACGCGGGCACGCCCGTGATCATCTCGGCGGGCGGGGTGCCCAGGCGCTCGGGCCAGTGGCGGCGGACGATGTCGTGGTCGGCGCCGATGCCGCCGCTGGTGACGACGACGGCCTGGGCGGTGAGTTCGAACTCGCCGACGCGGTCGCGGCTGGAGGAGACGCCACGGGGCGAGTTGTCCTCGGCGAGGACCGTGCCGCGAACGCCCCGCGCGGCGCCCTCCTCGATGACGAGCTCGTCGACCTGGTGGCGGTGGTAGAAGGTCAGCAGACCGTCGCGCGCGGCCTGCTTGGCGTGGTCGACGAACGGTTCCACGACGCCCGTGCCGGTGCCCCAGGCGACGTGGAAGCGGGGCACGGAGTTGCCGTGCCCGTCCGCCCGCAGGTTGCCCCGCTCGGCCCAGCCGACCGTGGGCAGGAACTTGATGCCGTGCCCCTCCAGCCAGGACCGCTTCTCCCCCGCCGCGAACTCGACGTAGGCGCGCGCCCAGCGCACCGCCCAGGAGTCCTCGTCCTCGACCCGGTCGAACCCGGCGCTGCCCTGCCAGTCGTTCCAGGCCAGGTCGAAGGAGTCCTTGATGCCGAGGCGGCGCTGCTCCGGGGAGTCGACGAGGAACAGCCCGCCGAAGGACCAGAACGCCTGCCCGCCGAGGTTGGCGGCGTTCTCCTGGTCGACCAGCGCGACCCTCCTGCCCCGGCTGGTGAGTTCGTGCGCGGCGACCAGGCCCGCGAGGCCCGCTCCGACGACGATGACGTCCGCATCCATGGCGACCGTTCCCTTTCTCAATGGGCTCGTTGAGGGTTGCCGCTGCCGTCGGTCAGCAGCGCGGTGAGCAGTTGTTTGAGCCAGACGCGGGCGCCCTCGACGTCCTTGTCCAGCAGCAGTTGGGTGGTGACGCCGTCGTACGCGGCGACCACGGCGTGGGCCGCGCCCTCGATGCCGCCGAACACGCCTGGCGGTTCGGCGAAGCCGTGAGCGCGGGCGAACCGGTCGGCGATCGCCCCGCGCAGCCGCGCCCGGTGCTCCAGCAGGGTCTCGGCGACGTGCGGATCGCGGGCGGCGTGCACCAGGAAGTCCGTCTTCACCAGGAGCCAGTCCAGGTCGAGGAGCAGCACCTCGGTGACGCGGTCGACGGCCGCGGGCACATCGAGGTCCGGCCCGTCCAGGGCGAGGGCCCCGGACACCTGGTCGGCGATCAGGTCGGCGCGCTGGCGGTAGAGGGCGAAGAACAGCTCGTCCAGGCTGTCGAAGTTGGAGTAGAACGCGCCCCTGCTGTAGCCGGCGGCCTCGCAGACCTCCTCGATGGAGACCCGCCCGAAGCCCTTGGCGGCGAACACGGCGAAGGCGGCGTCGAGGAGGTTGGCACGCGTGCGGACGCGGCGCCGGGTCACGCGGGGCACCGTCTCCTCAGCCACCATGAGACCTCCATTCGATACAGGAATGTATCCGATACATCAATGTATCGAAAGCCTCTCGAAAATTATGGGAACAGATATTCGAATAAGGAGTACGCTGGATCCATGACCACGCACCTCCAGGGCTCGCTCTTCGACCAGACCGACCAGCTGCGTCTCGGCTCCCTCGACGGGATCCGCCGGACGCGACTCGGCCTCGGCGCCTGGATCGACGTCCTGCCCGGATGGCTCGGCGGCTCTGACCAACTGTTCGAACAGCTGGCCGCCGAGGTGCCGTGGCGGGCAGAGCGACGCAAGATGTACGACCAGGTCGTCGACGTACCCAGGCTGCTCGCGTTCTACGGAGCGGACGACGCCCTCCCGCACCCCGTCCTGGACGAGGCCCGCGACGCGCTGTCCGCGCACTACGCGGACGAGCTGGGCGAGCCGTTCACCACGGCCGGGCTCTGCCACTACCGGGACGGGCGGGACAGCGTCGCCTGGCACGGCGACCGGATCGGGCGCGGCGCACGCGAGGACACGATGGTCGCCATCCTCTCCCTGGGCGCGCCCCGCGATCTGCTGCTGCGTCCGATGCGCGGCGGCGACAGCGTCCGGCACCCGCTGGGGCACGGCGACCTCATCGTGATGGGCGGCTCCTGCCAGCGGACGTGGGAGCACTCCATCCCGAAGACCACACGCGCCGCGGGACCGCGCATCAGCGTGCAGTTCCGCCCGCACGGCGTGCAGTGAGGCGGAGAGGCGGCCGCTTCGGCTGCACGCAGGGGGCTGCCTCCGGCGGACGGTGCCGGAGGCAGCCCTTCCTCTGGGCGGATGTCTGACCTGCCGCAACACTGTGCGGGTGAGCGCGGAAACCGAACGGCCGACCACCACGCCCCGCCGCTTCGAACTCGACGCCCTGCGCGCCCTCGTCGTGCTCGGCCTGGTCTTCTTCCACGCCGCCCTGGTCTTCGACCCGGACGACGACTTCTACGTCAAGAACGCCGATACGACACCTGCCGTCACCGTCCTGTCCGGGTTCGGCGTGGTGTGGGCGATGCCCATGCTGTTCCTGGTCGCCGGTCTCGGCGCCCGGTACTCGATCCGCCGCCGCGGGCCGCGCGGCTTCGCCCGCGAACGCCTGGTGCGCCTCGGCGTCCCCCTCGTCTTCGCCACGCTGCTTCTCAACCCCGTCCCGCAGTGGCTGCGGCTGCGCGCCGCCGACCCCGGCCACCACGAGTCCTACTGGCACTTCTGGCCCCGCTTCCTCACCGTCCACCTCGACCTCGGCGACTTCCCTTTCGTCGTCTCCGGCACGTACTTCGAGACCGGCCACCTGTGGTTCGTCGTACTCCTCCTCACCTTCTGCCTGCTCCTCGCACCGGTCGCCGCACCCTTCGCGGTGGGCGCCGAACGGGCCGCACGCGCGGTGGAGCGCCGGCCTGCCCTGCTCCTGCTGCCCGCGCTGCCGCTCGCCGCGATCAACACGCTGCTGGGCATGGAGGAGGGCTTCGCCGGCTGGAACCGGTGGACCTACCTGCTGTTCTTCCTCTTCGGGTACGCCCTCGCCGACGACGAACGCATCCGGGCCGCCCTGCGCCGCATCGCCGTCCCGGTCGGTGCGGCCGGGCTTGTGCTGTTCGCGGGGACGGCGCCCGGATTCATGGCCGAGGACGATCCGTTCACCGCGTGGACGCCCGTCGCGGTGGGCTCCCGCGTGCTGTTCTCGGCGGCGGGCTGGTGCTGGGTGGCGGCGATCCTCGGGCTGCTGGACCGGCGGCCGCGCACGCAGCGCACTCCGGGGCGCGTCCTGGGATACCTCGCGATCGCGGCGCTGCCGCTGTACGTGCTGCACCAGCCGGTCGTCGTCGCCTTCGCCTACGGGGTGGTGGGCTGGGGCGCGCCGATCCCGGTCAAGTACGCGGCGATCGTGGCGGGTTCACTGACGGTCGTCCTCCTGGCGTACGAGTACGGGGTGCGCCGCACGCGGCTGACGCGCTTCCTGTTCGGAATGCGCCCCTGAGCTCGCAGATTGGCGCGGACCCGCCGCTTCCGGTCGGGGCGGGGTCTGCTTTGCTGGTCCTGTCGGTCAGGGATCTCAGGACGCGGGGCCATCATGCAGGCAGACGTGCGGCAAGTCGCCGACGGTATTCACCTGGTACACGGCAGCAACACCAACTGGGTGATTCTCACCGAGGGTGACGAGATCACTCTGGTCGACACCGGCTACCTCGGGGACCGGGAGCAGGTGCTCGCTTCTCTGGCGGCGGTGGGCAGTTCACCAGAGGCGGTCGCGGCGGTGCTGATCACGCACGCCCACAACGACCACCTGGGCTCCGCCGAGTACCTGCGCGGCACCTACGGCACGCCCGTGTACCTCCACTGGGCCGAAGTGCCGCACGCGCGCCGGGAGTTCCTGCACCAGGTGACCATCGGGCAGGTCCTGAAGAACAGCTGGCGGCCCGGTGTGCTGCCCTGGTCGGTGCACGCCATCCGCTCCGGCGGCACGGCGCAAGTCCCGGTCGCCGCGCCCGAGGCGTTCCCGGCGGCGGGCCCGCTGGACCTGCCCGGCCGGCCCGTGCCGGTGCACACGCCCGGCCACACCGACGGGCACGCGGCCTTCCATCTGCCGGCGGCCGGGGTACTGATCTCGGGCGACGCCCTGGTCAGCGGTCACCCCACCTCGCGGATCAAGGGGCCGCAGCTGCTGCCCGACATGTTCCACCACGAGCGCGCCCGCGCCCTGGCCTCTCTGGACATACTGGCCGCGCTGGACGGCGACCTGCTGCTGCCGGGACACGGCCCCGCGCACCGCGGTCCAGTGGGTGAAGCGGCACTTCAGGCCAAGGAGCGCGCGCTCTAAGGTGAGGTGACGATCACCCGCGACGCAAGGACACGCGAGCCATGGCACTGCAGATCAGCGCGACGAACCCGGAGCACCCCGCGCTCCTGCTGGCCCTGCCCTGGCACCTGCCCCTGGAGGAGTGGCCCGACGAGTACCTGGTCCCGCTCCCGCGCGGCATATCCCGCCACGTCGTGCGCTACGCCCGCGCCGGGGACGAGGTGATCGCCGTCAAGGAACTCGCCGAACGGCCCGCGCTGCGCGAGTACGAGCTGCTGCGCGATCTGGACCGGCTCGGCATCCCCGCCGTCGACCCGCTGGCCGTGGTCACCGGCCGCACCGACCACGAGGGCGATCGGCTGGAGTCGGTGCTGATCACCCGGCACCTGCGCGGCTCGCAGCCGTACCGGTCGATGTTCGAGACGACGATGCGCCCCGCCACCATGCACCGCCTCATGGACGCGCTGGCCGTGCTGCTGGTGCGGCTGCACCTCGCCGGGTTCGCCTGGGGCGACTGCTCACTGTCCAACACCCTCTTCCGGCGCGACGCGGGCGCCTACGCCGCCTACCTCGTGGACGCCGAGACCGGCGACCTGCACCCCCAGCTCAGCAGCGGGCAGCGCGAGTACGACCTCGACCTGGCCCGGGTGAACATCAGCGGCGAGCTCCTCGACCTGGAGGCGTCCGGGGCGCTGCACCCGTCGGTGGACCCGATCGAGTTCGGCATGGAGATCTGCGCCCGCTACCGGGGGCTGTGGGAGGAGCTGACCCGCACATCCGTCTACCCGGCAGGCAAGTACCACTTCATCGAGCGCCGGATCCGCCGCCTCAACGAACTCGGCTTCGACGTCGCCGAGATGCAGATCCAGCACTCCTCCAACGGCGACACCGTCACCTTCGTCCCCAAGGTCGTCGACGCCGGCCACCACCAGCGCCAGCTGCTGCGCCTGACCGGCCTGGACGCCGAGGAGAACCAGGCCCGGCGGCTCCTCAACGACCTGGAGAGCTGGATGGCCACCCAGGACGACTACGCGCCCGGCGACCCCCTCGCCGCCCGCCCCGAGGTACTGGCCCACCGGTGGGTACGGGACGTGTTCCGGCCCACCGTGCGCGCCGTGCCACTCGAACTGCGCGGCGCGATGGATCCGGCGGAGATCTACCACGAGCTGCTCGAGCACCGCTGGTACCTGTCCGAGCATGCGCAGCACGACATAGGGCTGGACGTGGCGGTCGAGGACTACCTCGAGAACGTGCTGCCCAAAGCACGGGAGACCCTGGCGCCCATCACCCCGGAATGACTCAGGTGTGCGGGACCACGGCCACAGGGCAGTTCGCGTGGTGCAGGACCCCGTGCGCCACCGACCCGATGCGCGCGCCCACGGCCGTACGGTGCGCGCGCCGGCCGACGACCATCAGCTGGGCCCGCTCCGCCATCGAGAGCAGCACCTGGCCCGCGCTGCCGATCTCCACGTGCTCGACCACGGGTACGTCGGGGAACCGCTCCCGCCACGGCTGCAGTGCGGCGGCGAGTGCTTTCCGCTCGAACGGTTCCAGGCCTCCGGCCTCGTCGAGAAGGTGCATCGAGCCCGGGCTGTAGGCGAACACCGGCGGCAGTGTCCAGGCCCGCACCGCACGCACGGTGGCGCCGCGGGCGGCCGCCGTCTCGAACGCGAACCGCAGCGTCTCGGCGCTGTCGTCCGGTTCGCCCTGCTGACCGACGACGATCTCACGGCCGGCGGCCTCGGCCGCCGGCTGGTCCCCGGCGCGCACGAGCACCGTCGGCCGCGTCGCTTCGGCGATCACCTGCTGGCCGACGGAACCGAGCAGAAAGCCGATGACGGGCCCGTGCCCGCGCGAGCCCAGCACCAGCATCTCGGCCTCCGCAGCAGCGGCGACCAGTGTCTCGACCGTCTCCCCCGCCACGACCTCCGTGGTGAGGTCGAGGCCGGGATGCCGCCCGGTGACGCCACGGACGGCCCCGGTCAGCGCGTCGCGCACCCACCCGGTCTGCGTCGCCGGGTCCGCCGCGTCGATCGACTCGTACGGCTGGAACTGCCAGGCCTGCACCACACGCAGCGCCACTCCCCGGCGGACCGCCTCTCTGGCTGCCCAGTCCAGCGCGGCGATGCTCTCGTCGGTTCCGTCGACCCCTGCGGTGATCGGGCGCGTCATGCGGCTGCCTCCCAGTGTCGTGGCCACGTCCCCCGGGCCCAGTCTTCACTACGCTCGGCCCATGGCCTTGGAATGGGAACAAGTGACCGTCGACGCGGCCGACCCCCTCGCCCTGGGACGGTGGTGGGCCGAGGCGCTCGGCTGGGTCGTGGTGAACGACGCGGCCGACGAGTACGAGATCCGGCCCGAGAAGGACCGGCTGCCGGGACTGCTCTTCGCCCCGGTACCGGAGGGCAAGACGATCAAGAACCGCCTCCACCTGGACTTCCGCCCCGACGACCAGGACGCGGAGGTCGCCCGGCTGCTGGAGCTGGGTGCGCGGCATGCGGACGTCGGGCAGGGCGAGCAGACCTGGGTGGTGCTTCAGGACCCGGAGGGCAATGAGTTCTGCGTGCTCCGCGCACGGGCCGCCTGACCCGTCCCGGAGCGAACCGGGACGATCGAACATACGATGGGCGAAGCCGGCGCGGTGACGGGGACGCCGTGTCGTGCATCCGACCACTCGGGGTGGGAGACGTATGGCACAGGCGTCCGACGCAGCGCGGACCGTCATCATGACCGTGGACGACGACCCGGGAGTCTCCCGAGCCGTCGCCCGGGACCTGCGACGCCGCTACGGCGAGTCGTACCGCATCGTGCGCGCGGAGTCCGGCGAGTCCGCGCTGGAGGCGCTGCGCGAGCTGAAGCTGCGCGGCGATCTCGTGGCCGTGCTGCTGGCCGACTACCGCATGCCGCAGATGAACGGCATCGAGTTCCTCGAACAGGCCCTCGACGTGTATCCCGGCGCCCGGCGGGTGCTGCTGACCGCGTACGCCGACACGAGCGCGGCGATCGACGCGATCAACGTCGTCGACCTGGACCACTACCTGCTCAAGCCCTGGGACCCGCCCGAGGAGAAGCTCTACCCCGTCGTGGACGACCTGCTGGAGGCCTGGCGGTGCAGCGACTTCCGGCCGGTGCCCAGCACCAAGGTGGTCGGGCACCGCTGGTCGGCGCGTTCCTCGGACGTACGGGAGTTCCTGGCCCGCAACCAGGTGCCCTACCGCTGGTACTCGGCGGACGAGCCCGAGGGGAAGCGGCTGCTGGCGGCGGCCGGGCAGGACGCGCAGCGGCTGCCGCTCGTGATCACCCCGGACGGGACGGTCCTGGTCGAGCCGGAGGCTCCCGAGCTGGCCGCGCGGGTGGGGCTGGCGACGACGCCGGCGGCGGACTTCTACGACCTCGTCGTCATCGGCGGCGGGCCCGCCGGGCTCGGGGCCGCGGTGTACGGCGCGTCGGAGGGCTTGCGGACGGTGCTCGTGGAGCGCTCGGCGACCGGCGGGCAGGCCGGCCAGAGCTCGCGGATCGAGAACTACCTCGGTTTCCCGGACGGTGTGTCGGGGGCGCAGCTCACCGACCGGGCGCGACGGCAGGCGGCGAAGTTCGGCGCCGAGATCCTCACCGCGCGTGAGGTGACCGGGCTGGAGGTCAACGGGGCCGCGCGGACGGTGCGGTTCTCGGACGGCTCGGCGGTCGCCGCGCACAGCGTGATCCTGGCGACCGGCGTGTCCTACCGGCAGCTCGACGCACCGGGCTGCAACGACCTGACCGGCTGCGGAGTGTTCTACGGCTCGGCGCTCACGGAGGCGGCCTCCTGCCAGGGGCAGGACGTGTACATCGTCGGAGGGGCCAACTCGGCCGGACAGGCGGCGATGTACCTGGCCCGGGGCGCCAAGTCGGTCACCCTGCTGGTGCGCGGGGCAGACCTGTCCGGGTCGATGTCGTACTACCTGATCCAGCAGATCAACGAGTCGCCCAACATCTCGGTGCGCGCCCGCACGGTCGTCGAGTCCGCGCACGGCTCGGACCACCTGGAACAGCTCACCCTGCGCGATACGGAGAGCGGGCAGACCGAACTCGTCGACGGGCAGTGGATGTTCGTGTTCATCGGCGCGGCCCCGCTGACCGGCTGGCTGGACGGCACGGTGCTGCGGGACGAGCACGGGTTCATCCTGACCGGCCCCGACCTGACCCCCGACGGGCGGCCGCCGGCGGACTGGGAGCTGGACCGGCCGCCGTACCACCTGGAGACCAACATTCCCGGCGTGTTCGTGGCGGGCGACGCACGCGCCGAGTCCGCCAAACGCGTCGCGTCCGCCGTCGGAGAGGGAGCCATGGCCGTGATGCTCGTCCACCGGTATCTGGAGCAGTCGTGAGCGAGCAGCCGCTGCCGTGCAGCCCGCAGGAGATCGGCTCGCTGTTCCTGTTCGAGAAGCTGTCGCCGGAGCAGCTCGGCAGGCTGTGCGAAGAGGGGCGGATGGAGCTGATCGAGACCGGGCCCGTCTACACCGAGGGCGATCCCGCCACCTGCTTCTACGTCATGATCGAGGGCACCGTCGTGCTGTCGCGCCGGGTCGGCGGCGACGACGTGGAAGTCAGCCGGACCTCGCAGCGCGGGGTGTACACGGGTGCGATGCAGGCGTACATCGGGGACCGGGTACGGCAGGTGTACCTCAACTCGATGCGGGTGACGGAGCCGACGCGGTTCTTCGTGCTGCCGGCCGAGACGTTCGCGAACATCATGCGCGAGTGGTTCCCGATGGCGGTCCATCTGCTGGAGGGGCTCTTCTTCGGCCAGAAGAGCAGCCAGTTGGCGATCAGCCAGCGTGAACGGCTGCTGGCGCTGGGCTCGTTGTCCGCGGGCCTGACCCACGAACTCAACAACCCAGCCGCCGCGGCCGTCCGGGCCACCTCGACCCTGCGGGAGCGGGTGGCGAAGATGCGGCACAAGTTGCGCATCATCTCCGCGGGTCCGTACTCGCGCGAGGCGCTGGCCAACCTCATCGACATCCAGGAGCGCACGGCCGAACGGGTCGCCAAAGCACCGACGTTGAGCCCGCTGGAGGCCGCGGACCGCGAGGACACCCTCACGGACTGGCTCGACGACCACGGCATCATGGAGAGCTGGCAGATCGCGCCCACCTTCGTGCAGGCCGGACTCGACATCGACTGGCTGGACCAGGTCGCGGCGGCCGTGGACGAGGACGTCCTGCAGGCGGCGATCGGCTGGCTCAACTACACCGTCGAGACCGAGCTGTTGATGTCCGAGATCGAGGACTCCACGACCCGCGTCTCCAACCTCGTCGGCGCCGCCAAGCAGTACTCGCAGCTGGACCGCGCGCCCTATCAGGTCGCCGATGTGCACGAACTTCTCGACAGCACCCTGCTGATGCTCTCGGGGAAGTTCGGCGACCGGATCAAGGTCGTCAAGGAGTACGACCGTACGCTCCCGAGGATCCCGGCCTACCCGGCGGAGCTCAACCAGGTGTGGACCAACCTGATCGACAACGCGGTCTCGGCCATCAACAGCGCGGGCGGGGAAGGCTCGTTGACGGTGCGGACGGCACTCGAGCACGACCGGCTGCTGGTGGAGTTCCGCGACACCGGGCCCGGCGTGCCGCAGGAGATCCGCAGCCGCATCTTCGACCCCTTCTTCACCACGAAGCCGGTGGGCGAGGGCACCGGGCTCGGTCTGGACATCTCCTGGCGGATCGTCGTCAACAAGCACCACGGCACCCTCCAGGTCGAGTCCGAACCCGGGGACACCCGCTTCCAGGTCCTCCTTCCGCTCACCGCAACGGACGACGAAACGCCCGAGGAGCACGCATGACCAGCGACAACGGAATCGACACCAGCGTCCCGCCGAGCGGCACCGGATGCGGCGACTGTGACGCGGTGGGCGGCTGGTGGTTCCATCTGCGGCGCTGCGCGCAGTGCGGCCACGTCGGCTGCTGCGACGACTCCCCCGCCAAGCACGCCACCGCTCACCACCGCGCCACCGGCCATCCGGTGATCCGCAGTTTCGAGCCGGGCGAGGGCTGGTTCTGGAACTTCGACACCAACGAGCTCTACGAGTCCGGGCCCGACCTCGCGCCCCCGGCAAGCCATCCCGCGGACCAGCCCACAC
>Ga0307512_10003222_pt1 | contig 19294 bp, 19 predicted proteins | sample 14_EM_MG_FD_200267 | JGI IMG/M metagenome (GOLD analysis project Ga0307512, IMG submission 200267) | Populus trichocarpa ectomycorrhiza microbial communities from riparian zone in the Pacific Northwest, United States - 14_EM | ecosystem: Host-associated > Plants > Roots > Unclassified | place... | reverse complement strand
TGCAACCTGTCGCCCCGCAGATTACCCATGATACCTGACCAACAATCGTTGACGCTCCGTTGACGCTCATTTTCATGATGGGGCAGGGAGGGTATTGCAATCTGTTTTGCCTATAAAGGCAGGCAATAATGCCTTTATGACTGACTACAATCTATCGGAAGGGTGATTTCCCAGGACGCATGACAAAACATTGTTGACGCTCCGTTGACGCTCATTTTCATGATGGGGCAGGGAGGGTATTGCAATCTGTTTTGCCTATAAAGGCAGCCAATAATGCCTTTATGACTGACTACAACCTATCGGAGGCGTGATTTCTCAGGATGCATGACCAAAAATCGTTGACGCTCCATTGACACTCATTTTCATGATGGGGCAGGGAGGGTATTGCAATCTGTTTTGCCTATAAAGGCAGCCAATAATGCCTTTATGACTGACTACAACATATCGGAGGTGTGAATTCCCAGGATGCCTAACCAAAAATCGTTGACGCTCCGTTGACGCTCCTTTTGCCATGGCTGTATCCACAATATGCAATCATTCAATTTGGCACAGTCTATCATTCACATTGTTTTGGCTGCCTTTCTGGCGTTTTTATTTACTTTCTTCTGGATCACTACGTTGTTCTTTAATAATACATAGATATACATAATAATAATCTCCAAAATCCCATGTGTTTCGCTCAATGCTCGTCACCAGTTGCAGGATCGCTCAATCCGCTGCTCTTGTCTACAAAATGAATGTTAGCTGCATTACCACACCACAGAGAGTGTTCTGACCTTCATCAGTCAGCATATCTGGATCAAAATTGGTATCGTGCTTGGTATCCTCATCATCGAAAAATTCCGCACAGGGAAGAGCTATATGCAAATGTGTATATCCGGCTGGTAAATTGATGATTTGAGAAAGTTGAACTCTAGAAGTGTTACCGGTTGGGGTGGGTGGCATGCCGGGCAGTGGTGGAGTCGGCTCTGGAGTCCGCTCTCTGTGTCCGTCGGGTGGAGGTGCACCTGTTCCTTCGGCTCTCCAGCGTGTCTGTGGATTCTTTGTGGTGCCATTTTGGCAAGGAAGGCAGCCGGCCGTTTGGTTTTGACAAAGCATTGCTGGGTGTCTTTGTATCGCAGCCTTCACCTTTTTGTGCCCAGGAAACTCAACACCCCGCTTCTTCTCTTCGCGGACCTCTGCGCGTGGTTTCTTAATGAGGTAATTTGTTTCCTTGATTGCGGCGCGCCAAAAGCCTTCTTTGGCCATTTTGGCCATATTCAACGCCAGGCGCATGTTGGACTGTTCCAGCTGTACCTGACCTCCTTGCCTTGCCATAGTTGCAGACATGTTGAAAACCTACAAGACATTAGTTGCTGCTTCTAACAATGAAATTCGGCTGTTACCTCTACCATATACACTTCCGTAGCCTCCTCTAAGGTGATTAACGCCTGCTTTGTCCACTCACAGGGATGCTTATCAGGAAATTCATCTGCGAAAATCCCAGAGCTGACAACATCATAATGTTCGATTTTGCGGACTGTGCGGACAAATACCTTTGTTGACCATGGAGGTTTCCCGTTACGGGCAGCAATGAATTCGTTACGTAGCTCTCTAAGCACACCCGCTGTACATTATACGGTTAATTGACCGCCCTTTACCTCGATATGGATATACCCACATCCAACTGCATGCTGCTTGGAATTTTTGCGGCTTCCAGTATTGCAGACGATTTTTAAATGGGCATCATGGGTCATATGTTTGGTGGCTGCATTGGCAGCTTCACGGTGAACTAACTTGTGTCTTCACTCTTGTTGTGTTCCAAGAATGACCATATTTGATGTAGCGCCTGCCAATCGGCCGGTATTCAATCCGCTCTCACCTGGCGGAGGTGGTTGTGTATCCACGATTTGCTGGTGTGGAATAGGAGAGGAAGATGATAACGAGAGGAAGTGGGAAGCCCTGAGGACTATATACTCAACTTCTTGCCAGAATAAAATAAGTAGCAGCCAACATGATCATTATGCTCAAGATGAATCCTACTGAGTATGGCTGCAAGTTGCAGGGGTTTCCCACCGCCTTGCAATTTGCAAAAAGTCGGTTTTGGTAACGGGGATATACTGCGGTTTACGACCGCCGGAATAGCCTAATTGCTAGATATTAATAGGATGTTGTTCGAGGGAAAGGACATCTGCTGATGTCTGTCATAAATGATCCCCAGGATATTACATGAAAAAACGCTAAAAGTCATGTCATGTTGTACGGTTAGCGTAACTATTCCTGATTTATTGACAGTCAAGAGGGAGATTTTGCTTTGTTCAAGATGAGTCAACATACCAACCTTGACATAAAAGACGCAGCTTGCCTCCATATTGTCCATAACTTGCAACATCCAACATCTCGCCCAACAATAAAGTCCACGCAAACTACAATGGTCAATGCTCCAAAAATAAACTTTTCGCCACTTCCAGCGGGCAGATAGGGCAAATTGACAAAGCAGTCAACCCAACGACGTCATCATGTGGATGCAGCCAAGAGCGGCTTGGAAGCAGAGAGAGTCCGAGCACTTGGGGCATTGCACAGCTTGAGATCCAAAAAGCAGCTTGTGGCGGAGAAACGACAAGAAACACACTTCTTAAGCAATGAAGAGAAAGAGAAATGGATTGAGGATTATGTTGAGAGAGAAACCGCTGGGGCAAGAAAGCGAGTTGAAGAGACAGAGGCAGCGGTTCAGCAAGAGCAGGACGATATGACGCATGCTGAAATTTCGTGATTGACGTCCAGAGTGCCCGCAAAGACGTTTGAGGAGATGCTGGTTGCTATCGGAGACAGTCTGAATGATCTTGCAAGTTCCGACGATGGGGAGGATGGGGAAAATGAGGATGATGCAGAGACTGAGCAGGGCAAGCTGAGCGAAGATGACGAACGCGGTGTTACGGGGGTTCTTAATCCCAATAATCAATACAAAATTTATTGAATTAAGTACAGCCGCCTATCTAAGAAAACTCTTTCTCTCTTCGTCTTATCCTGAGACTCAACATCTTGTACTTCTGTAACGAGAGCGACCAAACTATAACAGTGCCAAAGACCGTCTCCTCGATAATGATAAATCGCGCCTCCTCTTTGGACGATTATTCCTCGGAGAATTGTTTGAACGGTAACAACCCGGTCCGAAGATACCGTAGCACCAGGTAGTCGATATTCTCCAGAACGCAAAAATGAAACACCACTCGATAAATGTGGGTTAAACGTTGCTCTTCCAAAGTGAATAGATGATTGCCGAATGTCCCAACGACTTGTATGAGTGCGTACTCGGATTGTGTATATCTGTGTCCAGGCATAAAATGCGTAGTCACGAGTAGATAGAAGGTGTTGAGAAGAAATATTGAACAGTTTATAATAGATAGAATTCTTAATAATATTTTAAGATCGTCTTCGGTGCTCTGAATGTTTGACTGTGGGTTGCTGCTTGAGTTCCCCCTTTTCGTCGAAACATAGCCACCTCTTTATAGTTGTCTTCGAGGGTTTGTACTCCCACTCCTCGACACTATGACTACAAGTGTCCTGATAGCGTTATCGCGGTCGCGTCTTAGAATGCGCCCGGTGATAAATGCCACGCTTCCCTATTGGTTATCGTGTTCATGCAATGTGGTTTCAAAGCATTACGCTCCTGATAAAAATCTGGCCATCCATCGCATAATATCATGTCATACTGTGCCTTCAATCAAAACTTTCAACTTAGACATCTTACTACCTGTTTGCGACAGTAGTTGGAACGCCTGCCAACAAATTAGTTGGTAGCGCTTATCGCAAACTAATGCCTCACCTTAAAGGCTATTTGGCTTGAGTCATAGATTTAATCGGCGACCAACCAATACTATGCTAACGTAGAACTTAACGCGTAAGCTCCTATCGGATACGAGTCTTACGTTGCAATGCATACTAACTCAAACCAATGAGCAGGGTTGCTTCAGGCCTCTTATCTTCAGCCAACGTCATAATTCTCTCAGTTACGTCATGCTTAGGTCGAGACAATTCTCTTTGACCGGAGAGTACCATAGTTACTCTTATCGCCTGCGGTAATAAGCTATCGGTCCCGCTTACTCGCATATTGACTATCAACTGCTGCGTTTGTTTGTCGGAGTAATCTCCAGTCCAATCAAACTATCCCGCTAGTATCTAGGACATGAACGTGGTTGGAAAAAATGCGCTCGGCGGGAGTTACCTCCTTTCGATCTGGCAACATTGTTGCGTCATCAAATAAGAATCACCGTAGTATGTATTCTTTCAATGAATCTGCTAAGCAACGAGACTTGCTTATCCAATCGACGCGCGACTCTTATGCATCCCCGCTAAAGGACATAAGACTAGTCCTATGCTTGATAGAATAGGTGTTATGCATATGACGTGACTAGACCAAGAGTAACTCCGTGATATGTATTCATCAAATCAAAGCAAGTACCGTTATCGCTTGTTAGAGGAGAACCCCTAACACCCGGCTGGGTGAGGGCACAATCACCAAAACAGTACAGCAGCGCATGGAGAGGGTTCGGCAGAAGCAGATGAAGCTCAACGGATTGAGTGGACCGGGATGGGAGGATGCAGCCAACTACATCCATGAACGAGATAAGAAATACGGCACATTCGAAATAAGGGATCCGGCAGTCATTCACCCGCGCATGCATGATGACGCTCCGGCACCTCCACCGAGAACAATTGGAGAGCTTATGGAGAGTCTCGAGATTGTCCCCGGCATATTGCAAACGCTGCACAGGACCTCTCGGCCAGGAAGTAGTCATACCAGGCTAGGTTCGGTGAAGCCGCAGTCAAAATCGAGCATACCAAGCAGTGAGCCAGCTGCGGAGCCGGATTCATCAACGTTGCTGAACGCGAAGCCCATTGAACCAGTAAGCTCTGTTGAACCAGTAATCTTTTACCCCTGCATATAGCCTCAAGCTAATTACCATATAGATATCGGATTCCGACGAAGAGATGGTGACGGCTCCTGCGTCTTCGGAAGAATAGATATGCAAACCGTAATTTTTGATATCCGATCGCGGTGAAATGCAAGTTGTTTACCAATTTCGCTATGTGTCAGCTTTTTCTTGATTTCAGTGACCAAATTGTGAGACATGATAATTCGTCTGTGCATGTGCAAGGGTCGAACGCACCATGTGAAAGTTCTACAATCCAAATCAAACTGTAAGACAGCCAGAACGTGCGGTTTCTTTCTGCAAGTGACTGTCAGGTGAAAAAGCAAAAGCAATATTAGTGATGATATGCGCTAACAAAAGTTAAGTGAGTGATATCATACATGCCATAGAGAGAGCGGTCAGTGCACATGACGAATCGATTTGAACGACAACCGTCATGTGGATTTCATCCATGTATCCAACTGCATAACTCTCCGCACAGACCTGGTGCACATGGTTGAGATATTTGAAATTGCTTGTGGTACGTCATGGAAATCAAGGAGAAGGAGCTGGATAAGGAATGGTGAGGAAGTCGAGCTATATTTACCAAAAACTAGAGAAATGATCTACATGCCATCAATTGCCAGCCGAAAGCGCAGCAATGTGATAGGGCCACGTGATTCCTCACTCAGATAGCGTAGATAGCAGTTGATCAGAAATTGAGTGGTAACAAAACTCCTGGATGCAAATGATAATACATACAAACGCAATATTAGAGGTCAATAATGAGTGTATGATTCGTTGCATACAATTACTTAGTGTACAAAGGCTATTTCGATGTGATTAATGTGAGCGTCAACAGAGTGTGAACGATTTTGAGTCTTACACATTCAGCAATCAATATGCTGCATTGTCACATCCTTCCAAAGCGGATGGATAGGTCGGCGGTATTTCGAAAAAGGTAAATGAGACGCTCGTTGCCACATCCTAAAAATTAGCGTCAACGGAGCGTCAACAATTTTTGGCATTACGTCATGAAACATGGAGTAGGCTGTGGGGTTACAGTACGTCATAATCGAACTATCGGCCGCCTTTCTATGGAACAATGGTGGTGGCAACATTTCTACTATGTCCTGAAAATCAGTGTCAATAGAGCGTCAACGACTTTTGGCCTTGCATCTTGGAAAATGCATGAGCTGTGCGGTGACATTACCCCATAATCGCGCTATCGGCCACCTTTCTAGGCAAAACCTCTTGCAACAACATCGCTAGTATGTCCTAAAAATGAGCGTCAACGGAGCATCAACGAGTTTTGGCCTTGTGTCATGGAAAATCCTAGGGCTGTGCGGCGACGTTGAGCCATAATCAAATTATTGGCTTCCTTTCTAGGCAAAAACAGTTTCTACGACATCGCAACTATGCCCTAAAAATCAGTGTCAATTGAGCGTCAACGACTTTTGGCCTTGTATCATCGAAAATCCCAGGGCTTTGCGGCAACATCAAGCCATAAGCTGATTATCGGCTGCCTTTCTAGGCTAAAACGATTGCTACAACATCGAAACTATGTCCTAAAAATGAGCGTCAACGGAGAGTTAATGACTTTTGGCCATGCATCATGGAAAATCCAAGGGCAGTGTGCCAACATTAACACATAATCGAACTATCGGCCGTCTTTCCAGGCAAAAATGCTTTCGACGACATCGTCACTATGCCCTAAAAATGAGCGTCAACGAAGCGTCAACGATTTTAGGCCTTCCATCTTGGAAAATCAAGGGGCTATGCGACCACAATGATCTGTAATCATGGTATTAGTCGCCTTTCTAGGCAAATATGCTTACGACAAGATCGTAACCATGTTACAAATGAGCGTCAACGTAGTGTCAACGATTTGTGTGCTGGCATCTTCGATAATCTAACCGGAATGGAACACAGATAAACCACAATACACCTATCGGCAGCCTTTATTCGTAAAAATGCAAGTGACGATATCGCGTGCGCTTCCTACAATTCAGCGCCCACGGTGCGTCAAGGCTCCGAACGCTACACAGCAATAAACTGCATTATGCCGTTCCTCAACGGAGTTTTACGCGGTCAGTCGTAGCAATCTGTCCTTGTATTCAACTTCACAAATATGCATGCAATGTCTTACTGATCTGATTATCTTCCTTGATGCTGTAGAGTCAATATTTAAGAACCCGCAACCTGCTTTACTGTATCGTTATTTACGGCAGTCTATCGAGTCGAAATACCCCGCATCCTAATATCTACCGCCATGTCGGATACAAAATCTTTGAACACCTCATTGCTCGAGATTATGATCTCGTCCAAAAATGAACGTGTCTTTATTCGCCATCTGAGCGATGTTACATTGGAAATCATTTTCGATGCGTGATGGGCTTCAATGAATGAAGGCGCGAAGCGGCCTATTGCTTGGAAAAATTCGAGAAATGCGCTGTTGTGGCGATTCTATATACACTGCGGAATTGAGGAGACTGGCAGCCCTGGCATCATTTGTATCGTTTGTCATCAAGTTCTTCACCATCCATCAGATCATGGGACCAGCTCAATGGGGAAACACTTGCTGGCAAAAGCTCACATTGCAAAGTTAAACAAATTAACAGAGTCAGAGGTCACTGAATTGACTAGTTCGACGGTGGATGAAACAGATTTGGCCATCCTGAAGAGGCAAGCAAGTCGAGGAATCACAATAGTACGTTTGCAGAGTAAAATCGGATTTGATATCCTGTTTAAGCCATATTGATCGAAATGACAGACAAAACGTTCCAAACTGGCAGCTAAGGTCTTTGAAACTTCCAAATTTCATCAAGACACGTGGAATTGCTACCTCATGTTAGGATTTGTTTCGGCACCCATTCCATGCAACGCTATATCAAATCTTGAGCTACAACGGTCATATAAGGCATGACACGACGATCTAGTTCCACTGTCCGCTACGACCCTTAGCAACATTTGCCGGAGGGAATATACACTCACTGTGCATGCAATTAAGAAGCAATTGCTGAGATGAAATAAAGTTAGTTTAGCTTTGGAAGGATGGACTTCAACGAAGAAACTGGCCATAACGTCGGTCTTTGCTTACTATATGGATCGAAATTGGGCAACGCGTGAAGTTCGACTCGCTTTCGATGAGGTTGATCGCCTGTTCTGTTCCCATTTCAAAAGCTAATTAAAGTTGATGGGTCACAGGCCAACATACTGGAGCAAGGCTAGCCATACATTTGAAGGACGTGCTTGATCGTTTCGAGCTTACCAACGGCCGTTTGCTTGGTATTACAACGGATAAAGCTGCCTCAAATTACTCAATGACACGCCAGCTGCAATCAACTCTTGAGGCCTCCGGAATCGTGTGGCCGGCATTCAGGAACCACATACGATGCATTGCGCACGTCATACAGCTGGCTGTAGATGCATTTATGAGCAGTCTCGGTGTAAAAGGCCGCACCAAGTCTTGGGAAGCCCATGAGCGTGATCAGCAATTTGGAGAGAATGAAAGCATAGACATTGGGAAGGGTCAAAGACTTTGAGAAGAGGGCAATGCTAGAATCAACAAGGTGTTGGCCATGAGATCAGGTTTAGCAAAGATAATTGAGAAAGTACGTATTTCATGAGATGTTGAAAGTCCTGAAACTGACCTTCATATAGCAGAGAATGCTTGCGGTATAGATTACGCTAACACCTGGTCGCCGAAATGAGTTCATAGACTGTCAAAAAGCCAGAGTCTGTATTGTAGTGCTTCCGATCATGGATGTGAAGACACATTGGAACTCTACTCTGGAGTTGCTGGAGTGCGTCTACCGATTATGGGAAGTTACTTGTGAGTGGCTTCATAACCCAAAATACGCTGCATAGAGGCCACTATTCACAACTCAGGATGAATGGACGATTGTCAAGTATTTCATGGAAGTATTGAGGCGATTTCGATATTGGACCCTTTGGATGTCGACGAGGCATACCGTCACATTGCATCACGTTGTCACAGTGTACAATGACATGTTCGATCATATGGATGGCGTGATGCGAGCTTTGGCTAAGAAGAAGACTCCATGGAAGGAAGACTTGTTCTTCGCAGTGAAGTTAGCTCGACATAAGGTTTCCAAATACTACGGTGAAGTGACTCCAACGACAGGCATGCTTCTGATTTCCCCACACTTCCTCGATCCTTTCCGGAAGTTGCGATTGTTTAGGAAGTGGGACAAGGCAATGGATATTAATCCTGAGGATGAGACATTCTACACTACACAATACCAAGTGGCCTTTCTGGAGTATGTGGAGAATGAATACTGTGCCAAACATCGAGGTGTGCCGGTCAATAAACTCGAAACGATACCGAGCAGCACTCTTGTCCCCTCTGCAATGGCTTCAGGGTCCTATCAAACATCATTTGATCCATATGATTTGTCCAGCGATGATAAGGAATACATAACGCCTGACAATGTGGCTGAGACGACACCCGGACGAAGCGATCGCGCAGCCCGCTTATTGAATGCCGCCAGGCTCCATTTGAATTTGCCCCCTGAAGCACTGAAGAACTGGGGACAAATTAATTTAAATCTCAATGATTACCACTCCGACCCAAAGGAGATTAGCAGTACATTTTGGATACCAGACATAACCGATTGGTGGCGCCAACATCAGGAAACACACTCAAAGTACGCCGATCTCTCCAACGTGGCGCGCGACATATTCTCTATCATACCACATGGTGTCGGAGTGGAGGCCAGTTTTTCTCTTGGCCAAGATGTTATTTGCTGGAGGCAGACCAAAACCCCAGGCAAGTGTTAAGGGTTCTCCCTTAACAGAGTATATGTACCTGAGATAACCAATGATGGGTACTTGTCAGCGAAATAACCTTCGGGCCACCTGACATGCAAAACCACTACCCTAGGCATCCTCAGAACTCGCAGTCACAATTACCTTTAGCGGGGTATGAGTGGTACTCGTCTTGATTGGTTAAGCTTCGGCTTAGCAGATTCATTGAAAGCATACGCTGCGGCAGCTGATTCGATGACGCAATAACAATGCCAGATCGAATGGGTTACAACCCGGCCGAGCGTGTTATTATCAACCAGATTAACATCCGACTTTGAGGGAGATTATGTCAGATTCGCGTAAAACAATGGAGTTCATAGCGCTGACACGGCGCTCGATAGTTGCAAGCTATCACGTGGGATCTTAAGGCCAACCTCTTGTGTGAGATTGGAGCCCTGGGCACTCCCCGGCCAAAGGGAATAGTCCCGGCCTAAGCAGCGACGTGAGTGAAAGATTATGGCATGACTGTTGATATGAGGACGAAGCATCCCCGCACATTGATTTGTGACGGAACGGCAACTGCAACGCTACGTGCGTGTCATTAAATCTATATCGGCATAGCAGTGGTTGTCCGCCACGTAAACCTATGATGCAATCATACTATAGTATTGATTAGCTTAAAGACGCTGTACACTATGTTGGCAGTTAGTTTCCGATTACCGAACCATACGAGAGTGAGATGTCCAAGTTGAAGTTATGATCTGATATATGATATCCTGCGAGTGTGGCCTGATCAAAGTCAGGAGTGTAACGCTTTAATCCCTCACTTGCATGAACACGATAACCTAAGGGATTCGTGGCAACCTCTGTTAGGCGCGTTCCGAGCCGACTTGTCATAGTATGCATGCGGACGATAATGGAATGTAAGAAGCAGAAACACGTTGCTATCAAAATCATGGAAAGGAAAAATGGGTGCGCATGCGTAACATCCCGAGAACTTTCTATAAAAGAGATCACATTGTTCCGGCAATGAGAAGGACAAGCTCTAGCAGCGAGACAATCAACAATACCTACCAGCGGAAGAAAACCGTTATTTATTATTAAGTTTTTATGATACCTATATCTATATCTATTCTTATATATAAAATCTATTAGCTTTGTGTAGCGGCAGCCCCGCACCTTTGATAAGTATTATCCTATACGAATGACCATTACCTTCGAGGACGAAAAGGACGTTATAGTATATGCGCTAGAAAAGATTATCTGTTACGCCAGAGATAATTGTTACATTTTTGTAGCGCAGAGCGTTTGGTGGATAGCTAGCGTGATTGGACTTTCCGAAGGACTAGCTACGCATATCGATAACTTGCGAATCCGGTTTGAAGCGAGCCATTTGGTGGCAGACGAAGATCGAGAAAGGCTAGTCACGCATATCGATAAACCGAGAGTCCGGTCTGAAGCGAGCCAGTTGAATACGGACAAAGATCAGCTATCCGCAAAAGAGACATTGCTAAATATACTTCAGGAGCCTTCCAGTGTTGGAACTCAGGAAAGTTATATTCATCCGGATCGGATACATCGGAATAATAAGGATAGTGCAAGCCCAGAGGCTGATAAAATTCAAGCTAAGATAAATCGCGCAACTTCGGTTGTGCAAAGTGCCAAAAAGTTTATTGCTCAGTCCCGGAAGGAAAGGAAAGCTTTAAAGCAAAAGCCTTGTGGGTTGTCACGTACAAGGTCGGGACAGATTCCGGAAAAGCCTTTAACCAAGAAACAAAGGAATAGGTTAGAAGCGATTCCTATAGATACGATCTCCAAGTATCTGGATACAAGGAAAAAGAATTAGGGAGATTACGTGTAGACGTAATATTGCCAATAGAATTTGAACGCCAGATTTATTAAGGAATTTTAATAGGATCTACGGCTGTGTACCTAGTATCTGCTTATAAGTATCTTCGGATATAAGTAAGTATAGTTACTTAGGTGGAAGCACCCCAGTAACAGCAAGACCCATTGCGAAAAAGTCGTTGTCAGGCAGTTCGCTTGAGCCAATAATGGGATATTGGCAGGCCCTGACCCACAATTGGATACTACTAACTAGTGTTAGCAACGGTTCCGGACTGTCACTTCAGGTCCGGGTCCGGGTCCAAACCAAACCGTTGCCAAATTGGCGGTCCGGGTGGTCAATAAACCCGAACTGCCCACTCGGGTACGGTTCCATGGTAAACTCCCAACCCATCTGAATCGGGCGGGTAGTAAGTGGGTCGCCCAGCGGGTCCATCTATAGATTCATATAAGGCTCCTGTACTTGCAGTGTGTTAATAGTAACTTATCAGCATCGCGTTTTCAACAACCAACAATGTGCTTTTGCTTGTTGAGCAGTTTGCAATATCGATTAATTTGGTATCTGTGTTTCACCTTCGATGAATAGTATTTTTGCCTAGCAAGGCAGTCAATAATACAGATATGCATGCGAAGATCCGTGTGATGCCTTGATTACGAAATATGCAAGTCCTAAAACTGTTGACGCTCCATTGACGCTCATTTTCAGGATGCCGCAGGGAGCATGTTGCTGTTGTTTTTGCCAGTAAAGGCTGCCAATATCTCATAAATGGATGTCTGCAACCAATCGGAACATAACTTACCCAAGATGCAAAGCTAAAAATCGTGGACACTCCGTTGACGCTCATCTTCAGGATGCCGCCGGGAGCGTGTCGCTGTTGTTTTTGCCAGTAAATGCTGCCAATATTTGATAAATGGATGTCTGCAACCAATCGGAACATAACTTACCCAAGATGCAAAGCTAAAAATCGTGGACACTCCATTGACGCTCATTTTCAGGATGCCGCAGGGAGCGTGTCGCGGTTGTTGTTGCCAGTAAAGGCTGCCAATATTTGATAAATGGATGTCTGTAACCAATCGGAACATAACTTACCCAAGATGCAAATCTGAAAATCATTGACGCTCCATTGACGCTCATGCTAAGAATGGGGCGGTGACCGTGTTGCTATCTCTTTTGCCAATAAAAGCTGCCAATACGTCCGTTATGCATAACAACGACCAAGTCACTATTGAATTACGGTACTTACAAGACCACAAATCGTTGACGATCCATTGACGCTCATTTTAATGTATTGTCCATTCATCATCTGCTGCCGTTGATAATTGTTTTCATCCTGATTTGACTTTATCGGTTGTCTTTCTGCAGGATTAAGACTCGGCCCTGTGGCAAAGCCGAGCGGCATAATAATCTCGGAATGTTCACTCAAACATGACTAAAAATGATGTATCATGCCAAAAGATTCATTGCGCCTGCTATATATCTATTTATGAACCGATATTCACACGCTACTTCTTACCATTCGCCCATAATATATCTCTAACTGAAACTCTCGGTCATGCTACAGAAAGCTGGTGAACCATTGAGGCATTTGGTCCTACTTTTTCTTCCCTCCTTTATTTCTCCGCGTTTCTGCTGCATTGACCGTCACCAACAACTTTTCAGCCTGTCTCTTTGACTTCCGTGTTGGCCAAACCGATCCGGGCACATTTGGTGCGGCGCTCACATCCTGTTGCTCTGGGCATTCCGGATCCTCGATGCCATTGTTCTGCTCTATATTGGATTCATCGTCCGCTGCGCAATCCTCTTCGCTGTCAATTGGATTATCCAAGTCGCAATTCCAGTTTAGCCAATCATCGGTGTCCGAAATGATTTCAGGTGCGCTATCCTCGTCGCTTTCGACTGGATGATGGTTAATTCTTCGGATTCGGCGGACATGTATCATTTGAGTCCGTCCTCCAGGGAGGTCCTTTGCTGACAAAGGTGGTGGCAAAGGTGATCTTTGTGACTATTTAAATGCAGCCGCACCATCATGTTGAAAGAGTGACCAGGATGCTTTGACGATCTCTTCCGTGTCCGAAATGTATCCTATGGTGGTCATCTGCTTGTTTTGAGCATGAGATTCCTTCTGGGTAGCACGTAGGTTTTGGCTGCCCTGCCACATCTCCAAAAAGTCATGAACCTTGGCCATTCTGTGCATTGTCCTTTCCTCCGCCTCTTTCTTCATTTCCGAGTCGTTTTCTGTGTTCAAGGTATCCAATTCTGGCTCAGTGGCTGCCAAAATCCCGTTATTGGCTCGAGCAAAGTGCCTTACAACCACTTTTTCGCGAAGTGTCTCGCCTGTGGTTTTTGACTGCCTCCATCCAATAACATCTCGGCCAAGGGAAAAACTGGCCTCCACTCCGACACCATGTGGTATGATAGAGATTATGTTGTGCGCCACGTTGGAGAGATCGGGGTACTTTGAGTGCGTTTCTTCCTGTTGGCGCCACCAATCGGTTATGTCCGGAATCCAAAATGTACTACTAATCTCCATTGGCTCGGAGTGGTACTCATTGTGATTTGGATTAATTTGTCCCCAGTTCTTTGGTGCTTCAAGCGGCGAATTCAAATAGAGCCTGGCGGCGGTCAATAAGCGTGCTGCGCAATCGCTTCGTCCGGTTGTCGTCTCAGCCATATTGTTAGGCATTATGTATTCCTCATCATCGCTGGACAAAGCATATGAATCAAAGGATGATTGATAGGACGCTGATGCCATTGCAGAGGGGAGGAGATTGTTGCTCGGTACGGTTTCGAGTTTATTGACATGCACACGTCGATGCTTGGCACAGTATTCATTCTCCACATACTTCAGAAAGGCCTCTTAGTATTGTGTAGTGTAGGATGTCTCGTTCTCAGGATTAATATCCATTCCCTTGTCCCACTTTCTAAACGATCTCAACTTCCGGAAAGAATCGAGGATGTGTGCAGAAATAAGAAGCATGCCCGTCGTTGGAGTCACTTCAGGGTAGTATTTGGAAAGCTTCTGTCGAGCTAACTTCACAGCAAAGAACAAGTCTTTTTTGCACTGAGTCTTCTTCTTAGCCAAAGCTCGCATTACGCCATCCATGTGATCGAACATGTCATTTTACACTGCGATGACGTGTTGCAATGTGACTGTATGCCTCTTCGACATCCAAAGGGTCCAATATCAAAATGGCCTCAATACTTCCATGACATACTTGACAATCGTCCACTCATCCTGAGTTGTGAACAGTGGCCGGTATTCACTGTATTTTGAGTTTTGAAGCCACTCGCGTGAGAATTCCCGTAATCAGTAGGCGCGATCGAGCAACTCCAGTATAGAGTTCCAACGTGTGTTCACATCCATAATCGGAAGTACTGCAATGCGAACTTTAGCTTTTTGACAGTCAATGCACTCGTTTCGGCGACCAGGTGTTAGCGTAATTAATACAGCAAGCATTCTCTGCTATATGGAGGTCAGCTTCAGGACATTCAAAATATCATGAAATACGTACTTTCTCATTTATCTTCGCTAAACCTGGTCTCATGGCCGACACCTTGTTGATTCTAGCATTGCCCTCTTTTCAAAGTCTCTGACTCTTCCCAATGTCCATGCTTTGATTCTCTCCAAATTGCTGATCGCGCTCATGGGCTTCGCAAGACTTGGTGCGGCCTTTCACACCGAAATTGCTCATGAATGCACCTAAAGCCAGCTGTATGACGTGCGCCATGCATCGTATGTGGTTCCTCAATGCCGGCCACTCGATTCCAGAGGCCTCAAGTGTTGATTGCAGCTCGCGTGTCATCGAGTAATTTGAGGAAGCACTATCCGTTGTAATACCAAGTAAACGGCCATTGGTAAGCTCAAATGGATCCAGCACGTCCTTTAAATGTACAGCTAGCCTTGCTCCAGTATGTTGGTTCTTGACCTATCATCCTTAATTAGCATTCGAAATGGGAACAGAACAAGCGATAAACCTCATCGAAAGCAGGTTGAACTTCACGCAATGCCCAATTTCGATCCATATAGTAAGCAATGACCGACGTGATGGCTAGTTTGATTGTTGAAGTCCATCCTTCCAAAGATAAACTCACTTTATTTCGTAACGGCAATTGCTTCTCAATTGCATCCACAGTCAGTGCATATTCCCTCCGGTAAATGATACTAAGGGTCGTAGCGGACGGTAGGACTAGGTCGTCGCGTGATCCCTTATATGACCGTCGTAGCTCAAGATTTGATATAGCGTTCCATGGATTGTGTGCCGAAACAAATCCTAACATGAGGTAGCGATTCCATGTGTCTTGGTGAAATTTGGAAATTTCAAAGTCCCTAGCTGCCAGTTTGGAATGTTTTGTCTGTCATTTCGATTAATATGGATTTAACTGAATATCAAATCTGATTTTCCTCTGCAAACGTACTATTGTGATTCCTCGACTTCCTTGCCTCTTCAGGATGGCCAAAGCTGTTTCATCCACCGTTGAACTAGTCCATTCAGTAACCTCTGACTCTGTTAATTTGTTTAACTTTGCGATGTGAGCTTTTGCCAGCAAGTGTTTCCCCATTGAGCTGGTCCCATGTTCTGATGGATGGCGAAGAACATGATGACAAACAATACAAATGATGCCAGGGCTGCTGGTCTCCTCAATTCCGCAGTGTAAATAGAATTGCCACGACGGCACCTGTCTAGAATTGTTCCAAGCAATAGGCCGCTTCAACCCTTCATTCATTGCAGCCCACCAAGCATCGAAGATGATTTGCAATGTAAGGTCGCTCACATCGCGAATAAAGACACGTTCATTTTTGGAAGATATCATAACCTCGAGCAATGATGTGTTAGTGTTACGGGGGTTCTCAATCCCAATAATCAATACAAAATTAATTGAATTAAGTACAGCCGCCTATCTAAGAAAACTCTTTCTCTCTTCGTCTTATCCTAAGACTCAACATCTTGTCTCTCTGCAATAAGAGCCACCAAACTGTAACGGTGCCAAAGACCGTCTCCTCGATAATGATAAATCGCTCCTCCTCTTTGAATGATTATTCCTCGGAGAATTCTTCGAATGGTAACAACCCGGTGTGAAGATATCGAAGCACCAGGAAATCGATACTCTCCAGAACGCCAAAATGAAACACCACTCGATAGGTGTGGGTTAAACGTTGCTCTTCCAAAGTGAATAGAAGATTGCCGAATGTCTTGACAACTTGTTGGAGTGCGTACTCGCATTGTGTATATCTGTGTCTAGGCATAAAATGCGTAGTCACGAGTGGATAGAAGGTCTTGAGAGGAAATATTGAATAGTTTATAATAGATCGAATTCTTAATGATATTTTAAGATCGTCTTCGGTGCTCTGAATGTTTGACTGTGGGTTGCTGCTTGAGTTCCCCTTTGTTGTCGAAACATCGCCACCTCTTTATAGTTGTCTTCGAGGGTTTGTACTCCCACTCTTCGACACTAAGACTACAAGTATCCTGATAGCGTTATTGCGGTCGCGTCTTAGAATGCGCCCGGTGATAATTGCCACGCTTTCCTATTGGTTATCGTTTTCATGCAATGTGGTTTCAAAGCATTACGCTCCTGATAAAAATCTGGCCATCCATCGCATGATATCATGTTATACTGTGCGTTCAATCAAAACGTTCAACTTAGACATCTTACTACCCGTTTGCGACAGTAGTTGGAACGTCCGCCAACAAATCAATTGTTAGCGCTTATCGCAAATTGATGCCTCACCTTAAAGGCTATTTGGCTTGCGTCATAGATTTAATCAGCGACCAACCGATACTATGCCAACGTAGAACTTGACGCGTAAGCTCATCTCGAATACGAGTCTTACGTTGCAATGCATACTCACTCAAACCAATGAGCAGGGTTGCTTCAGGCCTCTTATCTTCAGCCAACGTCATAATTCCCTCAGTCACGTCATGCTTAGGTCAAGACAATTCTCTTCGACCGGAGAGTACCAAAGTTACTCTTATCGCCTGTGGCAATAAGCTATGGGTTCCACTTACTCGCATATTGACTATCAACTGCTGGGTTTGTGTGTCGGAGTAACCTCCAGTCCAATCAAACTATCCCGCTAGTTTCTAGGATATGAAGGTGGTTGAAAACAATGCGCTCGGCAGGAGTTACCACCTTTCGATCTGGCAACATTGTTGCGTCATCAAATCAGAATTACCGTAGTAAGTATTCTTTCAATGAATCTGCTAAGCAACGAGACTTGCTTATCCAATCGACACGCGACTCTTATGCATCCCCGCTAAAGGACATAAGACTAGTCCTATGCTTGACAGAATAGGTGTTATGCATATCACGTGACTAGACCAAGAGTAACTCCGTGATATGTGTTCATCAAATCAAAGCAAGTACCATTATCGCTTGTTAGAGGAGAACCTCTAACAGTTAAAAACAGTTTGAATTGGACATGGCGGTAGAACTTAGCATGCTGGGTATTCCGACTCAAGAGACTGCCGAAAATAACAATACAGTAAAGCCGACTGTGGGTTTTTAAATATTGACTCTACAGCTACAAGGAAAATAATCAGATCAGTAAGACATTGCATGCATATGTGTGAAGTTGAATACAAGGACAGATTGCAACAACTGACCTCGTAAAACTCCATTTAGGAATGGCATAATGCAGTGTATTACTGTGTAGCGTTTGGAGCATTGACGCACCGTGGGCGCTGAATTCTAGGAGGTGGGTGCGATATCGTCACTTGCATTTTGGCAATAAAGGCTGTCGATAGAATGATTGTGCTTTATCTGCGTTCCATTCCGGTTAGATTATGTATGCTGCCAGCGCACAAATCGTTGACGCTCATTTTGGGACATGGTTACGATCTTGTCTTAAGCATATTGGCCTAGAAACGCGGCTAATAGTGCGATTGTAGATCATTGTAGTCGCATAGCACCGTGATTTTCCAAGATGGAAGGCCTAAAATCGTTGACGCTCCGTTGATGCCCATTTTTAGGGCATAGTGACGATGTCGTAGAAAGCATTTTTGCCTAGACAGACGGCCGATAGTTCCATTATGTGTTAATGTCACAGCACTGCCCTTGGATTGTCCAAGATGCATGGCCAAAAGTCGTTGATGCTCCGTTGACGCTCATTTTTAGGGCATAGTGACGATGTCGTTGAACACATTTTTGCGTAGAACGATGGCCGATAGTTTGATTATGTGTTAATGTCGCCACACTGCCCTTAGATTTTCCAAGACATCAGCAAAAAAATATTCTGTTCGGGCGGAATGGCTCCGTCAGAGTGGATGCGCTCTGTCAGAGCCGTCAGAGACACCCCAGTGGCGGATTACTCCGCGCCCGGCGTCAATACAACGCGTCGCGTTGTATATCCCCCTCCGATCGCGGTTTCACTGTCTCGTCGCGTTCTGTCGGTCTCCTATTTTAAACGATCACTCTGGCGTTGTGGCCAACTGTGACAATACGTCGGAATGGGTTCATTGGTTACGCGCTTGCATCGGGATTGCAATGCGATGGGTGACGCTGCGAATATCTCTCCTCGCGTTCCTTCTACCCGCGCGCAAAATGCAATTCTCTTTACTAATTATACACATCATTCCAAGTCGCCAGATCTATGTGGCTATTGACAATCCATCGCTCGTTCTGTCCGTCTCCTGTCTTACTAGTAGTAGCTATCTCTGGCATTACGTGCGCGCAGCCGACAATATTGCCCACGCTGAAAACTTGCAAAGCAACGGCTGCCGGTGCTTTTCTCACTTGTACAAATTTCGAGACCGGATCCAAGTTACCCGAGTTTTCAGGTATTGTG
>Ga0307512_10003221_pt1 | contig 19305 bp, 22 predicted proteins | sample 14_EM_MG_FD_200267 | JGI IMG/M metagenome (GOLD analysis project Ga0307512, IMG submission 200267) | Populus trichocarpa ectomycorrhiza microbial communities from riparian zone in the Pacific Northwest, United States - 14_EM | ecosystem: Host-associated > Plants > Roots > Unclassified | place... | reverse complement strand
TACTTGCCCTTCTTTTTATCATTCTTAAAACACTTCAAACTCTCTTTGAAGCGTTTTCCCTTATCCTCTTGCTCATCTCCCAGACCCTGGCTTAAGTGCCACTTCGCCTTATTACATGTCCATTTCCATTGAGGAAGTCCCTCATAGCAATTCGTCCTGCCATTGCTATTTTGTGCAAGTCGCACCTTTAAGCATCATCGCTTATAACAAGTATGCATGTCACAGTCACGGCCTCACATGTATATAAACCCCAGGGCTTTCGCCCTAACAATACAGAGTCGATCCCCCAGATCATCTACTAGCTACAGTAGTACCTAAGTGAACAACTGGTGAGCCTGGTCACTGCGCTTTATTGCTGCGCATCACTACGCAGGTGCAGGAATTGATTCACATATACATCTGCCCCGTACTGAGCGACCGAACCACAACTTCTTACAGCTATACCCTACTGTATTTCAAGCATCGCCAGTGACTAAGGCACCCGATGGGGATCGTGGGGTAGTTTCCGTAATCTCGATCAGGAACCTGAGCTTAGTAACATCCGAGACACAAGGTCCGCCAAAGCAAGATGACGTGGAATTAAATGGGCATTCATCGCGTGAGTAAACGCAACACTAGTACAAAACAATCCCTACATACCCAACAACTGCACGCTTACATAGAGGGCTCGGCTATGAACCATCCAATGGCTCGGAATCTTGCTACGTCTTCTAATTAGCTACATCACGGGGGTATTGTTGAGTGCTGTAAATCCTACATGGGTATTCGAACTACAGCACATCTGTATCCAAGTTGTCAGTGGATTTGACAGTGATTGGCTTCGTCGGACTCACCGGCCGCCGAGTTCCCGCAGCCCCGTAGCCTTTGACATCTCACGCCATGTAAATTACTGTACTGTATTGGAGTGGGAAACCATGTGCGGACCTGTCTCTATCTGGTGATCGTGCCAGTCTTGCCGGTCAGGAGAAGCCACTGCAATGCGGTCGTCTAGTCATTCTGTGAGCTGTCTGAAACATGCCTTGTAGAAACGGCAGGATTGATAGTGGATTGATTCATCAATGAACCAACATTTGTCATATTCCGCGTGGGATGAAATGGACACCTTCTCCAGAACTCAAATAGTACTCAAATACGGTGTTTGGGCTTAGCCATTGTCGGGTGGACAGTGTGGTCGAGCGTCATTCCCCACGGCCATCACATTTGACGTAGATTTGGTGTGGAATGTGTATTCGACATATTGGGCACGTAACACATTCCAACGCACAACATTCGGTCACAACAGGAGAGACGAGAAGCTGGAAAGAACGACCGCGGAGAGGGAAACATGCATCAGGTCCTTCTCGTCGTCTTCGGTAACTACCCACTCACAAAATTATATGTTTGGTCCCTGATCAAGCTTGATTCGACTTGAATGATTAGATCGAGATTGTGACGCCGACGACGTGATCAGATCAAAATCTACGCCGACCCATCGGACCTTGGAACGATGGAGCGATAGAAACCCAGGATATGCCACATTCAACGTTTGCGGGGGAGGGTAAGGGGTCCCTTTTTTTTTCTCCTCGCGATGCCATTTCAAAATTTCTGCTCAACGCCCAAGGATATACAACAGTGGTTCATGCATGAAACGCGCGGGAGGACGATGAAAATGGATGATGGCCAGGTTATGCATGCATGACCGGAAAAATATTAGCTCTGATCATGCTCTGCCTGGTGCAAATCCCGGAGTCCGAGTCCGAACGGACACAAACGTTGCCCCCCTCAGTTCCCAGCCAATCAGAGCGACCGTGCGTCATCTTTCCATTCTTTCCCGTGAACTATACGGTACTGTAGCGCAACCTTACTCAGGCTGACATCTCAAGGAACACTGTGACCTTAAACCCAATTAATGCACGACCTAGAGACTAGTAAGGAGTTTAACAAAGCAAAAGTGAGGCTTGATTAGCCACTGCCAGTGCATCCCGGGGTAGGGATGTTGCTGAAATTTTCAAAGTAAAATGTTTAGCGCAGACAAGGGTATTCGAGTTATCCACCTGCCTGCCACCGTGTGAAGTAATATGATTCCCCAGGATGCGTCGAGGTTAACTGACAGTTGGTTGTAGTGAATCGGAGGTGGCGACACAGGCGCTTGAAAAGGCGCCCGAGAACGAGAACATGGCAACCAGCCCGTCTCGTGATGGATTTCCAAACCGAAGGATATACTGTACTGTACTGTATATCTCACAAGTCCAGTCACAGCCGCACATATGTTTCTTGTAGCGCTTGTGCGTTTTCCTGCAAATTGTCCGCACTTGCCAGTTTGATGATGCGGCGTTGATGTAAATAAAAAAATTTCATTTGTCACAGTGATGGTTTTGCAAATTTCCCCCACCCCGTAAATTAAGTCCGTCCTATCTCAAGTTGATATCGATTGTATGGTGCACTCTATTCAAGCCCCAGCATTCTAATTCTCCGTGGATCGGCACCAATGTGCTATTGAAAGCAGTAGCGCCTTGTTTCAAGTACGAAAGGCCCCAACGCCGAGCGCTGTTGACAAACTGAACTTGACCCCTCCACCCTCCAGATTCCTCCCATCCTCACCTGTCATGTCAGATGGCCTTCTCCATAACCCACTCGCATTCCTAGGTATATTTCCGAGTCACTTTATTTGCCATGCTTTCTAATGACACTCCTTTACCATCCAGGTGTGGTGTTTCTGGCAATTCTTTGTAAGCGTTGGGATACAGGCCTGGCACTGCATGGAGGGGGTATGGCTAAATCCCAGACAGTGAACGGGTTTCTTTTCGGGGTGTTAACTCAGCAGTTCTATTCATATTGGATTAGCGGTGTGTTTGTTGCTGGTCAAAGGTATCAAGGACGCTTACCCGGTAGCAGGTTTCAAGGACCGGGGATGTGTCAAGTGAGCTAGTCTAGCTGTCGCGTTTTATCTCAACTCACCTTCACAGAGCCTTTGTCCTTGCGCAGTATTTCTTTGCCGCCCTTCAATGTGTCATGTACGCGTTATTTCTTAACGTCGTCGAGGCCAACTAATACTTCGCCAGGCTTTACTATCTGGCCTGGAATGTATTGTAAGGTGCCACTTTGCTGTCAGGGTCGCTTATCAATACCACCCATAGCATCATCGGTCAGTGTCGAAGCACAAATTTCAAGTGTCAGTTTCGCAGTCCATGCGTGCGCGCAGTCGCTCACCCTCGTTTCAGCGTACACATGGCAAGGCCCTGTTAGTTCAGTGTGCCAGTGCATTCTCATTTTGATGGCGAACATATTCCTTGCCTATCGGTAGGTCGGGACTTGATCCGCTGGTCAGTGGTCATTGCTTAGCTTAATCACCCTTCCCTCCCCCCAAAGGATCTACACCCTGACAAAGAGCCGTCTACAGAGCGGATTGATCATAGTTCTTTCCACCACTGCCTTCGTATTTGGCATGTGTACCATAACCCTACCTTGGACTTCAGTGAACACGTAAAGATGTCGTTTTACTCATTTCCAGAGGTTGGGACTGATATATTGAAGGACCTTTGCATACACCCACTTCACTACCGCAGAGAATGCTACAACGGTTATCTGGCACGCATTACAAGCAATCTCAGAACTCCTCATTTCAGGTGTGTTGGCCCGTCACTTGTTGATGTCAGATCTTACCTTCACTTAGCTTTTCTCACGCGGGCACTTTTGAACTCCCGAATCGGCTTCGAGAAGGTAGACAATCTCGTGTATTACCTCACCCGTCGCGTCATTCAGCTTGGACTCTTTGCTGCGATATGGTCCCTCGGAGGGATGGCGACATGGTTTTTATTACCAAAATACACCGTTTATGGATCTTTTGATATGACAACAGGCTCAATATACACGCATGTGAGCGGTCCTGTTCTTCTAGAACCCCTCATCGTCTACAGGAATGGTGTTTTTAGATGATGTTTGACACCCTTCTCTCCCGCACCCGACTGCGCAAGCGCATGGACGAGGTGAACAACCTTGAGACAGGGTTGTCCGTACAGGTACGGTTGCCTGGCCTTCCCTGACTCCTGGCCCCTACTGAACGGAAAGACCGAAGTCTCAATTAAGTCAGCACAAGTCTGAAGGACAGGAGGGGTCGCTTCAAATACCAAACAGCACGACACCGGCCATGGCAATGCCGCATCCAGCCTGTTCAACTGTCAACGCGTCAACCCTTAGCATCACGAAAGACGATACCTCAGACTTTGAATGTGCGCCTGTTGGGCAAGTCGGAGTTCGCTACGAGGCCCCCTATACGCCTCACGATATGCCTTATTAAAAAAATTTAAGCATCAAGGAACTTCTGGACTGCTTTCGATGCGTGTTTTCTCGAATTGCTTTGCATCTTCCCTGTACTGCACACTGTTACTGTACCATCATATCCAATTTCATCACCTTGGTGATCTGTTTTACGAATGGGAGGGTCAACTGAAGCAATACTTTAGTAGTTCTTCTGCGTCGGGGATTGCTGTGCAATTCCGGTTCTGTCTCCCTACCGAGCCTGAGGACAATTTCATCGACGACAAACAATACTGCACGACCCCCGGAATAGAACCCATGGGGAAAAGGCAAAGGGCTTGTGTGATGACATAATCACCGTTCTCACGACCTCGCAACACTGACGTGGACCCCAAATCACTTTTATTCAGTTTATGACGGGCCAAGACAGCTAGCCAATCAGATCTCAATATATTTTTTCAACCATGTCGGGCGTCTCGCCCAACAACGCTGTCTTGGCACTGACCTGACCTGTGATCGCGAAAGCAAATGTTCCACAGGCCCAGCAGCCTCGTGTTTGTCCGCTGTCATCCTTCTTCACTTGAGGGGCCCAAAGTCTATTTCAGGACACGTCAAGAGGACATCCTTGCATGTACAGCACCATCATGCTGTCCTATTCCGCCATTCTAGTCCTTGCGCTGCTTCCAGGTGCAAACACCCGACTCTTCACAGTCGTCAACACATGTTCGTTCACCATCTGGCATGTACCCCCCATCTTCTCTCCCTTTGCCTGCACGAGAAGTTCTGACCTTTGACGGTGATACAGGCCTGCGGTGGGTGCCATTTGATACCAGCACACGTCGTCTCTTAATGCCTTCCCAGATCTACACCGACCTCTCCGTTTCGCAGAACGTTCCGCTTTTTCCCACCGGGCGCGTCCAACCGTACATAACTTCCTGCGCGCACTCTCTCATAAGGGTATCTTTGTATATATAGGTGGGAGTCACCCCCCTTTACTTCCGTTCAGTTTTCTGTCCCGGACAACTGGAAGTCTGGACGAATCTGGGTCCGCATCTTTCTTCTGGCTCTGAGCTGGCCGAGCCTGCATGCACCTTCCTGACTCACGAGTGCGGGGTTTTCTTTGTTTTAGGGACGTCGGGGCTGCGATTTCACCACGAATGGCGGACCAACGGCCTGCCTCGACGGCGGCTGCAAAGGCGGACTCCAATGCGACCCCAATACTGGCACTGTGCGTCTCCCTCCCCCCCACGATGACATTTCACATATGCCCACATGTGTCCCCCAACGTGATACAGGGAGTCCCGCCTGCGACGGTGGCGGAGTGGACGCTCCAGGGTGATGGAGATCTCGACTTTTATGATGGTGCGTGGGCCGTTTCTTTACAATGTTCCACGCTCTCATGGACGGACGGGACTGACGGAGTGGCTGTGCGTGTGCCATGTCATGCGGCACTCTTTAGTATCCCTCGTAGATGGGTTCAATCTCCCGATGGCGATCATCCCTTCCGCAACCAATTGTTCCGTCGCCTCGTGCCCCGTCGACCTAAATCCTGGGTGTCCTCAACAGCTCGTCGGCCCGCTAGACCCGTCCGGGAACCCGGTCGGGTGCAAGAGCGCCTGCGTAGCCAACCTTGACAACCCAGGTGCGTGCCTGTCCCCACTACCCCTCCCCTTCGATCTGTTCATTTGTTTGTCCGCCCATTCCCCGTCCCCACCCTCCCACACACATCGAATATCAATCTGACGTGTGGGTTTTTGGCGCGCAATACAGCCGACTCGGCCAACTGCTGCACCGGCTCGCACAACACCGCGACTACATGCCCGACCTCGGGCGTACAGTACTACTCCTACTTCAGTGCGTACTTCCTGCTCACTCTCCTGCTCTTGTCTTTTCTCTGAGTGAGCCCAAATTAAACACATCATTGAAATGCAGAGAACAACTGCCCGGACGCCTATGCGTACGCATTTGACGAGAGCTCGGACACGGCACTTTGGACATGCAGCTCTGTGCTGAATAGCGACTACCAGCTGACGTTTTGCCCGTACGTTTTCCCTCACTCCTTTCCACCATGCGTTCGATCGACGTGATGCGCCTCAGACCACCGGCCGGATCCCAAGCAGGGGCCCCGATCTCGGCCGTGCCAGGGTCGCTCATCCCAACTGGGACCTTCACGCCCTCATCCAGCACTACGACCTCATCTAGCACTACCTCATCCAGCACGAGTAACGTGGGTAGCTCAACCACCACCGATGCTGCCAGCGAACCCAGTTCCAGCAGTAATCCGAATGTCACATCTGGCACGCTCGCACGGCTTCGTGCCATGGCGCCGTGGGCACCTTCGCTGTCGTGCGCCGTTATATGTTGGTTACTCGTACTTTAACTGCTGGCGCCTGTATCCCCCTTTCATATGTGTATATATGGTGCTAACTGGCGGCTGGGCGTTGGCGTCTCTCTTTTGGTTTGCTGGACGATGTACTAGCTGAACTATGGACATGCAGGTGATGGATATATTTCCTACTATTGTTTTATTTTCCTTCTTTCGTCTTCCTCACTACATTGTGCCATACGACGACTTCCCCCGTTCTCCGATTAAGTAATGACAATATCCGTGACGACGAGACGGTGGTCACTTGCGAGCATCCCATCACCCGAAAGAGCCGTCTCGACAAATACGTTCTTCGCTTCCCTACCGCATGATTGTAAACTTTCTCCCTCGTAGGATGGGGAACGGGGTGTTACGCACCATCCACCGTCGCTGCGCCCGAACACAAAATCAATGCATGACTCCCACTTGCGGTCCTCGAATCCGGTGAACGTCGCCCATTTCCCGCCAACATACGCACGTGGCGCGACGCTTCGTAAATCGCGCATCACGAGTTGTCCCTTCCTCTCCGAAGAATCCACAGGGTTCGGATGGGAAGGGAGCGGAAAGCGCCGAGCGAATTCGTCCGGGACCGCGGGCGCGGGCACGGCACCTGTGAGTACGGTATAGGCACCGTTGTCGGATCCGCTCGCCGAACTATATACAACACATCCATATTGCAACAACGAATCAGACATAAGAGTGAGGGCGAAAGCGCACCTGTTCAAATCTCCGGTGACAAAGATCGGTACCCCGGGCCGTACGAGCGCCTCGTATCGCGCACGGTGGAGCACCATGGAAGCGCCTATTCGGCGCTGCGCGTCGCTAACGTGGTCAAGGTGCGTGTTGATCAATGCGATGTCACGAGGGTGCTTCTCCGCGGCTGCGGAGAGACGGAAGAGCGCGAAGGTCGCAAGACGTGGACAACCAGCACCCGGAAAGCGCGAGCCGGGTTCGAAGGGTGTGTTAGAGAGCCAAAACGTGTCGGTTTCAAGGAGGGCCAATGCGGTGCTGCGCGTGGAATGTCAGGGGCTATTATTGGCATGTGCGTAGTAGGGTGGGTGGTTATCAGAGGGGAATGAAGGAAGTCCGGGGAGAGGAGGCACTTGACTGATGGGGGACTAGCTCACTTACCGCCGGTAGAAGATCGGGCAGAACTCGCCTGCTGAAACGCCATCGCTCCTGCCCACGCCGACCTACAGCCCGATAAGCAAACATCGAGGGATCGAGGAGAGGAGAAAAGGTAAAAGGGGGGAGGGGTTGGGGAGGAGAAAGGAAATGTGGGAAGGGAAATGAGTGAGTACACGCGCGAAGATAACGCACCCATGCAAATTCGCTACTGCCAAGGAGTTCCTCGAGATCGCGCACCTGCCTGACAAGGGCCTCCTGAAATCCTAGAGATGCGGGGGGAAATGAAGATATGATGATGATGATGATGACGATCACCACGAGCCGTTCAATTCCCCCCTTTCCGACACCACGCACCAATGAGATCGACGCGCGAGGCCCAGAGACGCTGCGCTACACGCACCCGCCTCGCACTCCATGGCTGCTCGCCGTGCAGCACCCGGGGCGGTGCGACACATGGATCCGGGAGCGCGGCGAGCGATGTGGACACGGGGATTCCATCGGGCTGGGTATCGTAGCGCAAGTTCCAGGTTGCGAGGCGGACAGGGATGGTGGCACCATCCTGATATGTGTTGTCAGGCGGCGTCATTTAGCTTCAAATTTTTGCTTGTGCAGCAGGAGGGGAGGAGGGATGACGGTTTTCGGGGTGCTGGGACGTGTGTGTGATCGGGATGGAGGGGGTTGTGGGGGTGGGGATGGGTGAGTCCGGGCGTTAGGCACTGGTACGGCTCTCACTAGCAGTGGCGCAAGGTGACTGCGCCCAGGTTGTGAACACCTGAGCAGGTGACCCTGAAAGTTGGCGGAGGCGCCAGTCGCCACGAGGCCACACGAACGGTCGGTCCATGACCAATTAATCTGCCTGTCCTGGGCTACGGCCGATGGCAGATGGCCCCACGCTTCCGAGCACTATCGCCATAATTGGATATATTGCGCGATCTAGGTGGATCTATAGCGTACACGAGCTGATGTCGCTGCGTTCCGGTCCATTGGTAGAATTGCGTAAATACAAGTGTAGATATCCCAGAAATGACAACATCTTCTCGTACCTTCCAATGAACTCTGCAGCAGGCACTTTCTGCTCGCCGGATGATACATGATACCTTTTCTCGCACGTTGAAACGAGGACCAAGCCATCTGTCGTAAACGTTAAGTATATTAGGGGCGGGCGATACCCAGATTGAAAATCCTTATGTGTGGGCCCATCAAGTTGAATGCTAAATCCAAAACTCCGCAATCAACGTCGTGGATTAGGGGGGGTTTGACAGGGGTGGCATGAGAGAAACGAGTGGCGGCGCGAATTGCCGGATAAGATGTCATAAAACCAGCGTGCGTGCTGTACTAGTACTGATTGTATGTGTGTGCGTGTGTGGAAAGGGAGGGAAAGGGGGGGAAAAGGGAAAGAGAAAGGGAAGCGAAGGGAAGGGAAAGGTTCCTGTCAATTTTTAACGGGCGGCTTTTGTCAGGCATCAGACGTGATCCGGAGGCGCAGTGTGGGAGAGAACGAATGACTGGATCAGGCAACGGAGCGCCCTGTTACTGGGAATTTTGTTGGGTGTAATGAGGCCGATGATCTGGATTTGAAGGCTAGCGCCATTTCCCGGTCACAAGGGGACAATACGGGCACAGGTGCCCTGGGCCAGCTTCCCACTTCATCCCCCTCGCGCCAACTTCCGGCCTATTTAATCCGACGACAAGGCCCACCCAAATTCTTACTGTCCTCATCGTCCCTTCCTAGTTCTCCATTCCCTAGCCATGTACCCCTTCCCTAACCAGCCTCACCAACATTACCCACCTCCAGGTGACTTTCCCCCACCTGCACAACAACCACAACAACCACAGCAGCACTCCGCGCCGTCCTCTCAACAAGGCAGAGACCGCGATCAATCCCGCGATCCACCTCTCCCTGCTTCTCATCGTCTCATTGGCGCACCTCTCAACTTCTCCACTGGCCAGTTTTCTGGAAAGCATGTGCGCGCAGAGCTCATCGAGTTGCAAAAGGCCGATCTTGGCCGGAAGTACGTTTCCAATCCCCTCGTCCTCCCTCGCACGCGTCATGCGCACACTCATTCACGCGACTCTTTCTCAAAGGTACGCTCGCAAAGACCGCAGACCCCTCGACCCACCACCCGTTGTACAACTCAAATTTTTCCACTCGTATCCTGGCACCGACAGACCCGATTCGGAGGTTGAGAATTATGAGTTGAGCGTCCTCCCTCCGTGATTCGCTTCCTTTCCTGTCGTGACTCACTGATTCCGGTCCCGGTTCTCTTGTACAGCGAAGTAAACAATATGGGTCTCATCTGTCACGTTGACCTCTTTCCCGTCCCATCCGGAGATTCGTCCGATGGCCCCGCGGATCCCAAGCGTCGCCAAGATCAGTCACAGTCACCTCCCGGTCGCGCATCTACATCAACTCTCTCTCCGACACCATACTCTCCTGGTGCCCAGCAATATCCTTACACATACCCCGCTCCGCAGCCTCCCGCGCCGTTTTCACCCGGCGTCTCGCAACCCGGCGCGCCACTTGGCAACATCCCATCCGTACATGGCAATAACCTCCCGCCACAGCAGCAAGCACAGGCACAGGACCATCAATACCCTCCTAATCAAGCACCACCGAACCCAACGCGTTCGGATGAGATCGTGCACTACTTTAATGGAACATATCCAATTGCTGAGGGTTCCAAACAGACCGATTCACTCGCTGGCACTACCTTTGTACAGGCGGCCAACCTCGACTACAAGGGCAACAAAGTGCTGATGTTCGTTTTCGCGGTCCGTACTCCTTTCTCCTGTACCTTGTCCCAGCGTGAAGTCGCTGACGCCCTCCCGCCTGCAAAAGGACCTTGCGGTAAAAGCAGAAGGGAACTTCATACTACGATACCGCTGTTTCGACCTTTTCTCCCGCGTCACAGCGAGCGATGGGCAGACCCCAGTTTGGGCCGAATGCTATGGCGGACCATTCCGTGTCTATTCGACAAAGGAGTTCCCAGGCTTGCGAGCATCGACCGACCTCACCAAGGTGCGTCTTCTCCCAACCCATTTTTACATGTGCGAATTGTCTAAAAAAAAAAAAGCATTTGTCATACTTTGGTGTTCGACTGAATCTGCGAGAAACCGAACGCAAGCGGCGTAAGAAGATCGACGACCCATCGCAGAGCGTGTCAACTGTGGGTGGTGCAGGATCCGGCACGAACAAGGGTAAGCTGCGGGACGACGAAGAGAGTGGGTTCGAGGATTAACGTTCTTGCGAACGATTAACCCCAATTTCTCGTCCTTCCGGGCTGGACCCGCGCTCCCATATGGATCCTATATGCTATGAATCAATGCGTGCGGAAACTACCAGAAAGGCGACCTGGGTCCTCACATGTGCGCTCCGTGTTCCCCCCTGCCTACTCATGCATCTGCGATATGCCTTGATACCCTCCTCGTGGCCCTCCCCCTGTATACACTCTTCTCGTGCTTTCAACAGGAGACGGGACGAAAGATGTCGGTTTTGGCCCACTGGTGGGAGATGGACGGGGCGTAGAGTAGATTTTCCTGCGGTCGTGACGTCACCGCCCTTACCGTCACTGTTCCTAAGCGGTGGGTTGGTGTCCGGCAAACGGGACCCCGGAGGCGCGTGGTGTCAGGTATGATACGTGGTTGGTTGTCAGCGTCCGGTTGGGATGGGACTCGTTTTGAGCTGGTAATTGTAGTGGACCTCCCTTTCTTCGGCAGCAGGTTGTCCTTTTCACTCCAACGCTCGTAGAATTTTTTTTTGCTTGACGTGTAATGGGTTTGATCATGCAGTGCGTATTGCGGCGCAGATGGGCGTCATCCAATTGTCGGATGCGCCGACAAAATGGCAATGGAGGTACGATAGTAAGGGCGCATCACGAGTCGTCGGCTACTGTAATGCAGTAAATCGTCGTCACTTCAAATTCCGAGAGGTCGGATCTACTTTTTTTCGTAGGTCACGTGGTGCGTCATAACACTGTGATCACATGATCGGAATCAAGATTCGACGTTTCCAACACGCTGGCAGTTCAGTGTGGACGATCTCCACATCGTCCACTGTCAAAACGAGCGCGAGGCTAATCCCTGTACAACCACAGCAGGTTTGAGCACAAATTGATACGGAACGAGAGGCAATAAAGCACAATGATGCGTTGCCCTGCTTATCATACACATGGCACCTGTGACATGGCAGCACCCCGCAGCAGCGGCCATCCATCACTGCGCACCGGCCCTCTCGGTCTTGGCTAGTTGTGAGGCCCCAATTACCCGGGAATGGGGGTCCATCGCTTCAGATACGGTAGAAATGTTTGGTTGGAAGTCGGATATAAAAAAACAGGCCCCGTTGAAACGACCGAGGGTTCGGAGCGGCGGTGAAATGTATGTGCTACACCACTGCAGTGTTACTTACTACTACAGTACTACTAGTACGCATTACCCCCGGCCCGTTTCAGCACTCACCCCCATTTTGGCATTCCATCAACTTGGAAGTCTCATCATTTTCGTCATGTTTTCACACATCTAAGTTCTTATGGTATACCCTCATGGCATGATGTATATGTACAACTTGATACGCAGTAAAATTTTATCAGCTGCAGATGGCTGCGCTGCCTTCAATTGCACCTGCCACGCGCTTCCGAGTCAGGGCTAACCGGTAACCCCTTCTTCTATCATATGGCCCAGCCCCACGGCTCGCTCCCTTTTCCTTCAATTGAAAGGAAAACAGCACATGGTACCATAGTGATCGCCATGTGTGTGCGCATAATCGCCGCAAGTACAACACCCCTTTTAATATGTTATCCCCAAGTAGCGGCACCGTAAGCTGGAGTCCCCTCGATAAAGATCACTGTTGTTTCGGCTTTTTCAATTGAGTGACCGCATTGACAGAGCCGGGTTAAGCGGCCTAAACGGTTTCATTGTGAGTCGTGATGACATGTTTATCGGCGCCGTAATCAGACGCCCAACTTACTGGGTTTTGCTTTTTTCTCTGGTACAGTGATGCGTGGAGAAGCACCACGGGAGGGGTAGCGGGATGCTGATAAGCACAGGTCGGAACGGGTGAGGAACTGTACCCGTGAATGGGAATTAATTAGGTTCGCGTAACTGACCTGCCGTCACCGTCACCACTGCTTTCCATCCGGAGCTAACGAGGAAGCTGACCTTCAAGTAGAAGGCTCCCATGTGTGTGCCAATTTCGGAGGTCCTGAGGGTTTCGGTTTCACATGGATAGTACTAACTATTCTCAAAATCGCCAGTCGAAAAAGGTTGGGGGCCACGAGGGATGATCATCGATCGATAATTACGACTCACGAAAGCCAGGGGGTGCCAGTGGGAGATCTTCAAAATCCACATAAGCAAATTGGAGGTCCGAGTTCCCCCAATACATAATGCATATTCAAATACCATGCGGTCATATGCGGTCCTGCAGGGGATTCGTTTTTTGTTTTTTACAGTACCATCTCAAATCCTCTAGCCTTCAAGCTGGGAGTTACGGCATATAACGCACGAGCGACACAACACCGAGTAATTTTAGCTGCGCGCAGAACTCAACAGCCCAGCCGGGAGGCCAAGGTGGACTGCCTTGTACCGCATGCTCACAGCAGAACACGCGCAAAAGCTGTGGCCATTATGCTCCTGATAAGAAAAAGTTGCTCCGTGGTGGCCACCTACCTGGAAAATACAATACGTTGGTATTCTTGTGAGTTAACGGAAACCAATGATTTGACCACTGTATGTCCTCCAACGCCATGGGTCTTTCAAAGAAACAGTGGGTTACGTTCACACTGGTCAGCGAGCAGGGCACGAGTTTTGACGAACTTTCGAGGAAATTCCGACCTTTGTGTTTCCTGTCAATCTGGGCTCTATGTGTGGGCAGATTTAGCAGCCCAGCGCCAATCTTGCTACAGCATGATGGAGCACTGTATAGAGAAGTGAGCCCGGGCAGTGCATGCATGGAAAGCTATAAAACTTTATAAGGTTTTGCTTGTCTGAACTGCATGGTGAATAATGCGAGTGGTGGTCGGAACTTAAAGCTTGTTGAACCAACCTGCGTCCCCTGGGGTGGCTACGTTTGGTATACGAGGTCTATTGGTCCTGTGCAATCGTATTGGTGGGCATTTCGCTATTACGTAGGATTATGCCTCCACGGAGCAGCAGAAAATTGCCCGTGACTGGATTTGGAAGGCTGTGTTTGAGCAAGCTCCGTATTTGGGGGCTGTGGCTTTTGTCGGTGCAGGAACAATGGGATTGACCCCCATGGGGCTGTAGTCATAAAACCTTCAATTGATCTATCTGGCTATAGAAAAACGCCAAGGGGAAGAGCGCCGTTGTTCGAGAAAGATGGCGTCGAGTCATGCGGGCCCAGGGCACTCGGATTGGACGGGCTGTACGGGAATGACAACGTAAGAGTACCCGACCTATTGATGCGGTACGATATCTTTGGGGAGGTTGGGAAGAATGCTGAACAACACGGACTCGGAAGTCCGTCGAGTCCAGGTCTGCAGTGCTCATGCGAATCAGTACCGTACAGTACCGTAGCGTACTGCAAAGTAATCTGACGGAGGGCTCTGGATTCTTCACACGCAAATACACACCGAAAGTTGGTCTACAGCAACGCGCCGTAAGACGGGGCAGCAGCTGACGATCAGCGCATCACGCACCTTTTTAATTGTGAAAAGAAGGATCCAAGCATGGGGGAAAGGGTTGCTCTGCTGACCGCCTACCCCATTGTCTTACAGTTCGTCGCCAGAGCTCGGCAAGATCCGGGGGATCCGTGACCCACAACGGGCGGGTTCACTGTTCACCACACCATTTGTTTGTTTGTTGTTTGTTTGTTTGTCCCGCGCCAACGAGGTAGTTTACCTGAGCTGTATTACATAGCGTAGTTTGCTCACTTATCACTATTAAAAAAAAATATTCCGCGTTGGCGGCTCCCGATCTCCTAAAAACGTAAGTTACATGCACTTACCATTGAGAACAAGTGTGGGGGTACAGTAGTGGCTAGCAAGCACTGCCACTGGTGCTGTGATAACGGGGAGTGGTAGCCGCTTCGCTTGCGCCACGTATGGCACAACAACTCAAATAATGATCGAATGATCGATGATCAGCGCGCTGCCGTCCTAGTTGGACGTTCCGTCATGTTCGGTCCACTACAGCACTAGTACTGGGACGCTGTACCATAATGGCAACGGGAGAGCCTCTGGTGTTCAAGGGAAAACTCACATCAAATAATGATCTGGCCGGCGAGAACTGGATCTACTCGGCGTCCCATACAGTTAGTACGTCTCGTGCCCTTCGGTTGAGTACCCTGGATCTTCACAGTAAGTTCGACGAAGCTATGACAGTGGGTTATCGACCTGCGCTGGACCCATCCCAGGTGCCTCCTGTAGCACCCGTCTCAGTTTTTGGTATGTTGGATCAATCATGAAAATTCAAAGAAGGCTTTACCAGTGGGCCCCTCAGATGTTTAACACACTTGCTAATCGCTAGCAGGTATCCGAGTCTTAAATCTGTATGCAAGAGTGTTTCCGGGCCACGGATTGTATGGGGTTATTATACTCTAAATTGCGCTCAGAGTGCCACTGCTGATTTCCCCATGGCGTTGGGTTCCAGTGTCCGTTCACTGGTCACAATGAGGGTAGGATTTAGTATGAAAACAAGGTCACAAGATAGTTAATGGGAAAGCGATGATAAGTTGCGTTATAGTGATGAGCAAGAGTAAAAGCAATGCAAATGTGACAAGACGAGAGCGACTGAGGAACATAACACATGCGAAAAGGAAATGCAATGAAAGATATCATAACGGAAAGATGGGTGGGTGGATGGAAGCCCGGAAGAGTAATCATGGCTCAAATCGGCTGTTCGCAGGAAGGACAAACGTAGGGAGGTGGAGCCTCTTCGTATTGGCGCCTCTTCTGCGCATAGAAGCTCTCGCTGCCACTCTCATCATCAGGATAAATCAGTTCCTCTACTTCGACACCATCCAGGCCGTCAAGCCACCGATCGAGCGTGATACCATTCAGGAGCAATCCAGGGCGGCTCTCTGACCACGGCGTGCCGGCATACAGTTGCGCCCACTGGCGTGCCTCACACGTGGTCTTGACGTTGCCGGCAACCCCATACTTGGGGCCTCCCCTGATGATTGGCATGCAGGCCAGGCGGAGAAGGTCTGGAGGGATCCTCCCAATTCGTGCTCGGGGAATATCCAAGAACTCTTGGGTACGTTCGTCGGACGACTTGTTCGATATATATCCGTTTTCTTGCAGGCAGCTCTCGTGAAACCATCGTTCACAGCCGAAGCGAGGGCAGAAATGCATGGAATCCGATTCATCCGGGTTATATGGTCGCCCACAGATGCACGTGATGCTTTCGTCAATTTTGGGCTACCGTGGCACATTTAGTGGGATGAAGATAGATACAGTACGAGAGTCGTGCACACCGTTACAAAGCCATGAGAAGAATTGTACTCCCGACGAGTGTAAAAGCAATCGGCAGGGATGGGGTCCTGCATAGGTGATGTCTCGTCATAACTGATGACGGTGGCTCTTCCTGAGGGAGTATTCAGATAACGGTGTGGAAAGTATATTGCCCTCAAATTCACCATTGATCGAAAGGATAGAGATCCTTTGCTGCTCTTGCGAGAGGCTACGCTCAAACTTTCCGTAGTATGATGTATCCCTGATCCCTGGGTTTCATGGAAAAAGGAAGACTCGATACGTTGTTGGTACTTACACACTGTTTCTGCCACCTTCAACCTCTTGACGTTCCGCGATGTCCTTCCCTGAGAAGTACCATTGTACATCGAGCCAGATCTTCCGTTGGAGGTCGGTGAGCGCGTGTCGAGTAGAAGGAATGAGACGAACGAACGTTTCGCGGAGAATTACCTCGAATCTCTTTAATCCTGCCGACCCACGAGTCCCCCATATCATAGCGTTCGTCGGGCCGCCAGTCGTGGTTGAGCACGAGGATGCTAAAGGAATGATGCGAAGTAACACACTTAGCATTGGCGCGCCTATGATCATGAAATGGGGCTTCAAACGCACTCGTCTCCTGGGCGAAATATCACCTTCTCTCTATTTCGGGGGTCATCCACTAGAAGATACCGGCTGTTTGAACACTCATGATACAGTGCGGGCGGTGCTGGCCTACCGGCACAAAATGACATGGGCTTCCATGCTGCCCATTTTGATGGAGAGTCGGTGGCTTGGCCACTCTTGCGACGTTTTGATGAGGGATGCGACAGCCCCGATCGGGGCTTCTTAGTGGTCGGTGCTCGGGTACGTCGCATTAGGTTGGGTATGCGAGGCAGATAGAAGAATAGAGGTCAGAGTGTGAGTGTGGGATCTCAAGACATGAACGTTATACCCGCAGGCGGCCCTTCTAAAAGGGAAAGCATTCCACCAAAAACGGCGTTCACTTCATCACGTGATCACAGCAACAGAACACCGCTGCGGCTGCGGGTGTCAACATGACATGTCAACTACAAGTACTGCGGCCGGCATGACATGTATGACATCGCGCGCAGCTCAGTTCACACCCTATCGAGCAGCGTATCTAATAGTAAATAATTCCCGTACTGTACACTCTCTCATGAGATACCGGAGCGCTCAACGCATCCCATGTCCATCGTCCAATGCGGTCCGTTCTTCGAAAGAGGATTACCGACACTAACTGTTGTAACCAATGGCAGTACTAGTGTCGTGAGCAGGGATTTGAGCACAGGCAAAACGTGAAACAATAGGCGCAAGGGAGTAAACCAAAGAGGAAGTAGGATCCTCAAAGTATTGGAAGCTTACCAATGGTGGCTGATGTGCTGTTGATAACGGGATTCTCCATCAGCTGCGGAGAATCGAGCAGGGGTCCCTCGTGATCATCGGCGCCATCAACCTGATAAGAAGAACCGTTGAACTAGCCATGCGTGGAATAGATACGATTGAACCTACTCATACCGCGACAAATGGTTACGGTGTCTTTTGCTCTTCAAGCTTCAGCGCAGACTGAATAGATGGTCAAATCAAAAATCAAAAATCAAAAAAATAGTAAATGTGCGCTCGGTTAGGTCAGGATCGGGCCGGGCGGACCACACGTGATTCTCGGTGTACCGCTTACATCAGCCACCTATTCTTTCACCGCTCCGAAAACTTCCGCTAGAAACCTCCCTGCTCCAGATATTTCATCGAAAAACGATATGGTATATGCCGGCGATTTAACCACTCTGTCGGAGAGGCATAGTACCGTCGGCACGGGGAAATGAATGTCATATGTTGAACTACAAGCAATGACAAGATATCTACCTACATTGGTTATCCCGTCAGAACTCAGAACGGTTACATGGTGAATGGTCTACGCTCCATGGGCCATATACTTTGACAACAAATACGCGATCTCCCCCGCACCCCTCCGTAATGCCACATCATGGGGTGTCCGGCCTTCGTCATTCAGTAGATCTACTCTTGCGCACCGTTCAAGCAGTACTTTTACAATTTCAAGGTAATGGTTACCCACGGCAAGGTGCAGTGGAGTCCAGTCATCCTGCTTCTGTGCGTCCACGTCAGCATCGTGGTCAAGTAACAACTTGGCGATGTCCAGGCGTTCAAATCTTGATGCCTTGTGCAAAGGGGTCCACCCGGATTTGTCCCGGGAGTTGACATCCGCACCATGCTTTATCAACAACTTTGCAACGCCTAGTTTTCCTGCCATCGACGCCACGTGTAACGGTGTCTGGTGGGGTTCATCACGTTCGTTGACATCTGCGCCATGGTCAAGTAACGATTGTACGGCGCCAATGTCCCCTTCCTCCGATGCAGTATGCAGGGAAGTCTTCCCATCATTGTCAGGGATATTCGAGTCTTGCCCACGGCTGTGCGACACCGTGTCAGGAGGCGTCGCGCATGTGCAGGCTCGAGTGTCGGCTCCAAGACGCTCGAGTTTCTCGTTGGCGAGGGAAAGGTCTAACTGTGTTCCACCGGCACCATGTTTATCGGGCCTGTGGTCGAGTAACAGCTGGGCAGTATCGAGATGTCCATATCGCGATGCCAACGTCAATGGCGTCCAATCGTTGTCATTACGGGAGTCCACAGCTGCGCTATTCTGGAGTAATAACCGCACGACACTCAGATGTCCGTATCGCGAGGCCGCCATCAATGGTGTCCAGGCATCTCTGCTGCGAGAGTCAACAGCCGCGCCGCGCCGCAGTAACACCCGTGTGACCTCAAGTTCTCCCTCGCATGCCGCAAGATGTAACGGTGTCTGTCCATACTTGTTCTGTATATTGACGTTTGCATCGTGTTCGAGCAGAAACTCCACGACATCACAACGTCCGCTCCTTGATGCTTTGTGTAATGGACTTAACTCATCAGCGTCCAAGGCATTTATGTCCGCGCCATGCTCAAGAAGCAGCAACGCAACATCGGTGTTTCCTTTGGCGAGCGCAGCATGAAACGGGGTTGTATGGTAACCTCCCCTAGCATTGACATCTGCAGGGTGTTTGAGGATGACACGTTTTGCGATGCTGCCGAAACCGCATAGTGTAGCATAATACAATGGGGCAGCCTCCGGCCGTGCCTCATTTGGCTCCATCGTGA